>Ga0181469_100733_pt2 | contig 10816 bp, 7 predicted proteins | sample InSIn2SAF170_2_FD_119081 | JGI IMG/M metagenome (GOLD analysis project Ga0181469, IMG submission 119081) | Clean room microbial communities from NASA Spacecraft Assembly Facility at Jet Propulsion Laboratory, Pasadena, California, USA -... ... | reverse complement strand
CATGATCGAGAGCACAAAAATAACAATAGAGGGATTCTATGGGGCACAGTAATAACAATATGGGGACAATAGGGGCACAAAAATATTAATAAGGGATACAACTACAATATTAATGGGGGCATCACTAGTATTATAGGGACTTAACATAAGATCAATACAAAGAAAACATTTTAACAGATGCATCTACTTAATAAAAAACAATTAATGAACTGATTTAAGTGAAAATTCTAATGAAGAAAATAACAAATAAATTGAAAACTCTTAATACTTGAGGGGGCCTCCACAAGAATATGGTTGCGAATTGAAATAAACACTCAATCACACATTGAAATGAGAAGGATATATTATAATTGAATTGAAAACATATTTTTTAGTTATCATTGGTGCATAACATAAGTCACTGTAAATTATCTGCTATGAGGTATTTTATAAGCCCGTATCATAAATTTAAAGAGCTTAAACTTCAATAATAGAATACTACAATTAAACATCAAAGATAATATCATGAGAGCTGCTCATGATTTTCTATTTGACAAAGCAAATCGTGAGGCACACATATCATTTCTCGCTTGCCTAATTTAGCTAATAGAGTTTACTTTTCCTTTGACTGCATGACTGGAAGCCTCCTTTGCTGATCTGGTTCGTGTATATAGGAGGAAATCCTTGTAAATATCTTTATCCACCTCCCCATATATTTATCATTCCATCTAGCACTCCGGAACCTAGAAAACCATGAGCTTAGCTACAAAATCACCTTGTTTCGGTAGCTTAAACAAATATTAGATTAACAATAAGGAACATTATGAATTTAGGAAAGACAAGACAAATATATACCTATCATGCCATTATCCTTGTTATCCGATGCCCATGGAGTGATTATGGTGGTCAAAATCAGGTGAAATGTGTGAAAAAGGTGTCAAAAAGGAAACACCTATGAGGCTCAACATTTAATTCCTTTTAGATCTTAGATTCTTTTTTTATTGGTTTTTATGCTCAAATAGATTAGATGTAATGCAATAAATACACAATAGAAAGAAATACACACACCATCAATAATAGAAACAACATTTTTTTCTCGAAATCTCTTACAAGAGGAAACTTAACTAAAAGATGAGGCTATTATGTGTTGAAAATGTAGCAAGAAAATCCTAATTTAGTTTTCCCTTGATTAAATTAGGATAAATTCAAATTTCAATTTCAACAGAATACTTGGAGGTAGTGAGGTAACCTGCCTCTTATCACTCAGTAAGCTCAGTAAATTCGAGATGGAGACACTTGAGTTCATTTCTACAAGATTGATTGCTAATTTGTAGTAATATATTTCATTTAATTTGAGTTATTGTCAGTGTAACTAGTTCCATTGTCAGTAGAACTAGTGAAGGTCTAGTTAAGGGTGTGTAACTTTTTTCACACTAAGTGGTCATCTAGTTAATTGATCAATTAACCCAAAATAATTATTGCATGCAGATAATTTGAGTTACCCAATTGAGACTGGAGTTCAATGGAAGTGTAATATTAGTTGTAAAATATTCCAAGTTGTACAGGTCATGCATGCAGTCAGAGAAGGACCTATAGGAATTGCGCAATCCAAATTGAGGAATTTCCTAATTAATATGGGATTAATTCCTTGATGAACATCACAAGGAAATAGGAGCTTGGAGGCTCGAAATTTTGGCTAAGTATTGGCCAAGGTCAGTCAATGAGGCAGAGGATAAAAGAGAGAGGTGCAGGTTGAGCTCAAGCTTGAGGAGAGCATATTGTATTCATACAAATTCTTTGATTAATGCAATACAAATAGTAAGGATTTTTGAGCAGTTTCTTTCCCCTAGATAAATCTTTGTGTATATGTGTTAAATCTTGATGCATGTTAATGACTTGTGCTCTCGATCATGAATTACTTCTGTAGATTAGTAGAATAGCTTCTATTCTTGTGATTTAGAAAATTTCATGAGCATTTTAGAATCTACACACATGGTATCAAAGCTAGATTCATAGTAGAGAAGAGATTTCGAAGTTGTCATTGCAGGAGGTTTGAATTTGAAGATCAGTGTTAAATTTTTTCTCTAGGACTGAGAAGATGGATTTCAATGAACTCAAGCTCGAGCATGTTTTGGTAGGGACCACAAATTTTCTAGCATGGGAGATCTGAATGGAGGCAATATTGGTATGATAATGGGTTGCTATAGTACATCAAGGCATATGTATTAAAACCCCCAACATCGAATGCCTAGGATCTTTCTCAGTGGAAGAAGGATGTGGTTAAAGCAAGGAGGATCATATTGGAGGGAGTTCGGGATCATATTGTCTTGAATCTCCACAAGAAAGAGACTCTATTCACAATGTTGTTTGAGAACAATAGTGACCACAAGAAGTTGCCATTCAAGGAAAATATTTGAAGTATTAAGATGCAAAAGAATGAAACAAATTTGAAGTACCTGAGCAGGTTTACACAATGTCATGATGAACTTTATGGGGTCGATGTTACTGTTCTTGAAGAACATCTGGTAGCTCTATCCCTCTTGGGCCTTCCCAAGAGTTGGAATAGTTATGGTCTGATCTAATGCAGGAAGAAATAAGGTGGAGAAACAGAGACTGGATTTAATTCAAGGTCGAGAATGAGGAGAATTGTGCCTTGGATGGAAAGGAAAAGAAAGGGAAAGGGAAGAAATCATAATCCAAATCAAAATCTGGTCAAGGGAGCAAGAAGAACAACTTCTCTAAAATCAAGTACTTTCATTGTCATGAACTAGGACACTATGCCACGAAATGTCCACACAATAAGCCAAATAAGAAGACCGCAAGAGGAGTAGTCGGTGAAGCCTTGGCTTCATAGTTCGAACTTGATTTTACCCTCATTGCATGCATGGAAAGCACAATGATGGGTAGTGTGGTATCTTGACAATGGTGCCTCATTCCACATGACGGGAAACAAAGAATTTTTCAGTGACTTGGAGGAGAAGGATCTTCAAATGCACATCGAGATGGGAGATGATTCAAGGTACAACGTGATCGACATTGGTACAGTTAATTTTCATAGGGATTATGGATCCCTTCTCAAGCTCAAGGATATGATGTATGTATCGGGTCTAAAGAACAATATAATTTTCATCGCGGTGTTGGAATACCATGGCTATGATGTGATATTCAGCAAAAGGAAGGATTTCTTGAGACACATCACCACGGGAAAAGTGATGCAAATCAGGGTTCGAGTGAAGAACCTTTACGAATTAGATGTGGAAGACTGTGCATCATTGAGCACAAAAGCAGAGAAGGTGCGGAGCTGAGATGTCGGCAAATTATGGCATAGAAGACTTGGCCATCTGCATCATGGCACTTTGAAGATCATGCAACAGATTTCTACAGGCCTCCCTGATGGAGCACTAAAGCAGTTAGATACATGCGAAGGGTGTACATTAGGGAAGTACACAAAATCCACCTTCAATGACAGAGACAACAGGTCGCATGCAATCCTTGAAAGGATCCACTCTGATGTATGTGGACCTTTCTCAACAAGGTCCACTGCCAAGCATAGGTGTTATGTTATATTTGTATATGACTTCTCACGCAAGTGTTGGATCTACTTCATGTAGAAGAAAGACCAGACATTCTCCAAATTTCTTGAATTTAAAGCACTTGTTGAGAAAGAGATTGGTAGGAAAGTGAAGGCTCTCAGGATTGATAACAGTGGTGAGTACGTATTGAATGAGTTTAAAAATTTATGTGCAAAATAAGGCATTCGATGGGAGTTGACAAAACCTCATAACCCACAACAAAATGGGGTGGATGAGAGGAAGAATAGAAGTATTGAGGGAGAATCACAAGCGATGTTGCATGACCAAAGCCTACCTCTACACTTGTGGGATGAAGAACGTAACACAATGGTCTATTTGCAAAACAGGAGTCCTCACAAGATTATTGGCATGAGTACACTAGAGGAGGCTTTTTTACGGAAGAAACAAGATGTGTCACACTTCAGGATATTTGGATAATCATCTTACTGTCATGTTTCTGAGGAAGCAAGAAAACATGTAGAGTCGATAACAGAGTTGGGAATATTTATTGGGTGCATAGATATAGCTCACAACTATCGTGTGTACTTTCCATCCCTCAGGATGACAATGGTCATACAAGATGTGAAATTTGACGAGGAGAAGGAAATGAGGTGTTCTCTTGACAGGCAGATTCAGATGCAACCTGATCAGGAGATTTTTCCTCCAAAGGAAGAACTTCAGGAAGTTATGGAGAAATCATAAGCAAAGGAGAAGAGAGTGGAGACATCTGCTCAAGAAGAGACGTCTAGAGAAGGAAGGAAGCAAACCAGGGAAGTTGATAGATTATTGCAGGATGCTAGAGATAATGTGGGAGCACCCACATCATAGCGCAGGTAGAGAAAGTCACTAGATTGGTACACTAGCTACATGGATCTGATGAGTGAGCTGGTAGAGATAAAGCCATCCTCGGTCAAGGAATATGTAGAGAAACTAGTATGGTTTGATGCTATGGTGGAGGAATATGATTCCATTGTCAGAAACAATGTTTGTAAAGTGGTCCCAAGATTAGCAAACAAATCAGTGGTTGGTTCAGATGGGAGCATAGAGAAACACAAGGCTAGATTTGTGGCCAAGCGGTTCTCTCAGGTTAAGGGAATTGACGATGAGGAGACCTTTTCTCCAATAGTAAGGTACTCATCCATCAGGTCAATTCTAGCATTGTCAATGCAAATGGGGTGGAAGATCCACCAGATGGATGTGAAGATAACATTCTTCCTAATATCAAATGAATCTGGGCGACTAAATCTTTTCTTATTGTTCCTTTCTAGAATCTATATACATACATAAGTTTTAGCTCTACAATACATCATCAATCTTCTATTACACTATTAGTGTACCCCCTAAAGATGGACTCACTTTGAAGTTTGAAACGTTGGGTTAATTAAACTCCATTAACAAGTTATTCCCTTCTTATCTAAAGATAGCATTCATCAATGGATTTATTGAGGAAGAGTTTTATATTGAGCATCCAAAGGGGTATGAGACATTCGACAAAGATTCACATGTGTGCAGACTCAAGTGAGCATTGTATGGACTCAAGCAAGCACCCTCTGCTTGGTATTCCAAGATCGACAGTTATCTCACTAATTTGGGCTTCACCAAAAGTGAAACAGATGCAAACCTTTATCACATTGTGGTAGAAGGTAAATTATTGATTATTATGTTATATGTCAATGACTTGATCCTTACTGGTGATGAGAAATTGATTAGATATTACAAGGAGGACCTTGCAAGAGAGTTTGAGATTAAGGACATGGGACTTGTGCATTATTTTATTGATCTGGAAGTATGAAAAGGAGATGGGGAACTGATTTTATCTCAGGGAAAGTATGCTAATGATATACTGAAGAAGTTCTACATTGAGAGTAGTAAACCCATGAACACTCCTCTAGAAGGTAACTATAGAAAAGAGGATGTCACTTCAGGTGAGGAAGTGGAGGTTTCCATTTACAGGCAGCTTGTGGGTTCAATCATGTATTTGGTGAACACATGTCTAGACGTGTCTTATGCAGTTAACCATCTTAGTCAAGCCATGGTTAAGCCAACCAAAAAATGTATTGGAAGGCAGCAAAGCATGTGTTAAGATACCTCAGAGGCACTACTCAGTTTGGTATTTGGTACAAATAGATAGATGGAGTGAAGTTGCAAGGCTTCACAGATGCAGATTAGGGGGGGGAGTCCATCAAATAGGAAGCGCACTCCAGGAGGAATTTTCATTGTTGGGTCAACAATAGTTTCTTGGTACAACAAGAAGCAGAGATCTATGGCACTTGTCTTGGCAGAAGCAGAGTACATGGTTGCAAGTCAAGCAACATGTAAGGCTATCTAGATGAAAAAAATTATTGTTGGGCTATTTGGTCAAAAGATGGATCCTACATTAATTTACTATGATAACCATATTTGTATCAAACTCTCTGAGAATCCAATATTTCATGATCAATCCAAGCATATTGACATCTGATATCACCATCTATGATATTATGTGCAAAGGCGGATTATTTTGTTGTGGTATATTCCGACAGAGGAACAACATGCAGATATTTTGACCAAGGCCTTGTCAAGAGGAAAATTCGAGTTCCATAGAAGCAGGATTGGGGTATCTGATAATCCCTTTCTTATTGAGAGGGAGTGTTGAAAATGCAGCAAGAAATTCCTAATTTAATTTTCCCTTGATTAAATTAGGAGAAATTCGAATTTCAATTTCAGCAGAATACTTGGAGGTAGTTAATTGAGGTAACATGGCTCTTTTCACTCATTTAACTTAGTATATTCGAGTTAGGGACACTTGAGTTTGGTTCTACATGATTGATTGCTAATTTGTAGCAATTTGTTTTAGTTAATTTGAGTTATTGTTGGTGTAACCAGTTCTCACTGTCAGTAGAACTAGTGGAGGTCTAGTTAAGGGGGTATAAATTTTTTCACACTAAGTGACCATCTAGTTAACTGATCAATCAACGCAAAATAATTATTGCAAGTAGAGAATTTGAGTTGCACAGTTGAGATTGGAGTTCAAGGGCAATGTACTATTGGTTGTAAACTATTCCAAGCTTTGCAAGTTATGCATGCAGTCATAAAAGGACCTATAGGAATTGCGCAATCCAAATTGAGGAATTTCCTAATTACTAGGGGGCTAATTTCTTGAGGAACAACGTGAGGAAATAGGAGCTTGGAGGCTTGAAATTTTGGCTAAGTCTTGTCTAAGGTCAGTGGGTCAGGCAAAGGATAGAAGACATAGGTGTAGGTTGAGCTCAAGCTTGAGTAGATCATATTGTATTCATCTAGATTATTTGAGTAATGCAATACAGATAGTAAGGGGTTTTGAGCAATTTCATTCCCCAGGATAAATCTTTGTATATGTGTGTTGAATCTTGATGCATGTTTATTATTTTTGTTCTCAATCGTGAATTTACTTCTGCAAATCAGTAGAGTAGATTCTAGTCTTGTGATTTAGAAAATTTCATGAGCAGTTTAGAATCTACACATTAATTTGTACATTATGCTCTCTTTTTCTTTGGCATGGAAATATGCAAGTACAAAGGAAAAGGTATCTTCTATGGACTTACCTAAGACATGTGGCTTGTCAAGCTACTACAAAACCTTAAAATCCTATTTTCTTCTCTCTAACTTCCCACTCCTAGTTGCACTGCTCAAGTATGGAACAAAATACAAAAGCATAGAATGGAACCCACACTCATCCTATTGGCTCAAAAATTAACATACCCTAGTGGCCAACTAAGTGTAAGGTTTGACAACCTCAACCTTTAACTAAAGTTACAAGTTTGGACCTTCTAGAGTCTTCTTCAATGTTTACACATGTTTTTCCAAATATGCATGAGTAACAGGGGCTAACGTGGCATCCACTCATACCATGGTGGTCAACACAGCAGATCAATTTGCTGGAGGCATAACTTTTTCATGCAAACTCGAATTAACATGATTTTTGCACCCTAAGAAAGGACTTTAAGTTTGGATCAATGTCTTGGAGTTCAATTCTAAATTTGGAAACTTTATACCACAAAAATTGTCATTGAATGCCTTAGAATGGCTCCATAAGATTTCAAACCCCAATTCTCCAAATTGAGACTTGTTGATAAAAATGACCTTGTAAGATTATTCTTAAATTTTTTCCACTCCAAAAGCATTGAGATAGATGATGAATAATAAAATGATCCAATTCATATCATAAATAAATATTTAAGGATAATTTTGGTCCTTAAAAGCTTTACAGAATGAGCTAAGGAAACTTTTCCTCTACCTTCTCCTTGGAGTACCATTTTCCTTTACCTGGAAATTGTCCTTTCAACCAAATTTAACAAAGGTCACATTGCCTCTCTCTTGTAATTATGGAACTCTTATGCAAAATTGTGTCCTCTACCAACTCTATCTAGGCATTGGCTAAGTCCTCTATGAAAGGTAGGACTTGCCTCTCCTCTTGATCGAACATGGAAGGCTCATAGAGTTAGAGTTTGAGATTCTCCACATACACTACTGAGTAAATGCACATGTATGGGGCTATAATATTATGTGGGTATTATCTCTCATATTTTCCAATATCTTGAAAGGACCATACTATATATCCTTGACCTTATTAATGGGACCTTATAGTATTTTCATGTTCGACTATGACCATACTTTATCTCCCCCTCTGAATGAATTCTCTATCTTGTATTGATCAAGCCTATCCTTATATTTTTTTTATGACTTCTTCAATGTCTCATGTACTTGCAAATATATCTACCTAATATTCTTAACAATTTTTTCTACTCTTAATGCATATCCTGGAAGATCTCTCCTCACTCCTTGTTGTACATATACAACATCCAAGGGTGAAGATGGAAAATATCTAAAGTAAGTTTCAAAAATGGACTTACCAGAATAAGTGTGAATTGTTATTTATAAGAGTTTTGTACAATGTGTGCACGCATGCAAAAGGTTTTCATCATAGATCTTCAAGTGCTTCTAATTTTAACCCCTCAAAAGTTGCACCAAAGTCATATTGACTACATATGTCTACCCATTTGTTTGTGTATGTAATGTTGTTGACCTCTTCAACTTCATGTCCATCTCATCCCACAACATAGTGCAAAATTCACCAATAAATTTAGTGTTCCTATCTAAAATGACGCTCCTTGGTATCCCAAAGTGCACCCAGACTTGTTCAAAAAACCAAGTTTAATGGTTCTTTCCCTTTGGTGGTCTTTTTACAAGGCATGAGAATACACGTCTCGTTGAACCTAGAAATTACCATAAATAAGTAATCATATCCCTTCTTAGTTGTTAGTAAAGCACCAAAAAAAGGCATGGAAATGCTTTCCCAAGGATGAGCGAGTATAGGTAATGAACGGTATAAACCCTACTTCCTATTTTTAGGCTTGTTAGTGCAACAAATCATAAATCCTCCAATGTATCATGCTACATTTTCTTGCATTCTAGGTAGTACACATAACTCCATAAGTTGTAAAATGTCTTCCAAACACCAAAATGCCATACGACATTGGATTTATAAGCTTCTCTGATAAGCTATAGTTACTCACCTTTAGGAACATAGATCTTATCCAGCTTGTAGAGTAACCCATTATGGAGATGATAATCAACCTTACTAACACCATCCCCTACATGATTGTATCCATGTAGCTATTGAAACACCTCCTTCAAGTCCTCGTCTTTTGTGTACATTGCTATGTATGCATCATGGGTAAAAGGCTCCATATGAATCAAAGTTCCAAAAACTATAATTTTTTATGTGGGTGGCCTTGAAAGCATGTTTTCTAACCTATTTGTGTTACCCTTCTTATACTTAATAACTAGACAAAACTATTGTAAGAAATCCATCCACTTATAGTGTTTGGTATGTTGTAGCTTACTCGGGCTTGCAAATATTGTAATAGTTGGTGATTTTTGTAGATGATGATCTCTTTTCCCATCAAATAGTTCTTCCACTTTTTAACGTCTTATACAAAGACATAGAGTTACTTTTCATAGGTAGGGTAGTTGATAACTACCCCATGAAATGTTTGAAAATGATAGCACACACATCGTCCTCCTTGTATCAATACCACCTCCATGGCATACCCACTTACATTTGTCTCCATTTCAAAAGGTTTTTACAAGTTTGATAACGTGAGAACTCATTCTTGACATACTTTTATTTTCAACTCATCAAAATCCTTTTGTTGATCCTTCCCCCACTGAAAGCTCTTGTCACTTGGTGATATGGTCCAGAGTGGTGTATCTACTACTAAAAATAAAAATATGAACTTCTAAAGGTATTGTGCAGCCCCAACAAAACTCCTAAATTCCAAGACATTTGGAGGAACTAGCCACTTCATGATGGCCTCCATATTCATGATATCTATATTAAGGTCCCCGCCACCAATCACATACCCCAAATACACCAAAGTATATTGGAAAAACTTACATTTCTTGAGGTTTAGCAACAATTGGTGCTTCTTCAAATTGTTTATCTAGATAATGGTGTAGTACATCAATCGTTAGTCTCATAAGCATAGTTAGTGCATTGCATAAACCAAATGGCATGACCGTCCATTCATAAAACCTTTTTTGGTTTTGAAGGTGGTCTTCTAGGTCTCTCCTCTAACTCAAACTTGGTAGTACCCTAATTTTAAATCTAGCTTAGTGAAGTATTTTTTGTGTTGCAACTGATATAATATATCAATGACCCTAGGTATATGGTGTTGGTTCTTGAGTGTAATTTTATTTCATGTTTTTTAATTGACACATCTTCCAAGTCCTATCCTTATTTGGTACAATTATGATAGGTGACCCACAAGGTGAGTTGCTTGGTCGAGTCACACCTTTCTCTAGCATTTGTTGCATTTGCTTCTTCACTTCATTTACTTCCATGGTAGATTTTGTACAAACCCCAATATTGAAAAATGGAGATTATAGAAATAATTTTATTTCATGCTATGGTTCTCTCTTAGATGGTAGCCCTTTAGGCTCTTGGAACACTCCCTTGTATGCATATAGCAAACTTTCTTGTTGATGTATTTTTCTTTAGTAAACCCCTATAGGGATGTCTTTGCTCTTATTGAATCATCATTAGATTGATTTTCTCTTAAGAAAAGTAAAACATGTTTCTTATTGGAACTAATCATCTTCTTGGCTTATTTGGCACTTATGAGTGAAATCTTGGACTTTCCTTTGTGCATGTTGATGATGAAGGATTTTTCATCCTTTGATGAGGCAATATTGGTTAGATTTCCACATGAAGATTACATCCCTCATATATATGTAAAGTATAT
>Ga0181469_100842_pt1 | contig 10849 bp, 9 predicted proteins | sample InSIn2SAF170_2_FD_119081 | JGI IMG/M metagenome (GOLD analysis project Ga0181469, IMG submission 119081) | Clean room microbial communities from NASA Spacecraft Assembly Facility at Jet Propulsion Laboratory, Pasadena, California, USA -... ... | reverse complement strand
ATAAATACACACAAGTCAAATGGGTGAATTTTACCAAGGGACACCCCCTTTCATGGTGGGGCCGACTTGACTTCTTGAGCCTACATGATGCCCAAAATAAATTTATTTTATTTTTATTTCCATAATTCTTCTAGGCCGACTTAGGAGGCCTCTTGGCATGCGGGAATACCTCCCAATGCTACACAAAAATCAACATTTCATAAAGTTTGTGACATTGTCCCTAGGGAGGCTATTCCAACCATGCAAATTGCAGAATTTAAGTGTTATAAGGTCCAACTAGTAAGAACAACTTCAAAACAAATAAAGGCTTCAACCTTGGTTGAATTTAGCCCTATGCCCTAGCCCTCACAACTTGCCTTGAAGGACTGAAATTCATTAGGAGGGAGAAATTAATGTAGTTTTCATAGTTTTGACCATCTATGTGGAAGCCAGTGCCTACTAACTACTTGGGTGATGGAGTATAAGGGAAAATTATTATAGAGATATAAAACCCTTGAAAGGGATAAGGAGAAAACCTAAATTTCCACTTTTAAACCCTAGCTATCATTCAATATAGGGATAAAAGCAAGATAAAATCTCTTTAGGAGGTTCTCATTGGATGTTCACAACTCTCAATTAAAGCATGCAACATTTCACCAAAAATTTCATATAAAGGTATGCATTTAGACAAGGAATATAGAAATCCACTCAAAATACATTGCGTACAATGACCATATAAAATATATTCAACAACTTAAGCACTCATAAGATATCAATGAACAATCCTTCAATATCCCAAAATGACATATCAAAAACAAGAACTAGTCTCCAATAGAAAACTATCCAGAAATATCACATCTCCCTGAGAGTAGCGAGGTACAAGAGCTAGGTTGAATTCTTCTAAGAGGTTGAAATAGTCCACAAGTAATGCTTAAATGAAATGTGAGGTGACCTTTTATTTATATGAGGTCTACCTCACCTAATTTTAGCTAAGAAGCCCATAAAACAAGTTTGAAAATGAGTAAACACAAGTGAACCTTGGGTGACAATCCAACCCACTAGCTCAACATGTAATTATGCCATAATAGACCCACACGTGTGAGATGCAAGCCTCTAAAATGATGATGTCATGCCCTTTTTGGGCTCCAAATGTTATGTGATGGTGAAGAGAAAGTTGAAAATGTCTTCAATCATCATAATCATCCATCATTTGAGGAGTAGTCCCCAATTCCAACCTCAAAGAAGATCCAAAGGTCCCAAATCCAGTAGGTGTACCCCCATATAATCTCCAATGATCAATGCAGTGCCTCCTTTCTCTTGTTTTAGGGCTCCATTAGGTGAAATAAACCACCCCTAGTCATCTCATGGAAAACCATCCTCATATGGCCTCTGGATCATGGCATGCCCATCATGTAGTGTTAAGGACAACCTAGCGGCATGCTGGGTCTAATGATGCAATCATCCAAAATACTTTGTACTTAGCAAAAGAATTTTAGCACCATGGGTCCTTGTGGTACTTTGGGATGTGCATCAGTTGTTGAAGTCATCATACTACCCAATGCTCTTATGTAAGTGGGCAATGTTGCATCTGCTAAGCCATCAACCTCTCTAAAAGGCCTAGGTATTGGTGGAGTGGGTGACCATAAGGCTTGTGCTCCTGTGGACCACCTAGAAATACCAACTTAAAGTCAAGAGAAAACAATTATTCATTAGAGACCAAAATCATATAAGCATCTAAGTGGACCAAACTTGTATATTAAGGGCACATTTATAATTCAAACTAGGATCATTGTCCAATATCTAACTAGACCAATTCTTGTAAAGGTGTTCCCTACCTTGGTATGGGTGGCTAATAGTCAACCCTATTAGGTGCTTCCAGCCCCTAAGGGAAGGTGGCATTTCTGAAGTTAAACCTTCAATCAATATGTTTTGGTGTAAATGAGTGGAAATGGAGGGGGAAAGGCTTCATGGACAAGTGCCATGGACAAGAGGACTAGCTAATGGGAGTCAACATCCTGAGTGTATAGATGTGTGGAGGGAGCAATCATGGATGCATTATTTACCCTACTCGACCTGCTTTTCCCACCCCTATAGTGCCCCTTTCACTTTTTCATAATAATGCCTTTTATTTTGCGTGCATAGCCCAAGGGTTAGAGCTTGCTATTTGTAATATAGAATTCAATTTCACCCCTTGAGACAGTTTATTTCTCATAAGGTTTGGGACATGCAAGGGTTCGATTTTATGAAATGGAGCATCAAGTGTTAGGGAATCAGGTGATGGCTAATGAGAAAGGTAGAGCTCATGCTAGGCTTTTTCCCACACACTCATTTATGTCCCAACCATCTTTTGCATTTTGATTTTTTTTTCTTTCATTGTGGCCATTAGGATTTATCATTCTTTTAGCTGCATTAAACTCAAGAGAAATGTTTTTGTGGCCCTAGTCACGGATGCGGATAAGAGGGTGCCAAATATGAATAAACCAATGACAAGTTAGACCCAAGTAATGGAGATGGTTTATAAAGGGCTTATTATGTGACATGGAAAGTGTTAAGTATGGTGTAAGGGAGAATAAACATGCTACTTCAATCTAGGTTTTCCAAGTAGTGCCCCTCCTAAAACCCTAAGGCCTCAAGGGAGGTCCCACTAGACTATGGCTAAGGGTTAACCCCCTAGTAATGTGAGAGAATATTTTACATTCAAGATTGGTCAATTTTCCAAATTACCCCTTTATCCATACTAAATGCCCAAAACAACAAGTATAAGCACCCAATTGCAAAATGATCAAATTACATGTTGAGTAGTAACCCACCTTCATCTAAGAGGAATGCCAGATGGTGAAAGGTGCATGGATGATGCAGATGGCACAGAGACATGACATATCATCATCAAGAAGTGAATGTCAGGGGTCGTTGGTTGGCTAGTTGTCAAATGTAGGAGAAATTGTTTCTCCTATGGGGTTACCCATTTTGGTGGGTAACATTTGGCTCCAATTCATTGACATGATCCACATGCTCGAATGGGAATTCATGAGAACTCTAGTAATCACTAGGCTCGTAGACCTGTTACCTGCACACACAAATCAAATTGTTTGGAAGCATGTGTGTTAGGTGTTGGTTATCATCCTTGTTTTATATGACACAATAAAATTTAGACAAAAATAAAATAAAACCTAGCTAAAATACAATCTAATCTACAATGCAACACAACAGTATGAAGAATGCAATCATTAGGATACTCACACAATATGAAATGCATCTAACTACATAAAACATGATTAGTTTCCATCAAACAAAGTGAGGTGGTTCCCTCCTACCAGTGAAGGAAAGAGTTCATAGTCAAGTTTAGCAATATAGAAGTATCCAACTCCAACTTTACCATGGATCCTACAAAGAATAGGGTTCCTATTGACTTGAACAAGATCACCTACTTGGTATCTCTACTCGATCTTCGAACCCATTATTTCTTTTGAAATGTTTATTTCTTGTAGATATTTTTGACATGACAAACATTTTGAGAATGATCAACTTCCTTCAATTTTTCAAGGCCCTTTGATTTGAAATGACTTTGGTACATACATGTAGGAAGTTTGGTAACCTTCGGTTTTCCAACAGGCTTGGGAAAAGGGAAGGGCTCCATATCTTCTACATGTTTAGCATATGTGGCTCCTTATAAATGATAAATGGAGTTCCCTCAATGGTAGTTATAGTAGCATATGACATATCCATTTGTAATTTCTCTCCAATTGAGGCACACCAATTTCTAGATAATAACATTCACCAAGTATATGGTACAACTATGACTATGATATCCATTAGGAAAGAAATATTTTTGTTAGCAATGAAAGAAACCTTAACATCTTTCATGAGGTCATAAACAGGTATAGATTTGGAGAACACAGTCTAGTGATTTCCATTTCTAAATGATTCATGACTCTTAAAGGAATTACATTGGCAGAAGCACCGAAGTCAAGCATACAATTGCACAAAATGATATTTTTTATTTACAAAGAAAACAAGAATGGTTCATGTCTTCCATTTCTTTTATCGTTATACATGTTTTGTAAGATAACTAGAGGATCTTCGAGCTCCTTTACAAAATTGAAAACCTTCACAACTTTCCCCTTTTGGGGTTCAAGCTTAACTATCTCCAAAAGAGGAACCTATACATTCACTTTACCTAAGATATTTGTCAAATCAACATCCATAGCTACATTAAAGTTTTGGGGATTTGGCTTAGGGATGTTCTTGGGTTTTGTGGGTAACATATCCTTCTTTTGGATGGTAATATTAGAACTTGTACTTGCTTAGCTTTGGTTGACATTTCTCCTTAAGTATTGTAATCCCTTAAACCTTCCATTATTCTTAATGACCATAATCAGCTCATCTTGATCACTAGTATCATCATTATGGCCTTGATCAGGTTTTTTTTTTGGAATTAAGAATCACTGAGCAAGATGTTGAATGGGGCACCATCATTAACGACATTGAGGTATTGAGGTGTTCAAGGATTTCTTCCTCTTCCACTGGGTTGTATGGACACTCTTCAAGAGTATGAAACTCATTGCATGGTTGACACAAAGGATTTCCATCATGTCCCACCATGTTGGTTGGGGCAAGGGTGTTTGGAGCATTCTATTATAAAGAGTTATCTCCTGCAAGTGCTTTCTTCTTGAGAGTTATTTCTTTTTTAAATTGTGGCTTGTGAGGAAATTTTGACGAGATCCCCTTTCTCTTTCCAACATTGACAACTTGTTCATCATTGCCATCTATCATTGCATCAACTCATTAGTGACTTTATCAAATTTTTGGGAAAATGCTTGCAAGGTAGGATCCATTTGGGAACTAAGATTAGCCTTAGGTTCTATTCTAGCCCTAGGATAAGTGAATAGGTCAATTTTGTATGAGTTCGATTTTGTTTTATTTATGTAATCAAGACTTTAGCTTCATCTAAAGAATGAGGTCTCTTATCTTTTAGAGCATACAACAAATGTACAGGGAAAGCTCGTACATATCTATCAAGCATTGTCTCATCTGATGGTATATATAGATCAAGGACTTCCTTGAGAAGGTTCTCAAAATGTTGGGTGAATTCCTTAAAAGTTCCATTTCCAATTTTCTTATCATCCTAGAATTTGTCAAAAGCCTGTTGCCCTCCTTGATTGTGGGCCATCTTTTATCAAAATCTTGGTGAAAGGTACCCCAATAATTAACGCTACCTTGGGGTAGGCTAAAGCACTAATCCCTCGCATTTCCTTATAAAGTCAAGGAAAATAGCATCATTACTATGTCTTGCTTCATGATCAAATCAACATTTACAACCCAATAAAACTCATGGATATGTTTTTCAATAGTAATAGCATTCATACCATTGAATTTAGGCAACAATTCATCATACTTCTTATGTAAGAGATTAGGTGCATTAGGGAATTTGTTGATATTCAAGGGCTTGAATGTTGCAATGGGCCAAGGTTTTTCCATGGTGTTAGGGGCAGTGGTAGCGATGAATAAGCTTCTAACCACAACACTCTTCAGAATTATAGGAGATGCACTTGCATAAGTTGTTTTGTGAGTAGTATTCTTCTTTCTTAGAGCTATGGTATCATCAAAAGAACTACCATGGGAGTGAATTGGAATAGGAGTCACCGTAAGAGAAGTTATTTTGTTTTTTTAAATATTCTCTTTGTACTTGGTGCTTTGTTGATTAAGGGTCCCAAAACACCTTTTCTTGTAGTTTGGTTGTCACCTACAAAGAGCATACAAACAATTGGGTGATGTTAGTGCTTAAACAAGAACCAACAAAGTATGGAATGAGATAAGAACAATGCATGGCAAATATTAAACAAAGAACATGAAACAATGCTTAAATGAAGCATAAACACATCAACAAAGACATAGGAATAGAATGTCGTTTATTGATTTTTGCTAGAAGAGTTACAAATGAAATATCCAAACACTTGCAGAGAGTTTTCTTGAGCAATGATTCTCAAGAGCTCTCAACAAGAAACTCATTTCTTCAATCTCCTATGTAAACTCACTCTCTCTCAAATAAGCTAAGAGAAATCTCAGTGATGATGGAACTCTCTCAACAATGAAATGCATGATTGCCTTAGGGCAATTTTGCCATCATAACAATTCTCACACTTCTTCTTACTTTGTCTTCCAATGCCTTGTTGACATAGAATTTGACTCCTCTTTCCCGCTCTTGGCTCATTAATGAGAAAATGACTTGGGAGAAGGACAAGAGGACTTCCTTGGGAGTTGCATATCTCCAGGTAGGCTTGAAATCATCTGTCCTTGGGAAGTACATGTCAGGAGTAGTTATCCTAAATCATGTTGAGTGGTCTCAGAGTGCTGACTGGACTTTTAGGCGACCTGCGCAGCTATCGAAGAAATAGTCGTGCGGTATTGCATTTCGGCCTTTGAATAGCCCACGCGGGTTGATTTTTTTAATGTACTTTGGAAAACCTTTGATTTTTTTATTCTTATGATGTCTTCATATGGAAAAGATTCACCTGTACATGTTGTTGTCTAACTTTGGGTGTCATATGACCTGTACAAATGTGTGTACGGTTTTTCCATGTTAATGGTTTCCCCCTGATGTATGAGGCTAGGAGCAAGCATATAGCCGAAATAAATCATGTTTTGTTGTTCTAGTGATGGGTTTGACGTGCTTTTTTTAGAGATATGAGATACTGTGGAGATGATTGGGGAGGTCTCCTTAACTGAGAACTCACAGAAAACCAATGCTCTGAAGAAATGATAATACAAAAGTGTCTATACAAGGCAGACATGTCCCATTCTTGTTATGATCACAAAGATTGAAATAGTACAAATATACAAGAAAACATCCTATCAAGTCAACGATGAGATAGCTGATGAAGACAACTGCTTTCGCCCTCAAGGGAATCTCTCACAAACAAGCAAATCAGGGTGCCCCCATGCATCTGATGTAAGGCAATGCTGAAGGGGCGTGCGATGGGATGCATGGGTCTTCAACTGAATGAGAGAAAATGCAACGATTACAATGCACGATACTACCCATACATGAAAACTTATGTTGAGGTTGAATGCTAGGGAGATCGATGACATTAGTGAGAAAATAATGGTTCCCATTATAACATCTGAGATTATCCCTATATGTTGGAAATAATACTGAGAGGGGGGTGAATCAGTATTATTAAATCAATAATTTAATTTCCCAAACAGATTTGTATATGCTACTTCAGCTAAGTGAACTAGCGTGTATATGCGACTGTACTTAAAGCAACTAGCGTATATGTAGAGAACTTTTGATTTACCAAATTTATCATGCATTGAACTTTAACCAGTATATCAGAGATTTATTAGACAGTGCAGTAAAAGCAGAATAAAGCATCACACATAAGCAACACACATGAACACCAAGATATAAGGTGGAAACCCAATGTGGGTGAAAACCACCTATTGTTGTCGTCTATGTCTTCTTTTGATAATAAGAAAATCTGTTTACAATCTTGTACTGGTGCAGATTTATACCAGTACACAGGCTTCTACTTGCAGAAGGTTATAACCTTCTCTCGTTCTCCAGCTTCTACTGGAAGGGAGCTACAACCCCCTAACTCTTGTACTAGCCTATATGTTTACTAGTACATAGGCGGCGACCTACAAAAGGCTATGACCTTCTTTCTTCCTTCAAGGACCATGTTTCATAAATTTTCAGACTGGATCCATCAACAACATCATAACTGCAATTCAGATATATCTGCATCAACCAATCACTAAGACTCAATCATCACTTTTTGAATCAACCACAACCAAATCAATCGATCACTTTGGCAACCCATCAATCTGATCATTCAGAATACTGTCACCAGAATACAGTAACTAGAACCCAAAACAGAACCCAGAACTCTGCAATAGCAAACAGAAACAACTGAAACATAATTTATAAGGTAGATGCTACTTCCACGTGTCGAACCTGTGTGTATACCAATGTTTTTAAAACCGGAACCGGTGACCGGACTGGTCCACCTAATGAACCGGTTTACCAACCGGAACCGGTCTAACTGGGACTGGTTTGGTCTAAACGAACCGATTTTAAAAAAATACATTAAATAATTAATTTTTAATGAAGCAAAACTATTTTTAAGATGTAAAACCATGATTCCAAGCCAATAGAGACAAAATATGCAAAGTTTGCTCATTTATATACCATGCAAAGGTGAATATATCAAAATGGCACCGAGTGCAATACATATCATCGACAAAATAGCAAAATACATAAGAAATGAGGCTCTAAATGGCCTATAAAGTCCAAAAACAATGCTGCAAGCTATAGCCTATGAGGCCATTGGCCTACTACAAGTCTACAGTGTACACATGATCCATCATCAAGTCCATCACCACTACTAGACACAGGATCATCATCAGGAGCTACATAGACATCATCTGGTTCAGAGTCTGAGGATGCCTCAGCCTGATCTGCAACCTCAGTATCAATGCCACCAATGACAATAGAAGTGGACCTAATGGAAGCACGAGTTTGTCGACCTGCACGACTAGTGCCTTCCATTGGTTCCTTGCCTTTCCTTGCCGCTACTGATCCTGGTTCTAATGCCGCCACATAATTTGCCTCATCCCCCGCTAAAGCCATGTCGATATCGAAATCAGCCTCAAACACAAGATCTTCAGTCTCCTCCACCCATTTTGATGTTGGATCAATATCGTCCAACACAATGGGATCTAGATCAGGTGATTTGCTCATCATTTGGTTCCTCCTCAGTCGAAGGTTGTATTGCACAAAAACAAGATCATTTAACCGTTTTTGTTCCAAACGGTTTCTCTTCTTTGTGTGTATGCGCTCAAAAACAGACCAATTGCGCTCACAACCTGAAGCACTACAAGTTTGACTGAGGACTCTAATTGCAAACCTTTGCAATTGAGGACACTAGCCACCAAATGACTCCCACCAATGCTCTGCAAAGAAAAAGACATTAATTAGTAACTTAGTTTATAATTTGAATTGTAAAGAACGTAAACAATTTTAACTTGAAATGAAAAACAAAATGGAAATTGGAATTGCTTACCTGGTTGGTCCACATCTCTTGCCATCTTTGCCAAGTTTTTGCCAAAAGTACCACTTGCCATATTGAAAATAGTAAGTTGCCTATGTATTTCCAACTAGTCTACATGGCTAGGGACCATGCGCTCCAAGCAATCAATCAATCCAGCTCTGACCTCCCCATCACGCTGATCTCCTAGTCGATTTTTATAGTGATACCTTGGGTTCAAAAAATACCCGGCTGCATGTATAGGATGATGGAGTTGATTGTTCCATCTGTTATCAATGATCTCCCATATACGGCCATATTTAGCTAACCTGTCCTTGTAAGCTGCCTGTATCTGCTCCTTTGCCTGATCCATAGCTTCATAAATGTAGCCCATGGCCAATCTTTCCCCATCCACCAACCTTAGCACCTTAACAAGGGGCTCGGTAATTTTCACAAGCTCTACAGACCTTTTCCAAAAATAAGTGTCTAACACTTTCTTTTTGGTGTCTTTTCCATCTGGTCTACGAGCCCACCGAGATTCAGACCATTCTTCAAACGAAAACATTTTTTGCAAGTTTTTATGTTGACCATTGAGACATTGCAACGTGAGGAAGTGAGTTGCAAATCTCGTAATTGCAGGCCTAACAAGCTCTTTGCCTCCAGTGTGTTTCCTCATTAGGTTCAATACCCATGAGTGGTTGTAAATGTATTTTGTAATGCACTTGGCATGCTCTACAGTGTTTTTTTACCCACTCCACTTTGCCTATATCCTCAAGCATGAGGTCTATGCAATATGCAGCACATGGAGTCCAAAATATGGTCTTATATTTGGCCTCAACCATCTTTCCAGCAAGAACATAGTTTGAGGCATTATCAGTGATGACCTGCACAACAAGCTACTCCCCAACTTCCTGAATAACGTTATCCAAAAGCTCAAATAGAAGGATTGCATCCTTTACCTTATCGGATGCATCAACTGATTTCAAAAACATGGTTCCTTGAGGGCAAGAAACAAGGAAATTAATGATAGTGCGGTTCTTTCCATCGGACCATCCATCTGACATAATGGAACAACCTGTTTTGAGCCATGAATCTTTAAAATCAACCAAATAGTCATCAATGGAAGATATCTCTTTTTGCAAAAGAGCTCCCCTCAAGTCATGCATACTAGGGCCTTCGAAGCCCTTTCCTGCAGCTATAACAGAGTCCCACATAGCTTGGTAATAAGGTGAGCGAGCAGCATTGAATGGGATATCTGAATCATACCACCATCTAGCAATGTATTAGTGAGAAGTTTCTTTGCATTGTCTTTTCCAATGTTGATCCAAAGTGGGTTGAGAACTTGGCTGGTAGGAAGTGGGATTAGAAGAGGCAATGTTGGCAGAAGATGAGAAATAACTTTGGATGTTTGTTCTCTTTGTTCCTTTTGATGGTTGGTCAACGGAAGGATGAACATAGTGAAAGGGGTCATTGGTGGAAGGGATAGAAGTGGAGTCTTGAATCTCATAATCATCATACCCACTCTCTTTCATGGCTTTTAATAATTCCCTCTTCCTTGCAATGTCATCTTGGATGGCCTTCTCCCTAGCCTTATCCTCATAAAAATTTTCAAGCTTGGAAATGTATTCTGCCCTAATAGGACCTAACAGTGCATTTGGTGCATCACATGGCTTTACTTGGCCTCTTATCCCAGCCAAGTGTTGTTTCAACCTAAGAATACCCCCACCTCCAATAGATTTATGGCATAATTTGCATATCATTTTTCCATCAATTACATCACAATGAGCCCATGCACTATCCTTTCCTTTTGGAGCCATGTTTGCTTGAAATAATAACAATTT
>Ga0181469_100979_pt1 | contig 10860 bp, 19 predicted proteins | sample InSIn2SAF170_2_FD_119081 | JGI IMG/M metagenome (GOLD analysis project Ga0181469, IMG submission 119081) | Clean room microbial communities from NASA Spacecraft Assembly Facility at Jet Propulsion Laboratory, Pasadena, California, USA -... ... | reverse complement strand
AGAGATCGATTGAAAAACAAGACTTGATGCTCCTCGCAGGGAGTCTCTATCCTTTATACATGACTCATACATGCAATACCATGGGCCAGTATCGTGGGTTTTATTGATACCATCTATCTAATACTACCGGCCATTTACCATCTATCTAATACTACCGCCCATTTGCAACTAACTGTGGTCCCGTCATTAATTGCGGGTGAACCACTTACAAATATTAATATGGGCTTTATTGACTCTTGACGATGACATGATCCCGTGACATAAATAAGGGGGTTAGGGTGGGACCCTAACATACGTGAGGCCACTGATGTTGGAATCTACAAGGTTCTTGTCAGGCTCTCAGTTGCAGCATTTTGATAAAAGTTTTTGAGCAAATCAAATTGAGAGAGGATGGATCGGAATCGCAGTAGCAATAAACAATTTTTTTTAATGAATTCAAAATTACTACATGTAAATGGGCATACTACTGTAAGACCTAGTAAGGCATGTGTACCCCTCGGTGATCACCAGTAAAGTTTGGGTTAGACCTAGGTGACAGGGGGGATGTCAGGCTAACAATACCCTGGGTAAAAACTCTGGGGGGGGTAAGAGCTAGAGTGAGCGGGATTGTCTCACTTAGCAGGTTTGGTTGGAGTTTGTCAAGGAACCCCAAGTCAAGTTTAAGGGGGGAATTGTTAGGTAAACTTGACTCAGGATAGAGTCAAAGTTGACCAGGTTAAATAGTGATGGTTTTGGGGCACATGGTATTGTGCACCCATAGTATTCTGCCCGTGGTATTATATGTAATGGATCTTATAAAAGGTTGGAAGGACTTCATTGTAATGCAAGACCTGGAGGTGAGCGGTGAAGGCTCACTTGGTCGGATTGGCCAGGGTTTTGGCCAATGCTAATAAGATCTTATTAGGTTGGGTTTTTGGCTAGATTTGGGGTTTTCTTGGATAAAGATTTGTGTTTATGTGTTTATGGTTGTTGCTAGATATTTTTATATTTATTCCTCTGAGTAATTATTTATGTTATGCAGTAAATTTCTTAACACTCCTGAACAATCTTGACCGTCCATCTCTTTGAGAAGAAATGCATTTTGCCCTCTGTATGCAACAATCTTATAGGGTCCCTTCCACAAGTTTTCAAACTTGCCATGCTTGCCTTTATCTTCATTCCTCGCATCCCACCGTATCACCACATCGTCAAGCTGGAATTTATCTACTTTAGTTTTCCAATCATAAATCTTTTTGATCTTCTCTTGCAATCTGAAAGTATTTTGGAAGACTTCCTCCCTTGTCTACTATAAATGTATCATCTGATTGATTCTTCGTTGAAAATCATCTTCCTCACTACCAGCTTCTTGTAAAAGTTTCACAACCGGGACTGCCAAGGATGTCAGAAAAACTGTATCAATACCATACACAATTTCAAACGGAGACATACCTATAGACTTCTTTTGGCTCACTCTCTCGGTCCACAAAGCGTTAACTAACTTCTTATGATAGCCTTTCTTATTAGTTTCCAACAGCTTCTTTATGATATTCACTAATGATTTATTAGATGATTCGGCCAGACCATTACCTTGCGGGTAATATGCTATGGAGTGACCCAAGGTAATCTTATACTTGCTACAAAAATCGATCATCTTCTTGGATTTGAACACAGTTGCATTATATGTTATGATTTTACTAGGACAACCGAAACGAAATAAAATATTTGATTCCAAAAATTGAATGATTACTATGTTTGTTGCCTGTCTGGTCGGGATTGCTTCAATCCACTTGGTAAAATAATACGTTGTTGTTAGGATCCACTTGTGCTGAGCCGAGGATATTGGATGAATCTCACCAATAAAATCGAGTCCCTACTGCTGAAAAGGTGCGCTAACTTAAACCAGTTTCAAAGGAAGAGGCAACAACTTTCTTTTCCCTTGAAAGACCTGACACTCATGACAACTCATGACCGTTTTATAGACATCTGAAAATAAGGTGGGCAGTAATATCCCGCTCTCAAAATTTTGTTTGTCGTTGTCTTCCAAAACAAGTGACCACCACAGTCACCCTTGTGAAAGTCACTCATTACCTACTGGGCTTCCTCTTCAATTAAACAGTTCAGCAAAACACCACCTGGGTACTTCCAATAAACGAAATTATTCAAAATGCAGAATTTAGCAGATTTTAGTTTAAGAGTTCTACCTTTATTCTTTGACATTTCTGGAGGCAGAGAAAGGTGCTAAAGTACATAAACAATATCTGAATACCACAGTGACTGAATGAAAATTTCAGACACTTGAATCAGGGAGCTCTCCTCTTCATCTTCAGACATGGTAGCAATAATATTGATATCTAATGCATGCAAATTTGATTCCACCAACAACCTCGCCAGGCTTTGTCCTTTGATCAACTTTGTAGGTTTGATCTCCAAATCGTATTCTAACATTATTGCAATCCATTTTTCCCATCTTCCTTCCAGATCAGTTTGTATCAACACATCCTTAACTGTTGCATTAGGAACATATGCTAGGATGTGAGAGTGCAGAATATACACTTGGAAGTCCTTCAAGGCTTTGACAAGAGCAAGAGCCTGCTTCTCAATTATGTTGTACTTCAAGGCTACATCCCTAAATTATAGTTTTGCTAAAGAATGCAATGGGCTTTTCTACTTGATCTCTCTTTTTCATTAAAACTGTTGCCATGGTAAGCTCAGATGCAAATGAGAATAAAATGAAATCTTGAGTATAATCGGGACTAATCAAAACTGGAGCTGAAGATAAGCCATACTTTACCAAATTAAATGATTTCATTTCTTCTTCCGTCCATTTCACCACACTATCCTTCTTCAACATATTAGTAATTTCTCTCAAATTCTCAGCAAGATTAGGTACAAATATTCATAAGAAATTCATCTTACCATTGAATGCTTGTATTTCCTTCTTGTTTTGGTGAAAATATGTCTGCTGAATTGCTTCTACTCTTGATGGATCAATGTGAATGCCTTCCTTTGAGATAATATGGCCAAGCAGCTTCCCTTCATCCATAGCAAAGAGACTTTTCTTTAGATTGAGTGATATTCCAAATTTCCTACATCGTTGAAACACAATCCACAAATGGTGAAGGTGCTCATCATCTAAATTTGAAAACACTGTCAAATCATCCAAATATACAACCAAAAATACTTCCTTTTCATTGGAAAAAGCAATGTCCATTGCACGCTAAAATGTGGCTCCAGCATTTTTCAAACCAAACGGCATTTTAGCATAATGGAATCTTCCCCAAGGGGTGCTGAATGTAGTTTTGTCACAGTCATCTTCATGCACCAAAATCTGATTATATCCATAATATCCATCAAGAAGCGACAAACGCAATGCTCCAACCGCTCTCTGGAGGATGTGATCCGTCTTTGGCAGTGGGTAATTTTCCTTCAATGACACTTTATTTAAATTTCTAAAATCAATGCACAATATGATCTCCTCGGTCTTCTTCCTCACAGGAACAAGGTTCGAAATCCAATCAGAAAATCTGATTGGGACAATTATACCAGCCTTGTACAATCGGTTTACCTCTTTTTCAATTGAAGGCAGCAACTTGGGATTAATCCTTCTCATCTTCTGAAGGAATGACTTCTGATTTGGCTTGATGGGAATTGTGTGCTGAAATATGTCTTTATTATACACCTTTAAATCTGAATAATCCCAAGCAAACACATCAGCAAATTCGGACAATAATTTGACATATTTCGACTTTACCTCTAGAGATAATGTCTTTAACAGCTTCACAAATTTAGGCTTCTTGGTTGTTCCAAGATTCACATCTTCGAAAACCTTGTCTGTTGGTACCAAGCTTGGCTTCCTAGCCACATCATCTTGATCGAAGAATTCCTCTAAAGGAATAAGACCTTTAGGAATGACATTGTCCTTCAACTACAATATTTCCAACTGATTCACTTCTATTTTTGGTTCATCATCATCATGATCACAATCTATGGAAGCATCCTTGTAGTTGCCTTCATTTTGTAAGAAATTATTAATCTCCTTGTCATCCCAAAACACTTGTAAATACCTTAGATTGTAGGGAACAGCTGGGCGGTGCCTGACATGGATCTCAAACTTGTTATTAGAATTCATCGGGATCTTCAAATTACTAGCAACAGTAGATAGTGAATCTGCAATTACATTTTGTGCACATGGTACACATGTCAAGGTATAATCTGGAAAAATCCTTAGGATATCTAAAACTACATTATGGTAGTCCCTCGTCTGTGGCTGTTTGTCTTGATATTCACCCTTAACTTGTTTGATTATCAACTCCGAATCCTCGTAGACTGATATTGTTTTTTCTTTTAGCTTTTTGAGAATTTTCAAACCTACAATCAGCGCTTCATATTCAGCTTCATTGTTAGAACAATCAAAGGCCAATTTATACGAACAAATTCTAACATTACTAAGGACTTTATTAGGCTGGAAAACAGGGTTGCGGATCCAAATCCCAATGCCAGCACCATCCTTACCCACAACTCCATCAAAATCCATGCTCCATAGGCCTGCTTCTTCCTCTAAGTGCTGAAATTCTATTTCATCTTCTTTCTTACCTTGACTGATATCTTCAATTTGATGTTGTTCATTACCTTTCTACTACTGTCAAAATGTGGACTGCTCAGAGGTACGTGCAAGTTTTTTTCTTTCTTGATCAAGGACTGCTTTGAAATTTTCTAAAATCTCTGGCAAATCTTCTACTTCAACTAATTGACTATCAATATCATTCAAACCACTATTTGAATATTATACAAACAATTCTAAATCTGTATGTACAACATCAATTGGATGATTGAGTGGTTTCTCCTTACTTGTGATCATGTACTGCATTTTCTTCTCCCTATATAATTTTCTCAATTGACCAAACACGGGAATGGTAGCATAGGAGAAATCTAGTTGTAAAGTCCCTTTAAGCTTTGCACCCCATGATCTAGACAAAAGCAAACCAAGCCATGGTGGAATGTCTGCAACAACCACATCCGTGAGAACATTCTTGGTCAGGATTTGATCTAGAGACACTACCAAGTCTTTGATAAGACCAATACATCGGACTCTATCGGAATCAAAAAAATAGAGGTCATGATATTTACGAGTAATGGCCCAATTTCTCCATAATAGCTTTTGGCATCAGATTATGGGAGGCTTCAGAATCAAACATGGCATTATGGAGGACATACTCATGCCATCTAGGGCTTATATACAATGGAGGCACTTCACTATCCTCAGATTGACCTTCTAAAGCTAGGCCAAACATGAGCTCCAGGTAATCATCTTCTACATTAACCATATCCGATAAAGGATCCATGTTCAAAATTTTGGACACTTGGTTTTTATAACTGTTGTTCTTCATCAATTCAGTCAAAGGAATCAAAACCTTAATTTAGCAATCTCATTTTCTAAACTAAAAGCTGAAATTCTATCTACCTCTTTGACTGAAGATTCCTTCTTTTCAACCTTTTCCTTTGCTGCACTTTTTTGATTGGTCTTCTCATTTGCTGATGGTCCTTTGCTGGAAGTTGGGTCAAAAGGCTCCTTTCCTTTCTTCTGAATATTTGAGGAGTAATTCTTGGGTTGTGCCTCTTTTCTCTTTTGGACTGGGATGACTCGTACATCTATGGTTCTCAATGAGTATTTCTTCTGCTGCACTGTCAATGCATTCATATATCCCCTCTAATAATCACCTGATTCATCCTCTAAAATTCCTTCGTTTGCTAGTATGAAAGCTTCATGTGTTTGAACATTCGAAACCTCTAAATATTCTTCATCTTCCGTGAGAAAAATGGGCAAACCATCAGTAGTAAAGAAATGATTTTCCTCCACCATTAGATCATCATCATCCTCACTTTCCATTCTGTGTACATAATTTTGTTGCAAAGGTGTTTTGACTTGCTGCTGTGAAGACTGATCTTGTGCTTTCTGCTCCCGTTGTTTGATCCTGAACTGAAGTTGCTGCTGTCCTCTGAAGTTTGGATTTCTAATTATGTTGTCAGGCTTATCCGCAATTGTTAACCGATCAAACATCTTCTAAATTTTCCGAAGTATATGATCTGCCTTAACATCGGAAGAATATGCTTCTTCCTTTATAGTCACCTTCTTTTCAGTCTTCATCCTTGCTCTCTTGGCCATCAGATTTGCCTCTACACTTACTTCGTTATTCTGCATATCCTCAACTGTGGTAGGATCTCTTTTTCGCAACTGATATGCCATATCAGCATTGAAGCCATCGGGAAATTTGATCAGTGCTAACCCCATTGGTGGCTTAATGTCCATTGGAATAGCATTATAAATTGTATTGAACCTTACACAGTAATCTTGTACACTTTCACCTATGTTCCTTTTTATATTTTCATACTCAGAAAGAATTTGGAGTGGATTTTTCTTTACCTCCCATCTGTCCAGGAATTGTCTATGTAGAATCAACAAAGTATTGATGGATCCTGCTGGTAATGCTCTGAACTACTTTCAAACCTCGCCTCCAAAACTTTGCACAAATAATATCATGGTCACATTTTCTTCATCTACCTCATGGAGATCATAAAAGTCATTCATCCTGTCAACATGTTGCTGCACAATAATACCTTGAGTGGCATCAAACAATGGTATCTTTCTTTGATAATCAGCAGGCATAGCATCCAAATTCTGAGGTAGTACGAGAGGTGCATATCTGGTAGCCATGACTCAAGGCGGATTTGAAACTAGTGATGAAGTAACTGAGGGATTTGTGACAAGAGCAGCAGTTGATGTAGCGGAAGTCACGGGTGTTTGAGGGGTAATGATAGGCTATTGAGGGATTGAAGGTATGAATGGTGGTGTCATATAATTCTCTGAAATATGAGGAAATGATAATGAGGAAAAAGATGTTGAAGTTGAATCACAAAGTTTAGGAATTTGATTAGTAGTGATGGATGACTGAGGAGAACTTTGAAGATTACGATTACTTATCAATTTGGCCTTTTCAATTTCAAGCTCTTTGATGAATTCGGGGTCTACAACTATGTCTAGTAATTCACTGTCCGATTTCATTCTAAACAAGGATAGGCCAAAGTCTTCGTCAAAAGGAATATCTTCAAGGAACAACCACTTCACAGGGCATGAATGAGATCTGAAAACTAGTCTAGGACTTGATAAACTCTCTTGTCTGAGGATACTGGGAATGATATTAGGATTTTCAAATATGGGAGGAGGATCAGGATTGGAATTGAACCTGGTGTATATTCTTGAAGCCAGTGTGTTTAGAAATTCTCAAGATTTTGATATTTCTTTACAACTTTCCAATTTTGAGCCTACTGAATTCTAAACTTATAATCCGAAAGTTCAGAACTTCTCAATTGCACTGGGGTGATTTATGTTTCAATTCCCTAGTGGAGTCACCACTATGTTAGAGCCTAGATCAACCTTAGCCTGAAGGGAGGTAATCCTAGGATAACCACAAACCACGCTTAACCTGGTAACTAACCCTACCAGGTCGGTAGAGGGCTCTCTCCTTGTTAATCTCAATTGAGATGACGGATTTGAATATAGATTTTAGGCTAGGTATAGTAGCTCTAGGGTTTTTAGTTGATTTTGATGGTTGGTTGCTAGATCAAATGGAGCAGGTAGCTTGGGTCCAAGAAATGAAGTCAGGAATGCATGGTGTTCTGTAGGGAAAGGTAGGTAGGTGTTTTAGAACTTGGAATTAAGTGAGGTGGTAGGTCTAAGACTGGTGAGGAGGGCATGAAGAGACCATGAATCCTCTTCAAACAGTTGAAAATATCAAAAACTAAATGTATTCCCAAGGTAGATCATTGTTATCAATGTATTCTACCTATATATATTGATTCATTTAGTTAAGAAGAATGAAATAGATGCTGGAACATATAACACATGAGAATAACAAATGACAGAAGGAGAAACAATGCCAAGACACATTACCACGAGAATCCCACAAAAATAGCTACAAAACCTGGTTTATTTCCTTGCCAAACTGCTGTAGTGATGTACAATGAAGCTCAAAGCATCCAGAAGAGTCCAACCTTTACAAATGACTAAGAAAGTACATAATATAGGCAACAAACCCCCTGTGATAGCAATCATGGGTCGAATCCATAAGAAGAGGAGTGGTTTCAACCATATCTAAACTAAGAACAGGAATATAGGCATGGAACAGCTTACCTCTAAAACCATGGAAACTGATTCATTCAACTCCAAACCACCTCAAAATGATGAATCTACCCTTAAGAGTCATTTTGCAATTACATTTACATACCGTAGCATCATTTGCATTCATATATTCATCCAAAAGGATAGAAAAGTTCAAATTATAGAAAAACTAGGTGATTTTTTTATTTTTGAGAAAAACTGGCAAAATTCATCCTATGCGCAGCACCCTTGATCCTATGTGCAGCACGTTTTCCAAGCCAGTTTTGGGGGCCTTCCATTTAACCAAAGTGAGCCCAAGATGGCTTGTTGGAAAATTCTGCCTGTCTAGTTTCTAGAGCATCTTTAATTTCTGAATTTGGATGTCATTTTCCCCCTCAAAAATGGAATCTCCCAAGACTGCTTCCTGTGTGTCAAAAAGTGGCAGAGAGGTCATTTTTTGATGGTTATTTGGCCTTTAGATGACCAAGATCTGCTCCAAATTTGATGAAACTTTTTGGGTTTGCTTATTTTTTTATGTTGATGACAAAAATGCCAACCATTCTCCCAAAAAGTTCTCCAGTCAAAAGCGCAGTGCCACCTATTGGGATTTCCTATGTTTCAAAATTCAAAATTTGAAAATTGCAAAATTTTATCAAAAATGCCCCAAAATTGGCACAAGGCACCCTCAAGCACTACTTTGATGAGCTAGTGAGGCATCAGCTAGGATTTCCAATTTGTTTTTCTCCTTTTTTCTTCTCAAAGCCTTCCTCGGTCTTGCCTTAAGCTTCCTTATCCTTATATTACATATCTTGTTCCGAGTCATATAGTGGTAGGCCATGTGGAAAAGTATTTTCTTTTTTTTATTGGCCTTCTCAAGTAGCTTCTCAAGGTGAATGTTCACCCTCTCTAATCAATTTTCTTGGTCATTCTCAATTTCTTGCTCAATGGAGGTCATATTGACCTTTGCCTTCTTTGCCTCTTACCTCTCTTCTTTAATCATTTGCAATTCCATGATAACTTGCTTGTCAGTTAATTGGTTGTTTTCCTACTCAAAGTAATTGATGATCCACTTTTCTCTTTCCAAATTGACTGACAAGGCTCGAATTTCATCCTCTTGCTCCTTGATGATCATGTCTTTAGTTATCTTTGCACTTTCCACATCATTGAAATCAATTCCATGTGTCTCCTCATGATCAAATAGGTCAAAGTCCCTCTCTTTCTCATCACTAGGATCATCCTATTGCATCTTTTTATTTCCTTTATCTTTTCCCTTCTTTTGCTACCCAACATGCACCTATTTAGCTGGAGAAGAAGGCAAAGCCCCTTCCACTCTTGGTGGAGATAACATTTGCCTGTGGTTTGTAGATGAAGGTGAGACCCCTTCCAATCCTTGTGGAGATAATACTCACCTGGTAGCTACAAAAACCTCCTAGTTCCTCTCTCACAAGTGACAAACACTGGCACTCCAAATGTTTCAGCTTCTTTGACTTGTTCGTGTCGTGAAGGTTCACCTTCCTCCTAATGAACTGATGAAAATATTTGAGCGCCTTTGAACACCACATGGGAAATAAAGGTTTCCCATGGTATATTCAATAGATTCAACTGATGTAAGACAATGATCTTGATCACAGAGAAGTGGTAGATGCTATTTAATTGTTGGGGATATGGCTTTTTCTTCCCATAGTGTGCCATCTTTTCAATATTCCGAAACATGAAGTAATGAATATCCATCATTCTCACTCTAGTAAAATGCATCAATAATCTAATGTGGTAGGCATACAATCATGAAAAACTACCTTCACAAGTAAAATATTTACTGATGATCTTCATGAGTGGGGCAAACCTGTCCTCTAGGAATTTGAAGGGAAACACTCTTTTCAGTTTGCCAAGGTATGTAGCCTTGATGTAAGGCTCATAGAATTCCCTATCAATGTACTTTCCTTTGTTCCATTTTTCACCTATATTTGGAATTCCTGTAGCCTCTGAAATAATAACGGGTGATAGAGTGAAGGTAATTCCAGCAAGTTTTACTTCATTGTTTTCCAGGTGTGTCACAAACAGCCTCGCTAAGTCATGATGGAATTTGACCATCTCCACCATTTCACAGAAACCATAACAAGACTGATGTTTGAAACATGAGATGGCAAGTAGAAAAGCAAGTAATTCTCTCATACTAATGGGTTCCTCCCTGGTTATGTTTCCCCCTTTGTGAGGTCTCTTCTGCTGCAAATTTATTTCCTTAGAGCTGTCAGTGAGGGTCTCTTCCCCAGTTTCATAATCACTATCCATTGGTTTTAATGACTATAAATGCTAGTGAGGAATGAAGGAGCAGTGTAGGTGAGTGATGAGTATGAAGAGATTTAAAAAAGAAGGAAAATGAGTGAGGTGAAATAGGGATATGAATGGGATTAAGGGAGTGAAGGGTTTTAGGAATTAGGGAATAAGGGGAGTGAATAGGGTTTGTATATAGGATATAGGGTTTCAAGGATTGTGTATGTAAGTAGGGTTTGGGAGTATTATGTGTTGGAATGGGAAAACATGAAGGGAATAATCTTTAGGGAAACTTGTTTAGGGGTTAGGTTTTCTAGGGAACAACAAAGTAAGGAAATGTTTAATGACAGCTAGGGTTTATTTTTTAAGATACAAGCTCTCCACAAACTAAGTACAAGAATTCTTTTTGAGCAAGAGTGGCAATAATACTTACTTGTAAGGGGATGAGCTTTGAA
>Ga0181469_100977_pt1 | contig 10866 bp, 9 predicted proteins | sample InSIn2SAF170_2_FD_119081 | JGI IMG/M metagenome (GOLD analysis project Ga0181469, IMG submission 119081) | Clean room microbial communities from NASA Spacecraft Assembly Facility at Jet Propulsion Laboratory, Pasadena, California, USA -... ... | reverse complement strand
GCTTCTTTGTCAGATAATTTGGCGAAAGCCATTATAAAGTAAAGGAGAAAGAGGAGTCCCTATTTAAGGGTTTATCCCCCATTTTTCATGAGTGCCTTTATAATGGATGCAAACTATTTTAGCTCTAAATTTCCTATTATGGGATGGAAGTGGACTGTGCAAGACCTGCTTCCTATCCATGTGTACCATAATAGTTTGTGGGAGGCTTAGTTTCACCCCCATTTTTACAAAATTTGTCAAAGAGTTATGTTGCCCATCCATAAACAAGTCTACAACGCTACCACCACCAGTATTTCCAAAGAAGCTAAATTGGATATTTTACCTGTAGCAAGATGGTTTGGGGAGGAGACATTTACCTATACCAGAGTATTTGGGAGAATTGCTTCACCGCATTTCCTCCCATACTATCTCCCTGGCATGTTAATGGCCAGGGAGATAGCCTACCAATTGGCAAGGGAAGTTGGGATGATCAAACTATTGAAAGAATGGAAGAAGGATATTTGGCCTACATTTCCGTTGCAAAGTGGTGCATTTTCACTACATGATTTTGGGCATGCATGCAAAGAGGCAGAGATTATGAAATCTATAAAATTAGCTACATTCCTTGGAAGGCAGTATAACCCAAATGGCACTGTTAAGGGCTTCACTACTATGTTGAAAGTGAAACCATTCACCCACGAGGAAGATGCCTTCGATGACCTCTTCCTAAAAAAAGAAACATTTTTAGATGTGACACATATGGCATCACTCCTTTTTCCCCAGATGATGTTAAAGCTTTTCATGTGTATAGAAAGAGGAGATTAAAGAAGTTCCCATTGAACCTACAATGATTTAACTAATAATCGAGCCAACCCCCAATATAATCTTGGAGGACAGCCCTGAAGAAAATTCTAAAACAGAGACCCAGGATAGATTTACTGATGAGCTAGAGCACTCAGAGAAGCAATCTCAAAATGGGGGAGGCAATAGAAATAAAGAGTCTGAAAGGAACATAGCTAGAAGTATAGAAGAAACAGTTGAGAAAACCTCAGCAAAGAAATAAGCATAAATTCATTCTATTTCCACTCAGTTAGCAAAACCCCCTAGTTATTGATTTGGAAAAGGAATGGGACCATTTCAATAAGGAGCTTCATACAGATGAACAAACATCTGAGATACATACTCCATAGCACAAGTCAACTCAAGAAATAATAGTGGATAAAACTATAGGCACTCAGGATGTTGAGATCATTCCTACCACCCCTACTTCAGAAATTATTTTGAGAATTGAGGAAATTCCTCCATTATATGTGTTTTATAGTCCTGCTCACAAAGATGTCATTGAGAGACATAGGAAGAAGAGGAAGCTAGATTCTATAGCTATTACAACCTCTGACAATGAACCAATGGACATTGAATGGAAAAATTCACCCATGGACCCATTTGAAAACCTCACAAGACTGTCGCAATTTCCATGAGCCTATGCTACGACAACTATTGACAAAGTGACAGAGGTCCAAATGTTGTTTCGAGAAAAGGAATTAAATATTCTACTATTGGAACAACAATTAGATCAGGAGAAGTCAAATCAACAAGAAAAATTACAAGTAGCCCAGCTCCAGCAGGAATTTGAACAGATGCAAATACGACATGAATCTAGCCTAGCAGAAAGAGATGCACGGATACAATCTATGACAGATAAGTATAAATACAATCCGCAAAGTGATGAGTTCATAAAGGAAGCACTTAGTGTTAACTCAGAACTAATGTAGCAAAAGGAAGTTCTATGGTAGAAAATCTTGCAAATAAGTCCTTATTGCAAGATCAATGATAAGCTAACAAGCCAAGTTGTTGACATGAGACTTGAGTAGGACGAAATCAATAAAAGTGTTTCAGACTTTATCACCTGGCAAGAATCATAAGAGGGGAGAAAGGTTTATTTTCCAAAACTAGAGGAATCACATAAAGGTGTCTTATTCACATATTGGGATTCATGGCTTGAGCAAGAAAAAAGGGCAACGACATTCGCAGCATCAGTAGTAAACAACATCATAGAAGTCATCAGCAAAAATGTGCATGGCACCAACTTGGTTGTAGAGTATATACCAGGATTTGTTCCAAATGCCAAACAATTAGAGTAGTAGTGGAGGCAGGCAGCAAAAGAGAAGGAGGAGGTTATTAGAAAAATGGCGAGCTAAAATGGGAAGCATACTCGCAATTCTTGCTAAAACCATAGAGCCAGTTGATGATCTTGCGATGCTTAACTATCTCCATAAAAGAAAATGGTGCCATTATTAACAGATGCTATATTTGTTGGGCAGTTGAAATCTGCGATCATCCAACTGACACAGCTCAAGTCTATGACAGATATTTGCGATCTTAAAGATCGAATTCAAAGGAGTTAGTCACTTAGTTTATTTTTATTTAAGTTTTATTTTTGCATAATCTGAAGTAGGTCGTTTAAACCTCCTCAACTGTTTTTGTAATAATCTATTTTAGGACTTATAGTTTAGTATTTAAACCCCTCTCATGCATTTAGAGAGGGGTACAAAATTTTTATGAGAAACATTCTTAAAAACATGCACTTATGTACCTTTCAGGAGGTTTTGATGGAATAAATGGAACATGATCTATTTTCTCTTAAATGTATAACATTCTCTACTGAAATTAACTTTTTTACTCTTAGAATATGTTGAATTGATTAGAATTAGGTCAGTATTGTTGAAGCACATGAGAACAACTCATCATATATGGTACTTTTATCTTATGATCTTTTTTATTTATGTATCAAGCAATAATTCTTCTTTTAATTGTTTTATGTGTGAAAGTATGAATTACAGTTAGCATTTTTTCACTTTTGTATGATGTTGGCTTTGAATTTATTCTGAATACATGAACGATTTATACGCGATATATCTTTCACAATCATTTTGGCTAACTATTTATCCAAAATGATTATTGTTAAATGATTTCACTTCTTATTGGGGTTGAATGATGTTTATTACCAATTTCTATAGGAAATTATTGTACATTGCATACTTTATTTAATTCCTGGGTATATTTATATTCAAATAGTGTTTAAACTAGGATATATGCATGTGTTTACCAGTTTAGATTAGATTATACTTAGCTTGATCATTGCCCCACTACATCATATATCACCTCAGCAACAGTATCAAAATATTTTTTGGGAAACTGGTCCCATTATTCCCAGACGAAGCCACCACACCAAAGGGAAAAGGAGCTGCTAACCAAGGTCTGGACCGAGTGGTTTTCCCCATGTTGTAGCAAACAGTTTTGGAGGCTTCAACAGGAAGGAAGCCTCACTCTTCAATATGGTCAAGTACTTTCAGGTGTATGGATATGAAAGAAACCTGAAAACATGATTGGATGTTTATCAGTTCCAGGGGAAGGCCACCCTATGGTGGGAGGTGACAAAAATTATAAATCTCTTTAATGAGAAAATTGTTTCATGGGAGGACCTCCAACAGAAATTTAAAGCTCTCTATATGAGCGAGAGGTATTATTGTGACTGAGCAAAAGAGTTCTGCGAATTAAGATTGGGACATCTTACCATGTATGAGTTTGTGACCAATTTCACCAACTTACTTTGGTATGTTCCCTACATTGGAGAAGAAAAGCCTAAGGTGTAGATATTTTTGAAATCTTTACTAGTTTTGTGTAAATAAGTAATTGAATTTGATAATCCAAGAACTATGGATGAAGTAGTCAGGAAGGCGAGACTTTCCTACCAGCAGTTCAGAAATAAAAGTGAAGTTTCCATATCCTCACAAAGAAAGGATAAAAATAAGATCAGGATAAATGCGAGGAGGCAGAAGGTTTCCCATCTAAATAAATTTGGTAAGGACCACTAGTGGAAAAAATTTAAGAGAGGGGATCAAAGTTAAGCGACACAATCTTACACTAGCTCAAAAATTGTAGAGTTGGCCAACAAGAAGGACACATGAAGTAAGGAGAGGGAGTCATTAAAATTTTGGGGTTTTGGTGAACAACATCTACTGCAGGATTGCCCCCACAACCCCAGGTCCATTCAGAACGTCCAAGCAGCCCATGAGTCTTCTACAGTCAACAATGTGGCCAGATGCATTCCGAGACTTTACACAGCATGGGAGGAGGAGCAATAGCCAAAACATCAATCTACCATGATTGATATTGAAGGTATTATCCAAAACCAACCCGTGTCTATTTTAATAGACCCTGGGACTAGCCTAAGCTATATAGGTCCCCAAATAGTGGAAATGTGTAATTTAAAACCAGAAAAAAATCAAATTTCTTGGCTAGTACCAAGCGGAAAGTGACCCTTGTGGAAAAATAATGTATAATGGATTTAAATGGATATCTTATATCAATCAAATTAAATATCCTTCCTTTAGATTCATATGACCTCCTAATTGGGATGGATTGGTTGGAACAACAAAAATCTATTGTAAAATGTCTAGAGAATATTATGAGTTGCACTAACTCACAAGAAAAGTACTTCTTGATAAGAGGAAAACAAAAAGAAGTCTTTGTTAGACAAATAACAACATTACAGTTGAAAAGAACAACAATGAAAGGTTTTCAATTTTATATGCTACATGTGGAAGAAGATGGATGATAGACAGAAGCTAAAAGGATAGACAACCACCATCATTGAATGATAGGAAGCAAATGGTTTAGAGTAAGCATCAGCAACCAAATCCTCAAAACCAAAGTAAAGAATGTCGATGTGTTGGGTCCCTATAATACTAGTGATTACCCCATTACTATTAGTATAACCCCTTATTTTATTAGTAGAACCCACTTATTATATTGATGTACCCATGTAATGCCCATATTGTTACTATTGCACCCCATAGAAGCCCACTATTGTTATTATTGTGCCCTTACATTATTATTGTTATGTAGGCTCTCATTATGTTATGAGCCCTTAGACTCCTATATATAGAAAGGAGGTCTTTTCATTTGTATCATCCAAGAATTGTTCATTTATGTAATGTAAAGGAGGTTGCCCCCTCGAAGAGGCTGAATTCTAAGGCGTTGATCTATATTTTCTATCTTTTCTTGAGCTAGTTTCATAACATTTGGTATCAGAGCTTTGGATTCTAGGGTTTCGCTGCTCCAAACAGGTCATCGTGGTCATCGTGGCTACACTGAAGCATCCATGTTGTTGTGTAGAGTTTATATTTAGTATAGACATGACATAATGTGGCCTAGATTATGTAGTAATTAGTTTGTTACTAAGTAGGCTGCATTGGAATTATATCATGCTACCTTATGCATGGTTGATTATGGAACCTTGTTTTACTAAATATGTTATGGAACCTTGGCTTGCCATCAATGCATACCAACATCCATTTATCTACTTATTCTTGTGAATAGAACAATATAGATCTAGAAACCTTATCAGACACTTGGTGGTTCAAAATCAACCCATTTCTCTAGCAGCCTGTTAAGTTCTATATGCTTATAATCTCACTTAGAGTCTGGCTACACAATGATAACAATCAAATACTGAAATCTTCTACAAATCTTTGTTGGGTACATTCCCATTATGAAGATTGAGATGTTGGTATGTAGATTTTCAGACAGGTTAAATTGATATTACTGAATCTAAATTACGCATGATATACCTACAAGTACTTACTTGGGGTTTGTAAATTTAAGACTTGTTGTAGTTAGGAATTTAGCCCAATGAATTAGTATGAAGTTTGCAATTATTCAATATTTCTACAACCTTTGTTTGATATTGATACGTTAGAAATATAATTCTCCCAATAAATCATTCTGAAGGAAGAGACCCCCACGTGAGGTGCTCTAAAGCACCATGAAACAATATAGATCTTACACTTAACGATCTAAAGATTATAAAATCCCATGGGGTTCAAAATCTAGTGCACTGATATTAGGTATGAATTTCATAAGAACAAAAATCCCCTAGGTGATAAGAGCACATGGTTCACGATGTTGGCATTAATTCATAACCTGTATAATTAAGGAATGTAACGTAAAATCTATGTATGTATACGTACTCTTCCAATGAGGAAGTGGAATTGATATTTGGTCATGCTCATGATATGGGTATAGGAAACCATTCATGCAACAAACTAACTTCCCCACGCAGATGATAGAACACTCCACCATGCTACCAAATAAAATGTTGATGACTGATAAAGATTTGTTACATATAAATATTCGGTTAGGGCATCAAATGTTTGTAAACAATACCTATTATTGTAGGCCTCTTGGTTCAAAAGTAGAAAAGATCAATATAGTTTGGTTTATCATCTTATAAGGCAAAAAATAGTGACAATGTTGAAGGAATAATAAAGAAGTAAGGGTGGAGCATCAAGGACAAAGCATTGTTCTACATTGAAGGAAGTAGTAAGGGAAAAACCAACAGAGAATTATCATAATTAAGGCCAAGAAATATCTACTATTGAAGGTAGATACATCAGTTTTAGCGTCAAAATAGGTCATTGTATATTGTTCAAGTGTTGAAAATTTTGTAAACAAATTATACTATTGTACAAGTCATTGTTCTACATTTAAGGAAGCAGTAAGGGAAAAACCAACATATAATTATCATAATTAAGGCCAAGAAATATCTACTATTGAAGGCAAATACATCAATTTCAGCGTCAACATAAGTCATTGTATATTGTTCAAGTGTTGAAAATTTTGTAAACAAATTATACTATTGTACAAGTCATTTGACTTTGATATAAGAGTTTGGTCTAAAGTTGGGGCAAGGGATTTTGGTCCTAGGGTTTGTTGAGTCAAGGGTAGTTGAGTCTAGATTTGTCTGTCAAAACAAAATCATTGTATAGCATTGTAAGTGGACCATTGTCCCTTGTACAAGAGTCCACAATTCCTTGGATTTTATTTTTTATTTATAGTGTTAGGTCCCTATATGATCCAGGTGGATATTAGTGGTCACCCACCTATTCCACTTGTACCCTCACCATTGTTTCTTTTATTTTTTCACTTCCTTAATTGTAGCACAATTTACTATTTTTGGCAGTTTTTCGAGTCTTGAACTTTCGGAGCTATTTTGAGGCCCTAAACAACGTTTTTTTGGAATAATTCATTTAGTCATTTCTTTGGCAATCACATCGACAGTTGTAGTCCTTGGAAATATCTTTCCATCAAGGTATCATATGTGTCAAACGGAGATAATATGACCAAGTTACGACCCCGAGAAGTTGGCTTCCCAACTAACCCCGATGGGGCCCATAAACTCTTGGTGTTACATCTCCTCAAGTTATGGTTTTGGTTGTTTATGGTTTTCTCTTATTGTTTAATAATAAAAAAGGCCCTTGTGCCTCATTGTAACTCAGTTCAGAGGCATGTAGCCACCACATCTCTTCTCATAGATAAGCTACCATTGCTCGAGCTATCTTATTTCCATTATGTTTGTAAGAATAGTTTAATGTTTTTCTATTAATGAAATGAAGTGTTTTTATGCTGCATCTCTGTGTTTATGATTATATATTTAAGCTATATCATTCCTGTTTAAGTTTGGATCAGTGGTATCATAGCAATTTTCTCTTTCTCTGTTTTTCTTTACATGTCCCCAATGATGTCAAGGTATAAGGAGCTAGGGCTCAATCTGGTTGAACCATTGTAGGATCAACCTCACAATACCTGACTACCTCCCATGGTGGAAGAAAAGAATGACGAGGGGGTAGGAGATCCTTTTAAAATGATGCTTGAGGAAGCCCTCAAGCGACAGAGGGATGCGATGATGAATAAATTTGGCTAGATCCTTCAACGGCTACCCACAGGTGATGCACCATCATCCAACAGTCACTCTAGAGCAGCTACTCCTTTTAAGGTGCAAGTTAACTTCGATATTCCCATATTTGAAGGCCTGATAGATGCAAATGTCATAGATAAATGGTTCAATCTGTTGGAAGGATACTCTTCAGTTCATGAATTTTCCAATCAAAAACATATTACTTTTGCACTTCTCAAAGCTGCCCCACAGGTCTAAGATTGGTGGGAAACCTACTACGAACAAAAGGACGAGAGTGAACCCTCACTATTTTTGGCGCACCCACTTGGAATTCTTTCCGAGACACCATCAAGGAACAATATTACCATGTTGGGAGCTATGAAGATAAATACATAAATTGGACCATGCTATGACAGGGAAGGGGCCACGATGTGCTAGAGTTCACAAATACTTTCCATACCCTTCGTACGAAGCTAGGTATCAAGGATACTGAGCAAAATTTAGTGCTCAAGTATCACGGCTGTGTACACAAGTACATCCAAGATAAGATGGAGTTCTTGGACATCTCCTCGCTCAGCACGACATATTAGTACACTGTAAATATTAAGCATAAGTTTAAACAAAAGAAGTTGTTGAAAATAATACTGAGAGGGGGGGGGGTGAATTAGTATTATCAAGCCAAATATTCCCTTTTAAAAATTCAGAAGATATATGCTACTTCAATTAGTCAAACCCGCCTATATATGCAACTATATAGAAGCAAACCCGCGTATACAATGCAAACTTATCATTTACTTTATCTTTCAGATGTTGATTATTAATCTGTGTATCTCAGTAACCGGACAAGTAAGAACAGAACAGTCACACACAAGAACACAAGATATAAGGTGGAAACCCAATGTGGGTGAAACCACCTGCTGCAATTCGTCTCTATCTTCCTTTAATTAGAAACTTATTTTTACAATGTACTGGTGCAATCCTTTACTAGTATGCAGGCTACAACCTGCAGAGAGCTACAACTGTCTCTCGTTTTCCAGCTTCTCCTGGAAGGGAGCTACAACCCCCTTAGCTCTTGTACTAGTCAAGATACTAGTACGTAGGTGCTGGCCTACTGAAGGCTACAACCTTCTCTTTCTTCCAGGGACCACATTTCATAAATTTTTAGACTGGATCCATGAACATCAATCAATCATCAAGATTTCTTCTTCAACCAAACTTCTTTCCACCGAACAAAACTGATTCACAATAAACACTTCTCTGATAGATGTACCCAGAACATAGTAACAGTAACCATATACCAAATTCTGAACCCAGAACACTACAACAACAAACAGAGGCAGCTAGATCACAATAAAATGCATACACGCTACTTAAACAACCTGAAACCTATGTGTATACACTTCTGTATGTGGAGCAACTTGCGTATACGTAGTTTGCCTTCACTGACCCTGCATGTATACACGCCTTCGCTTCGCTGAACCTACGTACAGATCTTTAAAGGACAATTTACTCTTTCAAACAGTCAAATACAAGTTAACCCAGATTCTCAGATTTATAGATCAAGCATGCGCCTCACAGAATAGATCAAAATCATACAAAGATACTATCATTCAAGCCTTAAAGATTATGACCCATCAATAGATCTTATCCTTCTTTATGCGCTTAGGTTCCTCCTTCATTCAGATCCAGATCTGCACCATAACACCAATCACAAAAGTTTCAGATCTAGCACATGTTAGATATTCAATTGATTCAAAAGATGCTTTGCTAAATGATCTCCTTCCTCTTTTATAGTCTTAGGCCTTTCTCAATACCACGGTCCAAAACCATAATAACACAATACCACGGGCCCAATACTTTGGGATCAACCCTTCTGACGAGATACCATGGAGGCTCAAATACCAGGGACTAACTACCACAGACCAAAGGTAAGTTTTCCAACATATACGCGCTTTTCTTTGCATGAAAGTGCGTGTATACGCATACGCACCTTTGAAATGTCTCACCCGCGTGTATACATGACTTCGTCTAGATGAACCTGCATATATGAATTTTTCTTCATTCTGAGAGCCTAAGCTAAGATCTGTCACCAGATAGAGTTGCCATCAAGGACAACACCTGTGCCAAAGCTCCAAACCTGTACCATCATGCCAACAATCTCCCCCTTTGGACTTGATGGCAACCCAAGATCTTCAAAGTCATTCTCCCCCTTTGACATCAAGGGCAAAGGGTTGTGCTCCCCCTGAGTGCATGATGAAATCTCTGCCCTGTTGTGCTGACCATGCTCCCCCTGACTGTAGACAAGATCTGCAAAAAGATGTTCTTCAAGAAGAACCAAGACTTATACATCATAAAAGACCTTCCTATCACCAAAAGACTCAATACATACATCCATCACCCAACCAAGTGGGGATCATCCACCCAACCAAGTGGGGATATGTCAGAAATTTACATATGACAACCAAATACATTACATCTTCATCCCAGGCATAGTGGGGAAACCAAGATAGGCCGTTACATGACCTTGACACCATAAAAGAGATACATGACATAGAGACGAAATATCTAAAGCAATACTTATGAAAGACACCAATAACTGATAGCAGCAGCATCTGTCAATCACCATTCAGATCAGAAACCATGATTTCCTTATGTTCTTCCTCTACATTTGTTCCACTTGAAACCAACAATAGCTTTGAACTAGAACCAAAAGCTTCTAAGATAATGTCAACAATGCATCATTAGAAGTTTATCTGCTCCCTTTGAACCTATGCCAGATGGTCCCAATTCAGACTATCTTCAAGCAAAGCCTATCCCTACTGATGTCCATCAAGCCTCCATATATGCGACTGTCTCTGCACCAACCGGCGTATGTACGCGGATCCTCCTCAGGAAACTCACATACACCCATTTTTCTCTGAAATAGACAAGATTTAACAGCAAGATGATGCATCAACTAGCCCCAGCTTCTGTCTGAGGTATTCAGATGTCTTCCTAGGCAGTGGTTTGGAAAGAATATCGACAACTTGTTCCTTAGAAGGAACATACTTCAATTTGATCGTTTGTTCTGACACTTGTTCTCGGAGAAATTGATACTTGATTGGTATGTTCTTGGTTTTTGAATGCATCACTGGGTTCTTTGAAATGCT
>Ga0181469_100680_pt2 | contig 10874 bp, 11 predicted proteins | sample InSIn2SAF170_2_FD_119081 | JGI IMG/M metagenome (GOLD analysis project Ga0181469, IMG submission 119081) | Clean room microbial communities from NASA Spacecraft Assembly Facility at Jet Propulsion Laboratory, Pasadena, California, USA -... ... | reverse complement strand
CCTACTACGACAATATGGAAACATCTGGACATGAAACACTTTCCGCACTGTGATGCTCGTGGCCTTCGTGGTTGCTCCAGGCAGCATATCACACTGCTTGGTAGGTCGGTCAATCCCTGATACTCCTGAGAAGAAGCAAGCTGACAGCCACAGATCAAGTGCCTGTCCGCTCATCAGACTTCCAACTTGTGTACCGTCGCCGCCATGTCGTCTCTCATGAATCGCGTCAACACTTGTCTGACTACCATCCGCTACGCTTACTCTGCACCTGCCGTTCCATATGAGTCGACCCATCTGCCAGAGCGGATAGCAAGTGCCACTTCACCAGTGGCCGAAGCGCTAGACTAGACTACACATCTCCACGACAAGGTGTGTTCTAGCAGTGCTCGAAGCCGCCTCGCACAGTATATGGCCTTTTGCTGACACTGAGACGTTGCAGCCGCCATAGACCACATTCGAGCAACGTGTGCGAACACTGGCAACAGCACGGCTGCGCCACCAAGTTCACACGTCCTAGCTACGACAATTGTCAACAGTACCACGCCAGCTTCCACAAGCCCGACAAGCTCGATCAGCTCCATGGGAACGCATGCAGTGCTTGTGGCGACCGCAGCGCTGTTCAAGCGTCTCCACGAGCATTGGTGCGGAAATGAATATGTTTGGCATGACGGCCTTGATTGGGGGTGGGATTGTCGTGCTTTCAATGAGCATGGGCTCGGCTGAGATCTTAGTTGCCGTGGTCGTGTTGCTATGGTGTGGGTTTGCGATGCGTTGTGTTGCTTTTGTGACACGAGTGAAGGATGGTAATGTCTCGGTGGCCTGTATGCGGGCTCAAAATGCTCCACGGCGCGTGGAGATGGCTGTTGCGGCTGAAAGTGGCAGCAGATTGGCTCAATAGCACTACGACGTGCAGGCATGTTATTTGTACGAGCATCACAGTGCGGAAAGTGTTTCATGTCCAGATGTTTCCATATTGTCGTAGTAGGGAAGGTCACGTGTGTCAACCGCTTGGCAGCCGGGACGAAGCCGCGCAGGATCTCACCACAGCCACAGACTGCATCCTTTCATCTCAAGTGATCCACTACTGCCATGCAAACATCCGCAGCACGACCGCAACGGCCTCTGCTCGTCCTATCCTTTGCGAGAGCAATTGGTACGACCGGAGCATTAAGAACAGGCCCCATGCGGCGTGTCGAGTCGTCGCTGTTTGCCTCTAGAGCACAAAGGCGACACCTGTATCACCACTTGCGACCTCACTTAGCGATCTCCGACCCCATCATGGCCATGAGCACGCACAACACTGCCGCCATCTTGGGCTGCAGAACTTCGACGCACAGATGCTTGAGCGTTCAGCTCATTGACTGGTTGCTAAAAGCTTGGCCCTATGGCGCATCCTTCAGCCCTTCGGCTCCTTCTCATCAACAAACTCGTTATGCTCCCTCTATTTTCGGGGCTGCTATGGCACTGCCTGCCTGCCTGCCGCTACCCGTTCTTGAGATACATTGACTTCATGTCGTTGGTCTCGTGGTTTGTATACCTCTCTCCTTGTCGCTGTATCTTGGTCCCATCGTGGAGGTGTTGGTGTAGTGCTTTCCTTACATACCGCTTGCTGTCACTACAGTGTGGACTGCAAAAGAAGAAAGAACATAGCGGGAAGCCGCATGACACTGCCTGCTACTGCACTGGAACAGTCTCGACACCTTACGATTGGACATCGGGAGCAAAGCCTACAACGTAATATACCCTTCAGAACCAGCACTCAGCGGACCTTTGCGCCTCGTCGAGCGCCATATCTAGCCCAGCATGGCAGACATCGCATCGTTAGCCTCAACTACACTTCTACCCAGCGAGTCGGCAGCTATCAGCTCCGCATTCGCCAGCGCGACGGCCGGCAATGCCCAGATCGCAGACTTGGCGCAGTACAACAACATGTCCACAAAGGAGTTCGATGCCTTCGCATACTCGCTCAACTATACGCAGACGGGATGCTATAGGCAGGGATCCTTACCTGTGGCACTGGCGAGTAATGACACTTGTTTGCCTGGCTGGCATTGTACGTTCGCACCAAACGCAGCGTATGAGCGGAGCGCATATGTTGGTATGACGCTGATGGGGTGTATGCTGATGCGGATGTTTGCATGGCAGTAGTGGATCACTTGAGATGAAAGGATGCAGTCTGTGGCTGTGGGAGGACATGACCAGGTCCAAACTCGAACAACGAATACCCTCCGCAATACTGTCCGCCTTACGAAGTCTGCCAGGTTCTGCGAGGTAATAGAGCTACCTGCAACCCTCAAGGCATCTACGAGCCGCACGTCTGTGAGCAAGGGCACTACTGTCCGCCTGGAGGCAAAGAGATGATACTATGTCCCGCAAGGACGTTCTGCCCCACTGGTTCACGGGAGCCGTTCAATTGCTCATACGGAGCGATCTGTCCGGAGCAGAGCTCGAGGCAGATTGTGATAGTGCCTTTGGTGTTCATGGTCATCATTGATGTTGCCCTGGCGCTGTTTGTTGCGATTGGGTTTGCGATATCGAAGTGGAGAAAGAGTCGGCCGAAGAGATATACGACATTGGGTAACTTGGACGGCGCCGGAGACAACGTTGAGCTGCTGCCTTCGTCACATAAGATGAGACGCGGATCGCCGTCGCTCTCGATCTCTTCGCCACCAGAGTCTTCGCCCGTTGTGAAGCCTGTCTCTACGCACTCACGTCGCGCTAGTGGTCGCGTGGATCATATGGACGGTTATACAGACGATGACGACGTTTCCTTGTATGACGATGATAGCCACTTCGACGAGGACTTCTCGAATAGCCCGGACTTCCAACGCTTTTTGCGCTCCATGAGCAAGACAATCGAAACGAACTCCATCGGCCTGAGCTTCGATTTCGAAGGACTCTCATTCCAGACGAGGAAGGGCAAGAAGATCTTACAGGACGTCACGGGCACGATGCCGCGCGGTAGCTGTTGGGGTGTCATGGGTGGATCAGGTGCCGGGAAGAGTACCTTTCTGAACGTATTAATGGGCAAAGCGCATACGACTGCCGGCACGATCAAGATCAACGGCTGGTCGAAGGATATGAGCAAGTACAAGAAGCTGATTGGCTATGTGCCGCAAGACGATATCGTGTTTCCAGAACTGACGGTGCGGGAGAACATCTTGCATTCGGCGAGGATACGATTGCCGTCATTGTGGCGAGACAAGGCGATACAAGATCATGTGGACTCGTTGATCGCGTGTTTGCAACTCACTCACGTGCAGCATTCACGTGTCGGTGATGCGGCGCGCCCAGTAATCTCAGGTGGGCAGCGCAAGAGAGTAAACATTGGGATGGAGCTAGCTGCCGCGCCTATGGCCATCTTCCTGGACGAGCCGACTTCAGGCTTGGATGCAACAAGTGCGGCTACAATCATGCGGCTGCTGAAAGCCATCAGTCGGCTGGGTGTTACTACGATTGCCATCATCCATCAGCCACGGGAGCAGATTTTCTACGGCTTTGATCAACTGCTGTTGCTTGCGCAAGGGCGGTCGGTGTACAGTGGACCCACCGAGGAAGTACAGAACTACTTCGAAGGCATGGGCTTTGGCTTTCCTCAGCGAGCAAACCCCGCGGACACACTCATTGACATTATTACCGGTGACGGGGCGCAATACACTTTCAACTCGTCTAAGAAGGAGACCGACGTCCGGACCTTGATCGATGAATGGAAGAACAGAGGCCAATATGGGATCTACCAGAAGCATCTATCAGTCAACTTTGATGGTACAGTGGCGAAGCGCAACCGTCGGACGAGCAACCAGAGCATGAACAGCACGCATGAGCAGGAGGAGAGTCTGCGGCGCACTATGAAAGCTCGTGGAGCGTCCTGGCCTGCGCAGGTATACTACTGCTGGAAGCGTGCGATGACACAACAGGTCCGGAATGCGACGTCGTTCTTCTTCGAGATCGTCGTTGGTGCGCTAGCCGGCGTAGTCATCGGTCTCTCAGCCTTTGCCAGCAATGGCCATCTGTTTCAAGGGATCTACCACCCTCCCTTCACCCTCCTCAGTTCGGCCGTCGACTATATGAGCACACCTCAGATCGGTTTGCTAGGCGCCATGGCAATCGGTCTTGCAGCATCTGCACCAGGCTTCTGGGTCTTCGGCGAGGAGAAACTGATGTATTACCGCGAGACGGCGTCCGGACATTCACGCTCAGCCTACTACGTCGGCAAACTCATCAGCACCATCCTACGCATCGCTCTCTCGAGCCTTCACTTCACGGTCTTTCTTGGCGTCCTCGCTACGCCTCTTATCTCCTTCCATATGATGTACGCTGCGAATCTGATGTACTTCTGGTGCATCTACGGCCTGGCTTCGGTCGTAAGCATGGTCGTCAAGCGCGAGGATGGGCCGCTGATTGCAGTGCTTGCCTCATTGATCATTGGTGTACTGGGCGGTGTTGCGCCTCCCCTGAGCAAGGTTAAGGACTGGGGTCTGGAGGGCTTCTGGCGGTTGTCCCCTGGGGTGTGGTTCACAGAAGCGTATTTCACGGAGAATCTGAGGCCGCTTGGGTATTTGTATCAATTGGAGTTCGCCTCGCGCACGGTTGGTTTTACGCTGGGGCAATATGGATTGGATATGGGGTGAGTCTTTTTCTTGCTCAATGCCTGCTTCTGGACGTGTAACATGCTAACTAAGTTGCTAGAATGCTCTTCCTCATTGGCGTCGTATACCGCATCATAGCGTACTTTGGCCTGATATTTATTCATCGCGACAAGCAGCGGTGAGCTTCAGCTATATACGCATACCATATACATATTATTGCATCACCAGAACCCCTCATGAACCTTGCCCTGCATGAATCTCTGACCAGAAGCAAATCGTTGACAGGGTGTCTTCTAGTGTAACCATGAAGCCAGCACGCAACCGGTTACGGCGACCCTCGGATGCGTCGAAATATGATGCTGTCAACGGACCTTCGAAGCCATACAAGGCCTGCTGAAAGCTGACTGGTAGGAGAAAGGCAACCTTGTGGCAGTATGCGTATAAAAGTCTGTACTTCAATACAATGCAATATCTCGCGACTTCTGGTTGATCTGACGGTTCCTTTGAGAACTGTCGATCACAGATCCCACTAGGAATGCTGACATGCTGTCAGTTACCGATGTTCAAGCAGCTCAATACGGGAAAAGAAACGCCCAAGAGCGGTCGAAGCCGATTCGGAAGCATGATGGCACCGCTGCCGACAGGCCCGATCGAACGGATGCGGACAGTGATCTTCGGTACCTTCGCGCCTCCAATGCGTTGTCGTAGACCAAGGACCAGACAAGCCTCCCTTGAGTCTGTTTGAGTTGCTTCTTCTTAACCGGGTGCATGGCACAAAGCCACCTTCCATCAGGAGTCAAACCTAGCGCCACCGTCGAGCTCTCCATGAACCACGACTGAAAGGTGCCTCTTCCACCAACCGTCAGGGCAGTCGGAAACATCTTGACGCGAGCGTTGGGCCAGACAACGTCTTCAGTTAGTGTGGCGACTGTGTCATTCACAGCCCTCCATTACAGAGCAGTGGAGAGATGGAGACTAGACCAAGAGTCAAGTCAGGAGGCCGCAATATCTCAGTGAATTTGTATGTCGACTCGTCGCATCCAAGGGCTTCCAATTGGTATTCTCTACACTGTGTATGCTTGAAGAAGAAACGCTCCAGACGCGGACGTAGCGAACTATGTAGTGACTTCGAGTTCCATCGATGCCTAAGGCAGCAGAGAGCGATGACGGCGCTTGTCGTCTGAGATGTTTGCCGATGGAGCTTCCGAAGCTCTGGTTCGTACCATCGACTGCAAAAGTGTTCGAGATGCGTATCTGTTCTGTCCCAGTGAATCTCAAACAAAACTCTTGTGTTGCCATTGATCCAGGATGAACGGACCCGGTTACCTCGCAGTTGCCATCCAGCCCGGTGAGAAGACGGATGAGGCAGCCTTCCACGAATGGTACAACACCGAACATGGGCCTTTACGCCTCCGTCTCCCTTTCATCTTGACAGGCGATCGGTACAAGGCTAATGACGGGCAACGGCCTGAGTGGAGCGCTGTATACGACGTCTCGGATCTTTCGTGGTTAGAGAAACGCATCTACACCCGCCTACGCGAGGAACGCTCAGCACGCGAGAAGGGTGTCATGAGCACGTTTGAGTCTTTGGACCGCAAGATCTACCGTACCATTGCAGAGGCCGGGGACTTCAAAGGACCGGCGCCGGTGCAGGTCGCAGTGTCTATGCGGGTGAACGAGGCAGATCTTGCCGACTTCAACAAGTGGTACGACAAAGAGCATACGCCAATGCTGTCCAAGATTCCAGGGTGGCTACGCAGCAGGCGCTTCCAGCTGGTCGCCCCTGGCTTGATGGGTATGCCACCTGCTGGCCAGGTTGAGTGCTTGTCTGTCCACGATTACGAGGAGAAGAATGGGCTTGGAGGGCCTGAGCACAAGGCTGCTCAGGACACCCCATGGCGTACTAGAGTGATGGAGAAGGTCATCTGGAAAGATCGCCGAGAGTGGAAGCATCATCTTACGTTCGACGCTTTGGAGGAGCCGGCATCTTCCGTCGTCACTACTGACGGCGCAGAGCTGCGCTTTCAGGTCGAGGGCAACCCTTCGGACCCCGTGGTCGTATTCGTCAACAGTATTTTGACGAACTTCCACATTTGGGATGATGTAGCTAAAGTGTTGACTACGACTGGCATCAATGGCAAGACATTTCGGGTGCTGCGTTACAATTCCCGCGGCTACAGCCAGCAGGCCGCCCGCAGCAATCCAACACGCTTCGATCTGTTAGCGGACGACTTGGAGTACCTGCTACAGCGCCTGGATATCGAAAAAGTTCGTGCTGTAGTAGGTGTAAGCATGGGTGGCGTCACTTCGATGAACTTTGCTATCCGCCACCCAGACATGCTCGAGAAGTTCGTGGCGTGCGATTGCAATGTCGCTTCCTCCCCAGCCAACAACACAGCCTGGGTCGATCGTATCGAGCTTGCGAAGAAAGAAGGCATGGCCAAGCTGGCAGACGTGACAATGAAGCGCTGGTTCACGGAGCCAAACCACGAGACAACGAACGCGAAGAAAGTCCTGCAGATGGTTGAACAAGCTAGCCTTGAGGGCTTTGCGGAGAGCACGGGAGCGCTGTGTAACTACGACATTAAGGAGGAAGTGACGCAGATCAAGACGCCTGGCCTGCTGATTGCGGGTGAGGGCGACGGCAAGCTGCCAGAGGCAATGCAGAAGTTTGGTATTCCTATGGCGACGTTTAAGCTGATACCTAAGGCCGGGCATCTGCCAATGTTGGAAAACCATGACGCGTTCATGGAGGCTGTGGCCGGGTTCCTGTAAGTGCGCCTGGTAGTCAAGGGCACTTTGCAGAAAAGGTTTGCTGATGTTCGTGTAGGATGGAGCAGAGTAAGCTTTAGCAACCCTCGTATCAGTAACTAGGTCTAGACCGCAGTTTCTATAGTACTACTCTTGATCACAGCCTGTGCTCAAGTATCACTGACATTAGTCTAATGTCCGGTTTCCATGATGCCCCACTCCGTTAGCAGCGCGATCTCAATGTTGCAGAGCTAGCACCGTCCCAGTCCATTTGCTTCTGCACTGTACGACAAAGCAGAAGTAGATTCGATTAGAGTTGCCGCAGGTTCATCTGCATACCGTCGTTTCGTTCTGCATATGTACAGGCAAGATTACGTCCACCATGCCAAAGTATCGAGCTACAGCATCGGCTTCGACACCTCAGCCGAGATTTTCATGATATTGTCTATTTGCTCTGGCGGCGTCCTGCCCCAGCCACACTCTGTCGCCACGCCAAACGGGAAATCTCCAAGCACTTGACACGCAGCGGCTATCATCTTCCTGGTGGCCGCGATGTCATCGTAGTGCACAACGCCGAGGTAGAGATCAGTATCCTGCTCCTTGAGTTTGGGAAACAGTTCTTTCAGGGGAGCTAGGTACTCGTCAAGCTTGTCGAGCGCTGACTTGGGCACAGGGGCATGGAAGAAATTGATTGGATGCGGAGATTGGTCGATGACACGAAGGGCGCGCTCGACAATGACGGCGAGGGATGTGGGCTCCATGAAATGGCGATGCTCCATGTCGCCTGTCAGAAACCTCCACTTAGTCTACTGCGCTACCATAAGGCGGAGCGGTGACAACCTACCGTAGCAATTGTGCAAACCTACTTCAACATCTTGATCGATTTGCCCGATCATACGAACGATGTAATCAACCATGTAATGCTTCGTTTTCTCATGGTCGCCGTCGCCGAACCATGGCTTGAATATCTCTGAACCCTCCCAGAACGCTGTATCAAGAGCCACATCGATTTGAATAGCGAGATCTTCGTGAGGTATTGTATCTTGCACCTTGCGTATTGCCCGAAACAATGCCTCTTCGTACAGTGGCTCAGTCTTGGCTCGGAAGGGTGCTTGAATGAATGGCATGATCACACTTGGCGTCGTAGGAATGCCCACTTGAAACCGCATCTCTTTACTTATCACGCCTGCTTCCCGCATCTTTTTGAACACACCATAACTTTCAATCGCAGCATCGTCGTAGCCGGTCTCCAGCGGTCCGCTCTGCTTAAGCTTCTCAATACCTGCATCGACCTCCTCTGGCGTGAAGCTACCCGATTTGACGGGAGCATTGTTGACGAACAGGGTCAGCAGAGTGGGACTGGCCGCGAAAACGTGGGCCTGAAACATGGTAAAGTAGTTACGGCTACCTGTCTCGCCATCCGGAATGCGCTTGAGACGACCAGGCATGGCGGCGCTACATTGGCGAAGGACCGTTTCGGTATTGGGAAGAGGGACACTCCCCACCATGTGGCAGCCTTTGACTTGCGGCATGATCGGTGTGAGCTTCGGTCGGGCGTATCGGTGGGGTCTGATGTATGCGTGCAGGTGTCCACGTCAACCAGCTGCCGTAGAGACGCGTTCAGGTGGTCCTCGTCGCAGGTAGAATGATACCCAGTACCACTGCCACGGGTGACGAGGCATTGCTGACCTCGTCCTCATCGCGACGACACTGCCAATGCTCGGTTAAAATCGCGATCACGCTACCAGTACCGTGCCTCATGGCCGCATGCAACGGCAAGCCTTGCCTACATCCGCGTGCCTTGTCTCTGCAAGTCACGGGTGGTTGCAGAAGTGGATGTTCCCGAAGCGAAGTTGTCCGCTCCACGCTGCTGGGGGTTAAAGTGAACTTCCAATCATTTTCCTGCGGCATGCCGAGGCCGGTGCACTTCTTCCCGAGAGAACTTTACATGCCGACAGACACCCGCCAGCGATTGGATGCGCGTGTTGGTACTTCTCGCTTCCCAGCATGATGGCGTGCCCTCCATGCAGTCCGTACCAGAATGCCCATGTGGGAGCTGCCATGTAGTCTGTGTCGGACAGTGCGGCAGGTACGAATAGCGATACTGCGGCACGGTGGAAGAGCCTGAATACGCGAACCAGAACACTGGGACGACAAGGATATAAGTAGGTGCGGGTACTGCAGTCTGACCGCTGCCCAACGCCAGCAGACATGCTGCTGTAGCTTCCGTCAAATCACGTTGTAGAGACCGCAAACATGGACGCCGATGAGCAAGCGGATCACGACAGCACGTTTGGCGGCTCACGAGCGTCTCTTGCCAGCTCTAGTACCTCTCTCGAATCCGCGATTACGGCGTATCAGTTCGAACATGGGCGCCGATATCATGCCTATCAGGCCGGGAAGTACAGGTGTGTGCTGCGTGAGGCACATCGGCTATCATGAGCTGACCTGCGTCAAGTTTCCCGAACGACGAGAAAGAGCTGAACAGGATGGATATTGAGCATCACAACCAGAGGCTTCAGATGGACGGAGCACTGCATCTGTGCCCACTCGACGACCCGGAGGAGATTCTGGAGTTGGGGTGTGATATATAAATGCCCACGGGACACCTTCGCGTGCTGACGGTGACATCGCAGGACAGGAACCGGGATATGGTGCATAGACATGGCAGACCTCTATCCCACTGCGCAGGTTATAGGGACAGACTTGAGCCCTGTCCAACCTAGCTGGGTGCCGCCAAACTGCAGGTTTGAGGTAGATGACTTCGATCTTGACTGGTAAGCCCATCTGTGAGAGATCAGAAGCATGCAGGATGCTGACAGGCAGCACAGGACATACGGCGAGAACCGCTTCGACATGATACATCAGCGCTTCCTTCTCGGGTCCGTTACGAACCACGCTCGCTTCTATAAAGAGGCCTACGACGCTTTGAAGCCTGGTGGGTGGATCGAGATTGTGGAGATGGAGCCTAGGGTCTACTGCGATGATGGAACCTTGCCAGCCGACGCCGCCATTACTCAGTGGTCCAATTGGATCCATGAGGCATTCGAGAAGATGGGACGAGCATTCATACCCGTCGAGCGATACAAGCAGTATTTGGAAGAGTCCGGCTTCCAGAACGTGGAGTTTAAGTTGGTCAAGAGGCCGACGAATGACTGGCCTAAAGATCCGAAGTGGAAGGAGATCGGAAAGGTAAGTTTCGCCGGCGATGCTGTCAATACGTCCGCACTATTCGCACAGCTAACTCGACGTTCGCAGTTCTGCTGCCTGAACTACCTCGAAGGTCTCGAAGGGTTCACCGTAGCGCCCTTTACCCGAATACTCGGCTGGAAGAAGGAGGAAGTGGATATCCTGGTCGCGAAAGTACGAAAGGAGACGGTGAAGCGTAGTATACATGGCTGGATGAAAGCGTACGTTCCTTTTGCTGATCGTCGCCTCGGCTACGAACTGACGTCGTCGCAGCTGTGTCGTCTTCGGCCAGAAACCCATCACTACGGCGGTCTAGTCGACAGGCTATTACTCAGCACCATCATG
>Ga0181469_100976_pt1 | contig 10877 bp, 5 predicted proteins | sample InSIn2SAF170_2_FD_119081 | JGI IMG/M metagenome (GOLD analysis project Ga0181469, IMG submission 119081) | Clean room microbial communities from NASA Spacecraft Assembly Facility at Jet Propulsion Laboratory, Pasadena, California, USA -... ... | reverse complement strand
CTGATATAAGGACATCAGTAACGCTTGGCCGGCTCCTCTATGCAGTCAACAACCAATTCAACACAGAAGATCTAACATCGAACCACGTACCAACCATGACCTACACGTCTCATAGTCAATAAGGACAAATTTCAAAGCCCTCTTAGAGTTCCAACTTACGACTCCCTCTAACCTAATCCAATAGCCATAGCACCGTATTTCACACACAGCGCTTACCAACATCGGTTTCGAGGTGGTGGTGCTGGTGGTGCGGCAGGAAGAGGCTGACCAAACTGCAGTAGTACTACAGCATTTCTACGGCGTGACACATGATCAAAGGGGTATATAGACTTTGGGAATGTAGTCTCTACTGTAGATTTTGGTTGAGTTAGGAAAAGGGCTGAAATGTAGGTAGGTAAAGAGAAAACTTACTGTACAGCTACACATCCATCAAGCAAAGTCGCAATATCAGCACCCTAGATGCGCCGTGTCTCAAGCCCGCACAGGCAGGACAGAACGACAGGTGAATAAACAATGTAACGGACATCGGCTCATTCCATGTAGCCTTTATAGCATGCTAGTGAGACGTACATGTCAAGCCCGAAGATGTCTAGCCATCTCTTACGATGCAATAGTTAGGTAAGTGATCAAGGACGTGGTTTTAGAAACGGAGTTTGGTGATCCATTGAGCATTAGGTAGTGGTAAGGTAGTAAAATAGTAAAACAGTAAACATGGTGCTCGTTTTTCTTTTTTCTCTTCAGCCTCGAATACAAGGCACTGCAGTAAAACGCAATGTGGCAACTGCGATTGGTAAGGTACAAGTGCATAGGCAGAACGCTCAAGAATCATCGCGTGTATCCTTCAACGTGCAAAGGCCGAAACGCCAGAAAAACTCCTCAACTCCCTTTCACTTCATCATTATGATTGCGACTGGTGAATCAGCGCAGTCCGATATTTACAGGTACTTTTTGACTACCACGATCATTTTCTCTGCATTGCCAACTGCATGCACCATTTGTTGCATGCCCTTCAGAGGCTGGATGACTTTGGTCTGGAACTGGATCTCGTTGTCTTTCATGATCCTTGCTGGACGACGTGTACCAATTTGTATTTCCAGCAGGGGTGTCTTTCTGTCCGCAATCTCGCTGGCACAGGCGTAGTCAAATAGTTCGCTCGCAGTGCTGCACTCACTGATAGTGACGACTTCTTGAACTTGGCTGTCAGCATTTTGGAATTGAAACTCCACGTTGATCGCATCGAAACCAGTTGTAGTTGGGTTTTCGGACGTAACGTTCTGCGACAGGAAGGTTGGGTTCTCGTTGTGGATGGCAGTGGGCGCATTAGATAGGCTCGATTCTTGCCTGATCGGAAGGCTGACCTCTATCGTGTCTGCGTTTGTTCGTGTTCCGCCTTCGATGTTGGACTCAGGTTCTGGTTCAGTCTCTTCCAAGTCAACGATCTCGACTTCAGGCTCGGGTTTTACTTGCACGGGCTCGCCAACCTGAACAGACGAGGGTTGCCGTGGCTGCGGTCCCTCTGGCACAAGACCTTCCGCGCGACTATTGTGGAAGATGATCCGCATCTTTCGCTTAGGAGGCTGTTCAGCTGTGGATGAAATATCAACTGCTTGGTCGTTGCTGTCGGAGACGGAAGAACGTCGTGGTCGTTTCTTGGTGCCTCTTTCGCTTGCCTTTTCTAAGAAAGCCATTTCCGCAGCCCATTCCCGCTCAAACTTCGCTTCCAAATCGCCTTCTGTTTCTTCTGCGGCCTCATCTTCTTCACTATGCTGCTGCTCGTGACTGTCTCTTGACCTGTTAGAGGAAGAATCTTTAAGCTTCGTATCGATTGTCGCAGTTGCACGAAGAATATTAGATTCTGCCAGGCAGTCCCAGTCTCGATTCCTGAGATGAAGTGGTTTCCATACACCCCATTTCCGCTCCAGCCAGTGAATACCATTAATCCAACATCTTGATTGTGGCGGCTGGAATGATTGTCGATTTTTGTTACCTGGTCCACCGAAAGTAAGACAGTAATCAACTCTTTGCGATTCATCTGGTCTAGGCACCGTAGCAACAGTGATCTGCTTTCCAATACTCTGTCTATAGTCGTCGTAACCGAATCGTGAAACTTCAATATCTAGGCTAGTTCGTGCATCGTGGAAGGTGGCAAGCTTGCCGTTCCATTTGTCGATTCCAAATTGACGGTTTTGCCACATGCTCATGGAGAAGTCGTCAACCCCGCCAGAGATAAAATGGTCGAAGATGTCGCGGAGTATACCATCAGGAATGCGTCGTAAGGGACCCTCAATATGCACGAGTCGCCTCAACGTGTCTATTTGTGTTTGGATTTGTGGTTGAACATTTTGTTGGCTGCTTAGCAGCTGGCTGATGAGGCTGGTATTGCCTGCGAAGTTCTCTGCTGTCAATACGATCAGCTGTTTTCGATCGAACACGTCCAAGCTCATAGTAAGTAGTTTGAGTCGTGAGCAGTGATAGGTGAGTACAGTGAGAAACTATCGCATGTGGAAACTCTTCTAATCTTCGTCAATACAAGAATGAGCTTTGAAGGAAGAGAACAGACTTGCATCGCTGTTTCAAGGAGCCAACGTAATCGTAGGACAGAGATAGTCGTGTTCGAGGAATGATATTGATTATTGAGGTACAATTGCTGACTCTGAGCGATAGAACAGCAACTCGGCAAGAGCGATGAGTCAGGTGGCAGACGGTGGTAGAAATTTCCAGTCACCAGTGATGACTTTCACTTCACTTTGAATTCGATACCGGGAAAATAGTGATCGAACCCACCACCCACAAGCCAGCCAGCTATGAATTACCCTCTGCGATCAGACAGTAAGTTGCAGAACAAAAAGTTGATGCAGGAGTTGCGAGCCACGAGGATACATGGTCAAGTTTCGCACGACCGAAAATCACCATATCATCCGTTTCCTTCGTTTGTCAACTGACCGTACTTTCAAATCAGCCTTGTCGGTCATCATGGACGAACGCGAAGGAGAGACGCGTTCACAACACGAGGGAACGTGACCTACCTAACATGTGCAAAGCCAGGGATTAATGCTCGACGAACAATACCGGCATGACTATTTGCCAATGCACAAAACTCTCGTGTCTTATGTTTGTTACTGCTCAGAAGCACTGTACCGTTTCGAGCCAGCCAAACTCCTCAACTTACCCCAACTAGTATCCTCAATGTCAACTCAGAGTAAAGCCCAGATTATCCCTGTTATCATCAGTGAGTCGCCCCCATTCGAGCAGTAATCTGAACATATAAACCTCCATATCAGCTTTGGTAATTGCCTTTTCAGCCCATTCTCTTCCACCTTCGGCAATAAGCTCTGCCTCTCTCTCGTGTCCTTTCCACTCCCACCTTCCTCCATTCCCATCAATACCCTTCACGCCTGCAAAGTAGGCCAAAGTACTCCATAACCCGTGTAGTCTGATATCTTGCGGTACAAAATGTAACCATGGAACTAGTCGACTGTCATACCACTCCCGGAAGAGACCAACCTTGAATGGTAGAGATCCTGATTTCAGAAATGGTAGAAAGCGTCCACTGAAGCCTGCCCCATCCAAGTCCATAAGATACTTGTATTGCCAATGTGCTTGAAAGTCGACATGTGGCGCATTTGCAAACTCTTGTTCTTGAGCTAGGCAATCAATACCACCACAACGAGCTATGCCGTCGACGAAATGTGCAGATGAGTTGAGGTTAAGGTTTGGCAGTGATGTGCCAGGGACAGTGGTATACGTATATCGATTTTGGCGCTTGCGGTCAGGAAGTAGAAGTGTGATCCGATCATGCCGTGACGCGGTAAGATTGTCCGCCATATGAACGAGCCGCTGTCTTACCATACCACGCCATGTACCGTGTCCGTCTGACACGCCCTCGCTACTAGCACCGCGCCAGTAAAGTGTTTCTTGCTTTTCAGAAAAGGGTAGATCGGGAAAGTTCGTGACGAACGAGTCGGTGCCTGGTTCGCCGGTGGAATTTACTGGAGCATACGCCACTTTGTCGATATAGTTCCAAGCAGAAGGATATAGTATGTCATTGTACCCGTGCGCTTTTGACTGAGAAAAGATGGGCCGAAGCAGGTGTGTGGCCTTGAAGGCGGCTGGGGAAAGGTAGAAGCCGTGGAGGTTGGCCAGGTCGGGTTGGTGACAAGGATCGGCTGCCATAGACCAGTTGGAGAGGAAGTGACCAATGGAATGGACGGCAGCACATTCGAGACAGAGCTGTGATTTGAATAGTGAGGCAGGAGAGCGCCGCACCAATGAGGATGATGGACAACCAGCGATGCCCCATTCTTGAAAAGTGTTTCTGAAAGACCAATTGTCGTAGACCGTATCGGATGTTGGTTCTGATGGTACTCCTTTCCAACCAGCTGCTCGATCAGTAGTCCACGTAGATGAACCATCGAAAGGAGAAAGATCAGCCTGTTTCTGAAGCAATTCCAACTCAGTATGACGCATTGCGATCCGTGGTTCATCATTCAGGTTGAATGCTAGATCCATATCTGGTAAGTATTGGCTGAATTGGTTGATCATCGAGGCGATACCTTCAAGCATCCATCGGTGAGTCGGTATCACGTTGTCCTGAAGTCTGGCTGCTCCATCTCGTATGCTGATTCCAGAGATTTCATTCCATGGGTTCGACACATCTTCCCAGGTCTGCTGCCTGATATGCGCAGGCACGATGCTTCTAAAAGGCAGGAGGTCGTTGTAGATCTGATCAAACTCATCTGTTACCCACACAGAACGGTTTCGCGCGTAATCAAACCAAATGTCGAAGCCTGGTGGCGGGTGTTCGTGGTATCTTGCTTGGTAGTTTCGAACTGCATCGGCCAAGTTTTTGCTTGTCGCAGCAGTATTAAGGTAGGCAATATGTTGGTTCTGTGCGTCGTACATCAAAAGTTCGATGGGGTGGAAATATACAGTATTCGTCTTCATTAGGCCAGGGAATATGCCAACAAGAAAGATCACGAAAATTACAAGTCGTCGAGCCAATGGTGGCTGACTTTCGGAAGGGTGAATAGCTCTCCTGATCCTGCCGTAGAGAGACCAAGCCATGTAGATTATCACAAATGACCAAGTCAGGTCAACTGAGGATAAGGGCGGGTATGGTCGTTTGGCCGACCATAAGAAACGAAAACCCGGTATTATAGTAAGCACTGCCGTGAGAGCCATTGATGTATGTAACAGAGCACCGTGCAACGTCTGTGCTTTGTTAGCTCTCTTCCAGTGGGGGTGTTTCAAACTTACACTACACAACGTGGATAAACAAAATATGCTCAAAAAGACTGCTCGATAAAGCAAAGTGAGTAAGGAAGCCGACTGAAAAACATCATGTCGCAGGAGGAGCCAATTAATATGCTCTGGCTCCGTATGATACACAACAATAGCAATGACAATCCAAATGGCACTGGAAAGTAGCATAACAATTGTCCACGATCTTGGCGTCGATAAAGTGTAACTGGTTGGCTGTGTGTTTCCAATGGCCAACTCGAGAGCCGCAATGACGAGAAAGGTGTCCAGCAATACGGCCACGATTTGTAATCGAGGAATGGCGACAGCCTCCCAGCTGAGCAGGGGACACACGTAGCTTGACTCGGAGCTCAACCACAGCCCAGCTACGAGATAACATCCGAAGGACAACCCAAAGGCGACTGGCACATATCGCCAACGACTTGACAGCCATTTCGATTTGAAGGCGAAGATAAGGTCATCGTAAGCGCTAGCATCAACGTCTCGTTCTGCGTCAAAGTTTTGTGATTTTTGAAAGCGTAAGGCATCGTAGATTGCGACAAAGAATGGCAGGAAGACCTCAACACTTCTTGTACTGCATTCTGGAGTGGCGAGCAATCTGCGCAATATCTCAACTCGAATGGTTAGGGCGGCCGTTGCCGCGAACAGAATCGTAAAAAGCTTGACATTGCTGACGGAACTTCTACGTGGTTCCTGCGTGCCTTTCAAAGTAAGGTCGAGTCCATGTTGCAGCTCCTCCAGAGAAATTGCCGTCATACGTTCATGATGTACCTGGCCAGGTAATGAACCTGTTTGTCGCGTGACGACAAGAAGCCAAGCGGATGAGCAGATCAAGGTCAATACCGCTAAATGCACGGGCCAATTCGTCGCAAGCACCGAAGAAGGAAAGTAGCCCAGCCAAGCAGCTGTCAGGCAAGCAATTCTATCAACTGGTCAGTTCTGAAGCTGGTGGTGAAGACACTTGTAATTTGATCTTACACAGGAGATACAGTGCCAATCAATCCAGCCATTGGACATAGGTGGACCACTTTCTCGAACAAAATTCTGATTTGTGGAAAGAAAGCATATTGGTTCCGATTTCAACTACCTCACATCTGGAGGGTAGCTAATTGCATAACGGTGGCGGAAAGGGAGTAGATAATGGACGACAGTAACAAGCAGCAAACGATTTTGCGACATGAATGATAGTATGTTCCAATAGCTGTCTTTCATAGGTAGGGATTTGATGGTTTCGGCGTCGTCATGTCCTAAACCGCCCCCCACAATTTAGTGGAAGTTTGCGAACTTTATCGCGAAGAACGGGAGATGGAAATACCCTGGGCTATTGCTCTTCGGGCTAAGCTCGCCTAAAGTGCAAGCTTATCGACCGATAAGAAATTTTGGAGAAGGTTGACCGGCAAATTACCAAAATTTTTGACCAGCGCAAGTTTACAGTCCATGTCGCGTTGGTGTACAACTACAACTTCCTCGACACCCCCGTTTTTCTTGTGGAAGGTGGCTGGGTCTTAATCATTATGCCTCGAAAAGCCATAGATTCGCGCATCCCAGCGCTGATCCGAAATGGCATACAAGAAAAGAAACGCAGCTTCATCGTGGTGGTTGGCGACCGGGCTAAAGATGTGATTGTTCACTTACACTATATCATGTCCAGCGTCGATATCAAGCAGAACAAATCAGTATTATGGGCCTACAAGAAAGACTTACTCGGTTTTACTTCACACCGAAGGAAGAGAGAGTCGAAGATCCGAAAAGAAATTAAACGAGGTATTCGAGATGCCAATACCGAAGATCCTTTCGAGTTGTTCGTCACACTCAACAACATCCGATACTGCTATTACAAAGAGACGGAGAAAATCCTAGGAAACACCTATGGCATGTGTATTCTACAAGACTTTGAAGCCATCACTCCCAATCTGTTGGCACGAACGATCGAAACGGTAGAAGGTGGAGGGCTTGTTCTGTTATTACTGAAAGGCATGAAGAGCTTGAAGCAGTTGTATACCATGAGCATGGACGTTCACTCAAGATATAGGACAGAGGCGCATGACGACGTAGTAGCAAGATTCAATGAGCGATTTATATTGTCTCTGGGGAGTTGCGAATCATGTTTGGTTGTGGATGACGAGCTCAATGTGCTGCCAATTTCGGGAGGGAAGAATGTCCAACAGCTGCCGCCTATCACCAACGAAGAGAAGGAGTCAGATCCTAAGATACAGGAATTGAAGCAAATTAAGGAGTCCTTGGCTGAAAATCGTCCTGTCGGTCCCCTACTTGCTCTCTCCAAGACTGTTGACCAGGCCAAAGCGCTACTCACATTCGTTGATGCTATTTCTGAGAAGACTCTGAGAAGTACTGTGACTTTGACTGCCGCAAGAGGAAGAGGAAAGTCTGCTGCTCTGGGTGTAGCTGTGGCAGCTGCTGTGGCGCATGGCTATAGCAATATCTTCATCACCGCTCCGAGTCCCGAAAATCTGAAGACCTTCTTCGAGTTTGTTGTCAAGGGTTTTGATGCTCTTGATTATACCGATCATGTGGATTACACTATCTTACAGTCTACAAATCCAGATTACAACAAAGCTGTAGTACGAATCAATATCTACCGTCAGCACAGACAAACTATCCAGTATATTCAACCACAAGATGCGCAGGTTCTCGGACAAGCTGAGCTTGTAGTCATTGATGAAGCTGCTGCTATTCCCCTTCCACTCGTAAGGAAGCTCATGGGGCCATACTTGGTGTTCATGGCGTCTACTATCAATGGCTATGAAGGTACTGGAAGATCATTGTCATTGAAGCTGATACAGCAGTTGAGAGATCAGTCTAGAGGTGGAGCAAAGCTGAACGATGATGAAATGGTTGAAAAGACAAACGGCAACGAAGGTACTATCAGGTCGAGCAGGTCTCTACGAGAAATCACCCTTGCCGAGCCGATTCGGTATGCTCCAGGGGATGCAGTCGAAAAGTGGCTAAACAGACTACTCTGTCTCGACGCAACACTTCCAAAAAGCAGGACCAACGTTCACGGAACTCCTCACCCTTCTACATGCGAACTGGTCCACGTGAACCGCGATACTCTCTTCTCCTTCCACCCTGTATCGGAAAAATTCCTTCAACAGATGATGGCTCTCTACGTAGCCTCTCACTACAAAAACTCTCCAAACGACCTCCAACTCCTCTCCGATGCACCAGCTCACCAACTCTTCGTTCTGATTCCTCCTGTCAAAGAATCAGCCACAACACTCCCTGAACCACTCTGTGTCATTCAAGTAGCCTTGGAAGGACGCATATCTCGACAGTCTGTTCTCAACAGTCTTAGTCGAGGTCAACGTGCAGGTGGTGACCTGATTCCTTGGCTCGTATCTCAACAATTTCAAGATAGCGAATTTGCCTCTTTAAGTGGCAGTCGTATAGTTCGCATTGCTACCAATCCTGAATACCTGAAAATGGGTTATGGATCGCGCGCTCTCGAACTTCTGACAGATTTCTATGGAGGAAAATTCGCATCCCTTTCCGAGGAGGCTTCAACCACAATTAGTAGCAACGAGCACATGCCGCGTGTTACTGATGCTGAACTTGAAAGTTCGAATTTGCTAGACGATAATGTTCAAGTCCGGAATATAAACACCATGCCACCTCTCTTCAGCCGATTGTCTGAACGAACACCTGATGCATTAGACTATATTGGTGTTTCCTATGGTCTAACTCAACAACTACACAAGTTCTGGAAACGACAAAACTTTGCACCTGTTTACCTTCGACAAACTCCCAACGATCTAACTGGTGAACACTCCTGTATCATGCTCCGACCACTTCGTACCCCTTCAAGCACCACCGATCCGAGTTGGCTAAGTGCATATGCATCTGACTTTCACCGTCGATTCCTCAACCTCCTCTCCTATCAATTCCGAACTTTCCCTGCCGTACAGTCCCTTAGTATCTCCGAGTCTGCCTCTACACCTTCCAAACAGAACCTCGCAACTACTACAGCGCCAACTCCATTGACTAAATTCGAGCTCGATCAGTTATTCAGTCCATTCGATCTTGCGAGACTTGACTCATATGCAAATAACATGCTAGACTATCATGTCATACTGGACCTTATGCCGTCAATAGCATACCTATACTTTACCAATCGACTTTCACAATCACCTGCCTTGGTATCTCTTTCTGGCGTTCAACAAGCTATCCTCCTCGCCATTGGCTTACAGAGAAAAGATTTGAATGATGTCGAAAAAGAACTTGATGTACCAAGCAGTCAACTTCTGGCAATGTTCATCAAAGTCGTCCGCAAAATCAGTACTGCATTCCGTACCATCCTTGAATCTGCTGTATCTTCAACACTCCCAAATGAATCAGCTGCAGTTGCACCTTCAACAAGCTTCGGAACCTCACGTGTTGTCGTAACATCAACCAACGGCACCACATCCTCAAAAATCTCTTCGAAACCAATCGCAAGTTCCACGGATAACATGGCCGATGAGGGCGACGATGATGACGAAGAAGCCACGAACCCAAGTCTCCGCGCCAAACAACGCGAACTAATCAACGCCCTCCCCCTCCACACTTACGAATTACCCTCCACCGAACACTCCAATGGAACCACAACAGCAGAACCAAACAACAACGACGACGATGCCCGATGGGCCGAGGCAGAACGACAAATCCAAGCAGGTGGAACCACAACCGTAAGCGTAAAGAGTGGTAAAAAGCGGAAAGCGGATCAAGACGATGCAGATGCAGATGGTGCTCAGCCTGGAAATGGTGAAGACAGAACGAGTACGAAGGAGAAGAAGCAGAAATCGAAAGATAGAGAGCGGGGTGGAAAAGGAGATGGGAGGAAGAAAGAGAAGCATAAGGCGAGGTAGGTAGATAGTGAATTAAGCAACAGGGACGTAGGCGTGGACCGTGATGAATGGGTGGATAATCACATGAAGTACGAGCTGACACGACATCTTCATGGAATAAGACTTTCTGTGCTAATGAGTACAGATGCGCACTTACTCCTCCACTTGACTCACCACCTCTATTCACTGTTCTTGTCTCTCCCCTACCTAGTTCTTGCTCCTACAGTTCTGCTCCATCTATTCCTCTCCTCCCATTCATGCCCAGAACCCTCTTTACGGTACATCCACCCACCCACTCTACGTATCTAAACGGCTAAACTAGAACGGATACAAGGACGAATGCAAGTACAAATATCAAAGACAGATAGATAGATAGACACATGCACTTAGAGAGGTGCTACCAAGTCTTTATACAGACGCGTACACTTACACTTACACGTCCATGTGCAACCCTTCACGAAAGCATAAAGCTAAGGGAAAGTTATGATCCATGTCCATGTCAATATTCATGACCAGATGTACATGTACATGTCCATAGTACATATTTCGTCAAAACCATACGCACGTTCTAGTCATCACTAATTAAGCGGGTAGGTAAGTGAGTAAGGTAACGCAGTAAAGATCTTTCAAATTTCGCGTTTGTCATTTCTCATCTCTCATCTCTCGTATGCTGTCTCTCGCTCACTCATCAAATGAAATGAAATGAAGCGATCAGCCTCCACCGTGCCTTTAACTAGTTCAGTTCAGTTCAGTTCAGTCGATCTTGCGAGACTT
>Ga0181469_100975_pt1 | contig 10878 bp, 8 predicted proteins | sample InSIn2SAF170_2_FD_119081 | JGI IMG/M metagenome (GOLD analysis project Ga0181469, IMG submission 119081) | Clean room microbial communities from NASA Spacecraft Assembly Facility at Jet Propulsion Laboratory, Pasadena, California, USA -... ... | reverse complement strand
AATAGTCTAAGTCCAGAATGTCAGTCTCCGAGAGGGAGACACACAAGTTGACATACACAGGTCGGTAGGCTACTAAAACTTAGCTAAATCTTGTGTGCTTAAGATTGCAAGACATGTTGTTAAGGATGGCTAGTAGGAAGTTTCCGCAACAAAGCTAAGGCAAAATTTTGGAGGGTGGTGTTGGCATTATGATGCATGTGTTGTACTTGATGGCAACCCACTTGTAGTAGAACAACTCACTTATACATGGTAACTAGATGAATCTACAGATGAGATATCAGATGTGACAAGAATGCATGGTAGTAGTATTTATAGATGTGATGAAATGTAGGATAGCTTCAAGGAATCAGTTCAGAAGGCAACTCACTCAGATGAAAGATCATAGTATAGCAGGTAAACAACAAAGAATTACAGATCAATCTCCACAGAATGAAGAAAGAGGGTTATACGCAGGTTCACCTTGACCAAGCTACATATACATGCAGGTTAATAGAACAAAAGGAGAACGCACTTTCATAGACGGAAAAGCACGTATACCTTGGAAAACTAAGTTTTTCATCTGAAGTATTTGGTCCATGGTATTTTGATCCATGGTATTGGTCCAAGGTATCTAGTCCAAGGTATTGACCCTAAGTATTTGGTCCAAGGTATTGGTCCTAAGTGGTTTTGGTCCATGGTATTGATAAAGGCCTAAAACTATATAAGGAAGAGAAGATCATTAGGCAAATGGAAACAAGCATTTGAATATCTGATGAAGTGTGAGATCCAGTATGCAGGTTATGGGTTTATGATGCTCTGCTTGATCTGAACTAAGGAGGAGCCTTAGCAGTTGAAGGAGAACAAGATCTAATGATGGATCAGGATCTTAAAGCTTGGAATGAATTATCTTTATATGGTTTGATCATTTTTATTTAGATCTGTATACTGATGCATGTGTTTTTGTAAATATTATGATCTGGGTATAACTGAAGTCTAGAATAGCTGCAAAATTATGAATGAATATTTACAGATGTATACGCTGGTTGGATTTGGTAAAAAATGCATATACACGCAGGTTTGACACATTGAAGTAGCGTATACCTTGTGAATTATGATATTTGAAGTTGCAATTGGTTCTAGTTGTTGATGCAGAGTTTTGGGTTTTGCTTTATACTGCATTCTGGTAACAGTGTTTAGATTGATTGTGATTTGCTGCGATAATGATGGATGAGATCTAATAATGGATCAGAGTCATAATGAATTATCATTATGTGATCTGATGGGCTAGATCTGGTTGCTAAAACATGTATTATCCTTTATATGTAATGATCTGGGTATGTCTGAAGTCAGGAAGAGCAGCAGAGTTATAAGAAAGTATTTGCAGACCTATATACTGGTTTGCTTTGATGAAGTTGCGTATACATGCTGGTTCAGCTCTTCCAAGTTGCGTATACACTCTAATACATGGTTTTGAGCTTACAGCTAGTTCTGATTAATGATGCAGTGTTTTGGGTACAAATCTGTGTACTGACTACAGTGATCTCTCTGTTCCAGTTGATTTGTTGAAGTTGATTAAAGTATGAATGAATGGTTGATTCAGTTGTGTCAGAGATTCAAAGGTTGTCAGTGATTGATTGAGTTTGGTTGATTTAGAAAGTAATGATTGAGTTTTAGTGATTGGTTGATGCAGATATAGTTGATGGTTGTATTGCAGTGGTGATTGATTTGAGCTTCAATGTTGTTGATGGTTCCAGTATGAAAATTGGATAAAACGTGGCCTTCAAATTCTGGTGTTGTGTTCCAGGAGTATCCAGTCTAAAAATTTATGAAACAAGGTCCTTGGTGGAAGAGAGAAGGTTGTAGCCTTCTGTAGGTTGGTACCTATGTACTAGTAAACATATCGGCTAGTACAAGAGCTAGGGGGTTGTAGCTCCCTTCCAGTAGAAGCTAGAGAATGAGAGAAGGTTGTAGCCTTCTGCAAGTAGAAGCTTGCATACTGGTATGAGTCTGCACTAGTACAATGTTGTAAACAGATTTTCTTATTATTAAAAGAAGACAGAGACAATAGCAGCAGGTGGTTTTCACCCACATTGGGTTTCCACCTTAGATCTTGGTGTTCATGTGTGTTGCTTATATGTGATGGTTCACTCTGTTATTAACTGCATATGGTTACTGTTTAACATTTAATAAATTGTTGATGCATAAATTAAAGATCAACATATGATGAATTAACTGAATCATTAGTTTGTTGGATATATGCTTGTTTCCTTAAACACAGTTGTGTGTACACGTAGGTTACCCACATGGAAGTAGCATATACAAAATTGAGTATGAAAAGAAAAAGATTGTTGACTTAACTAATACTGATTCACCCCCCACCTCTCAGTATTATTTCCAACAGGTGGTTGTAGCTACTACAACACTAGGCGACACACTAGTAGAACTCCAACTCTTTAAATGGATCTTATTCATGAAAAGCAAGTCTAACACCTCTAGAAGTATTGTTCAGTTATTTATTCATCTTGGTTTCCACACTTGCCTAATTCTAAGATGTAGCATTCGCCAAGATCTTGGTTGGTCGGCACACATTCCAAGCCAAGCCAACATAGTTGTTTCAATTGGGATGAGGGGTATATTGGTGAACAAGCCATATGATACTCATAGTTTAAGTTTAAATTTATGGTGTTGCTCCGCTACTAGCAGGCCTAGACAGTACCCTGGCAGAGTCACGTAGGAACACAAGAATCGCTCCACTATCGGTGAGCCTGATCAACACCCTGGAAGATTTACTTGTATCACCTCTTTGTGCAGGAAGCCTTTCTCTTCTTTGGCCTTATTCATTTTTCATTTTTTCGATTTTTTTTCACATTTTCATTTTTCATTTTTCATTTTCATAATTGTGCATAACACTTATACATTTCAGAGGCAGAAGAGGGATCCCAACTTATTAAGAGCATAAGATGTTGTTCCTTTAGAGAAGTAGTTTGTATATACCTCTGACGTGCTTGTTAATGTTTTTCCCCCTCACCTTACTCTAGTTGACTGAGCTGACAAGGATTAACCCAAAATAACCGACTAGAGTAGGTGACACTAGTTAGCGTGCAAGCGTTGTGTTTTCACTAAGGCTCACTTCGATCAGAATGTATTTTCCATTGATGTATCATGGACTAAAGACAACAAGTTATTCATACAGAGGCAGGATGGAAGAAAACCAAGTATTGATAACTACACAAGTCCTATTGTACTTTACCCAGCTTGTTTCAAGAGTCGCACAGGATGTCATGCGAAACTAACCTACAAATGTAAACAAGAAAAAAATGAAAAAACAAAGAAAAACAATAAGTAAATGCATAAGCAATTCAAGCAAGAAAACAAGTAGATAAACAAACAAACATGCAAAGTAAGAAGTAAACATGCCTGTGAGAAAACACTACTCCTACTCCTAAGCTAATGGTGCATGGGTCTACTTATGTAAAGTGATACTTCCAATGCAGCCACTGGTGCATTGGTTGACCCATGTTAGTGAAGGCATGGTTTCCAAACAATATAGCAGTGTGAACCAACAAACATGAAAGATATAACAATGAAGAAAAACACACTTTTGGCTCAAGTGTGTCCACAAAAAAGAAGTGAGTGAAAGTGCATGACATTCACTATGTGGACTTTTCATGGTGTTTTGCTACACTGCACGTAGATGTTAAAAGTGCACATTCTCTTGACTGTGACATGCAAGAAAATGTGAGCAACGTAGACCACTTACATTGTGCAAGTGTGCTTGTTTTGTAAGATTCCTTCAATGCATGAGTGATGGGATCATGTAGTTCGAGTGGAGGAAGCGAAATCTGAGTGTTAGATTGATCTTCAATGCATACAAATGAGTGATGAGGAGCCTTGGGTGTTTGAAAAATTCCTGATCAAAAGTGAAACCAACCATAGGAGAGCGAGCACCTAACATAACCATCATCTTGGGCTTAGGTGCCTCGACAGTCTACAAGATTTCGACTTCGGCGACAGGCAGATCATCATAGACTAGTGTCTTAGACAAATTAACAATGATTGAATCAACATTGTGATCGGATGAAGAAGTAGAGGATCACAACAACCAAGATAAGAAAATTCAAGATGTTTGTTGGCATCCTCATGATTTGATGAATCACACAGAGGGGTAGATGAGAAGCAAGAACATTCACCCTCTGCATTTCTAGAAAAAGCAGATGAAGAATCAGGTGGATGTTCAATGAATGAATTTTCCTCTCCATTGTCAAATGATGGACTGACATCTGGTGTGTTCTGCGAGTGATCAACAATAGGTGCATCTATTAACGGAGATACACGAGCAAAATTAGGGATGATAAAATCACCGAAGATGTCAAGGAAAAGAGGAGGAGGCATGGATGGAAGGGAATCATCCTTCACCACGGGTTGATGTTTAGGATCACAAATGACAGCGCAGGTTGGTTGTGCAACACCAACTCTGTTGATGGCTTGATCCTCGTTCACAACATGCGTAGATTCCGGAATGGAAGAACATAAGACAGTGCAATCCAAAGGATCAACAGAACACGAAGACAGAGGTTGAGGTAAGACATGCATGTGACAATCCATGGGCTTCACAACCAAGTCTGCATGAAAAATGAGAGAAGTGATGTTGGGAGGATGTGATAGTTGAAAGGATGTGTGTGCATGTTCTCCCACATCACTCTGTGGTGATGGAGTTGTTTGATGAGGGGACATTGAACAACCACTTATGATAGTGGCCATGTCCATCTATGATTGAGGAACTCCATCACCGAAGTATGCTGAGCAAGGTTTGAGTTTGAACTTCTTCTTGGGATTAACATATTTGGTAAGACAATATTCAAATATGACCATGAGATACTGGAATTTCATCTGACTTTTTGGAGCTTGAAACTGCAATACACAGAAGTGGTCCCAAAAATCCATAGGTGATTCTTGTGGGGTCTTCCATCATTTTAATGGTTTTTTGTCAAGAGGTTCTAGATCAAAATGATGGAAAGTAGATTCAATGAGATCACAGAACTACTCAAGTGAGTGCATGGTGCCAAGTGGCAAATTTCAACATCATCGTTGTGGGGATTTGCGAAGTGTGTATGCAAGCAGCACACTGGACTCTTCTGCATAGAACTTATCTACAAGGAATGCAGAGAAGTCTTCTAAGTACTTAGGCCATGATACTTCGCCTTCACCATCATACATGAAATAGGACAAGAGATCACAAAAATCCCTCATCATGTCGAGAGGTTTGGCATGTGAAAAACATCACGGAAAAACATCACGGAGAGGTGAGTTTGATAGTATACATGATAGATGTATGGATATTCAAAATAAATTGTGAGGATTCATCTTGTCATATGGACCTTCTTCTAGCGCCAAAATGTTGACGGTGTTGGACCTACCAACATGTCAAGGGATCTCCCTTGTAAGAAGTCCCAACTAGACCTTAAACTGTTTGGTGTACGAGTACCATCAATGGGTTTTATGATGTCGCCTTGACTGCCTTTGCGTGCAGAGGTAAGTAAGATGTCCTTGTTGGTAGCAAGGGTGTGACATGCACAACAAGCCAAGGAAGGCGCATGAATGGTTCTAACACACAGAAGGTGGAATGAGTGCGCCCCTTGAAAACTTGTCAAAACACACAACTTGGAAGGGAACACATGAGTGAAGATGCATCACAAATTGGAAGGAAGGTGAGCCAACAATCCAAAGTGATGGTTAAACCAACAACAAATTTCAGTAAGATTCATACATACATATACAAAAAGAGTCTATACATACGTGCATAAACAAACAGATACATATATCATTAGAGTAAACAAGTTAATTGAAATACAATGACAATATATGCATGAATCGTGTTGGCTTGGTTATATTAAGAAGTGAAAGTTCCAATAATACAATACAACCATGACCAACCACTAGTCCTGATAATGGAACGTTACAGTCACTATTGCCTACTCCTCCAAATAGATGTACTAGCTTTGCACTATGGAGAAGCCAAGGCTCGTTACAATACTCTCCAAGCTTTCTCTAAGATACTCCTATTAGAAGCTTGGCTGACCAAAATGCCCTACAACGACTTACAAGGTTCTACAAATGCAAAGGGTGGTGTGACACTTGACATTTCCTTTTGTGACTCTTCACCTACCCTCATGACTCTTCACCTACTACATGATTGTTACATTCAACTATAAACACTTGGACTTCCACTTTACAAGACATTACATAAAATCTACACATGTACCCATGTGAGACAAAATAGGCTTGAGAAAGCCATGCAAGCTATCACTAAGACTCAGACAATTGTGGGAAGACCAACCCTTCAAAATCCTCACGATGATCAACAGTGGTGAAATGATGCCAAGCTTGGTCGTCTGTGATGGTGTTCGCATGCTCAATGGTGACATCTTGTTGTAATCGAACTCTTACCTTCGTTGCATCTAGGTATGCTGATATGGCTCCTCCATCCAACTCGTCTAATAACATGCACATTATTATCTTGAGTGTAGTTGGACCGGCAACATACTGATGCATAGTGTTTGTGATGACCTTCAACTATGTTCTGGTGACCATGTGCATCAACTTGTCAAAATACATGTTCAGCTCCAGTCGTACTTGCTTGTTGTCTTCACCTTGGTGAGTGTAAAAATGGGTGGGATCGTATCCATGCGCGTAATGACATCCATGCTCTTGAACACCTTTGCATGCGATCTACGGCACTTCTCACCTTGCCTACTCTGTGCTAGCTCTTGGGCTAGGTATATAACTAGTATGTATGTAGTTTCATCAGTTTGTACATGTTGTGCCTCCTAATTTACCTGTTCCTCCTGCAACTCCTTCTCTCGTCTGTGTGGCTCTAGTTCTTCCTTGAGTTGTCACTTCAGCACCTATAACTCCTTCTCTATTTCTCTCTCTAACTTCACATGATACTCTTGTCGCATCGTCACCTCATAGCCTTTGTCTCCAAAGTTTCTTTCATCACAAGTAGATTTTCTTGAACTTGCAACTTTGCTCCGCCTCGGCGCTGTCAACAAACTTCCTCTTACATTTGTCACACGCAGGTCTACTGCCTTCTGCTGCTACTGATAGTGATACTCGTTGTGATGCCACATCCATTTCATCCTGATATCCTTGTCAATGAACAACTTGATGTCTTCATAGATAGGCAAGTTCATAAACACTTGATCAACTGCATCCCCAGTTGTGCTCTCAACAATGTCTTTGACTTTGCTCTCCTAGAAGCCATTGTACCTATGCTACTGAGTGGTCGATGAACACCTGTGATACGTGGAGACATAGCAACACTCATGGCAAGAAATTTTTTAGTTGAAAACAGAAACAAACTGGAGGACTAACATGCAACATACTTGTGTGACTATCTATGAAGATTGTGCAATTTTCACTGGGAGGCTGGGAGACTGACTCCCAAAACTGCATAAGGCACAGTGCGAGCTTTCGGGAGGCTGACTGCCTATTGGAACTACATAATTCATAGTCCATCCTAACCTGTTGGTGATTGAAACTAAGCAATGTGTAATTTCAATGAGCAGTGCCATGCAAACCAGTAAACTACATTATGTAGTTATCAGGGCCAGAAAGGCACTAACTCCCAAAATTGTGTAATGCAAGCCTGTAGGTAAGTGTTGGGTTAGAATTGTGAAATTTCTAGATGGAAGGTAGAGCTTTCACTTCCATAAATCTGCAATGCTAGCCGGGCAAGGTAAGGTCTGAGCCAAGGTAGCCCAAACCCGCTGACGGGTGAATGAAAACATGAGAAGTCTGAATGCATGGTGAAACTAAGTGTAAACAAGAGTGAATGATCATGCATGCAAACAATAAGTGCAAGATTTAGAAAATTGGAAAACATGCATGTGTGTGGAGCATGTCACTGCAACAACAACCGTCGGTGCAAAAATAGTGTCATGCATGCAATTATAGTGAGATGCAAACAAAAACTAAAACGGTTCTTCTACAATCTAACATACATTAAAACGATAGCAAGTGGTCATTAAAATCAAGTAAACAGAACTTACACGAAGAGAAACACAAAAAGCAACAAAAACACAGCGCAAGGCATGAGACACAGACTTGCCTTGAAACAGCTAAGATGAAAGTGCTGAAGACTCCTGGATGTGATGTGGGATGTCAGTTGCAAGATAGATGTAAGGAATGAGCTCTGTAGCATCTAGTTCATAATTTTTTATAAGTTCGAGGTTATGACGTGCATGTCACAAATCTAGGAAAAAGCGACACTTGGCGAGAGGTTTCTAAAATGATCTTTGCATGTAACCTCCAACTGCTAGAAATATATCCCTCAAATCTAGGGATGCCTTTTGCACGTTTCCTTTTTCTATTTTAGGAAAAGCATCCCATGCATGTAAATTAATTATGCTCGGTCCCGAAGGGGACCGGTCAACTTGAAGGCACATGCATCAGTCTGTGAGCCTGGGATGAAAATTTGTGCAGTTTCTGGGCTGGATGTCCCTGAGGGATTGCGCAATTTCTAGGGTCAGTAGGCATCTGTCTCCCAGAATTGTGAAATTTCTCAACTGAGCTACAGTGTTGGGTCAGATTGCACAATTTTTTGAAGGAGGGCTACTTGACTATTTTGTGCAATTATGGAGCCCAGCAGGCTGCCCATCTAATTTGCACAATTTCTAGAGGGAAGGCTGGTTCCCCTCCATAATTGCGCAATTTTCTGTGGGAGTGTCTCAGCCAGTAAATATTCTAAGTCTGAAATTCCAGTCTACTAGAGGGAGACAAACAAGCTACATGCACAAGCCGACAAGATACTGAAACTCAGCTGAAGCTTGTGTGCTTGACATTACAAGACATGCTGCTAAGGATGGCTGGTAGGGAAGTTCCAAAACGAAGCTATGGAAAAATTTTGGAGGGTGGTTGTAGCTGCTACAACATAGGCATATGTCTAAAATGATAGTTCTGCTATTGGTTTGAGTCAGTATGATCAGGTAACTATCTGGAATGATGGTTCCCCTGCCATTTTGAGCTAGTATGAATAGGTGTCTATCTCAAACAATGGTTCCCTTGCTATTTTGAGCCAGTTTGAGTAGGTGTTAAGTATCTGTCTAATTTTTTTTGGTGTGGTTGCATTAGTCAGAGATGAAATTGTATAAAAACACACTACTATTATTCACTGACTATATGACTCAATCCTACCAATTCCCACATGCCATTTACATTGTTTGGTTAATCGATTTCTAGTTTATTCACTTGTTGGTTAGGTTGTTTCTTTATAAGTTGACATCTCTATTTGTTTGAAACGTAATATTTCCACTAGATGATGGAACCCCAATAGTCAACCCAATTTTTTTCTGGATTGAATGAGCCTACTGTTACTATTAAACGATTGGGATAATATTTTGTTACACTACTTAATGAAGCTGACAAGACCATGCACCCTCGGTGGATAATGAAACCTTGTTTGTATGGATTCAACTTTTTTCTTTTCAATCGTGTCAAAATGTCTTCCATAGTATCATCAAAGGTCCAATTCGCAAGCATTGAAGGTGAGTGGTCAGTCACATTAAGATATTTTCCATATTTGTTTTTCTTGTTGAATTGCATCACAAATAATGAAGGTGTATCTATTTGTATTACAATGGTTGCACTTAGGATTTATATTAACAACATTATTGCATGATAATATTTGGTGAGTTAAATGATTCAATGAATTTTTAAAATGAATTTGGTATCAAGTGGCTTCCATAACGATACCTTTGGTATTGAATTGGGTTAATTATAAAGTTTGTTTTGGTTGCCTCTGTTGTGTGTTTTAGTGCATTATTATTTTTATCAGACAACTATTCTTTGATTTCCTTAAAACCATTGCGTGTGTTGGTTGGGAACTCTTTTATCTAGCATTGGGAGCCATCTATATTTAACTTGTTAAACTTGTAAATTGTTGCATTTGTCGTTAAATACAATGCCCTTTTGTGGAGATTTATTTGGTGACAAAATGGCTCAAATTGATGAGCTATTAGAGTTACTAAACACTCTAATAGTCTCTACTATTGAAGTTGTAGTGGAAATAAAAAATTCACTCGCTAATATCTAAACAGTCTTAAATGTAGCATAGGCAAATATTGATTTTCTATAGCTTGAGCTACAACAAAAGAGTCAACATTCTAAACTAGTTCTTGTATAGAACAATTTATTGTTTGAGTTTGATTTCCATAAACAGAAAGAATTTGATCAGATCAATGAGCCCACTTCAAGAGTAGATTCACATGAAGATGTAAAGGTTCCACTTGCACTTCCTAATCCCATCATCCAACCTTGGAAAGAAGCCATTAAAAACATGCACTGGACCAATCTTAGATACAAAATATGTGTCTTTTCACATCATAGGCTACTCAAAACTAATCCAATTTCAGAATTTTGGACTTCCTCAAGAAAACTCATCTTATTTTTTTCCTCTTCCACTTCCACATCATATTTGTAGATGTTGACATTGTGATTGAGTTGGCCACTTGAAAATCAATGTTTTTATCTTTACCCTTGTGAGCATTGTGGAAAACATAATCCTTATTTAGACATATGTTCTAGACACAAGACTCCTGCAAGATAAAATATTTATGTTAGATGAATTTCTTCATGGGAACCATCCTCAACAACCAAGAAGATATATTAGTCATATTGTAGAGTTCATTCACAAGTATTGATGCATCTTACAATGGATATATCTTCATCTTCTCACCTTATATATGATAGAGCAAAAATTTATGGCCAGCTACTTGCTTAAAAGAAGAACCGTTTTAGTTTTTGTTTGCATCTCACTATAATTGCATGCATGACACTATTTTTGCACCGACGGTTGTTGTTGCAGTGACATGCTCCACACACATGCATGTTTTCCAATTT
>Ga0181469_100969_pt1 | contig 10885 bp, 10 predicted proteins | sample InSIn2SAF170_2_FD_119081 | JGI IMG/M metagenome (GOLD analysis project Ga0181469, IMG submission 119081) | Clean room microbial communities from NASA Spacecraft Assembly Facility at Jet Propulsion Laboratory, Pasadena, California, USA -... ... | reverse complement strand
CATTTCCAGTTTTCTCACATCCCCAGCTTCTTTCGCACTATCCTCAACGCTAGCACAAGTCTATCGCCGACCAGAGCATCAGCAATCAACGGTCCTCGTTATTGGATTTGAAACTCTTGAGGAAGAGTGATTGGGCCGGAGATTCTTTCGGCAAAATCACTTCATCACTCCAATCAGATCTGCTATGTGCAATCATCTCCCTTTTTCAACCTCAGAAACTCTGAACCCTCTATTCCGCAGCTTGCACTGATGATGCAACATACTTTGTACATCTCCTGCTTTCGGCCCCGAAACGCTGTTCTCCGAAAGATAGATATGTTATTCTCTGTTCTACACCTCCTTTACTTCTGGCTAGATGGATATGGTGTGGCTATGGGACGGACCACTTGCTTCAGTTCCATCCACAATCAAAAAGTACAGAGCGCTGTTTGACCACGTATGTATGAGGTCCATTGGCGGCTTGGCATGCTAGATGTGTGACCCAGAAACCAGGGAGAGGACTTTGCCAAGGATGAGGAGAACTGCAGGTAGAGAAGAAGTAGTAACATGTAGGCAGATTTGATGTGGCTGGTCGGCGATAGACTTGTGCTAGCGTTGAGGATAGTGCTGGTAGTGAGGTTATTGGAGAAGGGCTTTCGAGACCTTTACGTGTGGCAGTAGAGGGATTTCGAAGGATCGAAGAGGTGCTGCCGTTGGACCGGGAAAACGTGACAATGGTGCAGGACAGTGCGAAAGAAGCTGGGGATGTGAGAAAACTGGAAATGAAGGAATCACGGAGTTGGAGCAGGACTGCAGTAACGGTCAGCCCGCGGAGTCACGGGACCCTTTGCGTGATGATATTGAGGGAACAAGACACCAGCAGGCCCAAATTTGATCATCGAATTACATCGCCACGTCGTGGTGGCGTAAGTACTTCATCGACATTCCATCTTTGGAGGAGCATTGCAGAAGATGAATCCTGACCAAGGCTATGAACAATCGTCCCGTGTAGACTGAATTCAGCAAAAAAAGAATACCTTGGATGACCCGCTGCTTTTGCCACAAAGTTTCCGTGAGAACATGCAAAATGGCTTCCATAGAAAATTGAGTAAGCCCTACGGTGGGATGTCTTACACAGCGCCAATAATTGCTTGCCACAGACTACCTAGAAGGAGAATATACACCAAACCTTAATGTGACGATGGCGGTGCCATAGCAACACCGTTTTCATGGAAATAAGTCGTCTGGTACGGGTCGCCGAAAGGCACAGGTGGCTTTGATGCGCCTGGCGGCCTGTCATCACCACCGTCGGGTTCGACGTCCTCGAATTCGAACAGAAGGTCAGGGGTGAAACCTTCCGCGTCAAGGTCCAAGGTCTCGATGGTACGACGATTCGTCCATGGCTGGCAGCTGTCACCGAAGAGCGTAATAGATTTGACCCTCTTGAAACCGAGGATGTGTTTGTGCGTCAGCAGGAAGAGCGAGACTCCTTTGCCTGCTTTCGTGCCGAGCAGGGACCAGCAGAGTTTGATTTCCGGATCAGAGATTCCTTCAGTGTTGTCGCGGATGCCACATCGGAAGTAAGTCTTCTCTGCTCCCCACTTGCGGACCTTTCTTGAATCTGAACGGATAAACCGAAGCTCATTGGCATTGGCTAGCGCATTGTAAATCTCCTTCCTTTGGTCCCTGTTCCATAATCGCGACCGGAGCACATATTTGATGTCGCTCGCCTTCTTCGGATCCTCTGGGTTGGCCTGGTTATGAAGCTGGACTTCATTCATCCACGTTAGAAAAGTAACATCTGCCCAGGATTGCAGATTGGGAAGCCAGCCCTGACCACCAGTATCATGCTGAATTGTTCGTGGGCTGAACGACTGTCGAGAGATGATCATGCCATCAGCCACATCGTATATGGAGAGATAACCTCCTCCAGAACCCTTCCGTACTGTTAGCTGCGCTGGAACAACATGCGAATCCGTTTGGGTGTCCAAAGCTCACCTCATGCAGCCAGCGAACGTTGACCAAATGACCCAGACCCCAGAATCTTGTCAGTTCTAATTTGTCCCAGAACGTGTCCCCGACTGTGCCCTTGCTGTCGTATTGGCTCCGGCCCGAAAAGCCTAAGCAATCTAGGGTCCAGAGGTTCTGGTCGAAAGGAAAATACCCAAACGCGCGGTCTCCTTTCCACCCGTTGTACTCGTTAGCGCCGGTCGATGGGTTCCATCGTGCATACAACTCAATCAACATCTGATATGGACTCTCGGAATTTTGACCATAGACCGGCGGCGGGTTAGGAAGATAATTTAGCGTTCGCAACGTCTCTGTTGCTGCTCCGATGTTTCCTAACATGGCCGTGTATAGCAAATAGCCTGTACAGAGAAGTCTATTGCGGATATCTTCTTCTACGTCCGCAGAGTCGAACAGGCGCTTGGAGACGTTAATAGCGAAACCAACAGTTCCAGACACGCCGTCGCTATCGGCTGTAGAAGCAGCGTGACTCATCCCGAAGCCTTGAGTAGCTGGATCATTGGCAACTTCGTCAGTATTAGAAACAGTATGGGTTGGCAGGCGGGCAATGCCGGCGGATCATTACTGACGCGACTGCGGTGTGTGGTTCAGGAACCCATCTAAAATCGGTACAGCAGAGCTCGATTCACGCAGACTGGGTCGAGTCAGAGCTGTGGACATGGGCGGAGCGGCGCGTTGAGTAGGGTGTACGTATGGGCGTGACATCCAGGGGCGTTGCGAGGTAAACGGTCAGGAGCATTACAAGGCATCCGACTAAGGGGATGACCACGCGTTGTGGCATGTGGAACGGCATGAGTGAGAACTATCACTCTTCAGTCAACGACCGAAAGGAGTTGGAGGATATTGCTCTTGCAGCGCAGAGTTCGTTGTGGTGTTCGTCGGTGAGAGCAGAGAATGTCAAAGGAAAAAGATGCAAGCTCTCGTTATGCTATGACGTCTTGGGCAAATTCTTTCTGTTGGTGACGTTGAGAAGCAGAGGTGATACAGGAAAACACACCGAGGAAAGAAAGCGGTTACACAGGGTCGCAGTACATTTGAGAGTTGAATCGATATCCCCGTCCTTACGCCTATAGTTCGGCGAACGTGGTAGAAGAACTCTCCATATTCCGCATCTCTTACGGAAGGTATTTGAGCAGGACTGTGGAAGGGCCGTCCATCGCATACACAAATATACTATGATGGACCACAGAATCAAACAAAAGTTGAATCGCCATGTCGTCTATATAGAAACACAGGTCTTCACAAGGTCTACGAGGTCGATGTCCTCGTAGAGTAGATCCGTTGCCAGTTCAATAAGGTACTGGTTCTAGGAGCTTTTAGTGGATGCTGTTACAAGCCGCGGGACAACGAGGATGTGAACACTCAACCCGTTCAAGTAGGACAGGAGGACGAAGTTTCGGGTCCGGTACATACAGGGCTTGAACATCATCCAAATACCACATATCTAGGTCCCAGCTTTGGCGACAGACCAATCAAGGTCATCCTGGCGTGAACATTGCGATGCTCGAAATCCGGACCGTTATGTACTGCTCTGTGCAGCTTGCCAGCTTCGATATTAGGAAGTTTGGCTGGTCTCCTGTGCGAGTTCCGAATCGACGTCCAGTCTTTCCATATCAGCAGATAAGTCACCAACAGTCACATTGACCTTCATTCTCTCGACTTTTTCGGATTCATACATGATGAGGTGGCCACTACTCTTTTCCACACGCTTAGCGTTCGTGCTTGTAGTCAGCTCTTTACAATAAGCTTCCTTACCCATAGTAGCATTCTCCATCATCTGATCCTGTGTATAGTCTTCTCCCTGTCTAACAAGTTCATCCTTGGCCATATCTTTGAAGCCATCCCTTTGCAACGTTGCTTCTGTCAAGTGCCCACAGTTCGCACGCGAGACAACAAAATTCGCTAACGCCACAATGCTCTACCCCGCGCACGCACGCCTTTCTAGTCTAGCGACCCTAAGCGGGATACTTGCAATACCGTATGGAGGCCATTCCGACATCCTTGCCTTATGGATACTCCCTCAAGCTCGCGTCATCTTCAGCTGGACTCAACCCCATATCCAAAACAATGTATCGGCCTCATCGAAGACGCCATCTTGATGGTCGCACCAGTGCCGAACGAGCAAACCAAGTGGCGTACAACAGAGGTAGTCGCCGTAGGTAGATCTGTCGATGTCTATACCACCAATGATCTGGAGATGGGCGTTGTATACACTTCTCATCAAACAGATGAGATGTAACATTACAAAAGGGGAATCAACACATTGAAAACTAAGGGGGATGCATTAAAAGCGAAGAACAGGGTTCTGGTGAATAGTCACCTCATGCGGTATGGAAGCATCAAGGACATTTTGTGCGATGTGTATATGGATTCTGAGGAACAGCCGATCGCGGCACTTTCGTGATTATTGGTAACAAATGGAGAAATAACCATTTGCTTTAGCAAGTACACGTGCGAGCCTATTGAAGACGATATGGAAGTACCCTGGGAGAGCGTCCGACCTTGGTACTGACAGCGTTGAAGAGGATTGAGCGGAATGTTCCGTGTGGGCGAAACGGCAAGGATGAGAGCGGTCGATATACCCAGATAATGGCCTCTCTTCAATCAGATTGAATACAGATTGAGGTGCTGGTATTTGACGTCCCGCACTGGCCCGTTAGATGCAGAGTATGCACCTGGTGTCGAGGCTTCCAGGCCCGCACAACGCCGGTCAGCCACTCCAAGGACTGCCATGATCGCTTCCGCGCAACTGTCGGTGCATTCTCTTGAGTTTGCAGATCTTGAAAGGGTAAGACGGTCTGCGGTGCTTATTTAGGTCAATTAGCTGCCCAAGATGTATGCGAAGATTTCGTACGTCTTTTCCATTCAAGATCAAATAAGGTAAATCACCTAAGGCAAAATGATGGCGGTTTGACTCTTGACACCAAGTGTATACCTGGGACACTCGTATCATCCACTATGCAAATACGCCATACATCTCGTATACTTCCCATTCATCATAACCTCGCCTTACTGTCCTGTAAACTTTCCCAATCCTGTGGCGTAAATGGCACGTACCCATTCCCCCTCGGATTCCATAAAAACATGTCCGCCTGCCCCTCAGGCACCTCCATCCCCACCATCTTCGGATCCACACCTTCCTTCCTCAACGGCACCTTGTTTTGCTTGTGGTTATGAATATGCGAACTCGCATTAACCACCCTCAAAAATACCGGCACTGCATACTTGGGCAAATTAGCCTTCTGATACGTTAAAAACGCATCATAGTTGAAGCTCTGCTTGACCGTAGGCTCTAGCTGCAGCGCCGCGCAGCCCGCGCGTCCTTCATGGTTTGGGACCAATACACCGTATACATTGGCTTCAGCGACGCCGGGGTAGCGACCAAGACATTCTGCGACTTCAGCGGTGGCAACGTTCTCCGACTTCCAGCGGTACGTATCTCCGAGCCGGTCAAGGAAGAACCACTTCCCATCGTCACTTCTACGTAGCGCATCGCCAGATCGGTAGTAGATATCGCCCTTCTTGAAGACATTGGTGGCAAATTTCTTGTTTGTCGCAGCTTCCGCTCTCCAGTAGCCTTGGAAGGCCTCTCTGCTGGGCACGGCGACGAGCATTTCGCCCCCCTCATTATAGGGCATGCGCTTGCCGAAGCCGGTTTTGGGGTCGCGCCACAGCTCGCCTGTGTCGTGGTCGATCATCACCGGGATGTATGTGTTGTGCAGCAGCGTGCGAAAGATAAGGCCGTGATGCCCGACGCAGGCGGCTAGATAATCGCCTTTGTCATGGACAAGGAGGCCAAACATGCCCTCTGTGGAGTTGAAGAACTCGGCGATTTCGGAAATGTTGAAGCGTTGTTGAAATTTCTTCCACACGTCGGGGCGGAGACCGTTGCCGTACGCACCGCGCATGTTGTGTTTGCGCTCGAGCGGGTGGGGTGGGGCGTTGAGCAAGTAACGTGCAGTCTCACCTACGTAGATGGTCCAGGTAGAGTTGGAATCGTGGATGTCGGTCCAGAAGTTGGAGACGGAGAACTTAGGAGCGAGTGCGACCGCTATGCCGCAGAGCAGCGCTTGTGAGACAGTGATAGCACCTGTACCGTGATAAAGTGGCATGCTGTTGTACCAGCAATCTTTTCCGGGCTCACAATCGAAGAAACCACCAAACTTCGAGCCTAGTAAACGAACACGGGACGTTGTGAAAGCGCAGCCTTTCGGCAGACCTGTCGTGCCACTGAGAATTTGCGTCAGCAAAGAATCGAACATTCCCCAAGATTCGAACCGACCTGGTATATATCAAGCAGTATGGAAATTCGCCAGTAACTCCACCTCTGAACTCATCTCCAGGATCGGTAGCCTTACGAGCGGTGACTTCCTGGTTAAGTGCCTGGTCAAGAAGTACAATCTTTGTACCCTTCTCCTCAATGCCCTGTCTGCTAGCGTTGATCCTCCGGAGGAAGGTAGGGTCATCATCCACAAGGATCAGCTTCGTTCGCGCAACACCAAGACAGTGCAGGAGGGCGTTTCCTTCCAAGTTGTAATTGATAAAGGCCGGGGCAGCACCTATACAAAGCATTGCAAACCATACAATGATGAACTCGGGACTGTTCTTCATATACATGGCCACCAAATCGCCGGGCTGAATGCCCTGATCAAGGAACCATTGAGCCCAGCGGACGGCTTGGTCGTGCATCTCGCCGAAGGTCCACAGACCTTGCCTCGACCATATCGCCCGTTCGTTGCGGTGCTGCGCGCAGGCATCTGCAAAGACATACCACACTGAGACGCGGTTGGCTTTTACTAAAGGGTGGTCAGTACTGCTGGTACAACAAATGAACGACCGTACATTGCTTGTTGTAGTCCCGTTCCGCGCGCTTGATTCTCGTTATAATTGACAAATCTTTGGATATGTGATACTTGGCGTCCAAATACGCTGACGCTGCCGTTACACCGCCTGCAACGGCTGCTAATGTTGCTTGTGGAATTGTTAGCAGGTATACCGCAGACGTGGGGAAGCAGTTTGTAAGTACATAATGCCATATTCTATTCTTACTACGATTTGTACAAGGTGTTCACTTTTCGACAGGAGTCTGGTTTGGGAAGACTTCCTGTCCGCGCGGAGCGTTCATAGTCCGCAGATCCCCTCCCGCACCCCAGCATTTTACCTCGGGATGGCGTGAAACGGCTGGTGTTGGTGGCAGCTAAGCTCGCAGCGGAAGCCTCAAATAGCAAGATCCACGACGGTCGGGACCTTGCTCTGACGTGGTAACATGGTCAGATGCAGACATGGCTTTGGCCAAGAGCACATGTTGTGGAGTTGAAAACTATCACGTGTTGGGTCAGTCCTCCCAATGCCAGTGACAACGCTGGTGTGCCCAAGACTAACGAGCGCTGGAAGATAGACAATCCATAGGTAGAAGCTGATGGCATGCAGATCAGTCCGTCAATCGTGATGGTTGCTAGTCACGTGACTTAAGTTATTGAAATGGGACTCGTTCTCAGCACAGCTCGATTCTGTCAAAGATATGCAAACTATGCTCAGCGGACACCCGTGTCGCTTTCAAATCGTGGCTGACTACTGGAGGACGTACGATATAGGATTGAGTTACAATACTCAACGAAAAGGTCTGAACATCCGGGCTTGGGCCACGACGAAGCACACCTTTCGACGCGAAATTGGCTACATCAGGTGTCTTCCTAAGCCAAGCACAAGATTTAGCAGACACGTTGTTATTGTTGTTCACGGCAGTAGAGGTTGCAGTAAAAACCTTAGATCTGCAGTTTGTTCACACCCTGACTCTTCGAGGTGCAAACTCTGCTCCTTCGAGGAATTAAATCTAGCTGGTTGAGAAACATGCCGCGATTAGAGAGGAAGGATTGCGGATAGCAATGATGACAAGGTGGACGAGAAGTTTCATTTTGTACTGGGTCAATAACGCTCCATAGGTGGAAGGTATAATATAGACATCCCCAAAACTCGAGGCGCTTTTGTAAGATCTTCCCAGCGTTCAACTTTACTTCGCGGTCTCCTACTGCTCCGAGCCGTCAAGTCCCTTGAAGAGGTGCACACCCCATCCCTCACCAGGGTTGTTCATCCTCGTCAAATACTTCTTTCCCAACGCCTCTATCTTCGGGTAGTCAGGATAAAGCAACGCACAGTTCAGACTTCCCAGATTCTCCTCAATATACCGCTCATGCTTACTCTTCGGAATAACCACTGCGCCCCTGAACATATTCCAGCTCAGCGCCACCTGCGCCGGCGTACACGACCTCTCCTTCGCAATCTCCGTGATGACGGTATTGTTTAGCAGTGGTGGCGGCATCTCCTTGACCCTGCCCTTGTATGTCGGGTTGCTGTTCGCGAGCGGCGAGTACGCGGTGACGACAACGCCGAGGCGCTTGTGCCAGGCGAGCCACCAGCCCTGTTGCAGATAGGGGTGGAGCTCGAATTGGTGCGCGTAGGGCTTGACGTCAGACGAAGCCATGAGGCGGCGGAGTTCCTCGGGCGCGAAATTGGATATGCCGATGTAGCGGACGCGGCCGGTGTCGAGGAGTTTGGTCATGCGGGACCAGGTGAAGATGTAGTCGAAGGAGGTATTGTGGTTTTTAGGGTCTTCGCCGACGGGCCAGTGCATGAGGTAGAGATCGAGATATCCCACTCCCAGATCCGCGAGTGTCTCGTTGAACTCCTGTTCCACAAGGCTTGGGTCCGCGGAGCCGTGGTGGTCGTTCCACAGCTTGCTCGTTACCCATATATCCTTGCGCTCTAGACCGGCGGTGTGCAGGCCAGCCTTGATGCCTTTGCCGACCCATTTCTGGTTGCGGTACGCGGCTGCGCAGTCGATATGCCGATAACCGGTCTGGAGGGCGTAGGCGACACTGTCGGTCGTGTTTTGCATGTCGTCTTCGTTCTTCAGAAGCCATGTTCCGAAGCCGATGGGTGGGATCGAGTCGACAGGGTCGGAGGGGATATGTTCAGATGTGATTTTGGGATGACTCTTCGCTGCGAGAGAGGCGTCGAAGTCATCGTCGAATCCACTGTCGAAGGCATGGTCGTTTGAGATGGGTTGCTGAAGGTCGTTGTGGAGAGCGGAGGTCAAGACGGAGGTGCTAAGCAAGGAGAGAACAGTGAGAAGTTTCATGACGAGCAACGATACTTATTTACAAGTGGACGGAACAGTTTACAAGTCTAGGGAGTTGATGGAAGAGAGAAAGCTCTGCTACAGGGGAGGAGCTTCAGGAGCTCTCCGCTACGCCTGTGGCTTGCTGTCTCCCGCTACCGTGATGTCACCAAGGTAACCCGTGCGGAGAGCCATGTGGGGGATCCAGGAATAGACCATGGGGCAGAGACAGGTCTCCTTCTAAATACCTAGATATCATTGAAAAAATGACTATTCTTATCGATGTCGATGGTGGCCGTAGCCGAGGTTTGTTCTATATTCCCAGCCCAATCCCATAAGAAACACCTGCCCTGCTCCGTCGCTAACTCATTGCCCATTAAGCAATACCGTCTCCCTTGGAGCCCTCGAATCAATTCTTCTGTTCGTTTGATATGCGTTTCTGGCATAAGAGTGCCTATCCTCTCGCCGCCTCCTCTGCCTTTCACGTCCACATTTGCTCAGGCGGGAAAGCAGTCGTCGAACGTTTTCTTATCGTGCCTATTCGTGACATGCTTCTCCAACTCCGGCTTCTTGACAGTGCTCTGGAAGTCTTGGAAGCAGATCTTACACTTGACCGTCTTTGCCGCTGCGTTCTGTGAGACGAACAAAATGTCAGCCTAGCGTTCCTACTTGAAGAATCCGTTCCTGTGCTTCAGCCTTAAGATCAAAAAACAGCCTGTGATTCTTGATAGTATGAAGGCGCAACGCGGACGCAATGCTGATGAATAGGCTAAGAGGGCGGTTTCAGAGACGCACCGATTTCAGCTGGCTCTTCGGCTCCTTGCCCGCGTTCTTTTCCGCGCGGTCGCGGCGGGTAGCTGCTTTCTGTCCGTTTCCCATTGTCGCTTGTTTGTGTGGTGTGAAACTTCGAAGTGTTTACGTGGTAGTCGTTGTGGAAGAAGTGAGGTTGTTTCTAGCAAGTCCGGAAGTGGTTGGTGAGGAATGTAAGCAAAAGAAGTCGCACATAGAAAAGTTGAAGGGCTGGCCTCGGCGCAACCCGTTCCGCAAATAGTCACCACGTGCTATGTTCACATCGGCCAATGGGCTATCACGTGCACAAATGTTTAGATGTCTTCGCACTCATGAATGCCTTCCATACTTTTGCATAGAACAAATCCTACGCCAGAGCGCTCAAAGTACTTTTGGCATGCCTATTCGTACACGGAAGAACTTTCGCCTCGAACCAATTCCCACCCGTTCCACATTACAGCCCATCTACAAAGCCTTCTTTCCCACCTTCTCCCTCCTGACCGGCTCGCTATAAAGCCAAACCGCTACAAAAGCTATCCACCCAACGACCGTAACCCACACGCCCGCAATCCACGTCCATGCGCCGCTTATCCTCCAGCTCCTCGGCCACTCATCATGCGCAAAGTGTCTGACCGTCACCGTGCGCTTCTCATACACATTCGTTAGGAAGGGCCGCTTGTAGTTGACGATAAAGTTGAAGATACCGTGCTGGTCAGGCGTCATGAAGGTCGTGCCGAAAATTGTCGCGTTGGTTGTTTGACCAAGCATCTTGAGGGGCAGCCGGTGGAAGGGCGAGAGCATGCTGAATTCGAGCTGCACGGAATCGGAGGGGGCAAGAGTGAGGGGCATATAGTGATCCTGCCAGTATTCAGAGAGTTCGATTGTGAATGTCTGAGGTCTGTGTTAGCGGTCATCTGGCCTACTCCAAGGTAGAAGGGCTGTAATGTGGAACGGGTGGGAATTGGTTCGAGG
>Ga0181469_100968_pt1 | contig 10892 bp, 10 predicted proteins | sample InSIn2SAF170_2_FD_119081 | JGI IMG/M metagenome (GOLD analysis project Ga0181469, IMG submission 119081) | Clean room microbial communities from NASA Spacecraft Assembly Facility at Jet Propulsion Laboratory, Pasadena, California, USA -... ... | reverse complement strand
AAAGTCCACGGATACAGAGTTCCACGTCAGGATCTCGTCGCGTGATCAGCATATGTTTGCGCCGCCCCGATTCGATCTATTTGTGGAAGCTTTGGATGAACGTTGAACCTTCTCCTAGTGTCCGCAATAGTAACATGGTGGATGTGGTGGTAGATGGTGGAAGGGAGAGAAACCACATTATCTTTGCACGATGCTTAAGAAGCCAGGACCCAGGACACGAACAAGACAGCAACAGAACCCAAGATGCAGCGCGACAGACTCATCTTGGTAGAAAGACGGGCGTCAGAATCGTCTTGTCGCCACCTCCTGAGAGAGGAAGTCGCGACTCGACCGTCCGCACCGAGTCGATCCCGCATACGAGCGTGATGCATCAAACACCACTTCATAAATCACCAGCTAGTCCAATTCTATCATGGTTGCAATTGCAGTTCTAGTTCGCAGCGCATTCGATATCGTTTGTGATTACTTACGAGGGTACGAGAGCTGAGCCCCCACAGTGACCGATACTGAGTAACAGGACGCGGCGCACCGGAGTGGAGACGCGCTCCCGCAGCGAAATACCGACAGAAGTCTTTGGACGTTGCTCCGGAGATGTCTGAGTAGCACTCATCTCGGCCATAGAACACCACCCGAGGCAAAGCACATGTCAGAAGCTGTGAAGACCACTTTCGACGATCCAACGGCGACGCTGATTCGGGAGCCCAAAGTCCTGTTTGACGACCAGCCACGAGCTTTTATGTCCGCGATCAGTCCGTCGGCACCACTCAAGCGCGAAATGGCGCGGCGACCGCTGCCTAGTTGCTTCGGCTAACAGCGCGGTTTCCCGTGCAGAGCTTGAAAGCGGCTTCTCTCCAGATCATCCCTGGACTTTTGCGTCCAACTTCTAACGACGCGTGACGGGGCGTGCATCGTACACAACCCCAAGCGCGTGGAGGGGGACTGAGCTGTGTATTGTTCCTCATGAACCTTTCCGCTTCAATCGTGCTGCGGATACTCTCTATCGGTAACTTTATTCCTCCCTTTCTCCCACTGGATTGCGCGCCGCTACTTCTCCAGATTGGGACTAAGTCGACTTCCGCCTTGCCAGCCTTCTCATGTTCATCTTAGGCCCCAGTCTTCAGGCCCGGTACAGTGACACGCCTAATCAGCGTGTCGGCGGAGCGTAGATGGAGCAAGGCCGGTTTTTCATCATGCGCGGTACTGCGGAGGTTTCAGCTCGTTAAGTCCCGATGCCCCGGTGTCGGGAGGACGTAAAGAGCAGTGGACGGTGTTTTGCTCTCGATTTGAGCGGGTGTACGAAGATCCACGGTGCGCGTTGAACACACCGTGCTCGCCAGAAGGAAGAAGCAGCTTTTTCATGACCGAGGGCCATTGTATATTGGACAGTCCGCCTCTGCAGAAATTATTGCCATTGCGGGGTGTGAGAGTAAAGTGTACTTGGGGCTTGAGTGCTTTTAACAAGGGTCCTTGATGCAGTCATGTGTAAATCACGTTTTTAAGAAGGATGTTGGTAAGATGCGAGAGTAAGAAATGTATTGGAGGTGTTGACTACTCACGTCCGAAAGCTCAACGGAGAAAAGCACATCGGATGTGGAAAGGATTAATGCTACAAGAAAAGGGGGTATACCAGTAGCCACGCCGGATACAGCCGTGGTATACCTTAAAAACAACGAAGAATAACATCCAAGTCCCACAAATGACCAATCCACGCCTCTCAGCAGGACAAAGAACAAGCAACGTATTCCAGAAGGCTATACAAGCGCTTGTTAATTAATCATCCCGTCCTCGCATGCCGTGCGATCGAACCCCTCAATGAAGGGCACGAGAGGGGTTCAGCCTTCCTTCTCTTCGCACCGACGTCCTCGGCAGACTGCGTTGACGCATGCGGTAGTGTGCAGTGTTCTCCGACGCCTTCCCTCCTCCCTCTCATCCACACCTCCCATCGGCTGCGCCCCAAGGTCCAAGCCCTTCACTTTGCTCCCAGTCACCGTCGTGCCCTCCGCTTCCCTACTCAGGAACACACGCGTTAGCGCATACCGAGAAGACTCCGATCGCAGCACCTCTACTGCGTCTGACCCTCAAGCCTCGCTCTCTCCGTCAGATGCAAACTCAGTCTCTGGATATCTGTCTGGCACTCCGGCACCTCTTGCAAGATATCCCTCAGATTCTCTAGCTGCTGCTCGCTCATATCGGGCACCACGGATAGCATGGTCTGGACCACTGGTGCACTAACAAACGGACCAAGGATGCGTTGCACCTGTGGTGGGTATGCGGCTTGTGGCTGTGGGGTCGGCGCTTGTTGCTGAGCTGTAGGAGCGCCGTAAGGATAAGGAGGGAAGGTGGATCCGTTGCTGCTGTTCGGGACGGGGGAGAATTGCGGCTGCGCTTGGCCTTGCTGTGGAGGCTGACTTGGCTGCGAAGGCTGGGCGGCGCCGTTAGGGGGCTGCGACTGTACAGGCGTGACGTCCGCACTCGGAGCCGGTGTTTTAGTCCGAGCAACGACGACGATAAGAAGCAAGTTCTCCGGCCGAGGACTCTCAATCCTGACGTCTTCGAGCTGGTTGAGAAGATCTGGAAGGTCAGCCATGCCTGCCTCGACCGGAATAATGTACACATCTTTCACTACTTCATGGTGTGGAGACGGTCGGTTAGAGTGGCTTCCCACATCCACAACACCCCAGCGCGCTTTGGCGTTGAAGTAACTCCAGATGGTTTGGAACTGCTCCCTGTCTTGTTCGGAGTTGGCAGGAACGGCGGAGAGGATGCAGACGTCATTCGTTGCGCTGTACCGCATGCCAACGACATAGTCACTTGCTGTCTGGATGGCGATGCGGCCTGTGATTTCCAGTGTAGAACTCAGGAGTTGTTTGTATGGAATCCTTACACCGATGTCGCCACCGGCAATGAACTTTGCAGTGCTATTGAATTATCCGAGTCCATTCATGTTGATATAACCCTCCCACGGGGCAGTAGGACCAGAAGTATCGGTGCGGTCTATGTCCATGGCATCGTCATTGTCCTCGTCCTTCAGTAGACGATCAACATCTGGATCGTCTTGAGCACCGGCGGCTGAAGGTTGCTGGTTCAAAATGGAGGATCGTCGACGCGGAGGGCGCTGCAAAAGCCGCTGCTCTGCATTATCCGGCGACTGAACGCTTGACCAGACTTGTTTGATGTCAAAGTTGGATGACGACTGGCGCTCACGTAGAGGGGGTGGAGCGCTGGTGTCGACGGCAAGTGGCTGTCGTGAGCTAACGTTCTCGGGAAGTTCGACCCTGTCAGGGCTACCAGGTGGAGGGCTGGCGACCTCGCGCTCATTCTCCTCGGCTTGATCAGGAGGCGGACGACGGTTGACTGGCACGGCGAACTCGTCCGCGGGACGATGAGCACTGTCATCTTCGATAATCTCATCGCCCTTGTGAGTTTTGCGGATGCGAGGGGCTGGCCCTGCTTCATCGACTAGAACGGATTGCTTTTCGACTTCCTGTTTCATAGCTGCCATCCTCTTCTGTAGTTCCTCGCTTGCCATGTCTTCAGAGGACATAGTGGCCAGCTCGTCAGGCTTGAGCGATCCATCTAGCAACCTGTCGGTCAGAGACTTGTTCTTGCCTAGATTAAATTGTATTGATCTAAATTGGGCGGAATAGTCAATGGGTGTTCCATAAGCATTGGTGAGTGCTTGCTCAATCTGCAACGCCAGCTGGGTACTCAAAGATTTTGGGGTGTGTGCATCGGGTACTCTGTAGGAACCAGCCGTGGCGACCTTCTGAATGTGCTCAGCCATAGGCTTAACCAAGTGCTTGATAAATTTTTGCCGGTCGTTGGGCAGGTCTTCCAGATTGAGCAAAGCAGCGGGCTCCTCGACCTCGACATCTGCTTCGCGCGATTTGGGGGCACTGTGTGATGATTTGCGTCTCTTTTCGGCAGGAGCTGCAGATTTCGCGGGTGTATCTTTGGACTTTATATATTGATCAGCGTAAGCGACGAGGAGCGAATGTTGGAGGCATACCTCTGCGTCGCCATTAGCGCCGTCTACTGCGTCATGCTTCCTCTTGATGCCAGGGTCTTGTACAGGCGTCTGCGAGGAAGGTTTTGGGCTACTGCTGGCTGCATCCTCAGTCCCCTCTGGCGCGATCTCGCTCACTCGTGACTGCCTCCCACTCTTACTCTTCCTGGCTTTGCCCTTCTTCCTCTTCTCCCAGGGCTTTTCTCCCCGCTCCAAGGCTGCGAGAAGGTCCCGGTACTGATCTGGTCTGCATTGCTCGCAGTAGAACTTGACCTTCTCGAGCTCTTTCGCGTTCGTCGTAACTCCCATGCATTCATTATGCTGCCAGGCCTCGCAAGACTCGCAGCATATCATCATCCGCCCTCCGTCGTCTTGTGTAGCGCCGCAAATGCATCGGACGACCGAGTCATCCTCCTCTTCCTCGGGTTCAGGTTCATTCGAGGCGGCTTTGGTGTTCTTTTTCGAAGCCCCTTTCTTCGGAGCAGTTTTGTTCGGCACGGGCGTCACTTCTTCGTCTTCATTCTTGGTGTGTTGGCCTTTCGTGGCACGCCCAGAGCGTCGAGGTTCGTCTACATGGTAACTCTCATTAGCCCGGTGGTCTGTACAACGTATTTGGAGTGTCGGAGGAGAATGCGACGGTCGTTTCGTCGCATTGAGTTCGGATGACCAAAGAACAGGTGGGTAACAGTACGCGTGCTTACCAGCCATGTCGTCGCGAGGCGCCAGGCTCAAATTCACAGACACCGAGTCGCTGATCAGATGTGGGCTTCAGACAAGGAAATTTGTCGAGGTCACGGGTGCAGCTACTGATAATGTATGCGATGCAGGATACGCCTGCCACACTAGAAAAAGAGCAGTCTAAAAAGACTTGAGATGCCACAGAAACTGCCCGGCCCTCCACCCGACTTTGCTTTCAGCCGACTGCAAGTGGACAAGTAGCTCGAAGCGTCCCTATCTCACTGGCAAATTCCTTGGGTTGGCGCGTGGGACCGCCTTGCGACTAAGCCGTCCGAGGCAACGCAAGTGCGATGGCACGTCTTAAAGAGATGTTGCGGTGCTGTATCGAGTCGCGCAGTTGAGATATGTGTGAGTGAGAGGTGGGGCCGCGAGATGCAGAGAGGTTGACGTTTGTGTGATGGGGTGGTGGTTCGAGTGAGGAGATTGCGAGGTGGAGAAATCGCGATGGGGGAAGCTACGAGCTCCTCGGTCACGAGGGCTGATTACGTGATTGCGCGGCCCAAGTGCTTCCCCTGCAAGGGACATCCCAGTTCATGGCTTCATCTGGGAAACTGCTTTCTCTAACGTAAATCGTGCATACCAACGAGTGCAAACAAGTGCAAATAAGGGCGAACAAAGTCCATCCTCCCTCCCAAAACACTGTTCGCGTCTTCATGACCATATATGGCGGACGTTCGCTCCATGCTCCGTGCCGAACGCGCCGCTCGCGCCCCAGCAAAGTCCCGTAAGGTCGCTCCTCCGCTGCGTCAGCCGCCGTTACCAGCCATATCAAGCAACAAGAAGCGGAAACTCGACAGTGACGACAGTGACAGCCAGGACAGCAAGAAGAGCAAGGTCCGATTCGCCGACAGCGACTCTGTCACAGTTATACCACCACCAGAAGACGACGAACAACCAGAGACGTCACCGGAGACTGTTATTGAACCGCAGCCAGTCCAACCTGCGACGGCAGGCACAGTAGACGAGGATGAGTGGGCAGCGTTCGAACGCGATGTTGCCAGTCCACCGCCCGCGACCAACACCATCTCAGCCATCCGAGCTTCTGCGACAATCGAAGCCGCCCCTCTGAGTGCGGAAGAGATCGCCGCACAGACCAGGCAAGACCTGAGTACACAGCGTGGACGACGCGAAGCCGAACTGGAGGGCGAGAAAGAGGATGCTACAAGGCATCTGGAGGAAGAATTCGAGGAGATGGAGGAGCTCGAGGCCCGGGTCAAGAGGTTGAGGGACAGGAGAGAGCAATTACGGCGTGGGAGCGCAACGGCAGAGCGGCCGCAACTGGGGGGCCCTGAGGCTTCGGACACATCAGTGAGACAGTCAGATACTGCTCAGGCAGCAACGTCGACGGGATCTAACACGCAGGATGAAGACGAGGATGAGGACGATGAGGATGATTGGGACGATTGGCGGTTTCGGGCATCATGAATGGTCAGCTTCGATGCATATGCCAGAAACATCAATAACTCTACGCGAGAGCCGTCTTCACAACGGCATGTCGGAAAATCAGTCTGAAGTGCTACCACTACCTGCGAGTGTGCTGCACTAAACGTGCAACCCTCCACGCGTTCCGCGCAGCTGCCTAAAGGCACTGATTCACCTCGAACTAGCGGATTCGTCCGATACCTCTCGGACTCCACGGGACGAGGTTCCAGTTCACCAAGCATCAAGGACAAGACCGCTATCCGCCAGCTCTGCTACAGCACTTCGGATCGTGTGAGCATGAAAGTGCACTCACGTTGAAACACGAGAAAGGGGCAGGCACTACCTGCACGAAACGTTATCGCGTGCCAAATCACCCACTTCTGGGTGATGCGTACGCACTCTCGGATAGACATACTATCTGCTTTTAAGAAGCAGTATCAAGCAAGCATGACACACAAACAAGTCACGTGAGGGACTCGTGCTTGGCCTAACAGAAGACCTGTATTGTGATCGTACGTCGTATTCAATCTGCTCCGTAACTGTATCGCTCCAGCACAGATGCCACGATAAATGCAAACCAAGCCCATCTCGTACAATCCCATCGCTACCCTATGTTCCATCCCAACTCCCGCGCCCAATAACTCCATGCTCCCATCACAGAGCAAGCGTCGCACCCCACGTGTTCCCTCGCACTCAACGGTAAAAGCTATCACTGTCGTCACCCGCCACTGGCCTGGCCACAGGCGCCTGCTGGCCCTGGGCGCTCCCGCCACTTGGCCACCTCTGGCCCCCCGCTCCTCCAGCAGTACCAGCAGGATTGTACGCTTGGTACGCGCCTCCATTCGGTGGGCCCGGTCCATCACTGCTGTGCGGCCTGAAGGAAGGATAAGGTCCATTCTGCGGTAGCGGCGTGTGCGTTCCATCTTCACGAGGAGCCGATGGAGGCGCGGCAGAGGGCATGGGCGGATGCATGGAGTGACCGTACTGGTGCGGCTGCTGCTGCTGCTGCTGGTACGGCGGTTCGGACATGGGATCGCGGAGCGGTGGTTGGGAGGCGGGCTTGCTGGATGGTATCTGCCCTGGTGGGAAAGACGGTTGCTGAGTGGGAGAGTAGACCGAGGATGGGGAATCAAACGAGGGCTGACGTTCGGGCTGGTGTTGTTGCGGCGCTTGAGGATGTTGCTGTCCGGTTTGTGTAGGGGCGTACGCGTCGTAGCCGGATGGTTGCTGGGGGGGTTGTGCTTGCTGTGGCGGTGCGTAGGAGTCGTAGCCTTGCTGTTGCTGATGTGGAGGGTAGCTGTGGCGGCTGTCGACAGGGCTGTCGAAAGATCCGGTAGCTAGCTCTTGTGGTGGGCCGGCTTGGGGCCCGCCGGCTGGGTATGCCATGCTTTGTGGTCTGCCACCTACCGGTACTCGTTGCGGCTGTGAATAGGGGTCAACGGATCCTGGTTTGGGTGACATGCGTTGTGGGATGGACATCTGTGACTGTTGGTGCGGAGGTAGCATATAGAATGGAGGCGGGCCGTTCTGAGGCGGATATTGTGGCTCGGATGGCGCTGGAGAGTAGAATCGCTGGGAGTCTTGCTGAGCTGGTGGGCCTTGAGATGCGTAACCGCCACCAACATATGGCGCACTTTGTGGAGGAGGTCCTCCTTGCGGGCCATAGCTGTAAGGTGGTCTGCCATAGTTTGGTTGAGGGGGATTCGACATTGATGCTTCAAGAAGGTTTTCGTAGTCACGACGAGCCTTGATGAATTTCTCATTGAGTTGCGTGAAATCATCTATCTCGAAATTAGTGACACGGTAGGCATGGGGCGATCGTTGTTGACTTCACCTTTCTTTTGCGAGTACTTCCCAATCAGCTCAATCAGCTTGGGCCGTATCGCCAGTGTCGAGTGATATAGTGTTGTGATCTCCTCGTTCTCACCAACATCACCGTCGCTCGCTCTCGCCGTCGTACTGAGCAATGCGAGCAGCTTCTCCACATTTTTGATCTCGGCAAATACTTCTGCCTCCATGTGTGCCTCCCGCTCAAGCTCATCTTTCGTTGGATCTTGTAGCTTCTCTACATAATTCAGAGGAAAGATACCAGTCTGTCCGCGTAAGGAACCCTTCCACCAGTCCTTGTACACTGACTCCAGTACCGCAATAATATCGCCTTTGCGAAACTCTAGTTCGCCAGGCTCGGAAGGTTTGAAGTCAAAAAGTGCTCTGACCCGCGAGACGGTTGCAGCAGTCGTGCCCGAAGGAACAGGCTGGCCATCCTGCTGCGATGCGCTTGAAGACGATGCTTTTGCTTGGTCAGAGCTCGAAGCCGAAGCTTTGGGTGTTGCAGCCTTGTCTTTTATCGATAGCGCCAGCGCCATCTGCAATTCCTCCTCTTCCCTCTGTCTATCCTGATTCGTGATCTGGGTCTTCATCGGCTTACTTGGCGGTTGTAGATTAGGATTCTGTGACTTCAGCCTCATATATGCCTGCTCCATAATGCCCAGGTCTGGGTCCTTGGAGAACATCTGCGTCCATTCGGCCATACGTTCCAATATCTTGGCCTTGACCTGCTGATGTGTGTTTCGGTCCGCAGCCAACCTTAGCATAGCCTCTGTGAAGCTTCGAGAAGCTAACTCCTTGTGCATCTTCATCCCGCAGTTCTGTGATAATGCATTTGCGAGCTCGAGGGTGTAGAGTTGGACGTTTGCGTTCCGGTGTGCGAGGCGCTTGATCATTGCAGCGACGGCATCTTTGGCGCCACTGTCTGCGCTTGCAACTTTGTCGCATACATCCTGCGAATCCTCATGTATCAGCAAGGATCCTCTTTCACGGGGTTGTCTTGAAAGCGTGCTTTGCAAGGCCACAGCTGAGTGCAGCGCATGCTTGGGAGCTTGGAGGCGGCCATACAAGTATGTATTCCCAGTTCTCGCTCGTCAGGTTCTCGTCGGTCGCTTTGACTGTGAGAGTGAGAACCTGTTAGCACGCAAGTCCTACATCTTCATAGTATGATCATGTTCCGGGTTAGAAGCTCTAGGCTGCCGGCGTTGCACTTGCTGCCCAAGAACTATTGTCTGGCGATGGTAGTACGTACCGACGACATCGTCAAAAGCGTTCTGCTGTGCGCGAAACATCTTGCTGTTCTTTTCAGCCCGACAAGATGCAGAGTATGATGGCGGATTTGAAAGTCGTACGTCGAAGGAGCTTCGACTGCGGGTGATGCTCGACTCCGAAGTGTGACCTCACAGCCAAGCCACTGAGGCGCGTTCACCCACTCACGAAAACCTAGCGTGGACAGCATATGGCTTCTGCATGAGAGTAAAGTTTGCATCGGGCGTTCCCTCTCGGGCTAGCAGAGCGGACTGCGACTCGACGTCGATTATCAAGCATAGTATTTGGTGCTTTGGCATACCACGTTGCCCTATGATCTTGAGTCCAGCAGGCCTCGGATCAAGGTTCAGGTTGGAGGGCCAAATCATGTCAAAGAAGTACCAGAGGAATGCTCTTGGAGCGTATTTCTCATGACTATACTCGTATTTTAATCGAGTACCTTTGTCCGCATCCACTCCGACGTCCCCACTCCTAAATTCAGCCCGTTCACGGCCCACCACCTGCGCACTTGCTCACCCCTCACATCATCGACACCGTCCTCAAGTGCCTCCTCGATGTCACATATCTTATACTCGACTCGCAGTCCACTTCGTTTCCACCACTTGAGCACATCTACGTGACCCATCTTCGTTGCAAGCACAAGAACTTGGTTGTCGTAGATCAGCTTCTCTCGCCGCAGAGAGTACCAGAACGATAGAATGTGGGTATGGCCGTGCGCTGAAGCTATCTTCGTGATCATGGGCTCGGAGCCGTGGGGTAGTGGTGGGGCGTTGGCGGTCGTCGTCCACCAACGCAAACTAGCTAGTGTTCCGAATTGGGTTGCGTAGATGATGCTCTTCCCAGGACCGAATCGTGCTTTCGATCGCAAGCTTCCACCAGAGTTGTGGTCCTTGATCCTAGAGTACACCGGAGACTGGGAGCTTGCGCAAGCACTCGATATCTACACCAAATTGCCGACGCCGATTGAATGGTGTCGTACACCAGGCCAAACCGTTACTCGATGCTTTGGCGAACAGCTTGCATGGGCACTTCTGAAGGGAAGGATGCGAGACGTACGACGTGTGCTCGCCTCGCACCCACATGCTACATACCTATCACGCCTAGCCATCCGCCTAGTGATGCGCTTCTCGTTAACAGAAGTACTCGAATACCTAGAGACATCACATAACGATCTCTTCTGGGCAACGTTCGGGCATGCCTTTCTCCCTGACAAAGCTTCTTCAGTCTTCGGAAACATCAAGTTACTGGAGTATTGGCGCAATTCGCCCTCATTTCTTTCCAAGGAGTATACCACAGAGGCTCTCGACGGAGCATCCGGCGCCGGTTTCACGCACATACTCGATTGGTGGTTGCAATCCGGCCTAACGTTGAAGTACACGGAGGCTGCTCTGGAGCAAGCGAGCAGTAAAGGCCACATCGCCGTGCTGGAGTGGTGGAAGCGCGCCAGCCACGCACGCGAAGGGTTAGATAATTCCCCACCGGAAGCAAGCACGCAACGACAGCCTCTTCCGTTAAAGGTAGGGAAGAGCATCATCTACGCAACCCAATTCGGAACACTAGCTAGTTTGCGTTGGTGGACGACGACCGCCAACGCCCCACCACTACCCCACGGCTCCGAGCCCATGATCAC
>Ga0181469_100967_pt1 | contig 10895 bp, 6 predicted proteins | sample InSIn2SAF170_2_FD_119081 | JGI IMG/M metagenome (GOLD analysis project Ga0181469, IMG submission 119081) | Clean room microbial communities from NASA Spacecraft Assembly Facility at Jet Propulsion Laboratory, Pasadena, California, USA -... ... | reverse complement strand
TTGGTAGGTGTGCTACAGTGTGAAGGAAAACCTTAGCCTGGATCAATGATATCCCTATGAGTCCACGCATGCGCTGCGACGACCACCAGCGCAGCCGGAGAAGCACAATACAAGCGGGGAGGTGGGCTTTGTGGCTCGAGGCACTAGTGTCGAGGAATACGATGAAATTGAGGACGGTGTATTGTGGGCAGCGGATACCCCAACCTATGCAAACGTACCAACCAGCAGTTTCTACCACCAACAACGAACAACGAACATTACGAATAACATTACGGCCAATCGACGACATAGATAGACAGTGCATAGTGTACATATATACGTACCAATATGAATAAATATGATCAAGCTGAGAACCATACAATAAGAATCATGTGCTGTATTTTGTCAAGATTTCTCTGTGTACTGTGTAGTATGGTTGAACCTCGCTGATGAAAACAAATATACGTAAATTGTGATTATGGAATAGATATACGGATACTCATGAAGTACTTACTTAGGTGCTTACGTACCTGTAGTGAATTCATTTGCGTATGTTAGGTATATAGATTACTTGGTTCTGGTGAGTATGGTTTCGAGAAGTAAAATAAAATAGACTGACATTGATATTGATAGATGAGTGATGAGGAATATGGAATGGGGGTATTGTTATTTAGTTACTGCGAGTCGGCGGGAAGGTGAGGGATGGGAGATGCGCATTGAGATTAGAATTAGGATGAAGAGATGGTAAGTTCGTTCATTCTCGTTTCTATTGGGCCTTGTTCATTTACTTCATTTCATCACTTAGACTGCTTGAGCTACGTAGCTTTTGCTCCATGGACAGACACCTCTTATCTATTCAATCGCAACATTGTCACTCCGTGATCTCAACGTCTTTTGGAAATCAACCTCTTCACCTTCGTCCAGTAATTTGGCGGATAGAACGTCGACTTCGACGTATGGCTTTACCATTTCAAAGCGGACCTGCATGGGGAAGAATTCCGATTCATCTTCTGCTTGGGCTTCGAATTCGAATGAGCCGCTGCTGTTGCTGGCGTCGATGGATCCGAGTGTCCATTCTACACTGTCGCCTGTTACGGAGTAGATTGCGTCGTAGCTTGATACGGTGGGCTCGGATGTAGCGTATGGGATGGTGAGGGTTACGCCGTTGATGACGGGCTCGGCTGAATCTGCGTATGCGTCGTTGAGCTGGTATTCTATTGTTACTGTGTAGGTGTCGTCTGTGCTTTTGTTTGTCCACACGGTGAATGCGATAGGGAGTACATCTGGAGTATCGGCTGGCGCGGTCACTCTCCATCTAAGTACTGCTGTGGAGGCGTTTGTCGGAAATCTCTTCGACGTGTCTTTTAACTGAATGAGTTTCTGGGTTTGGAAGAGGTTGCGGTCCAGATTTGGATGGGCTTTGAATTGGGCATTTAGGGGACCTTCATTGGCGAGTAGAGAGAGGTTGAGTTTTGTGAGGGCTGGATCGGAAATTTTGAGTTGCAAGTCACCTTTCACTTCAAAGCTTTTGAGAGATCCTTCGCGGTTAAGCTTGGCGGAGATCGATTCGACAATTGTGACGTCTACTGGAGAGGTGATGGGCGTTTCGAATGATGTGCGGTTCGTGGTGGTTGCTGTGACAGGGACAGCTGATGCTGGTGTGAGAACAGCCTCGGGTTCAGGGAGATCGGCTTTAACTTTGTCGTAAATGTCTGATTTGGATTTCTTCCCGAGTTGCATGCCTTTGCCGCGAGAAGCAAGGGGTTTCGAGAATGTTTTGTTCTTCTCTGCTTGGTAACTATCATAAGTCGAGTCTGAGACGGTTGGTTGAGGAGGAGGAGTGTAGGTCGGATACTGTGGTATTTTTGGACCGCCGGCACCACGACCATATGCGCCTGCTCTGGCTGCCTCTTTTCGCTGCATTTCGAGTTGTTTAGCTTTCCGCTTGCGTTCTTCGGAGGCTTCCAGCTCTTTGTTGCGAGCTATAATTTCTTGTATCCGCTCTTCATGAGACTCCATCTCCAGGAAGGTCTTGATTTGGGACATCGTAAGGTTTTCTCGGTAGCCCATAGTAACGAGCTCGTCGAAAGCACTGAGGAGTTCGAAGGCATTACGGACGATTTCCCGCTCGTCGAGTTTCTTGCAGATACTGTTGACAACTTGGGCGAACAGATGCAGACTGTCTATATCTTGTAAAATGTTCGATTGCCGGTTAGTGATCAGGACCATGTATAGTTCGTCCAGTGGTTGATAGACGAATCGCACATTATCCTGCTCGACTGTAGTATGCTGTCTTCCGGAGTCTGCCAATTTCGGGAAAGATGCTAGTAGGGCTTCGACTCTCGACCTGTTGATTTCTCGGAACTGTCGAGACAGTACTGCCTTCCCTCCCCTAGTAATAATTGCAGCCGCGAGGACAACCTGTAGATAGTGAGGATCGGACGGGCAGTGAGACTTATAACACGTACCATTGTGAACAAGTGCTATCGATGAACCATACCAAGTGTGAGTTCGGGAGACAACGTTTCCAGCAAGTGGGAGCAATGTTCGTGTCGTCTCATGCAATGTGGCCTGTACCGCACATGCGCAGGATGAATGTCCAGCGGGAGGTGATCGGTTCACCTTCCTTTCTGAGTGACGGTACGGTACAGTACCAGTAATCAAGGGAGGTCTTGGCATCTGCTTGCGGAGAATGCAAGGGCATGCTTTGGCTGCTTGTCTGCTTGCAATCAACTATTTGTATTTCACTCTTCATCCACACCCTTCATTGATCCCTATTGCCACCATAATTCATGCCACAGAATCATGGTCTTCCCATCAAGATTGTGTGTCTGACTGTTGTACCACTACGTGAAAAGTAGGAAGATCGCAATTGCTTGAGAGGCAACCTTACGAACGCGTTCAAACTGAGCCCACTGCAAGTCGTTGCTTATATTCAAACAGCGCAATCAAATCCACTATATTCCACTTCTCTCTGAAAGGCTCTCCTCTTGATCACCTGCTTCGCCAACGAATTCGAGACCACACCTGGCAAGACTGTTCACCGACAACACGCTGAGCACGGTATCGGGCGCATATAGCCCACCACCTTACCATGGCCACTACACAGTCGTTTGCCAACTCAGCGCTTACCGCAGAGTCAGCAGAAGACCATATGGAAATGAGCGCTTCGCCCTACATGCAGATGGATGACATTGACTTCGACCTCGACGACATTCGTGAGCCCTCCATAGCAGACAATAGCATGATTGATGAAAACACAGAGACCTTGCCTGCTGGCAGCTATGATGACACCATGCGAGACGGCGCCAACGAGAATGAAGTTCTGGATGCTGAGGATGAATTCATTATAGATCCTGAGGAAGCTCTGTTCAACGAGGAGGCAAATGCTATATCATATGGTGCTATGACCGAGGATCCTATACTCGAGCACTCAAACGGGAAGTTTTCCACGACACGTATTGAAGACGTAGTATCTGAAGAAAGTGGAAGGGTGGATGAGCCGGAAGCTCCTGTCGAAGAAGAATTACTATCTGAAGAGGAGGATACTAACAATCAAGACATTCACTACAACACAGCCCCAATCGGTACCGACGCGACAATTATTTATACCCACGAGGCACACGAAACAAAGACCAATCCACTCGACGCGACTGCAATGGTCAATTCCGAGAAAGATCACAGTGCTACTGAGAATGTCCATGTTGTGGGCGGAAACGGTAACGATGCTAAGATCGATCCTAACCACACAGACGAAGACGTTAACCAAAAGAGTAACGTCACTGAATCCGTTCCTGTTGAGTCGTCATACGAGGTTGTTCCCTATGAAGGTCAAGAGAACGAGGAAGATGCTCTATCTGACCACTCACCAGACGTCGAGCCTGTGGAGCGGGATGAAGAGCAAGAGAACGCTTCACGCCAAAATTCAGCTCCTACAATGCTGCATCCTGTGATTCTTCGATACCAAGGCCAAGACATGTCGCTTTTTCCGCCCTTGGAAGAAGACGATTCGACGACATACTTCCTAGAGGATCCAAGTTTGGCATTTGAGACTCTTGACAAATTGCTTGCTGCATGCCATAATCTGTTGGGAGAATCGCTTGGACACGACGATGAAATAGTCTTGGAGATACCTTCTCTAGGACTACATATATGCGAAGAATCGAAATATGCTGTGCAACTCACCCTCGCTCAAGTAATTGATACATATATGCTTCTGTCTCAGAACGAACAACTCAGTTTGATCAAGCCACTGTACTGCGAGCTCAGCCATCGAGTTTGTCTTGCAAGTCAACTGGCTTATCTAGTACAGTCTGCTCGTGAAGGCAAGACTTATTCTGCTATTGTCGCCGAACACGCTGATTCTCCTGAGCTAGAGAATCAAGCTGAAGTCGAGTATGGTGACACAACGACCTACCATGACGCAGCAGATGCTCTTGATGACAATGATGTAGCCGACGAGGTCGCGGCTGCCATTGAAGCACAAGAGTCGAACTCAGAACCACCAGTCGACGAAGAAGTCGGAATCTCTGGAGTATCAGAGATGTTCACTGGCGAGACACTGTTTGATGCTGACGAATTTGAGTCTGCAGACCAGGCACCTGATGTTCCGGACAACGACCCTGCTGAAACATCAGCAATTCCATCAGTCGACGAGGATGTCGTAGAATCACATGTATCTCTAGAAGACGATGCTGTTAGCCGTTCATCGCATACACTGGATGACGACCACACAGCCGATATCCATATAGACCCATCTGCTCCGCAGGAGCTGGAACATGATCTGTTGAGTGATGATGGCGACCACCTTGCCTTGGACGACGATCTTACAGAAGAGGGTGGTGCAGACACAGAACCCGCGACGACGACTGCCACCAACGGTAATCACGTTCATCATGAGGAGATATCTGATGACCACATGAACCAGAGCACTGTAGAAGATGAATTCAACCTTGACGAATTTCTGGATGCCAACGATGATGATGCTACTGTGGAGGCACCACCAGCTGCTATCTTAGCCACTCCATCCAAAACTTCTATGGGCAAACGCAAGACCATGGACGACAACGATGATTTTCTGGAGCTTGATCTGTCCACGCCAGAGCCGAAGCGGACACGCGCTTCGTAGTAACCCTTTCAACGCTGCCTGACCAACAGTACCACGCAATCGATAATCCAGCATATACTGGTCTGACAAATCCAAACGTTTGGCGCATAACAACCTCCAATAAGCCTACGGAACCGACCTTCGAAGGCCATTCTAATCACTAACCCCCTAGCAACGATTGATGTTTCCCCTCTAACACCTGCAGTTTCCCCCCCAGTCGTCCCTATGTGCAAGTCATAAGTATTTGAAATTCAACACAGCTAACATTTACATCATTTCTTTCATACGATACCCTATTACCACCTCTAGTGGATGTCGCTCGACAAAATTGTACCTTGTAACAAAAATTGGATGGAAACGGTATTGCTCCACAGGTCTGAACAAGACTGAGCGACAAAATAATGAACACCAAAATGATGGCTTGACTGCCATGGCAGGGTGGGAGGGGCAGTCAACGCCAGTAAGTCAAGAACTAGCAGGGAGAATAGCGAACTCAGTGATTTCCACAACATCGACTTTTGTATATCGACGGTGTCTTATAGTTTCGGAGGTTGCAGTCGATTCCAGGCGAGAGCTTGGGTGGATCACATACTTACGTTACCTCCTCGCTCACAATACGTACTTTTCACTATTAAATTGGTCAAACTGTCTACGTACGCTTTGATTCGTGTAAGCCTTGTGTTCGCGACTGTTTCCTTGTTTATTGCTGCTGCCTCCAATGTGGTGCTTTATCGTGTCAAACGCCCACGCGTACTACATCCCTGCTCGGGTTTTCAATACTACATAAGTACTAGCAGACAGGCAACATGATGTACTACATCCGCAAGCCGCTCTACTAGTACTTACAAGTACCCATCCCTCGAAGAACTATACGGACTGCCATGATTCTCAGTGTTCCCATCAGGCTCAGACTTGGCATCATCCGTGCGTCTTCTTGCAAGTGATAGTGAACTGTGTCAAAACACTTGTCACCGTTCCTTCCACTGAACATCGAATACGCTCATACCTTGACTCTCTTCCAGACAGGATACCTACGTATCGAAATGTCTGCCAGCAGCGCACTGGGCAGCCTTGACATCGGTGCCTTTCCCATTGAAATCCAGGACCTCATCTTCGACTATATCGTACTCAATTCATCCCGTGCCGAGCTCAAAAGCTTTCGCAAATGTGGCCGCTATTTTCGAGATCGTGCAGACATCTACCTCTTCCGCACGCTACACATCAGCGTCAGTACCAAATCGTTCGAACGTTTGAAGCACGTCGCCGATAATAATCATCTTGGTTTCCATGTCCAAGAACTCGTATTCCACCGTGGCACATTTTCTGGACATCGTATGGTGAAGGGAGGCACACACATGTGTGCACGAAACTACGAAGATTTCGAGGGATGGATGGTTCGAGCCAGAGGTTCAACCAAGGACCTTATGCGTATCAGCGCATGCTACGAAGCTTTTGTGGAAGAGGTTCAGTCAGAGGATCTATTCAACAGACGACTGACCTGGCAAGACGAGATGCGCAAGGCTTGCCAGAAGTTCCCGAAGCTGGAGAAGCTTACGACCTTGTCCTTCAAGCATGACTTGTACTCGGATTACCTGCAGAACCGATGTGGACTAGTCCACCAGTCATGCACGCCTAGTTACTTTGCGCCCTATGAGATTCTCCAGGCATGCGGAAAGGATTTCAGACCAAAGGTCTTGAGCTTCGAACGGATCAATGGGGAGGACTTCGGAAGCATCATGACCGGAAGGGAGATGAGGAAAGGGGGACCGGATGCTATCAAGAACAAGTTCAGTCAACTGGTGAGCCTTCAGCTCAGCTTCAGTGAGACAGTCACCAACTTGGAAGTGCAAGGAAACTGGGATCAGTTCGTTGCTGCCTGCACAAACATTAAATCGTTGACACTCAATTTTGACCAGTTCTACTCCTCGATGAAGGCTCTCAAAGATGAGGAGAATTTTGCACGAAGACTCCTCGCCATAATCATGAAGCAGACTTTCCACTCGCTGAAGCACCTTTCTCTCCGTTCCGCCATTATGACAGAGAATGACTTCATAATGTTCCTCGGCAATCACAGCCATACCCTCGAAACCCTCGAACTCGATGGATGGCCAATGCCAGTCACAATGCAAGACGAACCAACTGGCTCCGTCGTTCGTGCCTTCTACCGTATCGGCAAAGTCCCGATGAAGCGTCTGACCTCTGTGATCCTCTATGATACCTTCTCTAGCCGTGCAGATGGCCAAGGGTGGGATATGCCCTCTAGTGGCCAGCTGTGCGGTGGACGTATTCGGAACAAACTGCAGAGCTACATGACCGGTGAGCTTGACCATTTTCCATTCACAGTAGCCACGGCAGATTATTTCACGAAATCCCTCACGATTCAAGAACTAGAAGAGCTCGAGGAGCGACCAGCTAAGGCAGGTATGGTTGATGCTAGCTTCGGCTATTTCAGAGATGAAATCAACGAAATTCCACGGCATGAAAGTGAGGGCTTGGATCCGCTGAGGAGGGAGTATCCTGCTGGTCCATTTGGGCTCTAGGTGGTGAGGATGTTGCGTGGTAGTGAGTGCACAAGCCGTGGTTGAATGTCGAACGGAGAAGCATTGAAAAATGGGCTCGCTGCACAAATCTAAGCCTACCTAGGTATTCAAGAGGAAGCATGCCGTCTACCATCGACAGTGAAAGGCAGCTGATGGTCGCCTAATTTTGGTGGCTGACAAACCCCGCACGAGCTGGCCCGACCTTTCTCTCTTTTCGAAGATTGTTGCACGTTCCTGATCTGCTGTAGTGCAGGGCTGGTACATCTCCAGACCACGACAACCTTTGGGACGAATGTCAAATATTGTTAAAATTTTGGTCTGAAGCGAATCAAGCAAAATGGCTATCTCCGTCTTCGACTCTAGAATATTCCGGAACACTTTCGGAACGCAAGCTATTCGGGATGTCTTTAGCGATGAAGCATATGTTAAAGCTCTTATCGACGTCGAATCGGCCTTAGCTCGAGCGGAAGCCAAGACCGGAGTCATTCCTGCCATGGCGGGAGCTGCCATCACAGACAGTCTTCGGACAGTGCAGATTGAGTGAGGCTGCCACAATTTGTTGAGGTGCAATGTACTCATGTTTTCAGTTTCGAACGACTCGGCCGTGAGACTGATGTGGTCGGGTATCCTGTTTTACCTTTGATACGACAGCTCGCGGAGCATACTCCGACAGATGTCTCCGGCTATATCCATTGGGGTGCTACGACGCAGGACATCATGGACAACGCTGTCATGATGCAAATCCGTTCCGGCATCCAGATAGTGAGGGAGGAAGCCCTCAACCTCATCACTACTCTCACCGACATGGCCCGCAAGTATCGTGATACTCCTATGGCCGGCCGTACCCATCTCCAGCACGCACTTCCCGTCACCTTCGGCTACAAATGTGCTGTCTATCTATTCCCGTTCATGCAACACATCGACCGTCTTAACAGCCTCGAGCAAAACAACCTGCTCGTCCAATTCGGTGGCGCTGCCGGTACACTAGCATCGCTCGGCCCACAAGCCCAGAATGGCCTTCGTGTGCGCGCCGCACTGGCTCGTGAACTACAGTTGTTAGAACCACCCATAACCTGGCACGTTGCTCGCGACACCATCGCCGAAATCCTCAACCTCCTAGCTCTAATCGGCGGTTCCCTAGGAAAGATAGCATACGATCTAATAATCATGTCAAGCAACGAATTCGGCGAAGTATCAGAACCATTCGTCCTCCACCGAGGCGCAAGCTCAACCATGCCACAAAAGCGTAACCCAATATCAAGCGAGATCATCCTCGCAGCGTCCAAAATCCTGCGCGAGAAAGCCTCCCTTGGCCTCGACGCAATGGTCGCAGACTTCGAGCGCCAATCCGGGCCCTGGCACCTCGAATGGGCCGCTATCCCAGAAGCTTTCGTCACTGCAGTCGGCGCACTGCACCAAGCTAATTTCGCTCTTGGCGGACTCATCGTCAATACTGATGCGATGATGCGCAACCTGCAGTCTTCAAGGGGCCTGATTGTGGGTGAAGCTGTGATGATGGGTCTCGCTCCGCATATTGGGAGACAGCCTGCTCATGATGCTGTTTATGAGGCGTGTAAGAATGCTATTGAGAGTGATCAACCGTTATTTGATGTGCTTGCTGAGAATGAGGATATTACGGGCAAGGTCAGCCGTGAGGAGCTGGAGGGGTTTTGTGATCCGCTTAATTATCTGGGTGCTTCGATGCTGCAGGTTGATGAGGTGATCAGGCTGGCGGGGCAGTATGTGGCGAGGTGACAAGTACAGTAGTACATACATAGATGAACCTCATAGCTGAGTATCGTTTCTCGATACGTACGTACATGCACATACTAGAAATACGGTAGGTGACACAAGATCGATGCTGTAACACAAAGACGACGAATGCAACAGCACTCTTGATACGTACTTCTGTGCTCATCGAGCGCTCTCTGTGTTCTTCCATCACACGTCTCGCATACGTATGTGCAGCGACGAATCTTTCTGATATACAGTGGCTGCAAACTGTTCCCTGTCCCATTACAAGGTGCCACGTATACATACGTACGTGCGTGGGTGTATTGCTGCCCTTCTCCTTTGTTTTAGCGTTCACTCACGCTCTGCCTTTGTATCCATCGCCGCCGCTTCACGCCTGCCTCCCGATCTGTCATGTCCTTTGAGGCGCACATTCTCAGTCACCTCTGCTATTCGTGCAGACTACTCGCGTCTTCTTTCGTTCTGTCTTCTCTCTGTCCACTACGGCTGTACGTACGTAGTCTTTCAACGCAGCTCGGTCCGACCTCTTTCAGTGTTAACCCACGCATAACAAGATTCGTACCAGTCGTATCCTCTGACGTCCTCATAAAGTACGGCCGTACGTACCAATCATCATCCCCATAGCCCCCACAGCATTCATAACCAACTAAACCGTAGCCTTCAACCTCTCAAGCACATACTCACCAGCCTTCATATTCGCAAACCGACTCTCCCCTACCGCCTCCACGGGTAACGGCTCAACATCCGCATCATAATTGATACTGAAGAAGAACGGCACGCTATACCTCGCTTCACTACCACTCAGCCTCTCCTGACCCGTAGTAGGATCAACATCCACGACCGGCCGCGACACAACACGGTGGATAGTAGACTTGTACAGTCCATTTGTCCAGCGCATCAAAAAGTCCGCGACATTGACTGTGATCGTGCCCGGGCGTACCGGACACGGGCGCCAGATAGGTTTGTTGTCTGTGGCCTCGCTTGGTGGGAAGAGGATTTCTAAACCTGGGTGACTCGTGCTGAGGAGTAATGTGAAGCACTCGTAGTCCGTATGCGCGCCTAATCCTAGTTTACTCGCTTTGTCAGCTAACTGTGCAGGCGTCTGCGGCGGGTAGTAAAGCAGTCTCCCGATGCCGCCGGGATGTGTCGTCAATGCGTCGAAATACGTCTCCTCGAGATCTAGACTCAATGCGAAGAGGCGGAAGAGATGTCTCGCCAACGCCAGGACGTGACCGTAGTATTCGGCCACACCGGCCTTGAAGCCAGGTAACGCGTTTTCGTCGGGCCAGACATTACATCGGTCTGGTGCTGATGGTGGCCGGCCGTCGAGTTCGACGTACGATGATGAATCTGATTCTCCGAGGAGTTGACTCGCCTCGGGATCTAAAGACGTTTCATAACCCCAATTGAAACCCTCTTTGCTCTCAGTCTCGTTCTCGCTATCCGTCGTCGATCCAGCCTTATCGTCCGGGTTCACATGACTATCGCCAGCGGCCTCGTAACCACGGAAAAGCAGG
>Ga0181469_100642_pt1 | contig 10932 bp, 12 predicted proteins | sample InSIn2SAF170_2_FD_119081 | JGI IMG/M metagenome (GOLD analysis project Ga0181469, IMG submission 119081) | Clean room microbial communities from NASA Spacecraft Assembly Facility at Jet Propulsion Laboratory, Pasadena, California, USA -... ... | reverse complement strand
GAGATTTAGTGGAGTTGTTGGTTACGAAAACTACTTGTTTGCCTTTCTTGCGAAGCATTTCGAGGGTTGAGCCTGTACCGGGGAATAGGGTATCGCCCGACCAGAGAACACCATCGCAGTCAAAGAGGAAGACCTGGATTTCTGTCAGCTAATACTACATAGGTGCTGGTCGCTCAGAAAGTGACCGTCCGACTCTTCCACGGCACCGGAGTGTGATTGTAGCATACAGTCAGGTCGACTGTTCGCATCTTCAGTGGAAAGTTTGGCACGGTCACTATCTGGTTTCAACCAACACATGAATAACATCGTGGGAAAATGTTGTATTTGGATCGTACATCATATTTGTTTAAGAAGTCTTGTAATTCTTTTTTCTGACCAGTCAAGTACTGTGGTGTCGACATGTTGTGTTTGGTGCTCGCAAATAAACCACGGGTGAGCCTGAACACGAGTTGTAACTTGTCCCGCAGTTGTAAACAAAATCGAATTGTAGGTATGACAACATCTCTTCAATCGCTAATCTTGCCGATCTTCTCCGACAGCCGGCGGCCCCCACATCACGTTCGAAACGCGAGAAGGGCAGACACGCGTTCATCAGGCGCGTAAGTTAGTCAACCAGAATCGTCTTCTCGAGACTGGAATAATGTTCAAAGAAACTGCTGAATAGACGGATCGCATGATGCACGTCATCAGCACCGCCCGTCTCTCGACAACTGTGCATCGACAATTGAGGATTCCCAAGATCGAGTGTTCTTGCTCCTAATGCCGCACTGAGCATGGGGCCGATGGTGCTGCCACAGCTAGAGTCGTTTCTGACAACGAACAACTGCAATGGTACTCCGGCTTCATCTGTGTCGATCATCTTGGACGCTTTGCGTGCCACTTCCTGCAGTAATACTATTCCAGGACTGTTGGTGGCATATCGAGCATTTGCATTGATCTTAATGACGGGTCCTTTGTTCATTTCTGGCTTGTGGTCAGATTCGTACTTAAAGGCATAGTTGGGATTGACTGAATGAGCCATGTCGGCGCTGACTAAAAACGAGCATGCCAGAGTCTGTTCATATGCCGTTGACAGCTCAGGATCAGTTGTCTTGTCGTACGAGGCATCGGATTCGCTTTCGGTGAACACGGCTGCTGGGAGTACTGATAGACGGCGGATAATGGCAGGAAGCATAGATGAGTCAGCACCTTGAGCTGTCGTCGAACCAATCTCCTCGTGATCAAAGCATGCGATAAGTCGAATGGATGATTCGTTGTCCAAGGCAGCTGATTTATGTACTGAGTCAATCAGACCCATTGTCGCGCAGTAGGTTTGATTCAGATTATCCAGCCGTGCTGAGAAGATAAATTCGTCAGTCAACCCTCCTAGACAAGCCTTTTGTGTGTCATAGAGCACTATCTCGAAGTCAACAATGTCTTCTGGATCCGCATCCACATCGGCTGCGATCAGCTCAACAATATGTTCATGATGCCTCTGCGTCGTGGCCTTGAGCCCTGAAACTTGTTTCCCAGTATTTTCTTCATTCTCTTCGCCCTGCTTTAGGCCTTCTTTTCGCTTCAATTCGGCTGCGACAAGCCCCGCAATTGGAAACAGTTGTGTCTCCTTGTTGAAAGTGAAAGTCTCCTGTCGATCAAGATGAACCGCGAGGGTCGGGATTCGAAGAACTGTAAACAGAAATCAATGACTGTCAACACCTACTGTAGTCGTGGGAACTCACGCGGTTTGTCAATGTGTACCAGCTTCTGAGTGATTTTTCCATCCTCGTCACGAACCATTACTCGACCCGCGATTCCAAGATCCCGATCGAACCAAGTATGCCACAAACCGCCTCCATATGTTTCAACACCAACTTGAAGAAAGCCATCACTCTGCTTCTTGCTCACTGGTTTGATCCGCAAACAAGGAGAATCAGTATGCGCTCCAATCATCGACACTGGATTGCCTGGACGCCATTTTTTGCCTATCGCAAATGCAACGATTGTTGATCCATTTCGTGTTAGGTAGTATTTCCCACCAGGATGGCATGCGGAAGACCACGATTCTCGCTCCTACATAGCCTCCATTAGCTATGACAGTTTTCCTGTAAATTCTGAGTCGCACCTTGATTTCCTTGAAGCCTGCATTTGCAAGCTTTTCCCTTACTGACTTGACAGCATGGAATGGTGTTGGTGAAGCATTCACAAACGATAGGAAGTCATTAGCAGCAGTCTTGATGTTGATAGGAGCCATTCTAGAAGTCGAGAAGCTTCGGCGGATGATAAGGCTAAGACACATGTATCTATCAAGGGAAGTCCAGCATACGCAGCACAGATTGGTGTATCAGATTTGATACTGAACCCTGCGACAGGGCTACAGTACTGTAACTGGCCACTTCTGAGAGAGCTGTTAGTGAACGGGGCCCCACGCGCCGAGGGGACAAGCTTCCTGCGAGCCGCGCCTATCGAAACTGGCGGTTGCTTAAGCGGTGGCCGAAGCTTGTGAGCCATTGGTTTGAGGTCTCACCCTGGCCTTCCAAACACCCAAACCCAAACACCGCTATGCCCAAAATGAGCTCTATACACGTGTTGTATACAAGCAATAGACGCGATGTTATGATATTTGGAAGGTCATAGTCTGGCCGTGTCATATGGCAGTCTGTTCATACGTGCTTGGTCATGCCGTCAATATCAAAATCAGTAAGGCACTTTTATAAATCACGCTCTCAAATCTCATTGTTCTCAGCGCATGCAAGGGAGGACTTCGTAGACATCAAACAACGTAAGCGGTAGAGTTTGTGTGCGAATTGCTCGGTAGCGGTAGGAATTGTTTAGCAACCAGAAACCTCAAGCTGCTGGTCTGCGTGTTTAGGGGTCCACAATAGGTGTCTGTTTGGGCATGGTGGGGATCGTCGCTGTGCTGCAAGCAGCTGTGGAGCGTGCCATGCTAGTGATGTGTTTCGCCCGTCGTGCCGCTTCTGCCACAGCAAGCCAACCTTCTCAGACTTGCATGTTCCTTTGTCGATTCGTTCGTTCACTTCCTCAGTGCTCAATTGCTATTCAACATCAACAATACCTCAGCAGGATATTCTTCAAACACACTCACAATACCAACAATCATTGAGTATTATTGCGAATAGACACTGTCGCTTTATCCTCAGTTGTCACTCATTGTAATCGCGCGCAAGATCAACGATACATTACCATCGCTGTTTATTTTGTGGCTGGTCATCCTTCACTAGTACTACTACCACAGCAACATTCTTTACAATTCCTCATTCTAAGCTACAGATCTACTTGCGACGATTTTGTATAATCTTCAAGCCGATCACTAAGGACATTCGATCTATAACACGCGCGTGAGCGACTGTGGCCGCGTGCCGCACATCTACAAAATGGACGAAGAACACGGAAACACGATCACTATTGATACTACACAACGACCACATACACCTTCACTACCAACTCCTGCAGAGTCCAAAACACCTCCCACAATATCGAGCAAGCGATTTCTTGAGCAGTATGGTGTAGTTGGCAGTGGTGAAGCGCGGAGACAATCGGTTGAGCAAGCAGAGGAAGATGCATTAACGCGGCGGTTACGGGAGATCGAAAATGCGGGCAGACAGCGGGAGCGTACACCAGGTCTCAGTCCCAAGCGAAAGAAACAGCGCATATACGGAGATCGGTTCATTCCCAACAGAGATGGTCAAGATTTACAGGCGAGTTACAGTCTATTATATGACGATGGGTCTCCAGCGACACCTTCAAGATCGAAGCGGAAAGGTGCACACGAGGAGTTACACTTCCAGAGAACAGAGGAGGCCAATCGAACATACTCTAGGGTTCTGCGGAACGAGATTATGGGTGATTCAGTACCTCAAGATGCCAGATCGAGGTCTCCGGAAGATTTCTACACACGAAGACATACACCGCCTGGCCAGCCACCGGGTTCGTCATTACCTCCAGCCTCTTTGACTCCGACCACACCACACCACAAAAACATGTTTAATTATCGTTCCCCGCAAAAGCAAATAGGATCAGGTCATCCGACACCAAGTTCATCTAGAGGACGACACCCAGGTGTAATAAACCTGAATCCTCACTCAGACCTCTATTCTATCTCTCCCATCAACTACGCCTCACAATCTATTCTTCAGACGCCACGGAAGCCGCCTCGACCAATCGCAAAAGTCCCGTACAAAGTCCTCGATGCTCCAGAATTAATAGACGACTTCTATTTGAATCTTGTGGATTGGGGCAGTGCCAATATTTTGGGCGTCGGTCTTGGCTCCTCAGTTTACATGTGGAATAGCACGTCTGGCAAGGTAACACCACTGTGCAAACTACCTGATAATGACAGGGTAACTTCCGTATCTTGGATTCAGCGTGGTTCACATCTGGCAATAGGTACACATAAGGGCTTCGTGCAGATCTGGGATGCAGAGCGCTGTCGACGATTGCGAACGATGACGGGCCACTCAGCTCGAGTTGGAGCGTTAGCATGGAACGACCACATATTGACTTCTGGCTCTCGCGATCGGTTGATTTATCATCGCGATGTCAGATCTCCCGATCAATACATACGCCGCCTAGCCGGCCACAAACAAGAAGTCTGTGGACTAAGATGGAACACCGAAGACGGCCAACTTGCTTCAGGAGGCAACGATAACAAGTTATGTGTCTGGGACAAGCTTTCCGAGACACCACTCTATCGCTTCAGCAACCACGTCGCAGCAGTAAAAGCGATAGCCTGGTCACCACATCAACGACACCTCCTCGCCTCAGGCGGTGGTACCGCCGACCGCACCATAAAATTCTGGAACACAGCCACAGGCTCACTAATCAAGGAAGTCGACACAGGCTCACAAGTGTGTAATCTCGCATGGTCCAAGAACAGCGACGAAATTGTAAGCACGCACGGATATAGCCAAAATCAGATCGTTGTCTGGAAATACCCCAAAATGGAACAGGTCGTTTCACTGACGGGTCATACATTCCGAGTGCTGTTCCTGAGTATGTCGCCCGACGGCACGACTGTTGTTACAGGCGCAGGAGACGAAACACTGCGATTCTGGAAAGTCTTTGGCAAACGTGGCGAGGGAGCTGGACGGTCAAGTGGGATGACGAACCGGTTGGGTGATTGGGGGAGTATTAGGTAGGAACAGGAATTTGGCCTTGATGATCAAAAGATCCGGTGGTGCTCGATACACCATCAAAATCTACAATCGATCAACGATCAGTGAGCGTTACGAAGCGAGAATGCATGCAGGACAGCAGCGAGAAAGCGTGCATATCATGACAAAATGCATTGCTTGAGATGTGAATAGTGCAATGTAAATCAAATCAAACCAGGGATGAGATCAATCACTACATTCAAAGATTGTAACAAAGCAAGATATCCGATGTTCTCATGCGAGGAATTCATACATGTAGCAGTCTTTCGTGCTCGATCTATCGATTTAGTATGGACGGCTTCGGTGGTCGAAAGCACTGACAGTGTATAAATTGTGTAGCGTGATACATCCTGATCAGCACCTAAGTCTTTGTTTTGCCTTGCCTGGTCCTGCTTTTTACTATAGTTAGTGCGGAATGGTTGACGGAAGAAGAATAAATTAGCTGAAGCTGTTTTACAGGACAGTATTTGCCTTGCCTTGCCTTGCACGATGAATTGGTACAACACGAGGCCCTTTAGGCATATAGCTGATGCCAAAGCAGTGCTTGCTTTTTCCAACAATGAATAGTTCCGCGCTTCATGCTCAGAGCAGTAGTGTACCACATTTAATCGAAATCTTTAGCACCCAACGCTTGCTCACAATACTAGTCTCCCTGGCTCAATCTGTAGGACGGTCTTCATCCTTTCTAAGAAGGTTCGGGCTCTCTTTTCCTCACCAGCCGGCACAGTAAGACTGAACGCGTTGACTGCGGCTGCACTTGGTCCAGCACTTGCTGTTGATCCGCTCTTTCCAGCGAGCACAGCGCGGCCAATTACTGAACGTGCCGGTTTGGCATTTCCGGATAGGATGTCGATAATGTCAACTGGTTTTCTGGCTGCTTTCGTGCCCGCTGATCGGGAAATTGCTGGGCCAGCAGTCGGGATGGGTAGTGCAGTGATTTGTGGGAGGTATGTGCCTCGTGAAGCTGTTGCAACTGTGTTTAGACCGAGCACAGCGTTGAAGAGATCATTCGCGCTTGGCCTCGTGCCCCTGGGTAGTGGAAGGTCGTCGTTTGCGTGATCAACTGCACGAGCGAGGAAAGCGGAAAGAGGGATATTCGTGCCTAGTGTTTCCTGTACACGCTGTTGTACTTTGAGAACTTCTGCCAGGGAGACATTGATCGATATTGATGTGAGTTTTGGTAGTTCAGCAGGGGCGCTTCCAGCCTCTGGACCGGTCGCCGGACCTGTAGTAGAGCCCTTTGGAGCATCTGAGGGTGCTTTCTTCTCAGGGAACTTGATGTTGGACAGATCGAGATGGCCCAGCTTTTCAATTCGATCGGATTGCTTCTTGCTATAATCTGCTTCTATTGTACCCAGATAGCCTAGAATATCACCCTTCAGGAGACGATTGCCCGGACCTGATGCTGAGATTTTCAGGACTTCCTCTTCAGGAATATGGTTTGCTAGAATGAGAGCTTGAACGGCTGGGTAGAGAGGGTACTTCGGGTTCTGGCCAGGCCCTTGAGGAGAAGTCTTCGGCCTGTCGCGATCTGGTCGCTTGTTTTCTGGTGTGCCTATGATCGTGGGAGTCGGCGTTGCTTGCTCTTCTGAGGCTTTCTTTACGTTTTCTACTGGAGATTTGGAGGGTGAGGAGGTGTCGTCGGGTATGCTTAGAGCGGAGAGATCGTCGTCAGCCTCTGCGATAACAGCTATCCGTGTTCCAACCTGTACAGATTTGGCGCCGTCTTGTACAAATATTTTGGCCATGATCCCATCTTCTTGGGCTTCAACGTCCATAGATGCTTTGTCTGTCTCTATCTCGAGCAGAACATCACCACTAGAGAAGGAGTCTCCTTCCTTCACTTTCCAGCTAGCAATATTGCCTTCGGTCATGGTTGGCGACATAGCAGGCATCATAAAATTCTGGGCTTCGAGGCTCCAAATGCTTGAAGAGAAGTGTCTGCGGGCATGTTGTTGGTGTGAGCGAGCATGTCGGGCTAATATGCGGACAGGGAGTCGTGCAGCCATATTGGCTGACTTCAGCAGGAACAAACTCTCTCGGTGGTAGATGGTGATAAATGAGCGACGGAGGAAGAGGGACAGTAACAAAACGCTGAAGCAAAGTGACTAGCAGTAACAACTGTCGAGTTGTGACTTCTAGTAAATGTTGAGCTCCGCAAGCTGAGAAGACCAAGTTGGGATGAGGCAGCCGAGCTGGAGCATGCGGCCGCCGGACTACATATAATTTTGGCACCGATTTGCAACCATCAACATTGAACAGTAGTTACAATTTCAACAGTCTTTCCTTCTACAACACTGTACTATCACTTCGCCGTTTCCCTTGGCCTTCGATTCCTGTAATCTGTATTCTTCACCATGTTCTGTCCAGCAATTCGCGGCGGCGTTCTTCAGCGCAACATTTTCCAGCGACCAAGCCATTCAATACGTATTTCTACCCTTCGACAATATGCTACAATTAAGCCAGCGAAAGTTCCCGGTGTATCTGTATCAATACCGAAGCAAAGCCCAAAGCCCGCCTCTGGAGGATTTACAGCGCCGAGTGCAAGGCGCATGCCCACTAGCCAAGATCTAAGTAGGCTTGAACGACTGAGAAAGATTGACTTGGTTGAGAAATTGTACGATGCTGGGTTACAGAAATTGTATTCGGCACCTCCAAGACTCACGATGTTTCGTTTCCAAAGCTATCTGGTAGCAGCAATTATCACTGCAATGGTGCTCACATATCAGAAATTCAATCTATTAGATCCTGAAGAGTTTAAGAGGAGAAATCTTCCGCGAATTCTTTACCCTACATACATTCTCATTGCCACAGTCCTGAGTGCTATAGGAGGTATCTGTATCTATCGAACCAGGGGTTGGGTACATGCTATTACTCTCGTCAAGCAACACGATCAGGTTTTTCTGAAAGTTACTGAGAGAAGTGTCATTCCCTTCAAAAAGACCAGCTTCTTGGCCCGTCCCTACAAGTTGAGTCTGTATTCGAGATTTGTTGAAGCTTCTGGCCTGCCTGGTGATAACTCGAGACTTTCTGCCGAGCGAACAAGCGTCGCAACCTCTTTGTTCACCATAGTCGGCCGCTTCTTCAGTCAATTGTGGTCCGCTACTCGCCTTCTTGTTTCAAATGATGGAGCCATGACAATTGAGATCAACGAAGAAGAAGCCATGGAGAGCAAGACAGCCTTAGGTTTTTCATTGGACGTTACCGGCAGTTTCGAGGTTCAGACTGCACGCGATGGACGAAAAGATCCTGTTTTATGGGAATTGGCTTCGCTCAAGGATGACGCATCCGAAGTTCGTTCTCCTTTTGCTCTCTTCAGAAGAAGGTGAATCAGCAAACATCGACTGCAAAATCAAAACACCGATCTCAATTAGTGATTGCCAGACAGTTGTACGCTAATAGCCTTTGCACAAGCAAGTTCTTCCTGCACACCACCAACACCTTTCCAAGAGATGCGCTGTGCGATGCCGCGCTATACGTCTCAGCTTGCGAGAGATCGATTGCCTGGGCAGGGCAAACCTTATAGGTATACCCGCGCAGCATTTTACCGCAAAAGCGCCACATCCACAATATTTACCAATCTGCTTGACAGGGAGCTTGTAGCATTTGTTTTTCACAAACGTCGTCGAGATTTCTTGCTGGAGGCTTTGAGGGAGTCTACCAGCAATCACACAAGCATCTGCAGCAAGGCAAACGATATCCCACGGCCAACACGGCGTCCCTAAACAGGTGTCCAATACTCAAAGCTCGACCTCTAATGTAACCATATAGTGCCAGCCTCGATGAAGTCAATTGTGACTGAAAGACTCACAGTATTGGCGCTCTTGGCTACATTTTTCCGCCATGGGCAGGCACAATATTTGGCTTTCAAGATTCCGCCTCTTCTCAACACATCAGGGCATTGACCGCAACATAATCCAACAACATGGAAACGAATTCTGGCCTTCTCAAGCAAACTCGGCGATTCCGTAATATTCCATCTGTGCCCATGCCATCATCTTACGTCGGCAATGGACGAAGTCTAATAGGCAATTAGCACTATAACATGGAACGACCCATTCACAATCCAACCACAGATAAGGTCACTCTTACAACCATCAGTGTTCCAATCCTCTCATAATCGAAATAACTCTTCTCTACTCGGCTGGACACCACGACTGGAACCACGTACTACCCATAGCGTTTCACAATGATCAACCGCTGTGGCCTCAGTCGAAAGGTCAGAACCAAAGGACTTGATGCTTAGTTATCAGCCACAATGAGGCCACAGAACGTACCAGATCTACAAACATTCTCAAGATCTGAGATGTTAGGATTTATCTGAGATCTGATACTCCCTTAATCTACACATAATACCTTCATAATCATACTTGTACAGTAGATATCATGGTTCAATATACCACTCCCCCAACTCTAACATCTTCACATCTCCTTCCGTAGCTAACGTTGTACCACAACTCACACCCACCCACACACTTAATCATGACACAGCAGTATCTCACAACGCAATCAGCATCCGGAACTGGTGTGTACAGTACACATGGACGTCCATCCTACTTACCCTGTGCGTATTTAGCAAGACTTAGCTTTCTAGAACTTATCGCGAGTTCCAGAGCGATTAGTCCCAGTCCTTGAGTCACTAAATGTGTCGTGATCTGTATGGCTGGTTGCATTGAGCTCTTGGTTTGGTCACTCACGTAGTTCATCGAACGCTTTTCATTAGACATTTCTGAGAAAGTAAGAGCTGCGTACGAGCTTAACATATTATTTTTTTCTGCGCTCCTTGAGAATGGTTGGTTGGTTGGAGCTGGACGGGGCTGGTTGTTTAAAGAGTGTTGCGGCTGTGGATAGATGGTTCTCGGGATCTTTGTGGGAGGGTTTAGATACGTAGTGTCGGTACCCTGGTCTCAAGCCTGGCGATGTACTGTAGGTCTTTGATTGCTCGCTGACAGCAGCAATCTCTTCACTGGGACGGATTGGAGAGGGCTGCTGTACCGTAGGATCAAATATTTTCCCTCTTCTTTGCTGGTGCCATGTTGTTAGGCCAGGCATCTGGTGAGGAGACTTGTTCTCGTGCTTGGTCAAGTTGCTTGAGATGGGGAGGCAGTGTCTATCAGCACCATTTTGAATCTGCCAGGCCATGAAGAATAAAAAACATCCCAAAACGTTCGCGAATAGGTGATGGACAGAAGGGGAAAAGTGGTGAGAGGAGCGGATGCTAATCAATGATCCACAGCTTACCACCATTACATACTACATAAGATGATGCATACTCACCATCGTTGACTTTTCAGACAACCGCATTTTATCATCAATTCAAGCTGCTAATATACATCATTAACATATCCCTGTCGTCCCCATAGATTTGCTCCTCTTCAGTATAAGGCACATTACTGCTGCATACCGTCAGGATTATTCATCATCCCATCATTGGTGTCAAAAGGTGTAAACGCTTGATTATTCAAATCGTTCCAAATATCCCATTCCAGAGTCATTGGCATCTGCCACAAATCTTGTGGCACAAAAGGTTGTTGAAAGGACATACCGTTGGTGCCAGGTGACATGATCGGTGTAGATGCCAGTTGGGCATTGGTAAATAGCGGACTTACGCCAGATGGTGCTCTAGGCATTATATCGTTAAATTCGGGATTTGAGAAAGGCTGAAGAATTGCACCGTTGCCCATCATTGGCTGGCTGATAGATGTTCTTCCAGGTGAGATGGGCATGGTGGAGGATGTCGAATTCGGCAGCATGTTATTCACCAACGGAGAGCCTCCAGTCG
>Ga0181469_100961_pt1 | contig 10956 bp, 9 predicted proteins | sample InSIn2SAF170_2_FD_119081 | JGI IMG/M metagenome (GOLD analysis project Ga0181469, IMG submission 119081) | Clean room microbial communities from NASA Spacecraft Assembly Facility at Jet Propulsion Laboratory, Pasadena, California, USA -... ... | reverse complement strand
AGGGCGCTGTCGGCGGCGGTGCGGCGGGCGTGGGTGCTTATTACTGAGGGGTGGTGGCCGTGGGAGTAGGTTGCCTGTTCGCTGGGTTTGGTCGTCATTTTGCAGTTCGTGGGGTGGGGGTGTGGTGCTGTAATGACCTAAGCAAAGGATAGGGGGCTGATAGCCTTGTGCTGGCTGAAGGTTTGTTGTAGATGCTTGTTGAATGTGGTATGTAGGGTATGGATGGCAAGGTGGTGTCAAAGTGTACTTGATTTATGTTGTAGAGGTGCGGGCAAAGTAGGGGAGTCGTGAGAAATATATACTCGTGACCTTGGTGCAAATGATACTCGTGTCGATGTGGCTGCTCAGTATGCTTTAACAAAGTCGCTCGGAGCTTGTGGCTTCGATACAAGAGTCGCTGTTGAGGTTCCAGGATGGTAGGTGGTAGTCTGGCCCCTTTATGCTCGGCTTGATTGCTGCTCAGAGTGGTTGATATTTATGTGGCTTTTATCTTCGCTGCTGTATGTAGCTGTACTTGTTGATGCTTTTATGAGCTTGTATTCCCAGAAGCATGTACAAGAGCCTTTGCAACCTTTATAGTCACTACAAGAGTTGGATGTGGTCGAGGTCATCATCCGATATCGGGGTTTGCGAAGCGGTTGTGACTGGTAAGAGGTGTGGGGAAATTCCAGGTTCAACTTCATCCGACCAAAGAGGACAGTCCTGAAACTGTTGCTCAACCGACTACGAGGTTTGGGGAGCTCATCGACCAGGACTTGCAGGCGACATGAATAACTTCTAAACGTTGTTTTGAGTAAATTCTCAGTTATGCTATCGGAACAAAATATGCAAACAATAAATTCACTCATGCCATCGAACAGCAACCTCTGGTTCCCAGATTATCTCGTACCAACGTTATCATATTCCTTCAACAGCAGTACACTGATCACCAACAGCATGTCCTTTTGTCCTTGATACTAGATAGCTCCAATGCTTGGTCCTTATGCACTTCGCATAAGCATAGATCGCCACCAACGACACAGATTCATCCACAGCACCACATATCCGGACCGACGTGTATGCCTTGCTGATCCTGTACCAGGTGCTATATTTGACACATCTTGCGCATCGTGATTGCCTTCACTCGTATTGTCCTCATGCTCACCAGTTGTGGCATTACCTGTGTTCCCAGTCTCAGCCTCATTTTGAATTGCTGTCTCTTGCATCCAAATCCGCAGGGAGCATATCACGAAATGTCTTCCACTGAGATGAAAGGGCGTATCATCACCCCATTTTACTATTGCCATCAATCCAAACAGGGCGACGCGTGCATAGTGATTCCAATCCACATGTTGCCCAGGGACATTGACAATATGTTCTCTCAATTCTGCAACGACATTACCGAATATCTCGATGAGTTCCGTCCATTTTGTTACTCGATTCAAGACCATTATTCGGATTTTCTGTATCCTATCCTCGGGTATGCCAGGTACGCAGTATTTGGTCCAGAAGCTTTGATTTTCGCCTTCTGGCATTCTGAATAAAGCGTTCAACATGCCGCCGTGAGCACCCCACAGCACGTGGTTGTTAAGCCAGATCCTTTCAAGGTGGTCTAAGAGTTTTGCTGTGAGAAGGACATCTGGAGTGGTTTGTCGACCTTCAGGGTGATCAATCTCGATTTCTTCTGGCACGAACATGAGCGGTGCTTGTCGGGTGTAGATTTTGTGATCCGTGGATGACAGAAACGCAGGCTCGATGTTTTCCTTGAGTCGTAGTTTGGCACGATCAAGAGGACAGGAAGCTGGTCGATTGGAGAGAAGCCAGTTGTTGAGACACTCGCGGTGAAGACTCTATCTACAAGAGATGTGGGTGATGGTCGTTTCCCGACGCTTGATTTGCCATTTACATATTAAGCATTCCTGTGCGTCTTGTCGAAGTGGAGAGCCTTGCGTGTTCCGAAGGTCTGAGAACAAGGCATGAGGTTGTAGGTAATCTGAGGAGTTAGGTTGAGGTACTTCAGCAGAAACATCAACCTGAGAACTTGACTCTGTATTGATTTCGAAATCCATGCCATGGAAATCGATGCTAAGCGATGGATCAGGAATATCTAAATCTTCAAGAAATGTGGGATACGACATTGTTAGATGATACCAACTAAAGATGTGAGCTTACTAAACGATTGATGCTTGAAGGAATGCGAGCTTGGTCAAGATGAAAAGATGATATGAAAAAGATGCCGAACACGCATGGGCGAGGTAGAAGTCAGCAATCCTACAAGAGGCAGGAGCGTACAGCATCGTCAGAGAAAGCAACAGCACTGAAGTTTACTGCTAAGGCAGGAAGTCAAGCCCATTAAATTGATGCTTCTCGGGGTTGTTGGCGATATCGGATTCTGATGACTTCGAACGGACATGTCGAAGTAATTAAATGTCTAGGACATAAAATTGTTGGTTAAGGGTACAATGTCATAACTGTACAGAAATGTCCGGATGCCAACACGAAGCAGAGCAGGTGAGCAAGGTGAGCTCAAAAGCTGATGTCTTCATCCTCTGCGTTTCTGTGTTACCGTAATCGAATCTGGCTGAGCCGATGATCTCTTAACGCACTGAAAGACTTCGGCTCAGTGGTGACGTAATAGGCAGACCCCCCCTTCGATCTTAACACCGAGATGGATGGCATCCACATTTACACACAGACAATGATATCAACGACTCGTTTGGTAGCTCTGTACATCAAAAGCATTGTGAGAGCAAGAAGCCACCTCGAAAAACCACCCTCTCTACTACACTATGGCACGAATCTTCATTACCGGATCAGCTGATGGGCTTGGTTCACGAGCAGCAAAGGCACTGGTTGACCGAGGTCATCAAGTCACTTTACATGCACGGAATGCACAGCGAGCTACAGATGCTGAGAAGGCTTGCCCAGGCGCCGAGAATGTCCTCGTGGCTGATCTCTCGAGTACGGAGGAGACCAAGCAACTCGCTCAAGAGCTCAACAAGTTAGGACCGTGGGATAGCATTATCCACAACGCGGGAGTCATGCGAGTTTCACCAAGTACGAAAGGGAAGGAGGGAATACCAGTGATCTTCGCTACCAATACTCTGGCACCATACATACTTACTTGTTTGGTCAAACCACCCAAGCGTCTATGCTTTCTTTCCTCACAACTGCATCAGGGTGGAGATTCATCACTGAAGAATATCACCAGTTGTGGTTATGGTGACAGCAAGTTGCACAACACCATGATGGCATTCGCGTTTGCAAGAAAGTTCCCCAACGTGGAAGTGAGCTCATTGGATCCTGGTTGGGTACCAACTAAGATGGGAGGCGCTGGGGCATCAGATGATATTGATGCTGCTATCGAGACGTATGTGATGCTTGCCGAAGGAACAGGTGCAGCAAGGGGCCAAACGGGCAAACACTGGTATCAGTCAGGACCACGTAATTTTGTGAAGGCTGCTGCCGATGAGCAAACACAGGAAAAGCTATTGAAAGAGCTGGAAAGCATATCCGGAGTCAGCATTCCTGCTTCATCAAATATATGACATTAGTCATGAGACAATCGAACGTGGTAGGATGGCGGTGCTATGATAATTGGAAGATTTTCGTGTCAGTCTAAGGCATTGTTCTTTAGATCGGAAAGACCAGAAGGTCGTGTAGAGTTGCGTAACGATACACAGCGTAGTAGACACTAACTTGGAAGCTGAATCTTGCCTTACATGATTCTATTGATATCGTAGTCCATGCGTATAAAAATAGAGAATAGCTTGAATGCACATGCAATCGGTTGGAATCAACTTTCTTTAGCCATGCGTCATCGCAAGCAACCCTCATTGACCAAGAAAGATGAACAGGCGTCCGGCTCCTCGAGAGGAGTACCTAAGACTAGGTATACAATGCTCAGAGGATGTAACAGCCTTTTATAACTCGATTTCACTCTCAGTGGTCTTGTGCCTTGTCCACTTGAACGAGCGTATCGTGACACTTGCCCTGATCGACCGTTTCCAACATGCCGTGGAAGGATCAATTGAAGAGATTCAAAGCTGACTGGGAGGATTTCGGTAACAAGCATAACACATTTCCAGGGGGCCAGCAGCAGCAACCGCAAAACGCTTATCAGCCTCAGTCACAACAGCAGCAGCCGTACTACAACCAGCCTCCCCCACCGCAACCACAATGGGGTCCGCCCCAAGCTCAAGCTCAGTATGTCCAGCAACAGCCTCCTGTTCAACAACCAATCAACCCAGTCTACTGGCAGCCAAGGTTCGAGCCAGGTCTTCCAGTAACACAAGAGTGGGATGCAAAACAAGGGAACAACAACGGCTGGGGGAACAACGAGCTTGAGAACTACACCTCAAATCCGGAGAACGCATTCTTTACGAACGATAGCAAGCTTATTGTTCGAGCAATAGCCAACAACTCTGCTGCAGACCCAGCTTACAAGTACACCTCAGCTAGACTTGTCAGTCGACAAACTCTAGCGCGCGATCGAGGCGTACTCACCTCCGTTATAACCGTACCTTCTGCCCTTGGTATCTGGCCCGCTTTCTGGCTTCTTCCCCAAGAACCGTTCTCTTGGCCACATGACGGTGAAGTTGACATCGCCGAGTCATGGAATGCAGAAAAGAACAACAAGTCATGCCTACATTGGGGCTTTTTCAACGGCGAAGATTGGAACAAACATATCACCCGCGGTACCCAAATCGACGATATGCACACGAGACCAGTACGCTTTGATTTCGCCTGGGACCAACCTGGTGGTCAAGCTGGTCAGGGCAGAATGATCTGGTGGATTGACGGACGTCCCATTATGAAAGCGCCGATTCCGTCAGGTACAAGACCTCTGAGAGATTTTACGATATTGTTCAACGTTGCAATGGGTGGTAATGTTTGTGCTGGACAGATTCCAAGAGACGGTGCTTATGATATGGTCATACACCATGTTGCTCTTTCTGGAGAGCCAGATAACGGTGGTTGGGGACGCTTTGAAAACGATTGGAACCAGACGCCTGATGGAAATGTGGGATAAATGAATACTTATGTGGACGCAGCGGACTCCTGCTTCTGTAGGAATATCTGACTTGAACTCGATCTTGCGGCAGACTACAAAGCAGACCCTGAACCTGCTTCCTCGCCTCTGCTTGCCGCTCTCCATTCCCAGAATCCAACAATGTAACAGCGACGAGGCATTACTCTCACCCCCAAGCCAACACCGCCGGTCGAAGTACGCGCCGAATCACGAACGCTGCAATCTCTCTTCATAGTCACGTCACATCAATTCGAAATCCATAATCGAAGTATATCGTTTCTGCCTGATAATACGCTTCAATCGAGGCATCATGATCATCACTCATGAGTCTTACCCAGCATCGAAGCTCCTTGCCATTCACCACCTTCTAAAGAATACGAGAGTGCCAGTATACATGCGCGTGCTGACACAGAGGCGCGCCACCAGATGTTCAGCATCTCTCAGAAGAACACGTTAAGAACAGAAAGATATACAGGTGAAATAAAATCTCCTCGTTATCTGGCCTCAGGACCTCCGCAAAAGCAATTTATGTAAAGGCAACTGCGCATGGAGATGTAATTCCATTCTACATACCAATTTACTACTTACATATCGTCAGCCAGCAAAAGGACTCTTGCCTTGAGGCAGTGATATAACACAACTATGTAATGAAATATAACATAACTTGGGTTACGCGAAACTTGTCTTCCTCTTCCTCTTTTTACTACACCTTGCTTCTAGTTTCTCCTTTAGTCAAGCCTTTCCGCAGATGCTGTACATACGTAAATACATGCGTTCGTCGTACAGTACAGTAGCATCGCGGTGAGGAAGACCACTATGTACATGTTTTAAATACTGAAGACACAACATACTCATTCATATCCACTGCACATGTAGTTACTGGGCTGCAGCGTTCGACAAGCGATATCAATACCATAACATTGGCAACTGCACATATACACTCTATGCACTTGAACATTCGATGATCAATTCAAATTCAATTCTTCAGAATACACTACATATGCCAAGTAAGTATATACACAAATAACCCAGCCCGTCCCCAAACCATCACCAACCAACCCATCAAGCCGCCACAGAATAAAACCTAGATAAATGAACTACCCGTCCATCCATACTCAAGTATTTACCTTGAGTAAAGTTCATTGCCTCACAATGGATACAAAAACGTCTGGCTCATGAGAATAACTCTGCATGCATGTAATGCGTGGATCGGACGTGGTGCTCTTCCACTGCCTCTTGGACTGCGTCTTCATATCCAGTCCCAATCTCGATATTGTTATCGTTGTCATTGTTGTTTTGGTGGTGCGGCATTTCGATTTCCATGATATCATCATCGTCGTCGCCGCCGTTGTTTTGGTTGTTGTCATCGCAGTGCGTGGGAATGCGTTGTTGTGACTGTTCTTGTGACTCTTCTTGTTCCTGTGGGTATGGATGTAGCGGTGTAGGTGTTTCCGCATCATTTCTTACAGCGTCTTCATTTGTGATATCTTGATCTCGGTCCTGATGGTCATGGGTATGGTCATCCATAAGCGGTAAATCCTGCAACGCGCCGTATCCGAGACCAAGCTCATGATCATGCTCATGCTCATGCTCAAGATTATGGCTATGATCAGTAGAAGACAGCACAGGCTGGCAGCTCCTAGGCCTCAAGAACTCACTTCCCGATCCAGGCGCAAATGACAACGACATAGCCATAGCATCGGCATCACCGAATAAATCATCGCTTTCACCATGCCCATTTCCATGCTCAATACTCGTCATCAACCTCGCGAAGTCATTGCGCGTAGGCGTATCAAAGCTCAACTCATCGTGGCCCTGTGCGCTTGCGGCGGATAATACGCCTGCGAAACTGTGGTGTGTCATGAGTGGCGGACGTGTGAGTTTGGGGGAGTCGAAGATTATGGGGTGTTGACGTGCTGCTGCTGCTGCTGCTGCGGTGGTGGAGATTGTGGTTATGTTTAGTTGGGTCGTGTTGGTGTGGGAGGGGTTGCTGTTGTTGTGGAGGAGGGAGTCGTCGTTGTTATTGTTGAGGAGAGCTTGGCTTAGGTGTGTTGAGTGGAGGTCGAGGTCGTGCATGTGGTGGATCATTGACGATTGTGATTCTTGTGGTAGAGTGGTAATGGTTAGGGCCATGGCTTCTGGCTGTGGTTGAGGTTGTTGTAGTGGTTGGTGTTGGGATTGTGGATGGTTGCAGGTACTATCGATGTCATAGTCTTCGAGTTGTGCTTGGAGGAGACGATGGGTACTCAAGTCGAAATTTGCAATCAGCTGCCGCCGATCTGTGGGTTGGTGAAGGCTTGTTGAGCTCGGAATTTGGTAGGGCAGGTTTTCGTGTTGATGTTGGTTCCCAAGTCCGTTGTGTTGGTCGATAGTAGTGAAAATGCTTGAGTATGGTTCGTGGTTTGTCGTCGTGGTTGGGTGTAGATACGGTATTGAGTTGTTTGACAGTATTGGCGCGGAGAAATCAAAAGGCTCAGTCTTGATCTGTATCTGATCGTGTGTTGAAAATTTGGGTGTGAAGCCAGTGCTTTCGTTTTCGAGGGAGAAATCAAGCATCCTGAGCTGTTCGCTGCTCATGTTCTGGAAAGGTGTGAATCCGCTATAGTACTCGCCTACCTCATAGCTCGGCGGAGAGACAGGACAATTCTCAAAGCTATCAATGCTCTGTGAGAGCGGATCTAACGTTGTATCCGTGGAGAAAGAGTTGCCGACCATACTATCCAGCACTAACGGGGGAAGTGATTCCATTGCCTGTGGCGAGGGACTATTTGTTGATAGTCGGCTTGGTGGTGGGACCAGTTTCTGCCAGCTTGTAACTCCGAGATGGCCTTTAGTAGCCTGTGAGAACACCCACAATAATACTGCCATCCTCCTCCGTAAAGGAGACGCACTGCCAGGCGATGGAGACGCGAGTATCTCTTGCATCATAGTAAGTCCCCTGAATAGACTGCGAGAATACTCGTCAGCAGCAGTTAGAGCAGTGCCGTCTCCACTATCTTCTGCTTCCTTCTTTCTGTGCGTCAGCTTGGTGAATTGTGTTGCCCACCATTCGGCTTCGAAGAAGGGCTGCACAATGCCGACACTACTGCCCTGACACTCTCTTAGTCCTGTCTTTCGCACTAACTGTCCATTGTGATACATATGGTTCGTCGATTGCCAGCATTTCATCGCACTCAATGACCGATAGTTCTCACGTGTCGGGTTCCTAAAGTCGAGGTCAAGCACGAGGCCAAGTTTTGCTGTCTGCGGTGGAAAGTCATTCATCAGCTCGAAGCTGGATTTGATAAGGATGATATCGAAAGGTTGATCTTCCAGCGTCGGCAGTCTATCCTCAAGGTCAGGAAATGAAGTTCGCCAGTTCTTGAAGCTTTCTAGGGGTGCACTTGGGCCTGCTTCTTGGTTCCTTTCCAGTCGTGTGTAGTTGTGCAAGGCTTGTGTAACCTTCTCAGGCAGACCGACCCACATGTCAAAGTTCAACTTGACCAAGCTCTGCCGCTGTGAGCACAAGTCGTTCCATGGGAATTGATCTGCAGAGTCGCCTGCATCTGCTTGTACCATGAGCTGTCGTTGTATTCGAACCTGGTCCGCGATAGACTCGTTGTAGAAATCTGAGTTGTAACTATCATGGTCGTCTGCCCCAGCAGCCGGTACGGTTAGAGCATTCCCTATGGGAGTCAACGGTGGTAAAATGGTCCAGTCAAGACTCGCCTTACATTCTGCTACACCAGCAAAAATCTTTCCGAGCACTTGGATATGGCTAGAGACTTGTTTTCGACCACGCCTAACGCCTGTCTCCTGATAAATCCACTCTGAGATCAATTCGTTCCGACCACGAGGCCGACCCTGCTGTGTCTTCTTTTTCTGGCCCATCGGAGGAATATGAACCATTGCTGTAGGAAATTTTAGCGTCTGATGTCAATGATTGAATGCACAAGGCTCACCATTTTGAAACGAGTCCTCGACAAAGTTTGGCCAGACAGGCTTGCCATCGTCGCCGAGGTCCTGACGTCGTCTTTGCCTGTAATCAAGATACTTGGGATGTTTCAGCCACTTTCGCGCCTGCTGGATGTGAGGATGCGAAAACCGTCTCGCTTTGTGGATGGCAAGACGATTATGGAACGACGACCTATCATTTGAACCGAGAGTCAAGTTTGGTGGGGGGTACTGAGGTTCGCTCACTGCTCGACCACTGATGTAAGTTGAGGCAAGGTCTAGATGCGGCTTTGTATTGATAGGAAAGCTCTGCGCATTTCCTGACGTATCAGTAAGCACTCGACCTCGATGAACTGATTGTCTTCTGTGTCCAGAACCGAAAGTTCGAGTATGCCAATGGTCCATGTTAGGCAAAGCACCAACGATGTTGCTCAGATCACCTGCGAGCAATGTGTTGTGCTATGTTGGACAATGATCACGAGCGTTGAAGGACATGCTGGAATGGAGGAAAGTATGCAATACACGAACGGAATGGTAGGGCACGAGTATATGATGGAATGGATATCATCCCTCTGCTCGAGCAAGATTCCTCAATGTTTCCCTTCACCTCGATATTTCAAGACCCCCATCTCCCATAAATGTGGCAGGCATCAGCGCTAAACACCATCGAGGTTAAGCGCCTCATCCTAATAGGAATCTCCGCGACTGGATGATTTGCGTGTATAGACAGTAATTTTGCAAGTGATAGAAGAGAGGGGGGTCGGTAAAGATGTTTCTGCAAGGGGTTGAAATTTCCTCCACCAACCTTTGGTATTCGAGCACTTACCATTTTGTTGTCTGAGCTTTCGACAATGCGTTGATTCTAGGAAACATTCTATTCCGTGAGACATCCATACGTGCAGCAGAAGCTGGCTCTGTTTGTGTATAGAAGTAAAAGTTCCATACTGACCGGAAATATTATGATCGCAGTCCTGTACGATGCAGTGAGTCAGCATGGTTGCCTGAGGCTGTCAAGCAACAGAGCGCTGTGGTAGGAAAGACGTAAGAAGCTCTTTTACAAGTCACCATTAATGGACATGAAGATCAAGGGCTGTAAGCAAGTCTCGTCAGGTCAGCAAACAACCCACCTTCACGAGTTAAGCTCATCTTCTCGTGCACTTTCGAGATTGAATTTCCTCCGCCCTGGTCCCTTCAAATTGTTGTAGTGGACACGCCTGCTCTGCTGCTCCACTTTCTTCTCAATGGCTCTGATCTCCTCCTCTGGATCGACAATGTCGCCCTCGGCAAAGTCGAGCACGAGCCGTCGACCCAATAAGTGAGTGTTTTCAAGGGCGTCCATAGCATTCTCTGCCTCCTTAGGTGTCACAAACTCTGCAAATGCAAAGCCTCTTGTGCTATTGTCGAATTTTCGAGGAACGCGAACTCTCTTGAGTTCGCCGTATTGGGCAAAGAGAGACCGAATGTCTTTCTTTGAGGCTTGGAAGGGTAAGTTTTTAATAATAATCTTGGTTTGGTTTGCATCTTTCTTTCGTTTTTGATCTTGACGACGTGTTTCTGCACCAGCGTCAAGAGCCTTTGAGGATAGCTGGACCTTTAGCTCATGCCCATCCAATTGGTGGCCATTGAGAGCTTGCACAGCGGACTCGGCGTCTTTCTTTGACCTGAACTCGATGAAGCCGAACCCCATACTCAAGATTTCACCCTGCCGTTTTGGGTCGGTTCGTGTCTTCACACGAGCCGAGATGAATCCCGGAAGAGACTTTGCAATCTCGTTGAGTCGAGCACCTGTCGTTGAGAAATTAAGATTCTTTACAAAGATAGTTGATGTAGTCCCAGCACTAGGTTGTGGTTCCTGCGGCTGCGCTTGCTCGGGGACTTCAGCTCTCGGTTCCAAAGATTCTGCAGGTGCATCCAATATACCTCGCGGTGCTTTCTCGAGATACAGAACCGAACCTTTGATGTTTTTGTAAGCCAATTGCTTTAGCGCCTCAGAAGCCGAAAAAGACCCTCCT
>Ga0181469_100954_pt1 | contig 10971 bp, 16 predicted proteins | sample InSIn2SAF170_2_FD_119081 | JGI IMG/M metagenome (GOLD analysis project Ga0181469, IMG submission 119081) | Clean room microbial communities from NASA Spacecraft Assembly Facility at Jet Propulsion Laboratory, Pasadena, California, USA -... ... | reverse complement strand
AGGGAAGAAGACGAGAGCGCGATACATTATCACTGCGATTGAGTATTTTACACGATGGGTGGAGGCACAACCTGTGAAGGATTGCAGAGGCGCGACCACTATGAAGTTTCTATTTGAGTATGTACTGACACGATTTGAGTGTCTAAAGATTTTGATGAGTGATCGTGGTACACACTTTTTGAACAAAATGATCAGTGTGCTGACAGAGGAATTTCAAGTATATCACTAGAAAAGCATGCCTTATCACCCAAAGGCTAATGAAACAGTGGAAGCATTCAATAAGGTACTCGAGAATGCGCTGACCAAGGTTTGTAACGCTCAGCGAAGTGATTGGGAATTATGCATACCACCATACTATGGGCCTATCGGACGACATGCAAAAAGTTGATTGGACAAACATCCTTTAGGCTTGTATATGGTGTTGAAGCAGTGATGCCCATGGAATACATTGTGCCTAGTTTCCGCATAGCGGCATTCATGGATATGACGGATCACAGAGCCCTGGAAGAGAGGCTCGTACAACTTGTTGAGCTTGAGGAAGAAAGATTTCTGGGTGGATTTCATGAATAGGTCCAAAAGTAGCGCAAAAAGGCATGGCATGATCAAAACATTAAGTTGCGCACCTTTAAGGTAAATGATCTTGTTTTGTTATATGGCAACAAGTTTGATAAATTTCCAGGGAAATTCAGAATGCATTGGCTAGGGCCCTATGTCATTAAGGATATTACCGAAGGTGGAGAAGTTCAGTTGGTTAAATTGAATGGAGATCCCTTCCCAGGAAAGGTGAATGGCAGCCAATTTAAGCCATACATTGGTGATCCAACCAGGTGACTATATGAGGGTAGCATAGTCTTAGCACTCCAGATAGCTGAAAGGAGGCGTGGGACTATAAAATACACTGCCCGGGTTGGGGAAATGCACGATTGGAGGATTGTGAAAAATGAGGAAATGTCACAGGGTTCATGACAATGCGAAGAGAGCTGCGCTACATAGGGAAAAATCGCGCAGGTCAGCTGAAAAGTGATCGTTAAAGTCACTGATCATGATTTGATGATAAGAATGCAACCAAATGGAGCAGGCCCCAACATTTAACACAAAATTTATGGGTAAGATCCTTGGAAATCTATTGCCAATCCAACATTAGTGAAATGAATGTGGGGGAAACGATCGGATTTGAATTCAAAATGGCCTATAAATTACAGGTGGAGGCCCAACGAAAAACACTTGGCATTTTAAACATTGAGTTGGTGAGCTCTTAGACGTGTATGACCTGCACATTCTTCGAAGAATTGCTTGACTGCCCAGTGTTTGATCAGTTTCTAGAGTCCAACCATAATTTCATCTGGGGTTTTATCTCAGGACCTGAAGCTATGGATGCCGAAGCAGTGACAACGGAGGGGGCTATGCTGGAGGTTGTTATGGAGGCAAAGGGAGTTGCTCTAGAGGTTGCATAGGTACTAGCTGAAGTCCCCAAGTCACCACGGACACCTAGACCAAAGCCTATCCCAACCAAGGAGAGTGTGAAGGATAAGAAGAGTAAGTAGGCTACGATACCAGTGCGCGCGTCGCCTAGAAGAAACCCACAGAAGGACAAGCCCACCACACAGGAAAATGGCAAAACCATTAACTTGGAGCCAGAGGAGGAAGAAATTGAGGACATCTCGATGGATGATGAGGATTTGGGGGTGGAAGTGGAGGAAGTTGAAGTCAAGGGTTCTGACCCTATCACTAAGTTGCCCGAGTACATCCCTCTGTGCAAGGGAAAGACCAAGGTGCCAAAGGACATTAACGCAAGCAAGGTCACCTTGCACATACCTTTGCTGCCGGACGAGATTGTCTTTGAAGGACTGCGCTTGGGGCGTGTTTTGCTGTTGAAACTATAGGGTTGGGACTTAGCTAACACTGAAAAGTTCCCACACTTGGCGATGAAACAACTAATGCACCGTGTTGTTCACACAACCATCAACATGACTGCATTGGAACCGAGAAAGTGGCTCAGGGAAGTAGACAAGGCAGGTCTACTCAACCTGCTATGGGTGCCGCACTACAATCGCACACCCATTACAATATTGGTCATCAAGCAGTTGCTATGCTTGGTGCACGATGGGTGTCTGTGGCTAGACGAGCCGATACCCATCACTAACAGGTTGATCCATAGGATCACACGATTGCCCTATACAGGGGAAAATCTGTCCATGATGTTTGGCAGAAAAGGTGATGAACAGGCCCTCTTGAAGGCCATGAAGGAGAAATTCAAGCTCTTGAAGAAGCTGCAAGGCTATGCCATCTCGAGTATCTGTGATCCTATGGTCAAGGTGGCCATGCAGATTTTGGCAGGAAAAGTTATGAGGAAGTGTTGCGTAGATGAAGTGTCAACACTAGTCTTCGCTCTAGCGGCCCAATGCGCCAAAGGAGTCTAGCTTAATTGGGCATGCTATCTCTGTGGTGAGTTCCTTGCGAACTGCCATGAGGTACAAGAGCTCAGCAAGACCTTCCACTATGTGTGGCTCTTGCTATCCATTGTGCTGGTAGCTTGGGAGTTGCTAGAAGACAGTCAATTCCCCTCGATTGCCTCAAACCTGCCAAAAGTAGCGAAGTACGCTTCACTATGGGTTACCATGGATGATCAATGTATCGAGGATGGCAAGATCTTCTAGATCTTGATGGAAGTGAATATACGCATGGCTATCAATCGCAAACCACAATTGTCACCTACTATGTTTGCCAAAATATAGGAGTACGTGGAGTTCAAGGCAAACTTTTAGTGCGCTTCGATTAGGGCATGGAAGGATCCCGGGAAGACGTAGCATGACTTGCCTTACTTGGAAACAAACGACGTGATTAATGCAGTTCTTGGTTGTTGGTCAATAGAGTGGTGCATTGCCTCAGAATTGGTGGTGGGGTCAAGCAAGTCCGTTGCGTAATGCAAAAAGGAGGAGGCCAAGCTCAAGATGGCACAGCTGGCCGAGAAGAGGAAGAAGGAGGCCGCTAACAAGGCCCGGGCAGAGCGCGATGCTGCCCAGCAGGCAGAAAATTAGACAGGCGAAACAGATCGTGCCTCTAACAAAGGTGTAAGGTCGCCCTCACTTGAAATAGAGGAAGAAACAAATGAGAAAATAGAGATGCTATCAGTACTTAAGAAGCTACCGAGATGCTATGTGCGAAGGACTCCCGAGCGATAGTGCTGTCGGATGGAGCACTGACCACAGAAAACGAAGATGACATGCCCACTATTAGCGTCCTCAATGGAGTGGGGTTGAACTTGGCAGCGATTCCTGGCGAGGCACTCCACCCACTATAGGATTGCGTGATCATGGAGCTAAGGGCCCGCGAATAGTGCGTTGTGCGATGATTAGTGAACAACATATAAATAATGTGCAGCTGGCCCTACAACGAAACTCTACCATCGCCGTTGTGACCAAGGTAACCGACCAAAACAAGCGCATATTTTAGGTCATGGAGGAAGCATGTCGAATGGTCCCGGAGTTGGCCATTCTCGAGGGAGAATCGGTCGAGGTGTGCATTCGCAAGCTTGCTATAGGGGTGTGCGACACTTGCACAGAGTTGGCTAAGGTTCAACTGGATTTGAACCTACAGATTGGTTTACAATTGAAGGCCTAGGCTTCAACTTTGCTGGCAGTGCGCAACCACTATCATAGAGGCCATAGCGGTGGTAGACAATGCAGTAGCCGACTACACATGGCTGTTTGAATAGTTGTTCGAGGTCCTGATTGTTGGGTGTGGAGCCTGATTATCTTCTATATTCAAAGGTTTCAGCCGGATGTATACCCAGGAAGAATGTACACCCCTCCATGCGGGGGGGGACTTGTCCCCCTTGTGGGGGTCCAGGGGGGCTAATGCCCCCCAGTTGGGGGGTCCGAGGGCCAACGATCCCTTGGCGGGGATTCGGGCCATAGATGTAAAATTGCCTTGTAAAAGTCTAGTAATTTCTAGTCAATCTGGGCCGTTCATTAGGTGGATGATCTGACAATAGAAGTTATGTTTAATTTAGGGTTTTTTGCCGTAGAAGGCAACCCCTCACTATATATGAGGGAATTGTATTGTGTCTATGTATATATATGTATTCTGAGTGAGGAAGAGAGAGGGCATTGAGAGCAAAAAGGGTGTTATAGCGGATTTGTTGTAGGTTGTAACTCTTCAGTTTGCTGAATAATATAAAAGGAAGGACTGGTTGTTTCTCCGTGGACGTAGCCCAAACTAGGTGAACCACATATATCTATGTCTCTCTTGTTTTATGCTTTTTCTGTGTTTATATTTCTGCAATATTTTATGTGTTACATTGCTCCGTCATATATAATTTTCTAACACTAATGAGTTTGTAGGAAGATCCTAATGTAGAACGGCTGGAGACAAAGGCATGAGAACTGCAACAGCGTTATGATGAAGTAAAAGGTACAACATGCACCGTCGCTCTCACATAGAGACTGGCGAAGCTGTAGGAGGCCAAAAAATTGAAGGAACAGGTCGATGTAGTGCAGCACAAAGAGGCAGTGCTGAAGGCATGCTTGAAGCCCTAGTTGGACGAAGCTTATTAAGTCACAGCCTCTACTGAAGGCAAACTTGCTAATCTACAAGCGACTCAGTAGAAGCTTTATGCTAACAGTTCAGGACTAGCGACAGAGCAATTGGTTGAAGAAGTGAAGCAGGTGACTGCACAGTGCATTGCCGAGGTTACCATCATACAGGTTGAGATGGGAGGTCTTCACGCCAAGATCTCTGCATCCGCAGAGTGACTCGAGGGCGAGTCACCATGTTTGTGTTGGGGGCCTATTGGGAATGGGTTCCCCCAAGAGCAGTTTTGGGGCTAAAAGCCCGTGTTTTGGGATAATTTTGTTATAAAATTGTAAAGTCTTCACATTTTGTGGTCGCAGAACGCGAAGGTGTCAAGAGTCATAAAGGGTTGTCCGCCCTTATTTTGTAAAGTGTAAAGTTGGCGCACAGAAGCCTAGGGTGGAAGTCTATAGCTGAGTGCGTGGACCCCTGCAACTGTCTGCGCAGGGCAGATAGAGTCTGTATTAAACTGAAAGATATCAATAAAGAGAAGTATTCTACAATTACTGTGTATTTAGTTCCTGTTAATGCATCTAATTATATGGCATTTTGGGTTTAATTTACAATGTTTATTTGATGCGCGAATATATGTGATTGTATTGGTTAATTGAACGAAAGTAAGCACATCAGTTTATGCAACCCTAACTGTGATTGATTAGTAAGATAAGTAAAACACTTGAGATAACTTGGGAACCTATACAATACATTATCATAGCTACGTGAAAATACCTAGACCATAGGTTAGGGCTACACGAAGGTCAATCGTACACCTTTGTAGAGGTACTGAAGGGTGGAACAAAGGGTAGACAGACAGAGCCCTAAGGCTTAGCGACCTACGTGAAAGTAGGGACAGAGGGTATAAATTGACACCACAACCATCTCAGGGCACGGAAACTTGGTTCCAGCATCCCCCCATACTACTTCGGGTGAGACTTTGGTCCGCGCTCCACGGGCTGATGCCGAAAGGGCCAATGGTGTAGGGATTTGTTTGGCTAACTAACGCTGAACCTGGGTCAAGGACCACGAGGCCAACACATTGGGATTGTGTTAAAAATAAAAATAAAAATTATTTTTTTAATGAAAAAAATATTTATATTCAAGATTAAGGTAAATATAATTTTTAGTCCCAAGGGGTCAGCTAAATTGGTTAATCCGAGAATTGTGAAATTGTTGAAACTCGAAAGACCTAGGTTCAAATCCCCCCTATTGTGACCCGAACTATCGGGAGGAGGAAATATCGTAAACCCCCAGAGGTTTACAAGTAGTAATGTGTCAGGCAGGTTATTGGGATCCTTTGTGTCATTCCCCTATCCTTGTGGTAGTCTTCCAACCACACATAGGCGGGTGTAGCATCACTACACTTTTTCTTTTCATGAATACTTAAGTGTATGGACTACGCCTAACACAACACTTAGTTAATTTTCCAATAAGTGTCTTTAACAATCTAGCAGAATACACATTCATCAACAATTTATCTTCTTCAATTATATTTCACCAGTATGCAACGAAAATCATAATACTACCACAAGTACACACATTAATACTTGGGAGGGGCAACTCCTGTAAAGTTTGCCCAATTCAGTTTAGTAGCAAAACTCCAATATTTACAAAATCTATAATTTTAAAGTCAAGTCGTGCAACTGACCATTCGGCTTGCACACTTGGAAAATTCACCAAATTCGTGTCGCAGCCATGCAACTTGTTGTTGTCTTTGCCCACACTACACAATCGAAAACCCCAAGTTAAGACTTGGCTTAACAAACGGTACTCGTTCAGCTCGGCCCACTTCGTGTTTCAATTTTGCACCTTGTTTATCGTGTAGCACCATTGTACCGCCGCTATGTTTAACTCGCAGTCTGCCCAACTCTGTGCTACCTCCACCCTACTCTCGGTCGTGTCCGCTCATGTTCTAACTTGCAACCTGACTATCAACTGATCACCCAAATCCACCTATCGGAACACATAACATCCGCCCGTTAGTGCGAGCACATGGCCTACACATAATGCGGCCTATCTGCTCAACCTGACCCGACTGTTGCTGCGCAAGAAACAACCCATTTTTGTCCACCTGCAACTTCGACCCAACTCGGTTCTGTTTCCCCACGGCTCCTTCTCGCCTATCTCTTGCTCAGTTCTCCTTTTCACTTGTTCTGAGATGTCTCCAAGTTTGAGATGATGGTTGATATGCCATCAAACTCCCTCCAATATATACCTATCATTCGTCATGGTAATACTCCAAGTGTCGTGACCCTTCGATCATACCAAAGGTTGGCCCAGCCCATATAATATGTTGTTGTCCTCCATTGTATAAGCTTGCTACTCATTTTTGTCAACCTCACCACCTACTCACCCAATCTTCATACTTTGATTCCGCACACATATTTTCCATCTCTGCTCTGTCCATCAGTCACTCCACGAGTCGCTCATATCAAGTGTGGGCTCACTTGACCATCAACTGTGTCGCCTCGCTGATGGGTGCCTTGCCAGGGCGTGCGCTCGCCCGAATGCCCAACTCAGGTTGCTCGGTGCACTCGCCTGCCACACACTCCCATCGCACATCTCGCCGCAGTTCTCATTACACGACTCGTCGCATATAACTGACATCTACCTCTGAGTCACCTTTAACCGAACGTACTAACCTGAGTCACCTTTAACCGAACACTGGCACCCGTCGCACTTCCGTCGTGACCACATCCCTTTAACTGTGGTCGCCGATTTTTCAACTCTCTTAGGTGCTCGCCAACTCGAGGCCCTAACATCCTCCACCACTCCAGAAATTTTATCATCCTTGACAACACCATCATCATCAAAACATCACAAATTGTCGCTAGCTTCAACATCCATTGTCCATGATACCCAACTGTGCTTATCATTGCGTAAACCTCCATTAAGGCTCATGCATCCAAAAAACATGAAAGTCTCCTTAATCCATGAACATCAACCACATCTGTCACAATATCCATGTTGCTCCACCGTGGAAGGTTAGCCCCCCCAACTCAAGCTACCCGCTACCATTGTAACATACATCATGTTGACTCATCATGTGTTGTCATCATGTGAAATATCTACCATGATACTCCATCCAACACAACATATCTCGGTCATCCCTCGATACATCTGTGACAAAACTCGGTGCACTATATGCCCCCATGGCTCGAACTAGTCAGGTGATCAGTCCAACTGTCGTATCTAAATCCACGAGAATGCTCCTCCTCATGCTACCATTGGTAATTTCTCTAGTATCCCATCATAATCTCAACTCGATCAAGAATCCATCCCAAGTGTAAAATAAGCTATGCTCAGGTCCATGAAGTAGTCCTTCATCCCATCTACAACATGTTTCTGTCAATGCTAACGTCCATGTGCTACTCCTGGCGATATCCCAATAGCCACATCCATCCAAGCATCATCATAATGTGTAAGAGAGAGGCCTTATCCCCAAAGGCCCCTTTGTTAGGGTGGTGCAGTCCTTCTCATCATCAAGGGACTACACACACCCACCTCCAAAGGTCTATTGTGTGAGAAGGGCCAGGAAGTTGCCTCCCTAGCTATCATCCAACCATGTATCTGACTGATGTTGTGTCCTCAAGTACTCATGTAAAACAACAATCTCATCATGTGTACACCCAAGCTTCCCAAGCTTGTCCTTCGTCGAAATTCATATATGCCCATAACATATCTGCAAAATTCCACAATGATAGCTGGATCTCTACGTACATAACCTTCCCTAACCATTGCCTTAGAATAAGTTCTCAGACTTCCTCTCTCATCACCAACTCCATGATGGAGTCTCTCAGTAAAAGATGCACCTATCATTCTTCTCTAGATGTGTGGAACTACCTTTTCTCCTCCATATTTCTTCCTAGCTCTCACAATAAAATCAATCATCCTCTTCTCCTTCGTTGCTTGATTCATACATCCAAGTTACCTTTGCTCTACATAGTCATGTTTCACATTTGGGTCCTTTGGATACAAATTCATCGAAGCAATCCTTGGTCTATATCCCAAGAAACTCTTCCTTGTCATTAAAACAATCATGGTTTCTCCTTCAACTATAATCAAGAGTATGTTACAATCCACCATCGGTATGGCTTGTGTAGCTATCAAGAAGTCCTTCCCTAGAACCATAGCATGAACATCCATATCAGTCACTCTCAAATCCAACTTGTCAAACCACGAACCCACTCTCACTTGTGTGTTCTTAAAAACACCCGCCACAACTTTCATGGTAGAGTTTATAGATTTGAAAGCACTCAACTCTCTTTCCATTTTAACTTTCTTCCCAAAAGATGTTGCTGCCTTCCTACTAAGGAAACTATGTGTAGCCCTTGTATCAACCAATGTAGAAAACTTCTTGTCATGTACGGTTACTTGCACAAAACTCAACCTCAAGGCATCTCCATCCTTTGTAGGATTTGTCTTGTGTCTTACCTTAACAACCTTCTTTAACAATTTGACCTCTAAGGGGTATTTTGAATTCCATTTCGACCTAAATGTCCTCTTAAGGTATAAAACCTCCCCTTTCAGTTCATTCGAGCAATTTGATGTTGGTCTAGCTTGAGTTCCATCAAGCTTCTCCTTCATCGCATCCTACTCAAGTGCACCTACTTGGCATACATCAACTTCCACACGAAATGACTCAACCATCCGCATATCATCTTACATGGCTTGGTAATAATCTCCAAGTCTATCAATGTAATCAAGCTCAACTGCTTCTATAACAATGGGTTTATGATCAAGAAATTCCCTTTTGATCTCATCCTCAAGTCCCTTGACGTGAGCCTGCAACATGGTACTTCTCTCCCTTAAGTGAACTCGTCCTTCCATTATTTCTTGGAGTTTTTTGTCACCCTGTTGTATCTTCTCATCAAGTTCAACAGACCTTACATGAAGATTATCCAAGTCCTTCCGCGCCTTAACTATCCTATCTCCAATGTGCCCCAAGAGTTCCCACTCTTACACAAGAGCCTCATAGTGTTGTTGCTTCTTGTCCTTCTAATAACTTGTCATGTCTTCAAGCTTTTGAAAATCTCTCTCTACCAACTTCCTTCGTTTAGCTTGGCCTAAGCTCAATGCTTCACCACCTATTTCACTTCTTTAATCAAGCTCAAGTCGCCCTAAACCAAGCTTTGATACCACCTTTCACACACATATCTTGGTGGTATTCTTCCAACCACACATAGGTGGTGCATCACCGCTACACTTTTTCTTTTCACCAATACTTAAATGTACAAACTATGCCTAACACAACACTAAATAAAAATATAAATATTTCATGAGTATGCAACATAAATAAAAATACTACCACAAGTACACCCATATATACTTGGGAGGGGAAACTCCGTAAAGTGTGCCCAATTTAGTTTAGTAATAAAACTCCAATATTTAAAAAATGTACAATTTTACTATCAAGCCATGTAGCTGACCGTTCAACCTGAACACTTGGACAATTCACCAAATTCATGTCATATTCATGCAACTTGTTGTTGCCTCTACCCACAATGCACAATCAGAAACCCCAAGTTAAGACTCGACTTAACAAATCGATACTCGTTCATCTCAACCCACTTCGTGTTTCAATTCTACACGTTGTCTGTCGTGTTGCACTGTTGTACTTCTATTGTGTTCAACCCGTGGTCCGCACAATACTATGCTACCTCTGCCCAACTCTCAGTCGTGTCCGCCTATGTTCTAATCTGTAACCTGACTGGCAACCGTTCACCCAAATTCGTCAGCCGCAACACACAATTCCCACCCCTCGATGTGAGTACATGGCTTGCACACAGTGCGGCTAGTTCGCCCGACTCGACCCGACCGTTGTTGCGTAAGAACCGACTCGATTTATTCCACCTGCAACTCCAACCCAACCCAGTTATGTTGCCTCGCAGCTCCTTCTTTCCTATCTCTCGCTCGACTCTCCTTCACACTTGTTCTGTGATGTCTCCAAGTTCGAGTTAATGGTTGATATGCCATCAAACTCTCTCCAATATATACCTATCATTCGTCATGATAATAATCTAAGTGTTCTGACCCTTCGGTCATACCAAAGGCCAACCCAAAACTCAACTACACGTCAACCTTCACACTTATATGTGTCAGCCCAACCCATACAATATGTCGCTGTCCTCTATCATATAAGTTTGTTTCTCATTTCGGTCAGCCTCCACCTGCTCACCCAATATTTATACTTCAGTTCCACACACATATTTTCCATCTCTGCTCGATCCACTGGTCGCTCCATGGGTCGCCCTTATCAAGTGTGGACACACTCAACTACCAATCATGTTGCCTCACCCATGGGCACCTTTCTGGGCGCGTGCCCAACCAAACGCCCAACTCAGGTCATTTGGCACAGTCACCTGTTGCACACTCCCATCACAAGGCTTCCAAGTTTCCTTT
>Ga0181469_100951_pt1 | contig 10975 bp, 10 predicted proteins | sample InSIn2SAF170_2_FD_119081 | JGI IMG/M metagenome (GOLD analysis project Ga0181469, IMG submission 119081) | Clean room microbial communities from NASA Spacecraft Assembly Facility at Jet Propulsion Laboratory, Pasadena, California, USA -... ... | reverse complement strand
CAAATAGCAAAAAAAAAGACTAATTTTCCCCCCGGGGCAAATAGCGAAAAAAAGACTATTCACCCCCCGGGGCAAATAGTCAATTCGCTTGTCTAACGCAATAATGCCCACCGCGCAACCAGTCAACACCATTTCCTCAGTCCTTCTCTTATTTATAAAATCATTACATAATTTGAATACATAGTCGGTGACAATTGATCGCAAAACACGTTTCTCTTTTGCCATTAGGGAATTGATGTAAGTTATTACCTTTCCGATACCTTCTATGGGGGACAGGTACTTTCGCACACCATAAAAACTGTTGGTTTGCCAGTTTCCCCAATTTGGCACAATTCCAAATTCCCCCTATAGGGGGGAAAACTGGCACACGGAGAAAAAACTTCAATTTGCATACAAATAGAAAGTGTATGACGATTATGTTTTCGTGTGCCAAGAAATGAAATGTGTGTGCCAACTACTTAAAAGAGTGTACGAAGTCTAGGAAAGTGTGTGCTTGTCTACATTGAGGGTCTAAAAAGAAATAGTATGCTGATATGCAGTGTCGGTCCTTAATGAAAGTAAAAAGAAAATAAAATGAAGCTTTTCATATAATCATGGGGCACACCGATCTAAATAAGTAATGGAATTACGACTCAGAATTCCAATGATTAACAACATTTGCGTTGAGCTTTTCCGCACTGCAGGCTGCCGTTACGATCATGGGCTCTGCCCCTTAGACCCAGACTCCCAAAAATGACTTTAGGACTTTTTCGAAGGCTCGTCACAAACTTTTTAATAGTTGGCAAACGCATTTCCTTTTACAAAATGTCACAGAAACTAGGGACCTTTTCCTTTTACAAAATGTCACCAAAACTAGGTGGCTAACGAAACTAGGAAGCTTTTCCTTTAACGAAATATCACCAAAACTAGGTGGCTAACGAAACTAGTTAGCTTTTTCTTTAACGAAATGTCACCGAAACTAGTGGAGAAACGTGAGAAACATTTTCACTTTCTTTTTGTTGCCGTCCATTTGGACCATTTCTTTAGCTGTACGAAGAGTATCGCCAGTTAGCCTTACGTTCTCCGGGTATCTATCGTTACTTTTACCCAACTATCGAATTCCGTATTTAAAGCAAACGAATCCATTTTCAAGAAAAAATTGTTGCAATTTTTAGCTCTTACTATTGTCTAGCCTTTAAATCAGACGACAATAGCCTCTTCAGCACTGACAAAATCAGAGAAATGTACTAGATCACTTACTATATTACAGAAAAATATTTAGGTGTTGTTCATAAATGACGTATGTGACGATCCATAGGCAATGAGTCAGTTTTTATAGTTACAATAACCGAAAAACACGTCAAAAGTATGGTCTGGAACGTGTTCAGAGCCGATTATAAAACCTTAAAATTTCGGCCAACTAATTCTAAGCAATAATGTTGGAAAATGCTTTTCTCAAAACAGTACTAGATGCAAAAGAAAGAAAACTACCATTTATCCCTATTCTCATACGATTTAAAGTATAAATAATCAAAATGTATAATTCGCTCCGGGGCAAATAGTGAAAAAAAGACTATTCGCCCCCCGGAGCAAATAGCACCTACGTTAGACCAGCTATGCGGAGTATGAGAAGTTCTTAAATTTGTCCGTCTCGAACACGTTGATTGTTAGTATTGATGAAGAAGGCCGTGGCGCGTTTCGGAGTGCGGAACGCGGAATGCGGAGGAAGCATTGGCGATGTGACGAAGGGATGTAGATCACCCCACACGGTGACGGGTGATTCTTCCAATTCGGCAGACTTTCCGACATCCTGTCTAGCGGAAGGGGAACGGACGGAGGTGTATGGTGGTTTTTTGGACTCATCCGTCTCGCGTTTTCCTATCGACTGTAAGGGGTAAGAAAGTCACGACGCGTTATGCTGTGGATGAGCCGTTTGAAGCGACGCGTGTTGAGACTGACAGGAAAAAGGAAACGTTCCCCCTGTTTGGGAGATGGCTCAGCATTTTGTGAAAGCCGGTGGTAGGTAAAGAGAATTTCGCTCCGGATGCGGGGACCGTTCCGTCGCGTAGCGTGAAACCAGAAGGTAGATAGACAAGAAAAGCCTTTCGTAACGGCGGGAATCGTAACGCTCTACGACGAACGGGCATAATGAGACGTGATAGAACTTCTCAGATGCGTGACGACAGACGTGTCAACGCAAACTATAACGCGAACTATAGTCGTTTGGATGACTGGTACCGTCAAGAAACTAATGTTTTTTCTTCTTCTTTTCCTATTCTTTGATAATGTTTTTTGGGAAATAAATGTATAATGCGCACGTTTTTTATTTTGTTGGATGCGGAACAAGGCCGTTGTAGAGACATTTCTACTCGCATTTATCCGGTCTCGTGTACGACAACGATGAGTTGAGTATGCATTACCAGTGCGGAATACGGAAAAGGGATGGTAGTACTTGTTTGCTTTAAATGCGTGATAAGGGACTACCAATTTGGCTTCTTTGATCGAATAAAATGTTGGTGGTATGTGTGTATGTGTAGTCGTTACTAGGATAAGTGAAGAACGACGACTGATCGGATCGAAGCACTAGTAATGGTGGTCAGAACTGCGTGGCGTGTAACTTAGTCCGGGCCTGTTTTTCGGAATAGTGGAGTCAATTAGGGATTGTGAATGGGTGGACTGAAGTACTAGTGGGCTTCGAGCGTGTATTTGAAGTAGAGTGTTAAGACTGTATTTTGTGCGGCGATGAAGACTAAAGAAGCGAATCAGTTGAATCAACTTGGTCAATCTCTAAAGATCCACCTTCTAAAGTCAATTCATTGGAATTAAAATTGTCACTATCGAAACTAGACAGCTTGTCATTGCTTGAAGCTGTTTTTTCTTATTAATTACATATGAATTCTTTATGATTTCTTGAGCCACTTCTACCGTGCCTTCCTCTCATCATTTCCCTTTGGTCCTAAAATATTCTTATTTTTATAGTCAATTCAATTAAAATTTTTTGTTCTTCCTTCGCTTTGCTTTGCTTGACTTTTCGTTACACTTTGTTGGACTCGTACGAAGTGCAATGGTCCTATACGTTTACTACTAACATGGGGTAGATCGGGCGGGAGTAAGGGGGATGCATTTAATATTGTCCAGAGAAAACGAATCTGCAAAAAAAATGTATCCGTCTGTCCGTCTCCACTTTTTTTTTCTAAACGGCACAACCAATCACCCCAAGGGCCTCTCATCGTTCGGGTTCAAAGATGAGCGAAATCGGGTCAAGTGGTTCCGGAGATATGGTCGAAGAAGTGTCCAAAAACATGGGTTTTCGAGGGTTGTTGGATCTTTTTCACAAATATATCGGCAAGTGAGGTGCAGAAATTGTTCATTTTGGTCATAAATTAAAGATTTCGATCTGAAGGTACTGGGAAAATGTTTTTCATGAAAGTCGGTTGAGCGATTATGGAGCCCACGTTGTTTAGCGTCAATAATGAGTTAAACATAAGACATAAGGTCTTACTTCCGAAGGCAAAGTTGTAGAGAATTAAATTTTATTGAACACGTGTCTCAGAGATCTAACGAAAAATGTCGCAATTCTGGGATATAAACACTTCCAGATTTTGGAGGGATGACTCATATTTCTAGAACTGTGGCACTTCGGAAGTTGCTTTCAAAGGCAAAGTTGTAGAGAATTAAATTCTTTCGCCCAAGACTTTTTTAGCCAAATATTTTTTGAGGTTGTACAGGAGGCTGGAAAGAACATTTGAACCTATGAAATCATGCGTACTTCGGGAGGGCTTTCGACATTACCTTGGGTAATTTATGTGTGACGATCAGATCCTGATTGTTCTAGAAGTTCTGATACGCAAGGGTCTTTGCATATTTTTGGACCCGTACGAAGTACAGAGGTCCTTTACGTTTAATACTAACATTGTAACATGGGGTAGACCGGGGCGGGAGTAAGGGGGGTGTATTTAATATCGTACAGAGATGAAGAATCCGCAAAAAAATTGATGTCCGTGTGTCCGTCTGTCCGTCTGTCTGTGTGTCCGTCTCCACTTTTTTTTCTAAACGGCTCAACCAATCACCCCAAACTTTTTTTTCCCCTGAAAGGTATATGCTTCCCATGATTCAAGTTCAAAGATGAGCAAAATCGGTTACTTAGTTCCGGAGATATGGTCGAAGAAGTGACCGAAAACATGGGTTTTCGATGGTCGGTGAAACTTTTTCTCATATATCTCGGCAAGTATAGCGCCGAAATTGTTCATTTTGGTCTCAAATTAAAGATTTCGATCTTAAGAAACTGCGAAAATATTTTTTGTGGAAATCTATTGAGAGATTCGGGAACTAGGACCCATGGAGTGGCCAATTTTCCGCTTCTTGGCCATATACAATAGGAGGTGGTTTAGCTTCAATATTTAGTTAAATATGAGACATAGAGACTTACTTCCAAAAACAAAGTTGTAGATAAATCAATTTTAGTGAAAACGTGTTTCAGTGTTTTCCCGAAAAATGTCCCAATCCTGGGATATAGTCACTTCTAGAATCAGGAGGGATGACTCATATCTCTACTACTGTGGCACTTAGAAAGTTGCTTCCAAAGGCAAAGTTGTAGAGAATTAAATTTTAGTGAACACGTGTTTCAGGGTTCTCCCGAAAAATTTCCCAATCCCGAGATATAGCCACTTCTAGAATCAGGAGGGATGACTCATATCTCTAGAAGAAACTGCGACAGTTAGAAGGCAAAGGCAAAGTTGTAGAATTAAATTCTTTGGCCCAAGACTTGTTTAACCAAAACTTTTTTGAGATTGTACAGGAGGTTGGAAAGAACATTCGGACCTATGAAATCATGCGTACTTCGGGAGGGCTTTCGACATTACCTTGGATAATTTATGTGGGGCGATCAGTTCCTGATTGTTCTAAAAGAATTTGAGAATTTTGGTTCTTTGGTACTCTGCCGTATCTATTCTGATACGCAAGGGTCTTTGCATATGTTTTACATTTATATTTGATTTTGTTGTGAATTTTGTTATGAATATTTTGTGCTCTGTGCGAACTTTCACCACATCGTTTTTTTGGAAATAAAATGTCAAGAAAATCGTGAAAATTTCGAGAAAATTTAGAAGATAATTTCTCCTAAATAGTCTGTGCTTCATTCCCAACACTTCGTTTATAATTCCTCATTCAATTTTGTATCGATTCTAACTGCATCTGAACTAAACTTTTTACTTAAAACTCACCTTCCAGACACAGTTGGTCGCTAAAAAATGGAATGTAAAGATAGGGAACTAAAAAGTTGAATTTTTTAGGAATTGTGACCCACATAACTGTATACACAGTACCATTGTACAAAACGCTGGCTCATAACTACGTTGTACCGGATGATGTCCTAACAAATGGAGTCGCAAAGCATTGGGCGAGGACAACAGATCAAATTTCACTTTATTGGTTTCCAGCTTTTAAAGAGGTTGTTGTAGCTAACTGGACAATTGTCGATGAGTCAACGCCAGGCAACGCATGGACTAATGATCACGTTCCACCGACATATCAAAATTTTAATATTCTCACCGGTATCCTCAAAGAAATACTTTTCGATTTGACATCCAGTACATGCGCATTAGCCAATTCGCTAGGTATACGAAACACGATTAAAAACACATCAATTTACTTACTCAGACCATTTTTGTTGCTAGGCTACAAATTTCTGCATATTTTGGAGTACTATTTGGAATTAGCCCTTTTGATAAAAATACCAGATTTTGTGCCTATCTATACCGAGGACGGAATAAAGGCTCAAAATCCTGCGGTAGGCTATTATGATCTGATGTTTGCTCCAATTTGTTATGATGAACCTCAAGGCTTTCTAGGAGCTGCCTGTCCTTGGGCTAGTCAAGAAAACGGTGTGACGTTTGTTGATAACGAGTATGTTGAATTAATTTTAATTTGCACCCTACTCTACTTGTACAATGCACGACTAACCAAAGTATTTGAAAAAAAATTACATTTTTTTGGGTATCACTGAGAGGAGAATTTTTCATTAACTCGAACTTTTCCAGTTCATAACTCAAGATAGAAAGGACTTTTTTAAAACAATTTTATTTTCATATCTTCATTCTTACGGTCAGTTCATTTTAACGTCTCCGGATTTTGAATCGTGCAGATTTTTCGACCGAATTTCAACACATCCGGATTTTTTGCGTCCGAATTTTTAAAACAACTCAGAAAATTTAAATTTGATTTTCAAAAAAAAAATAGTTTTCAAAAATGTTTTTCAAATTTTCAAGAAAATTCAAAATTTGTCTCCTAAAGTCGAATCGAATAACTAGCCCATTGTAGGTTAGGGTGGTATTTTTGTATGTGAACATTAACTTGTCGAAAAGTGTGAGGCCCGGCCGAAAAACAATTCTTTTCGACTCTGATAACAATTGTGTATGGGCCCAACTCGATCCGAGGCTATCTAGTCGTTCCTAGCAAGGTATATAAACACTGAAGGTAACGCAATCCCTCAGGGAATAGCAAAAAATGCGGATCCCAAGTTTGAGGTGAATATAGATTTGTTATGTTGGATCCGTGACACTTTCGTATGCTTAAGGTGTCGCAACTGCTTAGTTTAGTATCAAATTTTTTCATGTGTGGCAACTTCAGCAAGTTAATTTGCCATGCTTGCAACATTATGTAGACATATTCACCTGAAAGTTGGGCCCCGGACGTTTTTGCTGATTTGCGTTACCTTCAGTGTTTATATACTTTGGATCCTAGAGAGCTAAAACCACGAAAAATCGGGAAATCCATGAAAAATGCATGGTTTACGCAAAGTGGTCGTAACTATTACATGATGAGGAGATCTTATGACCCTTTGTTTCCTCCCTTTCATCATTTAAATCATTCAAACCTCCCTGTCTCAGCCAAGAACCTTTCCAAAACAGCAGGTCCTAGCTGGGGAACATCCTAGGTTCGCATAGAGCTGTTTCCCAGCATCCTCTGCCTCAGCCTGGAGAAAATGGGACATTCACATATTATGTAAACTCCCGTTTCTTCTGCAAGTCCACAGGCACAGTCAGGTCTCTCTTTGAGATTCATTATCGCCAGGTGCTTGTTCAGCCCACAGTGTCCAGTAATCGCACCCACTATTCTCCTGATGTGACTCCGGTCCATGCTGATCAGCTCCCTGGACTATGCCTCATTCATCTGGCATAGGGAAGAAACGCTTCGCATTCGATCCTCCCTCATAACTCCCCCACCACTCAGCGTGCTGTGAACGTACCCAGTCCCTCAAAGCGATTGCGTTTTGGGATCAGAGCAACCCCGGACTGGCACATCCGGGGCGGGGACTGAGACGAAATGATTTAGTATGGAAATTCACTTCGTCTCACTCCCCGCTCCGAATGTGCCAGTCCGGGGCAGGATCAGAGGATCGGGTCCACACACTGGATGTTCTGAGCCTATTTTCGCTAGCTCATCAGCCCTCTCGTGACCCTCAACCCCAGCGTGTCCAGGCACCCAGACAATCCTGACCCTAATCGGTTTAGATTTTGTTTACATTCTTTCACCAACTTGGACGTCGTCCCAGGACACGTAAGAGCTCTTATCAGAGCCTCACTGTCCGAGCATATGATAATTTCCTTCCCATGGGCATTGGACGGAGGATCTTCTTGAGCCCCACAGTCACCGCATAGACTTCCGCCTGGAAAACGCTTGCGTGATTTCTCAGGTAATACCATCTATCATCCGCGACCCCTGGGGAATGTACTCCCGCCCTGTCCCTCCCCCTAGGGCCTTCGATCCGTCCGTAAAGCTTACCCAGCCGTCCTCGGGTAGGCCTGTCAGCCTGCCGTTCAGCCATTTAAGTCTGCTCGGCAGCACGGCTTCAAAGTGCTTTTCGAAGCTGACTTCCGGCGAGTACCCTAGGCATGTGAAAGATCGCGTCGGGTATCACTTCCCTGATCTTTCCATGCCCGGTCAAAAAATTCCGAGTCCAAAGGCCTCCTTACACCAGCCTGTCTGCCGTAGCGAACGCCCTAGCCTGTATCACTGCGTGAATCGGCGGGATAGCCAAGAGCAGTTCCATGGCCCCGGTGGTGCATATGCACACTTGCCTTTGGTCGCAAAGCTCCTTCCTCGCACTCCCAATCCCAATCCCAATCCCAAGCATCGGCCACCACACTATGCAGCCATGGCTCATCATGAGCCTAATCACAGCTTCATAGATCCACAGTATAGCTCTCGAGGACAGGCTCCAGCTTCTCCCAAAGGAGCACATCCAAAAAGCCGTGTTGGCCTTCTGTCCCTTGTCGCTTACATGTGGTATCCAGCTAAGGTTGCAATCAAGTATCACCCACAGGTATTTTACCTGAGTGCTAAGCCCGATGTCTTTCCCGAAGAGCCTGAAATTCCATACGAGATCACTGATCTCAGATCAGTACCAGTTCTTTTTTTACTAAAGAGTCTTGTCCGGATTGACTTTCAGGCCATTTCTCAGACACCAAGCTTCGACTACCCTCAGGGACTCTCTGACACCACCCCCAGCGTACTCTCAAACTTGCCCCTAATCAGAACAGTCAGGTCATCAGAGTCCCTTGCGCAAAAAGTCCCTTGCCATTCAGCTCCCTAATGAGGGAGTCCACCAACACACACCATAGTATGGGTGAGAGCATGCCTCCCTGAGGACATCCACCAGCCACCCAGTAACCGGTTTTGTGATCGCAAACATTTCCTTCCACAGTCCTGTTTCTGAGCATGCTATCAATCCACCTCACCACCATCGGTGGTACATTTCTATCTACCAGAGCACGACGGATAACTCCGAAACCAGTGTTATCGAAAGCATCCTGAATTTTCACAAAGCATCCAAGGGCAACTTCACCGGTTTCAAATGATCTCTCCACCCTGGCTACTAGTGTGTAGCGCAGAGTCAGTGGACTTCCCTGCTTGGTAGGCATGTTGATTCCTATGCAACGGAGACTTAGTGAGAATTTCTCTCCTTAAGTAATAGTCCACCAGCCTTTCTAGCGTTTTCAAAATGAAAGACGTCAGACTTATGGGCCGAAAATCCTTTCGGTTCAGTATGGTCCAAAGAAGACAAATTGTCAGTCTTTTTTATTAAATTATTTTATGATTTATGAGGAATCTCTAGAGATTCAAACCGAGCTAATTACATTTTGAGATAGTCCATATTTTATCATGTTCAATAGTTTTCTCTTTCTTAATCATGCGCCTCTGTGAAACCTCAAACAGAATCAACATAATCGGTCCTATTTCACACAAAGTACTTTGATCAGTTCTCATGGAACCCGAACATGCGGTAGACACCTAAGGACTGAAAAATCGTCTTCTGGGAACTGTACTGAACCGAATAAATTAAACTTTCCCTAACAGTACTCCTCATGTCCTTATCATGCAATAGCTACGACCACTTTGCGTAAACCATGCATTTTTCATGGATTTCCTGATTTTTCGTGGTCCCTGGCAACTACTAAATCGCCTCGGATCGAGTTGGACCCATACACAATTTTTATCAGAGTGTTTAATGGATTTTATTCCCCAAACTTTTAGACAAGTTAATTTTTAGGACCACCCTATTGTATGTCTAGGTTCTGAGGCAACATCCACATATATATCCCAATAGTCGAAGCTTTTAAATAAAAAATTGATTTCGCTGTTTTGAGCAGATTTGCAATTGGCCTTGATGATTTAGCAAATGTAGTTAGAGACGTCAAAGATATTGTGAGTAAGACACCGACGGCCTTCCCCATACAAGGAATTCTGCTTAGATTTTCGGATGCAACGGATATCTATATGTCTACAGCCTATGGAAAGCAATCGGTACATTTTGAATTTTATGAATGGAAACGAAAGAATTATTACAAAGATTCAACAGGCAGTTTGGCTGGATATCAAACAATTCTCCAAACATTGGTTCATATAAATAAACATTTCGCATTGTTTATTCGATTTAAATCATTTGAAAAATATATTTTAGACACGAAAATACAATGCACGGAGTCATTGGGGCAAAAGTGGCTTGGTGTATCACAACAGCGAGAGTCTTGATTTGAAATTGGATGATTATGCTAGAGAAAAATTTATTGGTAAATTTTATTGTCAGTGGCAAAATATTTCTATACATAACAAATATATGGATTCGCTTATTGCAGAGGCTATGAATAAATTCGATCCAGACGAAATATTTATTAACAATTTTGGACGTCGTATCAAACGGCAGGGGACTATCGTTGACATCGATCCGTTGACAATTCATTGTGCAATTTTAGGCAATTGTATTTGCTCACAAAATGCGGATTGTGCCGAATCACAGACCTGCACTACGATTCCCGGGTACAATTACAACGTTTGCAAAACAATAAATGAAATACCTGAAGTGGCAATTGACAAGAAAAAGCTTCCTCCACCTTTCGGTGTGTTGGGTTTTCTTCTCTCCAACATATTTACATCTGCACCGCAGGCCTATGCGAATTGTTCAATTCTAAAGTAGACAATGTATAAGTCGCGTCGTTACCATATTTATGTGTGATTGTAGTATAATTTTATCGCTAAGTGCAATAAGGAAGGAATGTAGTTAATTTAATAATGAAAGAAATTGTATTTTATGTAGCAGGGAGACAAGCTTATTTTCCACACATTTGAAACACAACGGCGTTCTCAAGTCATACAAATACGACGCAGTTTGCCGATGCTGGACTCGAGAAACTTTCGAAAACTTTTCCAAACAACACCTTAGCCAAATCAAAGCGGCAATTTGAAAGTATTTGGAGGAGGAGTACGAATGCAACGAAACGACAACCAGGAAGACAATGTCAGTGACTCGCCAATAGAGGACGATCTATTCGCTCACATCTACAAATCAAAGAAAAACATAAGAAAAGAGACCCGTACGAATCAGAATCAATGTCTAACACTCTAATGTTTATTAAAATTTAAATAAAACTTTGCGTTACTAGTATAATCGAGGAAATTTATTAAATTAAATTGCAAATTGCCCGAAAGGCAATTAGCG
>Ga0181469_100833_pt2 | contig 11006 bp, 14 predicted proteins | sample InSIn2SAF170_2_FD_119081 | JGI IMG/M metagenome (GOLD analysis project Ga0181469, IMG submission 119081) | Clean room microbial communities from NASA Spacecraft Assembly Facility at Jet Propulsion Laboratory, Pasadena, California, USA -... ... | reverse complement strand
AGTGGTGTCACGTCGTCAAAATATTCACCATCCGATCTCCCAGCTCGCCCAGGACCAGAGTACGCAGAAGTTCTTCGTCGGTGCAGGCTTCCCTGAATCGAAGTCCTCGGGATCTCAGCCAGGCCATCCTGGTCATCGTCATACCGAGTCAGGCCAATCAACCGCGTCGGGGGGCGAGGACCAGCTCCCTGTCTCTCATCGACAGCACGCCTTCAGGAGGCATCATGGCTCAGATCTCACCCCGTCCTCCTCGCTTCCAGCTAATCTCGACCAGATGTCTGGTTCTGAAAGCTCGAATTCCCTAGCTCACCATCGTTTCGCCAATCCCATCCATGCCGACTCTCTCGATCTACCTCGCCCTTCTGACCGCCCTCGGAGTCCCGAAAAGAAGATCAAGATCTCGGGTCCTTCGAATGGCGTGCCCATCGGAGCCGACTTCAAGCGTAGAGATGTAGACAGGAAAGCTAAAGTGAAATCTTCCTTCTGGGACTTTGCCGGACGCCGAGGCAATGGTAAGTCATCAGCATCCACTCTTGAGGCCAACGATAACACGCTCGTTGATCTCGCAGAACGGAAAGATCCAACAGCAGCGCCTTCCAGGCCTGTCTTCGGGGTACCGCTACAGGAAGCAGTCGAGATAGCCAGAGTACGGGAAGACTCAGAGCTACCAGCGGTCATCTTCCGTTGCGTTCAGTACCTGACAGCTGTCAATGCTGAGAACGAAGAAGGTATCTATCGATTGTCTGGAAGCTCCGCAGTTATCAAAGCTCTCAAGGATAGATTCAACGCTGGTGAGCGGGCCTTCCCTGTGCCAGTCCTTATTACACTAGGTATTGAGTGCACTGCTACAGAGGGTGATTTTGACCTTACGACGGAGTACTTCGATCCTCACGCTGTAGCGGGAGTGCTCAAGTCATTCTTCCGGGAACTACCTCAGCATATCTTTACTAGCGAACTTAATCCGGACTTCATTCATGTCAACGACATCGAGGCACATAACGACAAGGTGAAGGAGTTGACTCGCTTGGTCACGCTTTTGCCGGTCGCGAACTACACTTTACTTCGCTTCCTGTCTGCGCATCTCGTCAAGATCGCTAACAATGAAAGTATCAACAAGATGAACGTCCGCAACATCGGTATCGTCTTCTCGCCTACTCTGGCTATCCCAGCCAGTGTGTTCCAGCAATCTTGTTGGTGTCCCAGAAGCTGACGCGCCGCCTTCCAGCCCTCCTTAGTCTCTTCATAAATGACTTTGACCGGATCTTCCGAGAAGTAGATCCAGTAGATCCAGAAGATCCAGACGAGTACAAAGTGCCAGTCGTCCCTGAAGAGGATGCCGCCCAAGCTGGTAAAGAGCGACATAGAACCCGTAGCAACCAGGAGAGTAGTGTCAGGCGACGAAGCAGGAACTCTATGCTATTCACGCAAAGTGGGGCAGATAGGCTCCTGGAGTTGACCAATGATCTTGATGGTGAGCAACGTCTGTTTTCCGCGCGTTGACGACAAGCTGACACTTCCTACCAGATCCCCAAGAAGAGGAGGAGAGTTACGACTCGCGATCCGAACAAGACCCAATCAGAGCCTTCACGGATAGGACCAACTATAACGATGAGACGGTTAAGGAGCGCCACCGTAACAAGCTCACGATCGACGTATCCGACGTTACTATGACCAGCCCAAGCTATGGTCAGCCGAAGAGCCCTTCGATGGATTCGACGTCTTCGCCGCGAACCCTCAACATGCCATTACGCAGTCCCGCATCCGCCCACTCGACGTCACCTCGGCCTAACGAGGTCTTTTCAGGACGTAGATAGCGTTTCAGCCATACCAAGTCCGTATCGGAATACCCGGATTCCTCTAGATACCTCCTTCATGTCGAAGTTTGCTTGCTTTGTCTTCCTGATTCTATCCAGTGCGCCACCGCCACAGAGCCCGATACCTTATCTTTCCTGCTTCACCCAGTGTAGTACCGATACACTGTTTGACGTGCTCATGCAAGTCGTTGTAAATAGTCGTTCTACCGCTCACCTTCGTTCAGCAATGCAATGAAGCGGCAGAAGTCACATCTCTTCCACTACGACACAAGGCCATTTGAGCCAAGCAAGAAAGACATCTGGGAAAGCAGCTTGCGTAAAAGGGGAAAGGTTTTGGGATACTGACTTGCTCGACTTCATTCCACTACTGGAGTATTTTGCGTTACATTCTTGCTCGATGGCTGAAACATGGGGGTACATTTTGCTAAATATGCTGCTCTAGCACTCCCTAGTCTCTTATGATGGTGAATATTTTGACGACGTGACACCACTAATAGCATGATGGTAACTCATGACGCATGCTTTGACCGCGACGTCATTTCCATTTCCTCTAGTAGAAGTCCGTCTAATGGAGAAGGTGGCGGATCTGAGCCTCGACGAATGGGTCGGCGTCGATCGTATAGATGACCTTGGCTTGTTTGAAGCCGTTGAACTGGCTAGCAGCGCAGATCGTGTAGGCGCCCATGCTCTCCCACCGAAGCCAATCGCCGACGACGAGTCTGGCCGTGGGGAGGTAGGAAAGCTTGCTGACACAGTCGATCGAGTCGCAGGTGGGACCCCAGACGGAGCATGCTTCGAGCTCGTCCTCGCTGACGGCTGCAGAAGGGGAGGAGACGAAGGACCCGTCCATGGTGAGCACCAGGGGGTGGACGACCTGGTGGTCGAACATGGTACAGTTGAAGGCTCCGTAAACACCGTCATTGACGTAGTCTGAAAAATGCAGTAGGTTAAGCTTCAAGCAGTGATGAGAGGGACAATCGAGCTCACACATCACGATCGGCTCCTCCTCTGTCATTCCATCGTCGTCCACAACAGCCGCCTTTCCTCTCCGGGCGATGATGTTGGTCGCCATCTCGAAAGCCTCGCTGACGAAGTATCTTCCCGGCTCGGCGATGATCCGAACACCGTCCTCCTTCGGAAAGTGCAGCGCAATGGCCTCCCTCAGGACGGCTGCGATGCGAACAAAGTTGTCTCCCCCGAATCCGCCTCCGACGTCGAGGAGGTCGAAATGGAATCCGAGCTCCTTGCCGACATCGAAGGCCCATCTGGCGCGCTCGACAGCGTCACCGAACAGGTCCGGGTTGGTGCACCCGCTCCCGACGTGGAAGGAGATCCCGACGACGTCGATATCGAGCTCTCTCGCCTTCTCGAGCAGACCGCGGACCTCACTGAGCGGTGCGCCGAACTTCAGGCCGAGCTTGCAAAGGGATCCACTATCGTCCGTGAGGATCCGGAGGACCATCTTCGCCCTCGGGAAGAACCGAGCGACCTTGATGAGCTCGTCGGCGTTATCGAAGGTCATCATCTGGACGTTGTGCTTTGCCGCGTGCCGGATGAAGGAGGAAGCCTTACACGGGTTGGCATATATAATCTTGTTCGGCGAGACTCCGTACGAGAGCACATTTGCGATCTCTGCGTGCGAGGCACAGTCGAACCCCAGTCCGAGACGGGCCATCATTTGGATGATGACCGGGTCCGGATTGCACTTGACGGCTGGGGACAGTAAAGGGTTTAGCTTGTCTTCTCATCAAGTTCGGCTGGACTGAACTCACCGAAGAAGGCCTCAACGCGGTCGCCGAGCTCCCTCTGCCAGAGGATGTACCTGTCGTAGACCCGCTTGAGGTCACAGACGAGGAAGGCGTTCTCGCCCGCTGGCTCGCACTCATCGATATCAACATCGGCTAGGACTTTCTTGAAGGTGTCGATGACGCTCGCAGAGTGAATGAGCGGAAGCGGGTGAGGCGGTGTAGGATGGTGAGGGTGGTCGAACCTGTTGGCCAGGGTCCGTCGAACGGGAGGGGAGACGGAGAGGGTAGGAGCTGGGACTACGGGCAGGCTAGGCAGGTAGACGGCAGCAGCTGCCGAGCTAGCTACGGAGGAGACATGGCGTGGGAGATGGGAGTGGGACTCCCTCTGGGCGGCAATGCCGCTGTGGTGGGTTTCGCGGCCGAGATAGTTGACTGAGGTCGGGTATGCAGCGAGCGCGGCTGGAGAGGTGGGGAGGTAGAGGGCTGTTGTCATTCCCCTTGCGCTGCTGTTGGGATGTCTGCGTCGATGATGGAAAAGATCGACGGGGCGATGTAAGATGGTTTTTGGTGATCTAAGTCTACGAGAGCGACAGGAAAGTGAACTCCCTCGCCCCCTCTACGGTCTCTCTACTGATGGACGGCCTGATGCGGCAGCTAGTTCCCCGCCCCAGAGCTACGGGGAAAGTTATGGGTGGGGGTTTTCTGATTCTGATTGCCTCTACGCCTCCCTTTCGGTTTTTCGATGAAACGAGTTAGGGAGGCTTCAGGATGTCGTTCAAGGAGAACAGCCTGAGCCAAGTGAACGTCGTGGTGGGCGTTGCTCGCTCTCTTCCTCGACTTTCTCTTGCGAAAAGTCGAAGGGGAGCCCGGGATCTGGGTCGAGTTGGAGCGGAGGAGAGAGACGGGAGCGGCTGTGCGTCCCTGTTGAGCTCGCTGTTTCGCAGGCTGTGCTGAGCTGAGCTGCTCTTCTCTTTGAATTGGCAGAAAGTAAAGCGATGCAAACGGGATTAACAATTGGATGTGGCAACTTGTAATGGAAGCTTTTCCTGGAACAAGGGGGATCGCCAGGCGTGAGGGAACGAGGACAAGGTGAACAGGAACAGTACGTAGTTGGCATGGACTACTACATAGTCACCGCCGGTGGTCCCTTTCCCGGTGGGACTCGCCCTCCTTCGCTCGGTTCCGGCCTCCACCGCCGCCGCCGCCACCACCACCACCACCTCGCTCCCTGTCCCTCACCTCGCGCTCTGCTCTCGCCGTGTCTCTTCCCCCGCCGAACCCGCCGGTCCTCTTCAGCCTCGCCTCCTCCCGTTTCGCATCCTCGAGGGTCATCTTCCGCTCTCTCGGGTCGACGACCTCGTACTCGTCGAGCTGGTGCCGGTCCATCGTCGCGTCCTTCCGGAACCGGAGCGAGTGACCCAGCCAGCCCTCGTCGTCCCCTTCGTCCTCGCCCTCCAAGATCTCGCCGTTGTACCCGTCGACGGTGCTCGTCGGTGGCAGTCCCCCCTCCTCACCCTCGCCCTCTGCCGTCGCGTCCACTGCAGCCGCCCTGATCTTGCCCCTGAACCCCTCGAGCACGTCCAGCAGGTCTTCGTCGTCGTCTCTCTTCCCTCTCTTCCTCCGCCCGCCACCGCCCGTCTCCTCCGCTCTCGCTGTAGACTTCCCGATCGACCTCCCTCCTCTCGTATAATTCTCCCTCTGAGCCGCGAGCAATGCTGCGCCACTCTCCTTCCCCTTGCCCTTGCCCTTCGCGCCCTTTCCATTCGTTCGCTCGTCGTCGTCGTCATCATCCGAATCGCCACCCCTTCTTGTGAGCTTCTTGAGGTCAGCCTGCACTCTCGCGATCTCTGCCTTGACGCGTTCGCTCTCGGAGACCGCTTTGATCGACTCCTTCTCTTTGCCCTTGTCCTTGCCCGGCTTGTGCAGGAGACTAGACAGGCCGCCGTCGTCGTCCCTTGCTACTCGGGAAGAAAAGGCTGAGGAGTCCATCGAAGGCGGTAACGTCGACCGTTTCGAGCGAGGGTCCTATACCGCACACACATCTGTCAGCTGGACCTGCCGTCAGAATGAACTGAAGATCGACCTCGTCGAATGCTTCAGCCTTCCGTTTCTTCTCTGCCCTCTCGAGGCCCCTCCCCATCCCGTTGGGCATTTCCGCCGGTAGACCCCTGGCCTCAACAACCTCCCTGCTCAGATTACGATCGCCCACCAGGACGTCATGTGCGCTCCTAATCTTCTCCGCCCTCACGCCTCCGTTCACCTCCGTCTCCGCCTCCTCCCCAAAGCTGAGCAGGGTCTTGTTCTTCACTCCCTGCTTCTTCTTCCCACGAGAAGCAGCCGCCTTCCTCGCCTCCCTCCGCGCCTTCTCCTGCGCCCTCTTCTCGGCAGCTGTTATCCTCGGGACGATATCTGGGAACGGGTTCTCGTCGACCTCGATCGTCTTTATGATCGTAGGGTAGACGGGTCGCTCGCTGCCCGGCTCGAGCTCGCTCTCGCTGATCTTCAGCACGTTGAAGTACGTGTCTCCGCGGACGGTGGCAAAGATCGTATGCTTGTTCTGGAGGCCGTCCGCGCGGTCAAGGGTGATGAAGAACCTGTGAGAAGCTACCGGTCAACGAAAGCACCGTTTGCTGTAACGGCCAGGCTACGGAGCTCAAGAACGTTCGCACGCACTGGGAAAGGTTCGTGTTCCTTTTGCCGGTATTGGCCATGGCCACGATCCCTCTTCTGTTGAACCGCAAGCGCTGGGTGAACTCGTCCTCGAAGTAGCCCTCGTCGTAGATGGACTCTCCCCCCTCGCCGGAGTTGCTCGCGTCTCCCGTCTGGACGCACAGCCCGGGCACGACCCGGTGGAACTCGCATCCCTCGTAGTAGCCCTCGAGAGCGAGCTGGACGAAGTTCCGGACCGCTTTCGGTGCCTCGCGCGGCCACAGCTCGAGCAGGATGTCGCCCGCGCTCGTGTGCACCGTCACTTGTCCAGAGGTGACCGGCTCGACGGTGACGGGCTGGGCCATTACGCTCCTCGACTGAAGAAGAAGACGTTCGTTCGTCGAGGAGAAGAGGAAGACTCGCGCAGAATGCTTGCCCAACCTCGAGGGCTGCGACCAGAAGACTAGCGTAGCGCAATGTCCGATAAGCAGATGTGGGATGTATTGCTACACAGCATGAGGCTACAGATATTCTTGCATGAGTAGAACGAATCAGAAAGGCTACCTGGCCAAGCTGCCGGTCGATCACAGTGATTGCGGGCGAGTACATCAAGATGGAAAAGAAGGTGTACGACTGCTTGCCATAGGAAACGATGAGCCTCCAACAGAAGGCCGAGATCCGCGCGTTAACCGAGAAATTGCGAATGCTGGGAACGCCAATCTGGTGCGGCCTGTAAGCTATGCACCGGAAGAGTAGCGAGAGATCCGCACGTGCGTACGAGGGTCATAAGCCTCTCTGTCAGTTCATGCAATGTTTGCCCAAGATTTGAGTCTGATGTCAGTCTCCCTGCGAAGCACCAGTGAGGTTCATAATCGAAACAATATAGTCCACACACCTCGTCTTCAAGAGTTTCCTCAGTCTTTTGACCATGTCGTCCACAGTTCCGTGTAGACTGACCTTCTTGTCCTTGACGTGATGGAACTCGAGATTCTTTCGGACACCAGCGTAGTTCATCGATTTGAGTTTTCTGACCGTCTTCATCGTGATGTACGGATCCGGTATAAAACTTTGATACTTGTTCGACAATCCCTCGAGGTACTTGCGACAAGTGGCTGTTAACAGAAACCTGTCAACTTACTTGTGAGGCTTAATTGCAGAATGGCTGCCATACCTGGAACATGCAAATCAACGGGCGAGTCGCTACCGTTCTTGTAGACTAGTCTATTGACGATGTAACGAAGACTGAGCATCTTCACATTGGTGCCAATCAAGCAGAGCGTTCGAAGCGAAGTAAGGCAGGCAAGCTATGAGCAAAGCATGCTCAGATCAGCAGTATGCCCCATGCGACAGAGCAAGGGCATCTCACGTTGTAGCACGACGGATGCTGTATTCGTCCGTTGTGCCCAAGCTCCAATTTCGTCAAGAAGGGCTTGAGTGCGACGAGGTGTGCAGTAGCCTCGGAAGAGATGCCAGTGTACGACAAGTCCAGATCATTCACCCTCAGGTTTGAAAGACACGCGACGTCCTCATCAGCAAGAGGGACTTTCTTTAGGCTGAGGATGGCAAGGTCCTTAAACGAGTGTGGCTGCTGGAAGACTCGGAGGGTAGGGCGCGGGTTGACTTTCGTCATACTGATAGGGTCAGGACCGAGGGAATTGGTGAGTGTAAGCTCCTCGATACCAAGCGAGCGAAAGAGGGTGAGAATGTCCGGATTGATCAGACCTGAACTCGGTAGCGAGGTCAGGCACGGGTCCGGAAACAGCATGATGGCTTCGCACCGTTCTCTTCTAGCTTCTCGACTAGCTCCTGAGGATCGTCCCAGGGTAAGAATCGTCGGGCTGAGTGCTTAAGTGGGATCGGAAGGTGTTCCACAACGAGGTCCTGGAGCGAAAACTGCGCCCCCAGCTGATAGCCCCAGAGGCGCATGCCCAGGCTCGAAACCGTCTCATCGCAACCGTAAGGAGAGTGCTCGGAGTTACATAGCTCGCTCGATGCGCTCGACAGGAAGGGGTCGAGCTTGTCCTGCTCGGACGTCGCGAGGACCTGCTCAGCGATATAGAATCGCTCAAGCAGTGTAGAGACAGCCGGGGCCAGCGAAGATTCTGACTTGATGGTTGTCGCAGTGGTATCCATGGTCGGCGCAAGAATATCTCTCGAGACTGTTGCACACTACTGAAACGCCTTCGATGGAACTGAAGGGATGTATGCTTCCAGGGTCCGTAAGAGAGTGCTGGTAGAGGATGGGATCGGGGTGGACAAGATGTTTGTGTAAGTATCCCTGTGTTGAAGAAGAGGTGATGGAGGGAAAGAGAAGGTGATCCTTGACCCCTGTCCGATCTTCCGGGAAGGATGGGCTGAAAACTATCCATTATGTCCGTAATGATGGTGCGATACATGCAATGCAAGATGTCTATGCTGTAGTGCGACGTAAACCTAACTCATGCCGGTTGCAAGCCTGATCTTTCCTTCGCAGCTGCCCTTTCGACCCTAGCCTGCTCAGCGTCTTCCAGCTGTTTCGCTAGCTGTATGGCCGCAGGACTTCGTGCACGAAGCTGCTTGCCGTACTTCCAGAGCACAAACGCTGAACAGTCAGACATCAGCATTAACGTCGCGTTTTGCATATCTCACCACTCACGAATGACCGATAAGGCGAATGCAATCATCGAAAACAGGAAGGCCGCCCAGGAGTAGCCAAGATTAGTATCTGTAAAGAACCTTAGTGGGGGTGATAGTTGCCGGAGGCTCTAATGGCGTACACATTTGCGTGATGAAGAGGGGAAAGATGAAGCCCATAAAATTACGTGCAAAGGATTGGGCAGACATAGCAGATGAAGCGTAAATGGTGTCTGGACGTGAAGAACTTAGCCATCTATGCTTCGAAGCCTGGTGTACTTGCCACTTACACGCATCCGCGAGATAGGTGAAGACACCTTGATAGATATAGTAGATACCGCAAATGGAGATAGTCAAGCCGAAAAGGGGTCCTGCCAGCCCATTCTTCAGCTTAATTTACCAAAGGCTTGGCTACGTTGCTTACCTATCCAGTGTCCCTTGATCGCCCATGCGAAAATGAGACTTCCTACAGCAAACATTAATCCTCCGAACAGCGAACCGTAAAGTCGCGCTTCTATGCCCTTGGTCGGGTCTGCACAACAAAGACTTCAGACTCAGGTGCTCAGTCGACAGAAATGTCATTCTCACGATATTTGGTGTAAGCCACTTCTTGCCAGCGGTTGCCAACCCAGCCAAGAATGCCTCCCAGGAAGATTGACAGGAAAGCCAATCCACTCGCACCAATTCGCCAATGGTAAACGTTCTGGTACACTAGAGGGATTGCTTCGACGAACTTGTGATACCGTCAGTATAACCTACCTACCCGGCTTGCCGAGATTACATACTCCGTAGAGACAGCCCCACGAAAAGCCGATCCATATCGAAAGAGACAAAACTGCACACATCATTAAGAGGAGTGTGAGGTAATAGAATTCGACCTACCGATTGGCTCGCTAATAAAGAACCACAGCGGCCTGCTAACTCCGGTCTTTATAAGGATAGCCAGACTAGCACGCTCTTCGTCTGCTCTGCATTGATATCTCATATCTCCAGTGTCCTTCCTGAGTTTTGCTGCCCGCTTGGATAGAATAACGGATCCTCGGGTCTCGCGGAATACAAGAATCGTTACAGCGGCCGACAGGCCAGCCATGATCATTTGGATCCACTCGATCCATCGCCAGTTGAGGTTCTGTGCGACATAGCCGAACATTGCGGGGCCGGCCCCCTAGAAGCAAGCGGGTTAGAGGCAGTACTCGGTGGTCAGAAGCGTTACCTACGGTCCCTGCGAAAGCGCCCTAGCCCTGCTTTCAGCACGTAGCCTGTCGATGATATATGTAAGGTTCTTACTATACTTACTATACTGAAGACAGCCATAGGCTTTCCCCTTTCTTTGGCTACCCATATGTCGGCGATCGTACCTAGAAAGGCGGTATCAGCACAAGCCATCCTAAAGGATATGCCAAGCCATACCTCCAACCATGGTGCTACCTACGGATCCAGCGATCCCTTGCAAAAAACGGTTGATGCAAACTGCGGCCACGTTGGGAGCCAGTGCGATTGGAAGATACAGCACTGCGTGAGAGGCGCTTAGAAGTCTTGCGCTGCGCAATGAAGCTGGCGACCACTTACGCGTGAAGGCAACAGTAGACCACCGGTACATCGGATTCCGCCCATATACTTCGCTGATCGGCGCCAGGACCTGCATTTCATCTAAGCTCATATGCATATGCAGGTGCGTCTCAAGGTCTCCGCCCACCAAAGGTCCGATTGCAAAGCCAAGAGCATAGCAAGTGAAAGCCAGAGCAGCGACAGTGTGCGAAACGCCAAGTTCTTCTTGCAGTCCTGCCTGGCCGACTGCAAATGCTGGACCGGCTATGGCGACCAGCGTTGTAAGCCAGCTTCCAATGATCGTGATGAGCCTAGCACAACACGGAGTCTGCCGAAGATCACGACGAAGTGGTGGCAAATAACCCTACCACTTCCGCTTGTGCGACCATTCGAATGGGTTTTCTGGATCACCATCCTCGAAGGTAACATAGATAGGTTCGTTGTCTTTCTTTTCCACAGCCAATCCTGAAGAAGGCAACTCATTGCGTGAAGACGGACTCGGGACCTGGGCATTCGAAGGGCGATAGGCATGTTGCACGTCCGACCACACAAGAGGCGGCTGTTCGGCCTGGTGCGACTCGTATCTTTCCAGCGCCTGCTCATGTGCCGCCATCTTATCGTGCGCCATGGTTGC
>Ga0181469_100583_pt2 | contig 11042 bp, 12 predicted proteins | sample InSIn2SAF170_2_FD_119081 | JGI IMG/M metagenome (GOLD analysis project Ga0181469, IMG submission 119081) | Clean room microbial communities from NASA Spacecraft Assembly Facility at Jet Propulsion Laboratory, Pasadena, California, USA -... ... | reverse complement strand
TGACGACTGGGCCGATTTGTGTGTCTTTGCTCGCTGGGTCGCCGACGCGGTAATCCGCGAGGACGGTCTTGCATTCTTCGATGAATTTGTCGTGGACGCTTTCGTGGACGTAGACCCGTTCGACGGAGCAGCAACTCTGGCCGCTGTTGAAGATGGCGCCGTCTATGATTTCTGCGGCGGCCCATTTGATTCCTGCTTCGTCACCCGCAAAGTCCTGGCGGATGTATGCTGGGTCTTTGCCGCCGAGCTCGAGACCTACGGAACATCGGAGGCCTCGACCACCTTCGATGACTAGGCGCTGCACTGCCATGCCGCCTGCGACGCTGCCGGTGAAGCACACGTGGTCTACGTCTTCGCTTTGGATTAGTGGTTTTAGGTCCTCCACTTTTCCAACGTGGACGTATTGTAGGACTCCCTGCGGTAGACCCGCCTCTTCAAAGATTTGGACAATGTGTTCTGCGATTGTGGGGGTTTGTGGTGACGGTTTTAGGATGATGGTGTTGCCTGCAAGAAGGGCGGGAATGATGCTGTTGACGAGGATCAGGTAGGGATAGTTCCAGGCGAAGATTACTAGAATTACACCTTTTGGAAGTTGGCGTTGCAAGTATCTTTTGAAGCCGGATCCTACTTCACCGAGGACGGGGATGTTGGAAGACAGGACTTCTGGTGCGATTTTGACAAGGTATTCTGCGCGTTTGATCGCGGTCTTGAGCTCGACTGGAGTGTAGGAGATGGGTCGGCCCATTTGTTCTGTGAGTTCTTGAGAGAGTACATCTTGTCTTTCAGAGAGGATTTTCAGGGCACGATTTATGATTTCAATGCGGGATGAGAGGGTTGTTTGGCGGAAGGAGGTAAAGGCTTGTCGAGCAGTTTTCGGCAGGGCTGATATCTGAGAGCCTGGTGCGGAGGATCGTGTGAGGATTGGTTTGTTTGTGGAGGGAGAGATAGTGGTTATGGACTGGAAGTCGGCGGTGCTTGTGCTGGTGCTTGTGTCGCCGTTGCTTGGGACGGTCGAAGTTTTGTCGTGTGTCATTTTTGTGGTGTTACCGAGGACGTCCAATGTACTATATGCTCTGCTATCAAGTGCTGGTGTACGTGGTCAGTTCTACAGACAATATTCCGAAGCAGGTTACGGCTCAGCAATAGCTCTTAGGGTTTCAATTAATTTTCTTGGGGCTGTACGATAATTTCACATGCTAATTGTCTATGAAAGAAGCGTATTCTTCGAAACAAGATGGGTTGACAGCAAATCATTCCACGAACTCTGAAAGCATTTCATTGTCGTTGGAGTTGACTGAAGCTACAGTCGTTGAAATTGGTTCTCAAGAGTCTCTTTCATGCCATGGACGAAGTATCATGACTACGTTCCTGATGGACATCCATCGAAGACCATCGCGAGCTTCTCTACCCATATATTCGTTTTTCGGCTTCTTCCTCAGTAACTTGCATATAGCAAATGAGATGATGAAAAAGATGACTTTGCTGCAGAAGGCGGTAGTGTAAGGCCAGCGCAACAGTGACTCGCTTCATGTACAAGTACAGAGGAAGCTCGTCGACTTGCAAAAATAGATTTAATCGATAGTTCGTTTCGTAAAACGATCTCAGAGATTAAACTAAGAAGAACAGATACTACACTTGATCTAAGCCAAAAGGCAAAGAGAGCTGGAGAAAAAGAAAATCATTGAAGGGAGCGAGAGGTAGAAGAGTATATATACCATGGAATCAGTGCCAAGACTGTGCTCGTGATCAACCTGATTAGGCATGGTTTGATCATGATCCACTAGTAAAAATGTTTGTTTGCAAGTTGATTATCAGGCAGAAGTGACAACTATTTTCCTGTTTGGTCTGATCCGATCACAAAAGTCTGATCGAGGGCACTGATCTGATCGTTGACAATGATCTCGTTGCGACATTTATCGGATGGACTTCCCGTGCGATATGGTCTTCATGACTTTTCTAAATGGTGCACACCCAGACACAGCCTCAAGGCAATCATCAAGTCCTCGTGGATGAAGCTCTGGTGGGCTTTCAGTTGCTAGGCAGCTACAAGACAGGCAGGCAGATCGGCCTCATTCTTATGGACCTGGGCAGTACAGTATTCATGTCGGTGGCCACGAAAGTATGGTAAACGTTTAACACCATCGAAGTAGAACAAAGTTGTGTGAATCTGGAAGGAGCTGCCCTGGTTAATTGGTGCTTTCGAGTCTCTCGAAAGTCGTCCACTATCCCACGCATCTCGACAATTCATTCTGAACTACAGTCTGCACTATGAACGAATCTACACGCAAGTGGCTGTAACATGTTTAACGAAGTTCTTGACATTCGGCTGGGTTTCACAACTGAAGATTGATTCCTCCTCACTTCTGTCCACCGGGTGATTTGTTGACAGCGTGTTTGTTAGGTGATGAGAAACATCCGAGAACCCATTTATTCCATCGACGGTAACGAGAAGTGTTGTGAATTTCACCATTGAGCAATACGAAGGGCAAGACAAGCACTGGCAGCATCAGCGTTAAAGCTGTCTTCAATTTTTAAGACTTGTTTGCAGGCATCCCATTCATCTCCTTCCAGCCTCAAATCGCAACAGCCATCAACATCACCCAACCAACAAGTCAGAGCTAAGAGCGAGATACATCACTCTCGAGGTGACTAACATGTTACCTACATATCGATTCAAGCATACAAAGGTCATACGACACAGCTTCAACTTGTGATTGCTGTTCTCCCAATGAGGACCCAACACCTCTTGATTAGGCATTTCTGTTTCAAAGTCTGGGAAAACAATAGATTAGAGCATGGATTAAATGGGCTCAAGATTGAGGAACGCAACAGTCTTCAGCAGTGACCAGACCCGCACTTGAGGCATTGTGCTCACCGAATGGCTATGAGGACTACCTCTTCGAGTGACAGCAACACACTTCGCCATCACTCGGTCCCTATCAGTTGGTACTTACTCTACCCAAGCAGGACCTATGCCACAATTGCTGGTGATTACGACAATTTCCATTTGTTAGCTCACTCGGCACAGAAAGGCTACCAACGGTCATTGGGCGATGTAACGGACAAAATACGAGTACATCGGTAAGTTCTTAGCAGGATTTCAGGCGTGAAGGACGATGCACTTTCCGCTATCACAGAGTATCCTCCTTGCCCGCGTACACTGGTACAAGCAAGACGTCTCATTTGATACAGATAGACTGCTGGCAAGTATAGCCTTTTCACCTGTTGCCATACTTATCACTGTATATGTAGGTGGCGTTCTGACCGTTGTCCAAATATTGCACAGCCTTCGACCTCTCGACAACCCGATTCCTATCCATAGCAACTCGAGTGCAATTATTTCTGCTATGTGTCATCTAGACTACAACGCCGCAATAGTAGCATATGAGATGTTGGAGCAACCTGATGAAGATTCGAGGGCAGCTCTTGGACCCATCGTGTGGGGAGCCGTGGTTCAACCCAGCGATGAATACGAAATTGGTCACTGCTCGTTCACCGGAGATATTGTCGAGCCACCTATACCTGGTAGGAGGTATCAGTGAGCTGTGGAGGACTTTTCTTCTCCCAGCTACTGCAGAGATGAATTCATATGCTTAGTAGCGACGACCTTACCGGACTTTAATTGCTCTCACCTTTCATGTTCTGAAGTCCTTCAGTTTCCATGCCCCTCCCTCAGCCCTAAAAACATGACAATAATCCAACAGCCTGCTTGGCAACAAATTACACTTTCTGCCCTATTTTTGCAGGTCACATACGTATTGTACCATGACCTCCTAGGTCACAAACCACTACCTACCTACTATTGAAACAACACCACCCACGGCATGAATCGTCAGAATGAGTGGATGATATAATGCACATTAACCAGGGCCGAGTGAGACATGGCACTGCTCTATCTAAACTGAATCACAGTAATAGCAGTACTGTAGATATTGTACATTGCAGGATGCAGGATGTGACCAACACGCTGTATAGTAAGCGGCGTAGACGGTCAAGCCTTGAGTCAAGGTGGCTGATCCTCTGTTTGCTGTTGTTGGTTGACTAACATGAATGGAGCTAACTAGCTTTATTATAGGTTGGAGCGGAAGATCGTGTTTTGAAGGATGTGGTTCGTAGAGCAGTTGGAAAGGGAAAATCTAGGATCTAGGTAGGTGGTAATATGTCTGCGCGAGACTGTGGTTGCTTAGGTAGTCAATGTAGATAGGTAGGTATCAGTCAGTAAGGACCGGCTGAGGAGCAATAGGTATGACTAAGGCCCGATGCAAGGCATTCTTCCACTGGAGGGAGGCAAGATAGGAACAGAATGAACAGGCGAAAAGACCACCAGGTTCGTAGCTTAAATAGGTATCTGATATTGTAATCGTACCTAAGCGTCAACCAGGCTGGCTCATCGACGCGAGAATCTCCTAGATTTCCGTAACAATGACCAGATTCACGGTTGTCATGAATCTTCCTCGCAGCAAAGTGTGACGCAAACTCACAGCCTGACCATGGCACAGCATAGGTCGTCCATGTCCGTGCCAATACCAGTAGCAAAGACCGAGCTACTCCGTCATGGATATCGTACCAACCATCGCTCACCATGCCGTCCAGAACTCCCAAATAACTTCCTGTAAACCGTCCCAACTCCGACGCTATGCATGCATGCAATTCAAGCATCTCCCTAATCCAATTCGATCCCTCACTTACTCTCCGGCTCCCCAGGCCTCTTAGCATTACAGCTCACAATCTTAACCTTATCAGCCTGAAACTCCGTACTATTATCAGTCTTGAACTTGACATCCTTCACCAAAAAGGTCCACACATCATCACAAAACCTATACGTCTCGAGGTGGCCCTTGAATGTGAGTCTGGACTTCACTTTTTCGCCTAGGACGTCGGCGATGGTTTTGTCGAAGTTGTTGAGGATTTTCATGGCGAGTTGAGGTTCGATGCGGGACTGGTTGATGAGTTCGTCTATTGTGTCTATTAGGTGTTCGCCTATTCTGTGTTGAGGGTTAGTATAGAAATGTGTGATTGTGGTGGTGTGCATGAGCCGTGGGTAGTCATTGTAAGTCTGTCTTGAGAAAGACTTACGTGCTGCCACGGTATAGTTCGTAGTATTGAATCCCTTGCACTGCCATGGTTGTATACGACTGCGAGAAGTGGCTGGACACTGAGATCTGGTAGGAGAAGTAGGCGTCTGAATTGCGCAATTGAGTTCTTTTAGAGGGCGTAGCAGGCAAGCAACTCAGTTGGTTGCAGTGTACAAGACGAGTCAATAGTACTACTGTTACTGTACAGCACAACAGCTGAAGTTCAGGCAGATATGATCATGTGACACCCCGTATAATCGGATTGTTCGTCCGGCGCATCTCAAAGTATAACGTCACTGGTCTCTGGACCTAGTTCTTATGCTTTGTTCACATTGTGAAGGCTTGAGCATCATTCTTATCTACAACTCAAATAATTCACCATGATCACAAGTGGTTTGCGCCTTCAACTCCGGAATGGTACTCGCCTTCCTCAAAGTCAAATAGTGAGGACGTTTCATGCTTCAACTAGCCGAGCCTCGCAGAACAACTCTTCAGATACGAAACATGGGCAAAAGTCCTCTGATCAAACACCCGAATCTGACAGCAAGCCAGCTAAGAAAAAGAAAACTCTAGCGGAAATAGACGAGGAAATGCGTTTGGCCATGGAAGGCCATTCAGGTGATGGTGGTCTCGCTGGGGCAGAATTGGAAGGTGGTAAGGCAGTCTCCATGAAACGAGGTGTCAAGGACAACATGTTTCGATACATTTGAGCATGCTGCAATCTTTGATGAAGTCAGGCAGTCTGGAACCTAGCTCTCGCATGCGATACCAGCATCCATGTACTTACCGTCATGACTTGTTGTAGAGATTCTCAATGTCTCTCACGAGGTCAGCCACTTCGCTACCACCTGGACAGTCGTACCACTTTCCACCATCTCGGATACATCGAATGTTACCGGCGAGACGGACTGTACAGCTCTTGGTCACATTGTTCTCCTGACTTCTCAACATGCTCTTGCGCAAGAGCTCACTTCCATGGCCTTCCTCGCTGATACACTTGTTCACCCTTTCGAAATCAATACCGTGCTCCAGGGCGCAGTTTTGAATGAGATCTTTGTTAGGGATTTGAGAATAACTCGAAGTCATGCAGTTGGTGAAGCCGAGGTAGATCTTAGGATCTGGATAGATGCGAGCAGCACAAAGCTGGATCATGTTTCCGAGACATTCGCTGGGCCCATGCATGCAAGAAACAGCATCAGACTTATCATCAATCCTGTACATTTTTTAGCGCTTGTTTCCTCTTGTACTGTGATTCAGCCGTACTTTCCAATATATGATAGCTTGAAATCTACCTTGTCACTGACTCTTTCCATGGTTGGAACAACTAGCTGTTGGAGACAGTCCCGCGCATCTGGACATTTTGACATGATATGTGCTTCGAGGCTGATTTTATTTGTCTCCGAAAACGCATCTTCTACTGTCTCAGAGACTGGATCCTCTAGAAAGCCCTTGGCAGGATCGTATCGTCCATGCGAGATGAATGTGGATCGGAACAAGAGTAGTAGTGAAAGTGTGAGGAGTGCGGCAGGAAGGAATTTGCCTAAGAGTACATGTCGAAATGGGCGCTTCTCCGGTCTCTGAGGGGTCGCCAGGAGGCCCTCAGCATGCTTCTCGTCGACATAGGGTTGAGAGGTGGCCATAGGTAATATCGGTGGCAGGTGTAGGAGGAATCAAGTTGTTCGATGCAGTGTTTCGAAGTCGTGAAATGAAACCAGGCGTCATGCAGATTGGCGACCCTTCCATGATCGTCAAGTGGGCCCCCTGGCAGCATCCCGCTAGCAACGGCCGTGGGTCGAGCTTTACCTGCTTGAGGCTAAGAAGGCGCGCGTCCACCATCCAAAAGCACACGAGTTGGTGTTCCTTCTTCCGACGAACTTCTGATCGGCTCGATTATAAGGAGTGATCATTTTGCGGTCTGCTAAGCAACAGATACAATTCCCCGGTATGGTACACTTCCTCACACGAACTCCAAGGACGAAACATGCCAATGCAAGAGGTTGACATCCAATGCTAAGTATAGAGCTCTTAAGGTTGGAGGTTATCTTGAACCTTCCTTTCCTTGCTAGGCTGATCGCTAAATCCTGTGCAAGCCAACTGTAGAAGGCGCCGATGCTGAAAGCAAGGCTTCTCTAGCGAAAGGAGCTACTCCGTAGTTCAACAGAAGTACTGCCTCTACACAATAGCTTATCCTCTTGATCTAAAGTTTGTGCATGACTTCTCAAAATGCAGATATCAGGGCTGAAGGACTGAATGGATACCTAGGCAGCGATGGAGGCCGCCTCTCCAAAGAGCATCCACAACTGTAACTTCCATTTCTCCATAAGTGATGAAACACTCACGATGCTAACTCCGACGTCGGACAATTTATTTGATTGTCGGTAGATGGCTGGCCTTTCCAGGAAACGCTCCAACTACTGTACCTATGGTTGATTCATACCCAATCACATAGTCCGGCAATGCCATGTCAATCAGACCAATGCTACCTTCGCTGATGTCTGTACACTTGTAGCCTAGTCTGCCACATGGTTTGCACCCTAAGCTAAAGGTGTCGTTGATCCAGCAGCTTTTACCGGACTGCATCTTCCAAGCCTGTTGAGGCTGACCAACAGTTTGTTTTCATTGACCTCCTGACCTGGCTGACCTGAATCCGCCAGCGTCACATTTTGTTGCCCTGTTCGGAACTCGACGTAACATCAACACCTGTCCTAGCTTCTGGGATTTTACACAGTCCGGATCGCAACTTTAAGGCCAATTGCAGAAGCTCAGTTTTAAGTTGGCCTTCTATCTGACCACGTTCTTAATTCACAATACGAATCGTTAACTATACGGGTTAGATTCTTGGTTCCAATAATATCCGGCTGAAGCAACATGTCGGAGAAGGCTTCTGCCAACGTGCAGGGAAATGTCTCACAACCAATGGACGATAGGGAACAAGACATACTCCAATTCCTCCAGCCCTTGAACATCGACGATGATAAAGTCCATGGTCTTGCATACCAGTTCTCCAAGGTTTGTAGAGAGCTTGCCTTGACATCGGAAGAGCAGTTCCTCCCAACTCCTGTTACAGGACTACCTACTGGCACAGAAACAGGCCAGTTTCTGGCTATTGACGTCGGCGGGAGCAATCTCCGTGTTGCATTTATTGAGCTTTTGGGCGACACAGCTGAGCATTCTACCACGGTGAATGGTGATAGATCTCAAGAGGCCATCAAGAATGCGCAAAGACCACGAGTCCGAAGGACATTAGAGAAAGCATGGCCAATCGGGGAGCATTTGAAAATTGACAAGACTGAAGACCTCTTCGCGTGGATAGGAGATTGTATCGCAGAGGTTGTCAGCGACTACCTGAGCAATGACGCATCTGACCTGTCGACTCCGGAAGAGCTGCCACTCGGAATTACATTCAGCTTCCCCATGATGTACGGCTATTCTATGCAATTATGGCGTTCATGCTGACATAACCACAGACAAGACGATCTTACTTCAGCGACGCTAATGCCGATGGGTAAAGGCTTTGCTATCACGGAGAACCTGGACCTTGGCTCAACGTTATTGCAAGGCTATGACAGACATACTCAAGGTGAAGTTTCCGGCGGCGAGGACTCGCCACGACCTAAACGACGTAGGGTTGCAGTTTTACCTCGTCTTCGAATTGCAGCCATCACTAACGACACTATTGCCACTTTATGTTCATTAGCCTACTCGGTGAAGTCGCTTCCTAACTCCCGAGTGGCTGCTGGATTAATTGTTGGTACTGGCGTCAATGCTACTGTACCGCTAAGGTTCAGCGCGCTCGGACAAGCCAAATCGGAAAAGATTCGAAGCAAGAGACCTGCTGCCAAGGAGACTGTGGTTAACACAGAAATTACTATTGCTGGAGCGGCGGAACCCTTGAAACAAATTACCACAAAGTGGGACGAAGCCCTTGACCGATCGACCGCGAGGCCTGGATTTCAACCACTGGAATACATGACTGGTGGCCGTTATATCGGTGAGCTGGTCAGGCTCATCTTCTTCGATTACATGACGAACATACACCGGCCGCCAGTATCAGCATCTTCTCTGCCTGCAATGATAGTGCATAATTACAGTCTGACTACCACGTTCGTCAGTGCCATTGTAGCACGAGCACGTACTGATGCAGAACTTTCCAAGGAGCTCAAGCATCGCATGCCAGCACCAGAGTCGTCCAATTGGTCATGGTCGACTCATTCGGCGGGTGCATTGCGCAAGGTCGCCCACGCCGTTCAAGTGAGATCAGCGGGCCTCATAGCAGCGGCCACAGCAGGACTTTTAGCGTCTGTTGGAGAAATAGGGCTGAACAAACCTGCAAGCATGCGAGAAGAATCTTCAAGTGATGCCATGGAAGTTCTTGCTCGTACCGCCAGCCAAGACGAGATCGATCACGCCAGTAGCTGGAGCTCAGGACCCGAAGAACTAGTAGTTGCATACACGGGTGGTATCATTCAGCATTATCCCAACTTCAAAGAGCATTGTCAGAGGTTCATTGATAAGCTGGTTATGCGTTCAGGTGCACAGAAGGGAGGGAAAAGTGTATATCTGCGTGAGTCCCGAGATGGTGGCATCATTGGCGCAGGGGTTCTTGCAGGCATGGAAAGTATACGAGTTGCATCTTTACAGGCTTGAGGCATTCTGGAACGGTCTGGTTGATGTCATTCAAGCTCTACACTATAGCCGAGATCCCAGACTCATGGCGCTGCACATCTTTGCTCGCGGAAACTTGAAAGCGATACAACTGGATAGTTGAACGATCACCAACATCGCAAGTTCCACAGCAGCAGGAAACGACCTGTACTTGGACTTGAAACGCCTACCCCGGTACAGTAGCTTTACTGGTGCAGCTTCATTTCGACAAGAACAGTCAAGGAAATCTTGTCCAGAATGGAGCATAACAGTACATGCATGATCTCCTGGATCGAATAGGGACAGAAGTACCTGCAAGAGACAGCGGAATGTCGGGCGTCTGGAACGTATCATCTCATTGGTGTAAGACATTTCCGCGTCGGCTGTACGGTCTATACCTGTGAGACAAACTGAACAGTTCTACTTTGGAGATGGCCGGGGTAGCTGGCATATTCACATTAGCGCTGTGTGGTTCTATGGCAGAAAGGTGCCGGGCTCTACAGACGAATATAGATAGATCCGTGGAACACAGCACCCTGTTCAACATATACTTGAAACATGACTGCGATCCTTTCACACCCTGGAGCATTAGGCGTTGGCCAACATCTACTTAACACGCGGCGGTCTATCGATATAAGCTGCGTGGACAGGATCACAACGTTTTTATTACAACCGGAAAAAATGCCGCGTCTCTTTCCAGTACGAAAACTCATTTTACTTCTGGACTCCCAAGGGAGTCTCACGAGAATCTGCTAGTACTATGAGCTGTATTCAGAGGTACTTACCTATCCAGATACCTTACCTATGCTACAATGATCCACCATACATTAAGATATAAACCATAAAAACACAGAACAAGCAACGAAAATGCTGCTTAGTCTTGGCGGATTCTAGGCTGGGCCACCAGTTGCGGTGTCCCCACCAAAGACCGAAATTGGGGCATGGCTCCTCTGTGGCGTAAGTTTGGGAGGGGATAACAGAGCTGTCATAGGCTGCTTTCAAAGGCATTATTGGCGAATGTTTTCACAAACCTTTTAAGCTCCGCATCCCGCCAATTTTTTCTTGTACGAATGACTTCGACTTCGGGCTGGCCCACTGTGCCCGCCTGAATGTACGGTCGCTTGGCTTCTGTGAGTGGGCTACACATGTCTCCGCTATATCGTGCCCTCGGGGCTTCGTCTGCGATGTCGTGTGTTCCTCTTCGTTGCGACCTACCTTTACATCGGCTTCACCTACATTGCTCCACATCATCACCTATGCTCGAGCTCGACATGCTTAGCTATACCCAACGGACCTGTTAACCTGTACCACGATTACTGCGCT
>Ga0181469_100656_pt3 | contig 11056 bp, 21 predicted proteins | sample InSIn2SAF170_2_FD_119081 | JGI IMG/M metagenome (GOLD analysis project Ga0181469, IMG submission 119081) | Clean room microbial communities from NASA Spacecraft Assembly Facility at Jet Propulsion Laboratory, Pasadena, California, USA -... ... | reverse complement strand
TTGGCCAGATTACTGGACCTTTAACCTACAAACCAACAGAATCTCCAACGTAGGTGAGGAAGTATGCGCCGGCCTGGTCGTTTGGTATAATGAAGAAGAAGGCGATTCCAAAGAAGACGGTGATTGATCCCCAAAGGAAGTAGATAGCGTGCCATTTGGGAAAAGGCATATCCAGTTGGAGAATGCCGTACATGATTGGGTAGCCAATGACTTGGCCAATTCCGGTGCCTGCGAACCAGATTGCGGATCTTGAAGCTTGCTCCCCCTTGGTATAGAACATGGCGGTGAGGGTCATAAAGCATGGTGTAACGCCTGATTCCCAGAATCCAAGCAGGAACCTCTGAGCGTATATGCCCTTGTAAGACTTGCATGCGGGGGCGCAGAGGAATATGGCTCCCCAGATGATGACATAGGCTGAACATGTCTAATGATAGTAACTCAGTCATACTTCTCATTCTTGTATATAACGCCGCCTACTCGGCTAGGCTTTACTCGCTGAGCGATAAAAGTCAAAGGGTACACGCCAGCCAGAACTTCGAAATGATTGATATTGGTAATGAGCACGGCTGGGTTGACTGTCAATGTGCTCACATCCGGTCCAGAATATGAAAGACCCTTTTCGAAAGCGAGAGAGATCGCTTTTACCGTTCGCAAGCTTTGTTTCAAGCTGTAAGTCGTGCAAGGAGCCAAAATTCGCGCTGAGGCCATATGCAACCTTGTCGAGATATTGCAGCGCGTAGATCAGGATCAGAAGAGGGAGGAGGACGAGGTCGATTTTGGCTCGGACACGTGATATTTCGGCTTCTGTAGGCGGTGCTTCCCCTGCATGCTCCTGGATGATGCGAGCAGCAATGTCGGAACTGATTGATAGTGTCGGGTCAGAGACGAGTAATGCACATATCAAGCGAAAGAGCTTACTCGTGACGGGATGCGGATATACCGCCTTCTTCCTCTTCTTTGGAAGGGAGTGGGCCACCTTCTAGGTGCTCGGCATCAGGCTTCTCGAGATGCTGCATGTTTGTGGAAGTCTCTCTCCTGAAGGGAACGAGGAAGAGTTGTAGCGCTGCCCTCGTATGCCAGATTTTCTCCAAACCGCGAGTTCCGGTCTTCGATCAGGACCTCCGGGTTTCTAAATGAGGCCCCGGTGGTGGAGAAGAGAGGGGAAGAGGGCAGTTCCTCATTCCCAGATGACAATTATAACTGTCCATCCAAACCCCGTTCCTCTCGGATGAAACCCGGACGGGGAAGGCCTCAGGGGTTCCCGGAGACAGTGGGGCCATTTCTAGATATCTAGAACAACTACGTTGGTACTGACGTTCCTGTCATTCGTCCCTACGCCGGTATGTGACGCGTTCGTCAAACGTTTCCAAACTCCCAGAAGTCTAGAAATGCGGTAGGTGATCCGTCGTTAGCCATGGTAAGCCACGTGTCTGAGCAGAGAAGGGCTGATATCTCGTCTTTACTCATGTTCATTACGTCTATACCCGACGTATCGAAAATTCCGAGATCAGGCTGTACCTGCGGGGGCTCTATGTAAGAGCCGTTACCAGAATAGAGCTGGTAGTTCTGTGGCGACGTATTTAGTAACGGCTGTTGATTATCGATGCTCGGATTTGCCGCAGACGAGACTGCGTTCAATTGTCCAGGTGGTGACTGTGCTCGACTTGCCGGCATCCGGGTCTCGATATGATTCTGAAGCATAGTCCTGAGGCGCATGCCATACAATCTGGATCTGCCATATCTGTGTGTTGGCTCATTCCCTAGATCTTCCATTCGGTCGGCCATCTGCGTGAGCAGGGAATACACGGAGAGATCCACTGGTGTCCCAGATTCTCGACGTCCCGCCAGAAGCTGTCATAAAGTCGTTAGGCTTTCAATACGAACTCCATGCAAGCTCAACTACCTACTTTCAGTCCCAAACATCCAGCATAGCACACGATAAGCCATGTGTTGTTTCCCATGTAACGTATACATTCCTTGTCTGCTATCATGAAGGCCTGGCACACTTGAAGGGAAGCGACCAAAGTCTGCTGCATCAGATCTTTCTCTGTGCCCTCTCCAATATGTTCCTTTAGTACCACGACAAGTATGCTTAGTATAGTGTGTTCGCTGGATAAAAGTCTTTAGCGCATCCTAGACAAGAGTACACTTCGACTCACCCGACTATAGTAAGGTACGCTCGCTGTGCTGGGAGGAGAGTGTCTAGCCAATTGGTACGCCACGACGAGCTGAGTAAAGGCTGAGTTTGACCATGGAGAAAGTTGGCTTTGCGGGGGGGTTGACGTACTGATAAGCTGATAACACAGCCTGTACAATGTCCGGGCTGGGTTTGAATCTCGTAGAACTACCCGCCGTGCCTGGCTGAGTTGTCGAAAGCGTCTGAAGAACACCTGGCTGTAATACAACATGTATATTAGCTAGCAGAATATATTGCAGTTTTCCACGTACGACGTCCTGACGCATCGCAATCAATGCACCGAGGGTTCGGTCTGTAGGAGATGCCATCGGGTGGTGGGCCCAGGCAGATATCGATGTCTGAATGGGGAGATCTTTCAGCATGAATTCGCGCGGTTTCCCGCTCACAAGAGCGGTCCTGTAAGGTTCGCATCGTCTCAGCCTTCTGTGTACACCGGATGAGCAGGACGTCTGGCGTACCCTCGCTCGAATGAATACAGGACCAAGCATAGTCGCTCGAATGACCGTTCTTCGACCACATCCCAGTTGACAGTGAGAGGTAGCGATCGACGAAGCGCAATTATCTTCTGATTTGCTAGGGTAAGATACGAATTGGTCTGGTCCAGCGAAGAATGGAGACCAGCATCTAGCCAAGGACAATATGCACTAATAGCCTGACAAATCGACAGGCTCGTTGCACCACTTAAAAATACTTTGCCGAGTAGATCTCGGACATGCTGCTCCAGGCGGGAGGCGGTCGATGCATGTCCAGGCAGAAATCTGAGCGTATAATGTTAGCTATGCATCCAGAGCTGGATCCATGGACTCTTATTATACTTTGCTGCGGATGCCAGAATAACGGTAAACAGTAGATTCGACTTGGATCTGACCCTGTCGTATGTATGGAGCCGAGAGTCAAGGATAAGTATCTGAGCAATGTCATCAGGGGCGGCCTGGGACCCATCATCACAAGCAGGATTTACCATTGATTGTAGGTGCTCTGCGAAGCTATAGTGTGTATGTCAGCACAATTGTTGGCATACAGACTGTAGTGTCTGGACTTACAATGCAAAGAGAATTTTTGCGTCTTCTTCGCTTAGGACGTTTTGAAGTATAGGATCGCAAACATCGCTGTAGTCGAACTGTTGTGATATCTCCCTGTCTGCGCTGAAATAGGCTTGAGGAGGTACAGGTGGTATCCGTCCGTTGACGGAGGCTTTGCTGACTCTGAGTATAGTCTCTCTGTGTTGTATCAATTCCTGCGTTTGAACGTCCTGCGTAGCTACCGTGCTTGTGCCAAGCGTTGCCAGGAGATCCAGCGGAGCCTGCGTCACACAAGATTCACTTTCAGGACCTCGAGCCAGCGATTGTATCTCACCGAAGGCAGCCACTGCTGATCAATATTCGGCTCAGAAACCGTCCTATACTGGGTCGCAGGAGCAGTATTGACTGCAATGGGCAAGGGCATGTGAGACACTGATGGGAAGGGGAATGGAAGAGGCTCGGAGCCAGAGATCATTTGGTAGGGTGAAGTATTCAGTAAATCGACCACATTAGTTGGGGAAGTGGTGTCGGAGGTGCTTGTCTTTGTAGTCGGTAATTTCAGTCTTGCTTCACAGACTTTCTTTGCTCTTTTACACCGCTCGCATGGTGCACCTTCAGAGTCCCGTACACATCGCATCTTGCCTGTATCAGATGGATAAAGTCAGGTCCGGCTGGAAGGATTTCATCCAGATGGCCTGACTCCGGCGACCTAAGCAGCACCACATCAGCACTCCTGCGGAAGCGTTTATCGATGTGGAGTTTGCTCACAATATTCGCATGCATTTGGCACTACTTTCCGCTTTGTCGGTGCTGATGGCGCGCTTGCTTCTGCCTGGCTTTCGAGGACCTGGATGTCTTCGCCGGCCATGTTGGGGCAAAGGGTCTTTTTGCCGTCTTACAGAAAGGCAGCAAGCGTAGCCGGATCGACTTGTCTGCTTTATCAGCGATTAGGTACTGACGAATTGACTATCCAGCGACAGACGGCCTTTTCCCTAAAGATAGACTGACTCTTTCAATGGAAGCCCAGAGACCTATGCAGACATAAGTAGTCCTCTACTCTTTGGAATAAGGCACTTTGCTTATGTTGGAATATAGGCTAGGGACCGGACCTAGTAGATACACGTGCATCTGGCGGATATGTTACTATACATTTACAAGGTAATAACGCTGTGCAAAGCGGCCATAGCTGCGGCTCCTTGTTCCTCCTTCTCTCGTTTCTGCTCGATTGTCAGAAAAGGATGGTCTTTCATCACTCCAACTCTTCGCAGCTATCATATTTACGTATCAGTACATACCGCTTATGTAACTGAGAGATCTGACTCACGTTGTGCGCGTTTCGGTTACCACCATTGCACTCGACCTCCGCAAAGCCATTCCCGAAGTAAGCGTATTGGCATGCGGCATCCATATAAGTGTAATCATAATCTTCCCATCTAGGCTCTTCGAGAGCTTCGATAAAGTGTAGACCCGAGCCACCCCATAGTGCTGTAACTCGACCGTTCTTGCTGTGATTCTTGTACCATGACCTGCAGCCGCCTGTCCAGACGGCGTCCTTCATCCAACGATCCACATATCGCGTAAAGTGCTCGACTGCCCGATCTTGAATGCACATAGAACGTATGCCTTGTTTTCGCATCTTGTTGACACACTTGAGAATATAGTCGACCTGTTGCTCGCTTGCAGGCACAAGACTGCCTTGTCCGATAGGTGCGTTTGGACCATTGACTAGCCAATAGTTGGGAAAGTTGTTCATAGCTACAGCCATGTAGCCATACGGATTCTCTGAAAACTTCTCGTCTAGCTGATATCCGTTCCTGCCTATCAGAGGAAAGCGCGGCTTATGCGAAACATCAAAGCCCTGAATAGCAGATCGATTCAATAACGCGCCTTTGTATATAGCGGATAGCAAGCACTTACAGTAGCGCAAACGATTGCATCGTAATCTCGCTTTTCGCCGTCCTCCATTTCTAATCCAGTTTCGGTGAAGGATTTGATTGACTTTCTCGACACTGTGACGTTGTCCTCGCAGAGAGCCTCAAGGTAGCCCATGCCCGGAGTCATTCGCCGACTACAGTATCATTAGCAGGTGTGATAGAATGGTCATTGTTACGAATGGACGTACCAGCCAACCTCCCAGTTAGGGACCATACTCTCGATAAGCTCAGGCTTTCGCTGCAACCGCTCCTTCATCTGACTGGTAACGAGTCTGCGCATCTTGTCTTGTAAAGGGTGTCCTTTGAGGAAAAGGTGGACTGAGATATGGCAGAAAAGACATTAATAAGTGTGCACATGGGCTACCGAGGCCAGACTTACAGCCCTCAGAGATACCGCCTTCCAGGTCCTGTCGATGCTGGATAAGTGCATTGAAGTCTTTCTTGAAGTTCTCGATCTGCTCTGGAGAATATGAAGTATCCAAAGTGCCGTCCGGATGCCGTCTCAGGAGATTCTGAGAGATTGAGGGTGTAATCCAGGTGTTGCTTCTCAGATGAGCCGTCAAGTGAGCTGCTTTAGGCTGCAAAGTAGGGACTATCTGTATCGAGGAACTGCCGCTACCAATGACAGCGACATTCTTGCCAGTAGCATCGAAAGAGCGATTGTATGCGGCCGAATGAAGCAGTGTGCCGGTGTACGATTCCATGTTGGGGATCTTGGGCCATTGCCATTTGCTGGAGAGATTTGTATATCAGCAACTTAATTTGGGCTTGTTAATCTTGAACCTACTTGAGCGGGCCTGCTGCATTTATCCTGTTGCTCAAGATCAGTCAAGAATACCTCGAACAAGAAGCGGCATACGTACAACACGTCGCAGGTATCGGTGAAGACACCTCCTTCATGATCAACCTGTATCGTCCATTTGCCGACCTCCTCATTGAAGCGAGCTTCACAGACCCTGTGATTGAACTTGATGAATTGGTCGCCTTTATACTTGTGACAGGTATCTTCGATATATTGTTGGATCTCGTCGCTTCCCGAATAGAAATGCGCCCAGTCTGGTTTTAGTTCGAATGTATAGGCGTATCGATGCGAAGGGATATCGCACGCGGCACCCGGGTAGACGTTCTCTAGCCTGAGCAAATAACGTCAACAATGTCCATTAATATCTTAGCCTTTTAGCGTACCAAGTTCCTCCAACCCGTGGATTCTTCCTGCATAACTCGTCAAGTTAGCTTGGAGGATACCTGGAAGAGTCTAGACCGTTTCCTCACTCGTAGACCACAACCTCGACTCCCCTAGGATAACACACCTTGTTAGCGCTACTCTGACGATACTCAATTTACGATAACTTACGGGCACATCTGAGGCGCACGAATGCTCAAATACACTCCAGAAAATCCAGCACCGACTGCATAAAGGACTTTAGCACATTCTGATACCTGAGAGCTATGAAGAACCTACTGCATATGATTCGAAATGGTCGGGGCTGCTGGAAGTATGCATCCTTGTCGTGATTGAAGCCAAGCCTAAACGAAGTGAGAGGGTGAGACCTAGTCTAACTGGACTGTAATATTGTATGACTTGCGTTGGGAAAGGCAGTGGACGCTCGTCTTCTTCATGTCCATTCACGCCGTTAACGCCATTCGTTCCATTTATCGACGCTTTCGGGAGATCTGATCCGTAGGCCATCTTTCCAGTGTAAATAGGACTTGTGTAGATTCAAGGGAACCCATCGTAGTCCAGTCTTGATCATCTGGAGGGGAAGAGAAAGTCGGAGCTTGGGCCTCCGGCTCTTCGGAAGTGGCCCTTGATCAGGGGTAAGGGGGTCCGTTCGGCAGACGGCCTATTCTTCTATCGGCAGCCTGTCATCTGACAAGGCTTACGTCAGCGTGTAATGAACGACAGCAGCAAGAAGTCAAAAGATTGAAAAGATGCGACCTTACATGGTTCAGATGTAACGAAAGCTCAGGACATCCATCTCAATCAGAAGCTGCTCGCATCAAAGGCTTCCATCTGCATCCTGCCTTTCTTGACCCTTTTCGCAGCTCTCTCTTCTTTGACGCTGGACTTTCCATCATTATCCTCTTCGTCTTCACTTCCGCTCTGTATCAATTTGCCTTTAACCTTCGCAGTGTCCGGCTCTTTCCCGAGTGCGCGCTTCTTCCCAGTCTGGACTGCACTTGCTTTCATTCCCTTCTTCTTCGGCGGCTCTTCATCGTCCTCTTCTTCGTTGATATGACCAGCTTCCTGAGACTCCAAGAAAGCACGTTTCCGAGCCTTCTTCTCTCTGCGAGCCTCTTTTCTCTCTTTGGCATCTAGCTTATGCGACCACGCAGGCAAAGGGCCTTTCTTTTTGCCATTAGCTAGTTCTGCAGCGCCTTCTGCGACTTGACCATCCGGTATACTTGCTGCTTTCTTGGCTTTGTATTCTTCTAGACTTGCTATGCGCTGCTTTTCACGGGCTTTATCCGCGAATGCATACGTGTCCCACTGCGAAAGTAGTGATCAGCGGCTGTTACCGAAGCTACAAGTGTCGCACTCACATCGACTTCCGTGTCGACCCATTCTTCTCGCCCCTTGGCATTCTTCAGTTCTGGCATCTTCGGAAGACGAAGTAGCGCAAAACATTTCGCTAAGCCGATAAGATTGTAATTTGATACACTAAAGATGTAAGAAGCTTCGTGCTTGCTGTATGAGCGTACGAACGACACGAACGCCTTGATGCTCTGCGATTACGACTCAGTTAGGGAGAAACCTTGGTGATACAAGGCAGACAAGCCCACCTTGTCGTGTAAGTCTCTATCTTTCAAGATGAGTGCCTTCATTTGAGCATACAGTTTTTCCATCTGTTCCTTCTCGATGCCTTCCAGGCCTTTCTCAGCCTTCATCCCAATCCCTCTCCTCGCCAAGAATTCCAAATATTCTTCCTCCCTTCCCTCTCCTTCCTTATCTTTACACAAAAAGACTGTATTCTTACCCTTTCTACCCGCCCGCGCTGTTCTGCCGGCTCTATGATTGAACTGCTTGGGATCTTGTGGTGGATCATATTGGATTACTAGATCGACGTCGGGTAAATCGAGACCGCGGGCCGCGATGTCTGTGCATAGAAGGAGCTGATGAGGTGCTTTTGAAGAAGAAGGAGGGGAGATGAAAGAGGTGTAAGTCGAAGTTCGTTTCGAAGGCGTTTGTTGGCCGTGCAGTGGATACAGTGTGAAGGAAGATAATTGGGGAAGAGGTTTGAGAAGCTGTAGAGCATCTTCAGCTTGATGGCCTAAGTGCCTGCTGGAAGAAGCGGAATCTCTCACCTTGTAGAAGTAGTCTACACACGCACATGTCGCGAAATAAACGATGATCTTCTTCCCATCAAGTGTATCTGATGCTTCAACTTCCTTCCTGAGGAACTGCAGTAACTTCGCCATTTTCTGCTCCGTCTCAGCTAGCACGTACGTATGTTGCAGCGTAGCAGGTGTGCTTCTCTCTCCGCCTTCATTCTGATTATCTACGTTCTTCCTCTCTACTTTCACTACTATCCTAACCGGATTCCTCAATCCGAGTCTGCACAATTCTCCGATCCCTTCACTCATAGTAGCACTAAAACACCCCGTTCGTCTCTGTTTCGGTAATATACCCAATATCCTGTTAAGCGAAGCTTGGAAGCCTAATTCTAATAAACGATCAGCTTCGTCTAGGATGAACATCTCGACTTCTTTGACTGAACAGACGGATTTCATGCTGCTGCTTGGGAGGAGTCGTTTCTTGCCTTTCTTGGAGGAGGTAGAGGAAGAGGAGGAAAGCGAGGAAGAGCCTAATAGGAACTCTTCTAGTCTTCCGGGAGTGCCGATGATGATGTCGGGCTTCGAAGATAAGAAAGTCTTGATGTCGTCTCGCAAGGTCGAGTTGCCGCCGATGAGAAGTTGGGCAGAGCTGAGGTGTCGTACTTTGCTAGAGCTTGGTAGAGATGCTTGTGAAGCCAAGAAGGACTCTACGACTTTATACGTCTGTATTGCCAATTCCCTAGAAACCGAATAGGTCAGTACTCCTGAGTAGACTTTCTTCCGCTATCAGGCTACACACCTAGTAGGGCATACTATAATACCTCCAATCTGCTCACCCTTGAGCGCAGTCTCTCTTCTTGCGAGTTTCTCGAGCAGAGGAATCACGAAAGCCAGTGTTTTCCCGGATCCTGTCACAGCTTGAACGACGACATCTTTATGTTGATTCAGGAAGAGTGGGATGACAGAAGCTTGTACGGGAGTCATATGCGAGAAACCGAGAGCGTCCACAGTCGCCGACCTAGCACAAGCAACCAAAGCATGAGATTTTGATACTACGAACGAGATAGCGTATACATCGCCTCACACAAACGGCGACAGCTTGAGGGCTGACCATGCGCCTGCGCTGGCCGTGTCGACGAGGGCCATCACTGAAAATTTTGCTTTTCACGGGTTGTTCTTTCACCACGAGGTGATGAAGCTGAAACGAGAAGTATGTGTCAAAGTAGGACGGTCCATATAACATTGACCAGATATGAGACAAGAACAACAACGCCAAGCTACCTATTACATCCATCCTCTACCTCTATTTCTCTGCCCATCCACCAGTCGGTAAATGCGTGCTTGCTCCTATAAAACCGCACGAGCAAGGGCTTCCTGAACCCGACGAGATCTCTCATACTCTGTCTCTCTTTTATGATGGCCGCTATCGTTTTATGCTATCATACTTCTCCATCGCCGTTAACTTGGCTCGATTCGGCAGATGTTTTCGTTGTCAAACATGCTTTCGAGAGTAGCTTTCGTGTCCTTTAAAAGCGTGGTGTGATGCAATATGTGATTCCATGTTATGTACCCCATCTCGATGTCTACTCAGACTCCACATCCTGTTGACTTCCGGTCATGATTGCCTGACGTCTCTGGCCGTGATTGCTTCTTTCGCCCTGGCCAAATCGATTGAAGATTTAATTATGCTTCAACGTCCAAGTAGCCTCGTCGTACTGTGTGCGGCAGTAGCTGCTGCCTATCCCTTCCAGCAGCAGGTCCTCCAAAACAATGCGGTCACTGCCAAGGATGAAGGCGACTTCAATGTTCTGCACCATCTGTCGGGCAAGTGAGTTGTTCTACGACACTTCTGTATTGACATGCTACATTAGGCATATCCCCCTTCTTCCAGAGCCATGGCAAAGACCCAGAGCCGATGCAAGGCTGCCGTACAGTTGCCGTAGCAATGCTTGCAAGACATGGCTCAATCACTGCCAATGATGATGAATGGCCAGAGACTCTTGGTCCTTTTGTTGAGAAATTCGCAGAATACGATGCTTCCCAGATTCCAGAGACTTCTACTTTCTCATTCCTGAGAGATTTGACTACTCCTGTGACGGAAGATACTATGGAACAGTTTACGGAACCTGGTGCGAAGGATGCCAAAGCATTTGCACAGGGTTTGGCAGAGCGATACAAGGAGCTTCTGCCGGGAAAGAAGGATCCTGCGTTCAAGTGGGTTTATTCACGCTAACATTTGCTTGGTGTATGCTGATAGTATGTTAACTATCGCAGAGTATATAGCGCCAGCTCGTCCAGAGACACCGATTCCGCGAAGGCATTCATCGCGGGCATGTTCCCTGAGCGTATTCTGGGCAACAAGCGTGGCGTGAGCGCAACTCTCTTCCCTCTCATATTACGCTTCCTCATAACACTTTCTGTTCGCAACCGCAGGAAGTCGATCTGGTATCCGTGCCGAATAAAGCCGCAAAATGGGCTTCTTCCTTGACACCTCACAAGTCTTGCGATAGATTCGAGAAATCCGTTGGCAAACCTGAAAGAGATGCGTTTCAGCAATCGTATACAGTTGGCATGCTCGCTAGATACAATGAGCATCTGCCGGGGTGGAATTGGAATTGGACGGACAT
>Ga0181469_100931_pt1 | contig 11092 bp, 16 predicted proteins | sample InSIn2SAF170_2_FD_119081 | JGI IMG/M metagenome (GOLD analysis project Ga0181469, IMG submission 119081) | Clean room microbial communities from NASA Spacecraft Assembly Facility at Jet Propulsion Laboratory, Pasadena, California, USA -... ... | reverse complement strand
CCAGAGACGACTCGAAGAACACGCAAAGGGGAAGGACTCCTGGCTTATCGACTGGTTCAACAGCGCAAACTACTTCGGTAAGTTATTGGGCTGTTTCTCTACTCCCTCCTTACGTGTCCACATTGTGCGTCTTCGCAGGCTACCGGGATCCGGTCGTTCCTTGGGTCAACTATTACTACGTCCACAAGGTACGGCTTGCGCTCAGAGGGATCGGAAGAGTGGCTTTGACTGATTCGGTACCGTAGGACGACAGGACTCGGCGTAACGGACCCGCCCGGGCGGCAGGCCTGATCCGGGCCTTGCTTTATTTCCGGCGGATGGTCGAGACGTGCGCAAACGCTCTTGGCAAAGGTACAGGCCGGACACTAACTCCACTATGCGGGCCTTAGGGAAGTCCTCGAACCTGAGATGGTCAAGCAGACCCCGCTCGACATGTCGTCGTACGTCTACCTCTTCAATTCAGCTCGATACCCCGTCAAGCCAGAGGATAAAGCACGCAAGTTCGATCCGAACACGCACAAACATATCGTCGTAGTCAGAAAGGGGAAATTCTTTGAGTTTGAGGTCGTCGATCAGCATGGAGGGTTCATGAGCGAGAAAGACTTGCAGAGGTGCGTCCGCGTCAAGTGAAAGGACAACGATGTCTGTTGACTGTGTGGCTGTACCTCAGGCAATTCCAGCGGATACAGGAAATGGCGGGCGAGGAGGAGCAATACCCGATCGGCGCCCTTACGACCGAGAATCGCGACGTCTGGGCGAACGCCAGGCAGCTCGTCCTGAATGCATCGTCACAGAATGAGAAGGCTTTGGAACGGATAGAGTCGGCCATTATCGTTCTCGCTCTTGATGACGCTAGGCCGGTAACGAGGGAGGAGGTCTCGAGAGGGGTCTGGATCGGAGATGGGAAGAGCCGCTTCTTTGACAAGCACCAACGTGAGCACCTTGTCACCTTCCAAGCAAACATGATTCTAATCCGAGAGCGCTACTAGTCGTCGTCTTTGACAATGGCAAGTCCGGCTTCAACGGCGAACACTCCTGCATGGACGGAACTCCCACCACTCGCTTGAACGAATGGCTGTTGCGGTCACTCCATGCCAAGAAGGTCGATCTAGGTAGTACGACGCCTACCTCGGATGACAAGCTGCCGAAGCCTTCCCAGATCACGTTCAAACTGAACGGACCGGCGCAGAAGGCTGTCATCCACGCCAAGAAGCAGTTCGACGAGGAGCTGTCGAAACACAAGATCTCGGTCCTGCAGTACGATGGCTACGGAAAGGAGCTGTGAGGAGCGATCCGCACCCGCTATTGGCTTTTGCTGAAGAGTGACCTTCCAATAGCATCAAGAAGTGCAAGACGTCACCGGACAGCTGGGCGCAACTCGTCATGCAGTACGCTTACTACAAGATGTCTGGTTGCAAGAACTTAGCCGCGACCTACGAGTCCGCCCAGACGCGCAAGTTCCGCAGAGGTCGGACGGAAGTCATTAGGTCCGCTACTCCGGAAGCGCTAGAGTGGGTGAAGAGCATGGAGTGCGACGGTGTCTCGAACAGCAAGCGTTTGGAGCTCTTCAGAAAAGCTGCCGCTGCACATATCAAATATGCTGGCTGGGCAGCAGACGGACAAGGAGTAGACAGGCACTTCTTTGGGCTGAAGAAGGTGATGAAGGAAGGAGAGGACGCACCAAAGCTTTTCTCCGATCCCGCATTCGCAGCTTCTGCACACTGGACGCTATCTACTTCGCAGCTGTCCTCTGAGTTCTTCGATGGTTGGGGGTACGGCCAAGTCGTCGGCGATGGATTCGGACTGGCGTACTCCGTCAACAGCAACAATATCCGCTTCATCATCACGAGCACGACAGGGAAGGCCGAAACATTGAGACAGTATTTGGCAGAGGCGGCGGAGGAGACGAGGGAAGCCGTCGAGAGTGGCATGCGAGAGGCGGAAGCACCTAAGGCGAAATTGTAAGAGCGTGAAGGCCCACGATGTATCGCCACAATCGCATTGTAGATGAACGCAACAATAGCATCGTATTCCTTCTTGTCGCCTTCTCCGACCGGACCTTCACTCTATTCGAATTAAATAGTCGCGCGCTTGGTGGATGTCCGATTCAGTTCAGCACGTCAATTTAGAGAAAGCGACACGTACAATGAATCCTCTGAAGACATCTCTACACGAGCGCCCGCAGAGACAGCTGGTGGAGCTGGGCAAGGATGTATACCTCCTCGAATCAAGACATGCGACAACTTCCGAGTCTTCAGATTGCAAGCAGCCAGACGTTAGCTGAGCTGTCTCGGACGCCCCTATGACGTTTCTTACGAGTGACAGTTGATAGGTTATAGTCGTGTTCGGGTGGATGGACGCCCAGCTCAAGTAGGTCGATCAGATGTGGTCCGGCTATAGAAGACTGACTCCTTATTGCAGCCATCTGAGAAAATACTCGGATCGCTATCAAGCCCTATATCCTGCTGCCGCGATGCTTCTCATCCGTTCCCACAGCAGTCCGTGACTTCCGTGGTGTGCATCCGCTGATCCGACTGATCGATGGGATCTTCAAAGACCTCTTCATATCGTCCGCGGTAACGAAAAAGCGAATCCTGCAGCCTGCCATCAACTTTCTCGACCGTAAAGGCGTAACTGCCACCTCTGGATCAACATCTCCAGGTTCGAAGCCTTCAAGCGATCCGTCTCTGCATATCCACGTTTTCTCCAATGGTGGAGCACTTCAGTTCACGACCCTAGCGAGTATCCTACGTGCCCGTCGCCCACCAAACACACCATCGACAACGAGACATACTCTGCCAGCGCGAACCGTCGTCATTGATTCCGCGCCCGGTGGAACGGCCTTGCTTGGACTCCTTCGCGCTTTCACCATGCCACTCAGATCTCGCCTGACTCGTTACCCAGCCTACGTCTTCCACACCGTTCTCTGGCTTCTGAACCGAGTCTACAAGGTCGTTCTCCGCCCCAAGCCAGCTGGTATCGATAAGATGCGGCTCGACCTGAATGATCCTACTCTACTGCCGCAAGAAACAAAGAGGCTCTATATCTACAGCAAGACGGACAGCATAATTCGATGGCAGGATGTGGAGCGGCACATCGAGGATGCAAGGAAGGCTGGAATCGAGGTTACTGTCGAGAAATACGAAGAGTCGCCACATGTCACGCACGCGAGGATGGATGGGAACAGGTGTGTGAAGCTGTAGGCTTGATTACTGCTTGTCATTTCCAACCATTGCTTTAAATTCTCTAGATACTGGAATGCGATAACGAGCCTGTGGAATAGAACGACATCGTAGTCTTATTTTTCACGAAGTATTGGGTATGATGCGCATGCTGCAGGATAACTGTTCGCCGGAATCTAGCTCCTCTGGTATATCGCATCCGCGATCCTCGCTGCATCCCTAGCGGCCTGGACATCGTGAACTCTGATAATGTTCGCTCCGCTTGCGATAGCGAGGGCATGCACTGCTGCATTGGCATACTCCCGCTGCTTGGAATCGTCCTTGCCGGTGATCTTGCCCAGGAAGCCTTTCCTCGAGACGCCTACGAGGACGGGAAAGTCCCGGAGGAGCCGGGCGTCCTCGTCTTCCTGTTCCTGTTCGAATGGGAGTTGCCGACCCGTGACTTGAGGAAGGTGTCGGAGTAGGGCTAAGTTCCCCTCCTGGTTCTTCGAGAACCCTATCCCAGGATCGAGGATGATGTTCCACCTGTTGATACCCGCATCGAGGGCCTTCCGGACAGATGCAGCGAGTTCCTTCCTCACTCCACTTACGACATCTCCTCCTTCGTAGTGCTGGTGCTTCGCAAGATTCACTTCCGTCGGAGGGCCACGCATGTGCATGAGAACGAACGGGACATCGAGCTTCGCGATCGTAGAGAGCATGTCCGGATCGTACATGCCACCCGAGATATCGTTGATGATGTTCGCTCCCGCTCGGACGGCTCGTTCCGCTACAGAGGCACGATAGGTGTCTACGCTTATCGTGATCGGCTTGTTCACTCCACCTTCTTCTTTCCGTAGTTGTTCGATGACGGGGATGATTCGCGACAGCTCCTCGGCCTCGCTGACGTGCGTTGAACCCGGTCGGGTGCTCACTCCCCCGATATCGATGATGTCTGCCCCGTCGACGATGTGCGAGAGCGCAGCGGAGACGGCGGAGGACGTATCGGAGTACGACCCGCCGTCGGAGAAGGAGTCGGGGGTGACGTTGAGGATGGACATGAGCAGAGTGCGCGAGGACCGGGAGAGGACGAGAGGTTCGGCAGAGAGAGGGAGGGGCGTCACTTGCCGGAGCTGGGTCCGGCCTGACGATAGTGTCTTGAGGAGCTCAGAGATGCTTTACTTCAAGACAGGGTGGACGAGTCCTGGCACGAGGCTGTAGATGATGTCAGCGCTGCATCCGCACCACCTGCATTGCATTGCATAAGGTCACCCACTCAGCCAGCGGCCTCAGGACGAACTCCCTCTCGGCGATGAGCGGGTGTGGGATAGTCAGATCGAACTGCTCGTCTCTCATCACTAGCTTCCCATCGTCGTCGTAGAGCAGGATGTCGAGATCGATCTCTCTCGGGCCCTTGTTGATCGTCTTCCTCCGGCCGATATGCGCCTCGATCCGCTTGACGAAGGCTAGAAGCTGGGAAGGCGAGAGGGTCGTGCTGATCTGGTGTGCGGTGTTCGGTGTCCGAAGTCTCATCTCAGCTCTACATTCGGGACAATCGGAAAGAACGATTGTAGCGAATTGGAACGGGAACAAGCACTCACCTTGCAGACCCCGTTGAGGAATCTGTCCTGTTCGAGGACGTACATCGGTTCGCTCTCGTAGAGGAAGCTAGTCTCGAGGAGCGTTGTTGTCATAGTCATAGTCGATGCCGATGCTATGTCACTAGATGGCTGAAGCGGAAGCGGCGGAGATAGAGATGCAGACGGCGACGGCGATGGCGACGGCGATGGCGAAGGGGAGCGGGAAGGGGAGGGAGTACTATCGAGCAGGGCTGGATCGCCGAGATAGCGGAGAGCGCGGCGGATATGCTCAGAACGGTCGCCGACGTTGGACCCTAGGGCGATGTAGGCGGTGTGTGCCACCGCACTCAAAGAAGAAGAAGACGAGGGGCCGTTGGATGTACTGGAAGTAGTGGCGGTGGAATGGGACCTAGCCTGTATCCGCCGCAGACCGGGGAAGAAGCTCCGATGCCTGACTGTCTCGACGGCGGTCGTGCTCGTCCAAGTCACCGCCTTGGGCTTGTCTGCCCGGACGTGGATCTTGGGCACGTCGCAGGAGGAGATGACGTGCGCGGAGAGGGAGGGACAGAGCGACTCGAGGAGGAGGGGGTGGGTGGTCCGGGTGTGCTAAGAAGACAGAGGACGACGGTACCGGTGCAAGTGTCAGTTCGGGTGGTAGGAATGTGTGGTGTGAATGATGGGAAGACGCTCACCGACCAGACGGCCTCTTGGAGGGTCCTCGCGCACCAGGCCATGTCGGACGCTCGTTCTCGTCGTTTCAGACCGTCAAAGTTCGGCCAGGTGGTCACGTGCAGGATCAGAGGCTGTTCCTGGATGCGCTCGCAGTCGTTCAGCCCGATGATCGTCGAGATGGTGAAGTCGTCGATGGACAGGGAGTCCTGCCGGGCGTTGCGGGAGGAGGAGAGTAAATCGAAATCCTTGTCCTTGCTGGTTGAAGAGTCTTGTCTGGGGTCGGGGGAAGAAGAAGATAGTGATTTCTTCTTCTTGCTGCTTGCAGAGTCCTGTGTGAGGTCTTCTGGTGATTCCTCGTCCTTTGAACGATGATGATGATAATCCTGCCGGTCCCGGGTGATCTCGACAGAGAGGGTTCCTCCGCGAAGGAGAGCGTCTGGAAGGACGACTCTGATCCGAACGGAGTCCGATTTGACGTTTAGATTACTATTATCACTACTACTACTACTATTACTCCTACTCCTCGGCTTGAGGAGATCGAAGAGAATATATCTCGCAGCCCGCTCGGCGAGCTCGGACGCCGAGAGAGGTTCGGGGAAGTTGGTCCGACCGAGATGGTTCCTCAGTCCTTTCGCGATGGCGGAGTAATTGGTAGAGTGTTGGAGATCGTCCGTGCTCCCTGCGAGGGAGGTGTCGGTCGACAGGACGAGGGTGAGGTAGGCCGGCTGGTGTCTATGATCTGACCAGGGCGAGGGACGGAGGAGGAGGTCGTCGAGGAGGAGGTCGTTGACGAGGATGTGGTCGCGGTCCATGAGCGGACTGGTTGGAGCGGAGGAGAGCAAAGTATGTGATCCTGCTGTCGTTACAGTACTACCGAGTCGAGTCTTCCTTCTCGATCACAAGATGCAGATGCAGGTGGAAGCTTTTCCTGGGGGTAACCACTCATCAGATTCACTGCTGCCAACAGAGCACTAGTACTACCCGGAACAGAGCCAGGGTGACCCTGTGGAGCGAGCGGGCGGCGGGCGGGTGGGAGAGCGCGGGTCGGTCGGCGGATCAGTCGCGCGTTCGGTCGGATGGCTGATGGTGACCATCCATCCATCCACAGCGAGCGGCAAAGCAGCTTCTTATCAGATTAGACTGGGACTATCAGCACACGCCACCATGTCCGTCCCCCTCCACAATCACCGGGCTACCCCTGCTCCCACCCCCGCCCAGCTCGGAGCTCACCATCATCACCATCACCACGATCACCTTCACCAGCACCAGCAGCCTCAGCCTCAGCCTCAGCCTCCTTCCCAGCTCACTCCCCAGCACCAGCAGCAGATCCAGATCCAGATCCAGCAGCGGACCCGGAAGGAGGACGCCTTCCTCCTCAGCCTGCCCTCCCAGGACAGGGAGGCCTGGTACGGGGCCGGTCCCTTCGATGAGGACAGTGACGACTTCGATGACGAAGAGGATCATGTCCACAACGACGGCAATGGGCTCACCAACCGCGGCCACAAGCTCGCACCGGGCGCGAAGTTCGTCCGACGGGGAAGGCTCGCCGGCTGGGTCAACGGCGAGATCTTCGAGTCGAAGGGAGTGTTCCCGAGTAACAATAACAACGAGGGTGGCATTGGCGTTGGCGTTAGCCACCCTCTAGTCACTCGCACTTGCCAGAACAAACGGCCAAGGAGGGACGAGTTCCCAGTGATGCCCGGTCTCTCCCTCGTCGCCAGAGACGGGCCCAATCGTCGCCACCCACACGACTTCTCCTCAGATCACCAGCAAAATCATCCTCATCATCCTCCTCATCACCATCCACCCCACCACCCTCTTTCCTCCTTCTCCTCCTCCGCCGCCTCCGACGACCACCTCCTCCACCCCGTCCGGGCCTACCTCCCCCTACCCCCCCCAATCGCCCGTCGAATTCGTCCTATCGCCACTCATGGCCCGGACCTTCTCCTCGGCCAATCGGGTCCTCGAGCGGCTCTCGTTATCCGCCATCGACTTGATCGAGGCTGATGTTCCGTTGTTGAGGGCTCTGACTAGGCTCGTTGATTTCATGAACGGGACGAGTATCGCCGGTGTGGGGGGCCCGATTGGTTTGCCGTTTTTAGGGGGAGAGGGGGAGTCCTTGATCTTGCCCGAGGAGAGCGGGGTCAGGGAGGAAGTAATGATCGATAGTGGAAAGGGAAAAGGAAAGGGAAGTGAGAGGGTAAATGAGGAGGAGAGTGACAGTGGAAGAGGAAAGGGAGAGGCAAGGGAGAGAATGACTGAGCAGGAGGGAATCGATCCATCGGATGTGATTGATAGCCACCCGGATCAGGACCACGACGGTCAGGCAGTAACAGCAAATCTGGGAGATCACGCAGCGACTCTAGCGGACCAAGCAGCCCCTTCGCGACAGGGCCAGGCCAACACTCCCAGTCAACAACAGCAGTCTCACTCTACCCCAATGCCAATGGAGATGGAGATAGACCCGGCACGCGCCGGCGTCGTCGTCGTCGAAGCGGAACCTACCCCTCTCTCTGGCCAGCAACGCAAGCGTCGACGGAGTGATTCCATGGAGTCGGAGACCGAGCACTCTGCTCGAGACATCGACACGGGCACAGCTCCTGCCGATCAATTACAACCAGCCGATCTTGACGTGGACAATCCAATCGCGACTCCCGTAGACGCTGCTGCCGTCTCTGCCTCCACTACCACTACTGAGGAACATCACCCCTCGACGGGTACCGCCGGTACCGGTCCAGCACGACCCGACACCGCCGAGGGCGAGCGCGAGCGAGCAGACAACAGCAGCGACAACACCAACGCAACTGCCGTTCCCAACGGTGACGGTGACGCGAAGACCAGCAATGGCAACAGCAACAGCAACAAACGCTCCCGCTCCCGCTCCCGCTCACATTCACGCTCTCGGTCCGATTCCCCCGAGGAATCCACCTCCCGATCGGGTGCGGATTCGCCTGCACCCGACCGGCCTCCACTGATCACTACTCGACTCCCGCCCTCCGTCCGACGGATCGCGAACCCGCACGCGTACATCCACTCCCTCTTTGTCAGCCGGACGGATATCCAGGTCCCCTTGGTCGCAGTGGCGGGGGCGCGGACGGGGGCGAGTTTAGCTTCGAGCGCGAACACGAACATGAACATGAACAGCGCCGGCCCGACTCCGACTCCGTCAATCAACGCCAACGCCCATCCTGCTGGCACCGGCACCGGCACCGTACCCAAAGCGGCACATGATGCACCGATGACGGACAGTGCCGAGCAACGGAGTCATACCGATGCTGGCGACGTAGAAGGCCTCGTCCGGCTCAGCCCGACGGAACAGCTCGAGACCGTCCGGCTCTGCCTGGCCGAGCTCACCCGGTTCCTAGCCGACAGTATGGAGTACCAGGATCGGCTGGCCGAGATCAGGGATGCCGTTCTCGGCGTAGAGAGGAGACGGAAGGGCGTCTGGGCCATGGCGAGGAGCTGTGAGTGAGATACGCTCACTGGGCGTGGGCGTGAACTGTGGTGTGGCTGAGATGCTGAGACTGATCCTGGCTCTCTCCCGGTAGACGCACACCAGATCCTCTGGGAGGAAGAACAGGAACGGATGGCTGCGAGTGGGTTGCTTTAGCAAGAAAGGAAGACGAGTGCGACAGTACAGTATTCGACACATGCTCGAGCAGAGCAGAGCGCCGACGCTGTACGATCCGTCCTATCCTGCAAAGGCAGTCTTTGCAGTAATTTATGCATAGGACGCCCTCGACATGTTCTCGCATTGGACCCGAGGCTGGCGAGCTGCCTCGTTATGTTACTGATGCCACGCAAATGTAGCTCCTGCTGTGCCCGGTCGTACACGTCTGTGTGGAAGCTTGATCCTTGTTGTATACCATTTACAAGCCTGCATCTACGAGTACTATGAAACGTCTTCCTTGGGCGCTTATAGAAGTGGAAATGGGGTACTATTTGCGCAATTGACGTCATTGGACAAGAGAACGAGGACTAGATACAATGAACTCGGTAGGTAACACAACATCATAGTGCCCGTGCCCGATAGAGAAACAAAACCATGCTGTTGCTATTTCCGCACGCTTCACGGGATGACCGTTCAACCACCCTTACAACTCCTCGTCGCTCTCCTCCTCCTCCTCATCATCATCGTCCGCAAGCATCTTCGAGTCCATCATCTGGGCGGCCATCGCTTGGACAGACTGCGGCTGCGGCTGCGACTGCGACTGGGACTGTGGGATCCTCACGCCAACGAGCCAGCCGAGCTCCTTGACAAACCTCTCCCTGACCGCCTCGGACGCTTTCCTGCCGACAGCGCTACTGGCGCCCTCTTCGAGATTGACAAGCACATCGAGCTGACGGAACCAGGTCCTGACGGACTCTGCGGACAGGACCCGGCCGTTCTGGTTGACGAGGGTGGACAGGCGAGTGGCGAGGATGTGCCACTGATTGAAGAGGGCGGGCAGGAAGGAGAGGAGGGGATCGCGCGGGTTGAGCGTAAAGGGATTGTTGATGTTCGCCTGAGCAGCCGCAGCTTGGTGCTGTGGTAATGTAGCGGACGAGTGCGAGTGCGAGCCGAAAGGGACAGGTGCGCGTGGAAGGAGGACCTCGAGCTTCCGGACGGAGGAGGTGAGCGTGTACAAGAACGAGAAAGTCGTCGTCGGTGATGATGATGATGATGATGGCGACCCTTGCTGGTCGTCCTGTGATGAAGAAGAAGAAGAAGAAGAGGATGGCGGCGGGCAGAACTGGCCCAGAGCGAGTCGAGTTTCGGAGATGTACTCCTCGAGGGGAGCGCGGATTCTGGACCAGACGTACTCGTCACGGAGGTTTGCACTGCCGTGTTGCGAGAACGGTAGAGCATCGAGGACTTTCTTCTCGAGGGTGGCAAGAGTGGCCGTGAAGGATTCGAGGGAGGGTGCCGGAAGCAGGGAGAGGACGACTGGCTTGAGGGAAGGTTGCTGGGTCAGGAGTGAGGTGAGGACCGAGAGTAGAGCGGGCTTGGTCAAGGAGGCTGTCAAAGTCAATTGGAAGCGGAAGCGGCATCAGCGAGTTGGTGCCCCGGATGAGCTGTATCTATCTCCTGACCTAGTGCCTTGCCGAGATCAACCTCGTTACCACCGCTTGCATGCTGGACCTCGTGCTGCATGGCTGTCTGGAGGTTGCTGGTCGACAGCACGGTACGGAGAGTCCGGATCTCCCGCCTGGGCCTCTTCGAGTTCCCGACGGCGGCGAAGGCCACCGAGTCGGATGGCTGTGCCTCTCCAGTGCAAGTCTCGTCCATCGTCTCCCTCTCGTCTCCAGCCGAGTCTGAGCGTCTCCTACGTCTGCTCGAGCCGCTGCCCGGTCTGAACGGGCTGGTCGAGCTGGTGCTGGTGCTTGCGAAGCCAATCCCGGCGGTATGGCCTGCACCACCGAACCCGAACCCGAGGCTGAACGGGCTCGCAGTGGCATTAACAGTGGAACTACCGGCGAAGGACGAGGACGACGCTGCCCCGAACGCGACCTGGTGCGGGTGTTGATGCGGAGGTCGATGCTGGATCCCGTCGATGGGGGACGGCGACGAGCGGGGGGAGGACCAGAGGAGGGCGGACATCGTGTACGAGACGACGACGCTGGGTCCAGGACTGCTGCTGATGATGTCGCCACTGAGATTGGTGCGTCGAGGTGGAAGTGGGAACGGAGCAGAGCCAG
>Ga0181469_100930_pt1 | contig 11098 bp, 14 predicted proteins | sample InSIn2SAF170_2_FD_119081 | JGI IMG/M metagenome (GOLD analysis project Ga0181469, IMG submission 119081) | Clean room microbial communities from NASA Spacecraft Assembly Facility at Jet Propulsion Laboratory, Pasadena, California, USA -... ... | reverse complement strand
TGTGTTGTGTTGTGTTGATGTGGGGATGTGCTGAATGTGATACTCTAGCAGGTTGGCGGTGGAATCTTTGAAGCATGCGATAAGGTAGTACTTGAATGTTTGAAAATGTGATGAAGCCTCGAAATACAAACATATGGAATTTTGGTAGTATTTCTGAATTGCATACGCGGCCAGGCTTATCCCATGGCCGGTAATTGCATTGTGCAAGATATTTACACAACAGACCTTCCTGCAAAAGCTCAGTCTGCACACTTGTCATCTATAAAATAGTTCGACCATACCGGAACCTCGAAGAACCAAGGCATACAGTAGTCAATCTACTTCCATTGCCTAGCCCAGGCACATCGGTCAAGTAAGGTACCTTGAAAAATCTACGAACCAGCGGTAGAGGCACTCGGCTTCTGCGCCAAAACCTTCTCAACATCCGTAACACTCTGCTGCAAGATCTGTTGCAAGAACTTTGGGTTTTCGAGCTCCTTGCTGACTTTTGCGATAACGGAGTCGGCGAGTTCTTTCTGCTGGCGTTGCTTGACTTGTCCTTCGTAGCGGACCCAGGAGTCGAGGACTGTTCTGGCTTCAGCTGCTAGGGCGGTTTTTTGCTCGAGTTCGTAGGCTTGGGCTTCGAGTTTGGCGGTTTCCTGAGGTGTGTTTTGTCAGTACATGTCTACTAGCGTCTTGCCTGGTTCTTGTGATATCGATTCGGGGTTTGGGAGAATGGACATGCATACCTTTGACACCTCGAAGAGCTGCTTGGTAATTTCAACGACATTGGAAAGCGGCTTGACATCCTCAATTCTCGTTCTGACTGAATCGGCATGTCCTCTTCTTGCACTGTTCAAAATCTCCTTAAACTTCTCTATAGTGTTGCCTGCCCAGTCGTTGTACATCGGACCACCATATCTGAAGATACCGTAAAACACAGTCAACAAACAGAACGCAATGACGGATTCCTCGTTCAGGACGTAGAGTTCGTTAGCAATTGCCCAGACAGAGACACCAGTTCCGGCACTGAGGATGGCGGTCTTGGAGGCTAGAGAGTTGCCTGGAAGGGCATCGATGATTGTTTGAGCGCGCTTCTTGGGGTCTTCGGCTGGAACGTTTGATTGGTAGCGGTTTTGGGAGAGAGGTGTAAGGGCTCGGACTGCGGGTGTTAGGAGGGATGGTCGAAGTCTTGTCGCGCCTGTTACGGTGATCGTTAGTACTTCTCGAGTGATCTATGTAGACCTGGTATTGCAAGCTACGTACTGGCAGCGCTTCTGGCGAGTCTGGTCGCCATTTTGATTGTTGTCTCTCGCTGAAGATTTGGTAAACTCCTAAGCTTGACGTTATTTGATGAGCTAGAAGCTAGTTCGCCAAACTTGCCAGTTCGAGATTTCGCGGCTTGAATGACCCGCAGCCTCACCCGAACTTCGCAATTGTGGTACAGCCTTGCCGTACTCCCACTACAAGCCATTAACATACAGTCTACATGCATTGCGAAAGGCGATCAAGCTCTTCTGCTGAACCACCAAGTTACAGGTATTGTCTAAGTACCGAGCGGCCTACAACAATTCTCTCCACGATATCGGTTTCACGGTTCCGCATCACTCACCAACCAATTTCGACATTCCTCCTGCCAGACTTTAATTTCTACCTTCAAGTACTCTCTACATTCAGCTGTCTGAACGGTCATTACAGAGATACACCATCCACCCGCCACAACTAAACATCAACATCCACTCCATCTCCCTCCACTCATTCCACCGCTTCAATCGCAACCATGCCACCCCCCCTCGCAGAATCCCACTTCCTCCTCCACCCTCTAGTCCCGGAAAACATCCAGCACAACACCCTCACCCTCTCCAACATCCGCTCAATCAGCGCTTTATTCCTCGGCATCGCAGCCGGCATACTCGGTCTCGAATCACTAGTAGGGTTCGGATTCTACTTCATATCACAACAGCTCATATCTTCGCTATTCTGGTTCATACTTGTTCAGAACGATGCGGAAAGCTATTTTGCGGGGAATGTGGTGCCGAAGGGTGGTAATGCGAAGACTAATACGTTGATGGGACGGGACGGTAAGAGGACGGGCGCGTGGAGGGATGTATGGCTTGGTGGTGGGCTGTTTACGGAGGGGTTGTCGGGATTTGTGTTGGGATGGGCGGGTGTTGGTGGTGTTATTAGATGAGATCGTATCGCTCTATGTGGAATGGCACAACAGGTGGAACAAAAAGCAGGATACCAGATGTGAAGATATCCCACTTACACAGCAGGTATCACAATACATTACACAGTGAACAAATCAGACAATGTGAATCCACGCGTTTACCGTTGCTGTTCAACTTGATCAAACTCGCAAGCAGCACCTGTCGATCTGTCATATGAGATTCAATACACCTATTCTGCCATTACACCAGCACGCTCCAAAATTGGTACTAGTCAAGCAATCTACTAAGGGAGCATCACTTTCCTCTCACAATCAAGCCTCCAGATGTTCCCCTTGGCCCTGTCCTTCAACCCTCAGCAATTCACCATACGGTCTGCATACTCCATACTTCTCATATCAGCGGTCTACCACCCGCGAAACACGACTCAGATAAGAATAATTTCAACCAAAATCTACTGTATTGTACTATACTATATACCTGCGATATCCTCCACTACGAGTCTAAATTCCATAGTCCCCACCCGGCAGCCCTGCCCTCGGACTCGGAGTCGAAAACGTCGAAAAGACGGTCTATACTATATCTTGCAACGTTATCGCTAACTTGATGGGTGTTAGTATTACAAGATGATCTCGTTATGGGGTGGATAGGGTCTTTTTCAAGCGCTCTTGACCTGCCTGCAAAAAATCGCAAGAAAACACGGCAAGTCAATCACCAACGTCGCTACGAGATGGACTTTGGATTTCCCTTATGCCGGTGCTGTCATCGTGGGTGCGTGTAATGGGCGTGAGTAATCGCACCAAAGACAACCTCAACGCCTATGGCTGGAAACTTGGCCCTCAGGATCAGAGTGCTCCTAATGAGATTCTGCAGAGAAGCAACAAAACTCAGATGTTTCAAACTATTGGCGACTGTGGACAAGAGTATCGATGAAACGTACTAAGCATTGCATGCCATCTACGTCGGCTTTCCGTCGTTAGATCCAGTTGACATGTCTGCCACTTGACAACAGATGATAACCTTGTATCCATGGCTTCTGCCTTGCACGAAATTTTAATTCTACCAATCGTAGTCACGCTTAGTGTATATATAATTATGTACCCTTTAATAGACAACACGACCTAGTAATTTGAACTACAGCCAATAAATGTTGCACAGAAGCCAGCAGTGTTACCCTGTTCTCCGACATCGCAGAATTCAGTAGCTTGACAGTCTGTATCCGATGTACATGCTACGCCGTCATCTGTACCATCGTTACAGTAGGCGTTTACCTGATCTATATCGTAGTCACAAGAACAACCGCCCATACACCCTCCTAAATTGAGACTACCACCACCGGCATCAGCGGGGTTACATGTAACCAGACCTACAGAATACTAGTTAGTACTGGTAAGATGAAATGTAGAAATAAGTTGCTAACTTCGAGGAGCAGTAGATATCTTAGTAGTCGTAGTAGTAGTAGTGGTAGTAGGAGTAAGGATATCGCAGGTATATAGTATAGTAGTAGTGGTAGTGGTAGTAGGAGTACTAGTAGTACTAGTGGTAGTGGTAGTAGGAGTACTAGTAGTAGTGGTGGTAGTGGTAGTGGTAGAAGTAGCGCTAGACGTCGTAGAAACGGAAATAGTAGATAAAGGAGTAAAGGAAGTAGTAGTATCGAAGATCGTCGTCGTCGTCTCAGAGGTCGTAGTAACTAATGACGATGTAGTGATGATAGGTGTTTTCGTGGAGACTGTAGCAGTTGTACTTATCGAAGGACTGGTCGAGGTAGAACTGAACGTCGGGGATTTTGACCAAGCTGTCAAGGCTGTTTTACTATTATCACTGGCAGAAGGCTCGTTCGTGCTAGTAGAGAGATTCGAAAATGTTTGCCATGCGTCATAAGAAATGGAATGGTCGCAAGGACATGTATAATAAGTCCTGGTAAGCGTTTGAGTCACGAAAATATCCTGTAAAGCAATGTCGGCCGCCGCTACAGCGACTCCAAGTAAGAGGGTTAATGAGCGTATCATTTTCGATTTCTAGAAGATAATGAGAATTATCTAGAACTAGTAGAGAACAATAATACATATCGATGAAACATAAAATAGAAAAGGGAGTACCTCTATCAGAAAGACTGCAAAGTTGCCTACAATATGATAACATAGAAGTTCAAATTTCGGTTATATCTAGTAACTTCGCACCCTGAAGCTACTGTCCGCCGCTGCTTCGTGAACTCCACGGTCTCGCGAACACCGATAATTTGGTTAAGTAGCCATAACCACAATGACTGACATGACTTCCAGCCACAACCTAAACCACGGATCGTTGAACACTGGGAGGCTTCGTAGATTCCATGAAAAGTAGATCGTTCGAAATTTATCGAAATCCATTGCAACGACGCTTCTACACAGCAGTCACTCACTCTGTGCGAAACGATATGGTGGTAGGTATGTGGATTGATGGAGACGGGAATACAGTACAGAAGGTGGATACATACTGTAGACCGATGAGTGTTTGTGAGAGTGTTGGTTGCTGGAGCTGTTTCGTAATGACCATAGTACATGTGATCACAGGAGGAGTGTAGGAGCTGTAATGGGGTGTTGCCTGCTTACGATTATGTGAGCTTCAGATATGGAGGCATGGGAGTTGTTGACTTGAAATCAATCGAGGCATGAGAGAGTACTTTCCAGTCGAGTTCCATATATTCACATTCTCGCTCACATGCTCAGCTATGTACGGGGTATCTTGCTATAAACACTGCACAATAGTGTAATCTCTTGCCAGTCAACTGCCGAGACTATACGTTATTGTAGTATAGTATATGAGCATTTCGTGTTCACTCATCCAGTATTCATCGGTGTCTTGGCCGAGAATTTTGGGTTATGCATTAGATGGCCATTCCCGGAATACCAGGCCCAAGCTTGCTAGGACCTGGTGGACTTGCTCGACGTTCACGAAATTCACGTGCGCCAGCACTAGCTGAGTTGCTGCGTCGTCGTTGCATACCACCCATTGATGGTGGACCACCTGCGTGGCCGTATGGTCCAGGAGACATGCTACGCTGCCTTGACGAGCGTGGGCCAGGAGAAAGTGGTCGAGGCGGTTTGTTGTATATACCAGGAGATACTGAGCGGTTCATGGCTCGGCTGTTTCTATCATTTGGTGCTAGGACAGCTCGAGGACTACCGGCGGGTGACATTGATCGGTTCGAAGCTGGACTGTTTCGGCCTCGTGGCGGTGGCGGACCATTTCGCATGGGTGGGTTCATGGATTGGTTCGTAGGTTGTGGGCGCGGCTTTGATGGTTTGGCAGCGAGGCATGTTCTTGGAACGACGCCCTGCTTCGATCGATCTAGACGAGTAGCGAGACACTAGACTCAATTAGCAAGTTGCATCAAGAATACAGAAGGTGAACTTACCCAGCCGTCGTCGTATATGTGGAGTAGCCTGACCACCTGCCCAGCTCGAAGCTCAAGTTCGTCCTCCATAGAAGGAATGAAGTCCATCAAGATACGATAGACACTTCCTTCGGGAGCGGGAGCAGGAGCAGGAACGGGAGCAGATCTTGTCGTCTGTAGAGGAGCTGGAATGGGCACTGGCGATGGCATCTCAACTGGCAGTTGGTCGGTTTGTAGGGGAAGACCTTCGCGATTCTCAGCGGCAGCGCGAGCAGCAATTGTACCCGCACTTGCAGCGGCAATGGCGATATCCTCCACGGATGGCGACTTCTTGACTGAAGCAGCTGCAGGCGTTGGGAGTGGCCCGAAAGCTGGAGTAGGCTCTGGCATTGAAAGAGGGGCGGCCACTCGCACGGGTTCAGGCATCATAATAGGTGCTGGTGCTGAAGCTGAAGCTGGATGTTGCATCGGAGCAGCAGGCTTGACTGGATCGGTGAATGGATTTTCAGGATCCTGGAAAGGATTTTCAACAGGAGTAGACCTTTTGCTCATCGGAACAGCTTGACTTGCTACAGGCGCTGCCAAGTATCGCTCCTTCATTTGATTGGGCTCGTTGGAGGAGGTAAGCATATTGCCTTGACTGAGTCTACTCTTGGGCCTATTTCCTCCCATAAATTCGGGTAAGAATGATGAAGCAGGTCGCAAACTCAGCCTTGGAGCGTGAGCCTGGGTACCATCTCTTGTACCGTTCTGAGCAGCGATAGCCGCACTCTTTTCAGCATCTTGTCGAGCTTTTTCGGATTTGACTTGTTTCTTCTTTCGTGACAAACAGAATAAGATCAATCCGAGGAAAATCGCAATGGCGACAATCACACCAATTATTGCACCAGCTATCCCAGCAGTGGACATTCCGGAAGTAGATGATGAAGAACTTGAAGAGGTCGATGAGCTAGCGGAGTTGACGGAGTTCGCATTGGTAGTAGCTGCCGGCGAAACAGTACTTGCAGCATAGCTGTTCAGGCTGGAGGTGGTCGATAGAGATGAGCTGGAAGTGATGAGATTCGAGGATCCAACAGTGGCAGAGCTCGAGGAGGTTGCGGAGGTTGATGAAGTTGAGGCATCAGATGTTGGACTGGTGCTTTGCGATTGCGACGAGGACGATTGGACATCTGTCGAGCTCGCACTTGATTGGGACGATTGCGACCGGTGTTGCGACTGTGAGGTTTGCGTCTGAGAAGATGTGACAGAATCTGTTGCATATCCTCCAATTACACCGGTGAAGGTCGGCGATGCGGTCACATAGACTACTGATACAAGCTGGCCATCGATAGTTGTGTAATCCCTCTTCGCCATATCGTGTAGAAATTGGTGTTTAAACCCCATATTGCAAAGACTTGTTTGAGATTGAAAGATGATGATTCTGTGTGGAAGGGTAGTCGGTGAAGCGCACACTGTCGATAGGCAAGTGACAAATCAGATATCTGCGAATTCTAACGGAGTGGTGAGAAGTGAATGGACTTTGTGTCGTATGTTTGTAGAGAATGACTGGGTGAGTGCTGATAAATGAGAGGCAGCAGCTCAACTCCGAAAGACAAGAAAGCACGATCAACGAGCGGTTGTCGAATACTACATGCGCAGCCTGTAGTCTACTACTAGTAAGTAAAGTGAAGAGTGGGATAAAGCAAGACGGCGACCTCAAGGCAAGAAGTAAAAGAGGCCAGCAGGAGCACTGAACAGACTTCGACGAGGCTTGTGAAGCGCGCGCACCGCGACCGACGTCCCGAACCAGCGCATATTGTTGATTGGCTGTACCTGCAGATAGAATAATCTAGTGCCCGATGGGGCGTAGATGAGCCAAGCTGTTTTCAGCATGGCGTTTCATTCCCGAAATTACTGTAGTGACTAGGGGCTGCGTGACGCCAGTCCACCTCCACCTCCATCTCCCTGCCATGGATTATAACTTTTCAAGAAATGTCACAGTTTGCAACCGTCAATAGTTCATGTCTGCTACAGTACGACAAACGATGACGCTTAGACAGTTGGAGCATGTTACAGCTTTCGATATTCGGGAGAGCAGGAGCAGCAGAACCATGTTGTTCTTCGTGTAGATTTACAAGAAGCAGAGGGGAAAGATTCTCTAGTTGAGGAGTCAAGGTTTTGTCTCTCACATTCTGGGTTCGGGCGTTGAGTTGGCGTCGTCAGCGCGTTGCCAGAGTTACCGACTCTGCAATGTCGTTGGCCAAACGAACGCCGAAAAGCCATCTGCTTGCCAATTTGGTCCAGATTACGCCAATCTCGTAACTTTGGTCGCTTCCCCAAACACATGTGCACCCGTTCCGTCAAGTCATCACACTCCTGACACACGGAATATTTCATCTGACGCAACGGGACGTGATACACAACGATAAGACTAATTGTATTTTGTTTTGTGTACATGCATAAGATCCACATCTATACAGATGTCATATCTACCATTGTTTCTGCGGTACAGCTCGGAATGTGCTGATCCCACCTTACCACCACTGAGCAGTCTGTGCTCGACCTACAGAGTCAGTTCAGTAATACAGAATGATATCACCGAAATTTCCAGCAGCATGCGTTGAGCTCGTGTGACATCCTCTCGACATTCTGTCTGACCAGCGTGACCTGTTCATTTTAATTCTGCCGCGAATGGATGACTTAGTGCCTCAGTGGCAGTCAACCTTGTAGTGCTCTCATAACAAACTGTACGTCTTACAAAATCAGTCGCACTTGGTGATGCCCCTGGTAACAGTTCTGTCCATGGTCGAGCAGGAAATTGCTGGAATTTCACCTTCCCCCAATCCGGATATTTCGTGGCAGACTACCAAGTGTCAGCAAAAAGCCATGGTGGGAGCAGTGCTACTTACTGGCCAGTTCGAATTGGTTGGCGTCCCAAGAGTGGTGAACATGGACTTGAGGAGTCCGAGTTCACTACCCAAGGCACCAGCATCAAATAGTTGGTGATGCTCCTTCCGAATCATTTCCGCTACTATACATCCTGCCGCCCACATGTCCAATGTTGTGTCATACGCTCGGTGGCCAAACAACAATTCAGGTGGTCTGTAACGGGTAGTGCCGACATCTGTAATCTTGCTATCTGCTGGCTCCGACTCAGGATCGTCTTCAGCCCAGGATATGCCAAAGTCAATCAGATACACTGGTCCGTTCATTGTCCGTAGCAGGAGATTCGAAGGCTTAACGTCTCGATGTATAATGTTCATAGAGTGCAGATATGCAAGCGCTCCAAACAGTCCTTCAAATACCATCTGACTTTGTGCTTTCGTGAGGCTGTCCGATCGGAGTAGGTTTTCAACATCCTGTCGGAGGAATGGGAAAACAAGGAATAGTGAGCCTCCTGGCTGCCAGAACGAATCAATAAGGGGAACGATAAATTCATGTTCTGCCTTTTTCAGAAGTCTCATTTCTCGACGTGCATTGTGAGGTGGCTGCATTCGATCTGGGTTCATAACTTTCAAGGCTACAACTGCCTCGCCGATCGCGGAATCAGTAGGCTTCGCTTTGTAAACAGTGGAAGTTTGGCCATCAGCATGGAATGTTGCCCATTGGTATTTGCCAAACGTAGGTCCTTCTTGATTGAAGATCTCTTCCCAAAGTGCTTCCTGGGACTCTCCCTCCTCGGGCACGGACGAGGCAATCAATTTGTAAACATCAACATAGTCGTTGCACAATTCTTGATATTCCTCATTCGAGTTGGCTGTGCTGATAAATTGTTGCTCGATACTTGTGGCCTCTGCCTTTGCCTTGGAGGCATCCTGGCCTTGCGCAGTCAGTGTTTTGGTGAGGCTCATAATGTTGTGAAACCTGGCTGAGAAAGGGACGTCCATATTGGCAGGGATTGAAGTCGACTTGTTGTCATCGAAGTGATATTGATGTTAGCTTTCTATGATCGAAACAAAGCACCTCAACAACCAGAGTAATACGAAGAGGAGAGCTCATGAACACTGCTAAACAAATGGAATAGAACCTTCCAACTTCAAGAAACAATCTGCATTGTGGGCAGTAGTCGGGTGGTTTGAACCATTGAATAAAAATCATCTCAGTCTGTGGTGAACACGACCAATAAATGATTTTTAAGACATGTGATGCCCGCCAGTACCATCAGATCGGTTCATCTTCCCTATAACCATCAGTATCGATTGGCACTGTTGGCATTCTGGACCATCCAGCGTTTGATTCAAAAGAGTCGACTAAATACTGTGATGTTCGTTGTTCAGGTTGTTCCGATCTCGATCTAAATACCGTCACCCCAGATTGCGGCTCGGCAGATTCTCTCCGAATGACAGAGGATGGGCGCTTTTAGCTCCATATCGAAGAGAGCAACGATGCCGATGCCGTGAGGCTGCATGTTGCTGCATCATTGCTCACTGACGAAGCTTCTGGACCGAGCACTTTTACCTTCTTTTGCTGCGAATGCGTCCGATATAGTTATGCTACTGGTCGTGTTAACCTCCTGCGACCATAGCTTGTTGTTTTAAGAGTCTTTGATCCTTTCGCGCACCATGGATCTTGCCCGACAGGAATACCCTTCACTGCTGGTAACGACCTTGATTGACCCACCATGTTCACAGCTAACCTCGATTTATTTTAGAGCTCTTTGGAGCCGGATCAAGCGGTTGACGTTCTCAACAATCGAGTTGCGCTTATCAACAAGGTTCACTCAGATATTGCGGATTGGTTGCAAGTTAGTTCTATTGTTGTTGAATTCACCATGTGGTAGCTGAGGATTGTATAGGACCGTCGCAGGGCGGAAGAACAATATGCTGCGTCTTTGCGCAAACTATCCAGGCGGCCTCAGCAAGACAATGCTGCGGCATTGGGGTACGGATCTAGACCAGCGTTTATGGAGGGTAGGACTGACGGTGTCGCAGGGTGTTTCAAATTCCATGGCAGCGCATTGTCGCATCAACAGAAAACATGGCCCAGTCTCACGAGACACTAGCTGCGAAAATACAAGCCGATGTTGAAGCTCCGTTACGCCAATACCATTCGACAAACCGGGAAATGCAGTCCATGGGCAACATAGCCGGAAATCTGTCATCCATTGCGAAAGACCTCACAACTGCGCAAAAGAAGGCACAAAAGCTAGATTCAAAAGGCAGCAACAAAGCTGGCGATGCTCGCTCCAGTGTTGACGATGCGCATCAGCAGTGGGAGTCTCAAGCTCCGTTCGTCTTTGAACAGCTGCAAGCTCTAGATGAGGCACGAGTAAATCATCTGCGAGATGTGCTCACTCAGTTCCAGACACACGAGCTAGATCAAGTAGAGCGAGCGCGGGCCAGTGCTGAATCTTGCTTGAACGCGCTTCTAAACCTCGAAACAGCAGATGAGATCAAGACATTCGCTGCGAGAACAAGAGGTCAGGCTGGCACCGCAGCTACGAGACGTGATTCTGTACCCATCGCATCCAGGTCTATAGGAGCCAGCATGCCTCCAACACCACCTCCTCCTCGAAATGCTAACATTGAGCAAAGAAACAGTTATATAGGAAGTCCAGATCGACTTAGTCCTTGTAAGTCTACACACAAAACACGTT
>Ga0181469_100670_pt2 | contig 11099 bp, 20 predicted proteins | sample InSIn2SAF170_2_FD_119081 | JGI IMG/M metagenome (GOLD analysis project Ga0181469, IMG submission 119081) | Clean room microbial communities from NASA Spacecraft Assembly Facility at Jet Propulsion Laboratory, Pasadena, California, USA -... ... | reverse complement strand
AATTAACTTACATTTCTTCCTCTTCGCCCTTATTCGTACATTTGTTCTCTAGAGTTATCTAATGTAATTCTAGCCTTCCTCTTCCCACTGGGGTTCTATTGTAGGTCCTTCACTAATTTCCACCCCTCATGCCAAATTGTCGACGGATCTTCCCTTGCAATCTAATTCAAGAAGTAAAAACCCTTGGTATGTAAGCAGATCATAACCTCCCTTGAGAGGGAAACCCCTCATTACATCCCACCAACAGGACTATGCCTATTTTGAGCTTCTCCCCATTGCCCAAATGTTAGGCCAATCCATCTTCGATAATATTGAAAGAGTCTCAAGGTGCCCTCCATACCGCTGAAACATGGGGGGACTTCTTGTCGGGTCTTTGCAACCAATCATTCATGGGAATCGGATCTATGTATTTCCTTTTGATAACTGTCATCCACAGATTCACAGTTGATATTAACCTCCACCCCAATTTTGCTGCTAGTGATGATGCGAGGGATGATAGGTATCTTATGCCCCATCCACCCCATTCCTTTGGTCTTGCAACTTTGTCCCAATCTACCCATGGCAGCACTGAGTCATCCTTTGTTCCAGCCCACAGAAAGCAATTGCACACTTTCCTAATTCATGAAAGTATTCCTTTTGGGATCCATGTCAGCGCAATCCAGTATACGTGAATGGAAAGAAGGATCAACTTAATAAAAACCAGTCTTTGTGCTCTCGACAGTCATTTATAACTCCAATGTTTTATATGGTTTTCATTTTTTGCCAGAAGTCGGTACCAATCTTGTTTCCAATAAGATTCTAGTTTAAGGTGAAATACTAGGTACTTGAAGCTATCCTTCATTGATTTTGCTTCAAACGGGAGAGCCGAAGTAATCCTAGTGATCTCAATCCCTGAGAAACCTTCAAGAATCAAAGATTATTTTTGAGAATTAATACACATCCCTGGAACAGATCAAGGGCGAATTTTATGCGTTGAATGTCACTTCTACTTCCATAATTGGATAACATTATATCATCTACAAACAAGAAGTGGGTGATATACATATTTATAGAAACTTCAATACCTTTTAGATCTCCTCTTCTCTTCAATGTTAGTATCAGTTGACTAAGGCATTCTACCACTAGTAAGAAAAGGAGGGGGGACAGTGGACATCCCTGTCGAAGACCTCTTTAGCTGTGAAAGAAAGAGGAAGCTGCCTCGTTGATCAGGACAAAAAAACTGGCATTTGATATACATCCCCGTACCCAATTTATAAAACCAATGTTGCACACCAGGTGGGTCATTAGCATATGAATATAGAGCCAGTTGCTTGTGTCATATGCTTTGGATAGATCAATTTTTACAATCACCCCTTTTTTCTTGCTCCACTTGATACTATGAAGTGTCTCCTAAGCAACCCCAATTGCTTCATGAATATGCCTACCATCTAGGAACCCAAATTATTCCTTAGAAATATTGCTTGATAGGATAGGTTTTAGATGAACTGCAATAACTTTAGCTATAATTTTATAAATGCAATTACAAAGAGAAATATGACTAAACTCCTCAAAAGATGAAGGGTCATCCATTTTAGGAATTAAGGCCAGAAAGGTAGAGTTGAAGGGTTCATAAATCGAGCCTTTATCCAAAGATTCCTCCACCACCCCAATAAGATCAAAAAAGTGTTGGAAGAATTCCATTGTCCAACCATCAGGACTTGGACTCTTATCTCTCTACAGAGCTTTTAAAACCCCTTCTACCTCCCCTTTTGACACAAGAGCCATAAGCATATCATTTTCCTCCTCCTCCGCATATCGAGGAAAGAGTTGGGAAACTTGAATCACCTCTTCAATTGATACCACCTCTGGATCTTTGAATAAGTTATTAAAATGGTTCCTTCCCATAGTGGCTAGGTCAGAAAAGGAATTAGTTATGCCCCCTTCTGTCATTTTTAACCCCCATATCATGTTTGTATTTTTCCTTCCTTTAGCATAATTTTGAAAGAATTTTGAATTTTCATCCCCTGCAGCAAGCCATATTTCTCTCATTTTGAGCATTCATTGTTCTTCCATATCATTTATCATTTTCGATCTTTCTATCTCCATATGTTTAATCTTCTCCCTCTTTTCTTTCGTCTCATATCCATCCATTTCCAGACTTTCCAATAGATCGTGTTCCTCCTCAATTCTACTTAATTCAGACTCATCCTTAATCTTTTTGGCTTTTCCCATTCTATCATTTCCTTCTTCATTCTCTTTAAATTCTCCATAAAAGATTGGGCTAGAGAGGCCCCTGTTCACCGGCCAAAGGCCTCTACGTAACTTTTACAAGATTGTTGTAAGAGGATTCTTTGAGCCAAGCTGGGTTGAATTCAAAGGGAGACCCCATTTTTTATTAGGCCCTTTCATTTCCAGTATGATAGGTAGATGATCTGAGTCTCCTCCTACTCCCACCCAATGTCTAAAGTATGGAATTCTAGATGCCATTTACTCTTTTAGGAGAAAACGGCCCAATCTCTTTGCTACCCTGGCCTTCACCACTTGCCTATTCCTCCAAGTGGGTCTGAATTTTAGTAGGTTTATATCAATGAGCTTGCCAATACAAATCGAGTTCAAAAAGAAGTTAGCCAAGGCAACAGCTTGGGTTGTAGGACCCCAAGTCTTCGACAACCCTAGGGAGAAGTTCAAATCCCCCCACCACCAAATTCATATTATTCATAAAGGTTTTGGAAAAAATGTTATTCTAGAATAAAACCCTATCTTGACACAACCCATAAATATTTAAAAGTAACAAATATGAGAAGAGCTCCTATGAATAGACCTTAGTCCCCAGCACCATTTTCAATCCCAAAGAATTTAATAAATTCTTACCACAAGCTTTGACTCCCAGAGACAAGCCCCTAGATCTTCCTTTGGCATCAACAGTCATAAATTTCCATCCTGGTAACATTTTATTAAGAGCTAATTTAACGTCATCTCCATCTCCCAAAGTTTCTTGGAGTTTAATAACATCATGACAGTGATTAAGGAACATAATTTTAAGTTCTAGTTTTTTAGAGGTACTAGAAAAACCTCGACAATTGAAAGACAACACAATCATTTTGTCACTTTGGCTGGGGTCTGTGTTGCTCTAAGTTCCCATTGTAAAGATAATTGTTTCCCATCAACTATGTCAATTTTTGCTCTATGTTGGCCCTTTGAGAGGATGGACTTTCTTCCTCTGCTCTTTCGTTGCACAGCTAAATTCTGAGGGCCTCCCAACCTGCCCACAACTCCTTGAGGGATATCCTTCTTATCTCAAAGGCAAAGGTTATAGAAGTATTTATCAATAGATTCCTCAATAGAGGACAAGTTCGCATGGACAATAGGCAGAAGAGGGTCCAGAAAAATAGTCGAGATTAATGTAATAATTTTATCCAGGGCAGCAAACACAAAATCAAAAGGAAAATTTTCCAAAGTAACAGGCCTTGAAGGACCAGACCTTGGCATAAATTGCATTAAGATTGAATGGAGTCATGAATAGAGGGAAGGGGAGAAGAGACAGTACCCGCAAGATGAGGCACAGGGTCGGTAGCTCCCCTCTCCTATAGATCTTCCCGAATTATCTCTTGAGGTTGATCCTGCTCTTACACAGCCACATTCTCCATCCGCATTTTCTGGTCTTCCTCGATTTCCATCAGCTCTTGTTCACCTTCTTGTTGATTCCCCTGATCCTCTGCTTGTGCCAATTCCTCCTCTTCAGCCTAAGGACATTCTACATTTCATGCTTCTCCTCTGTGTCTCCTTCTCCTTCTAAATCCTAGAGGGCAGTACTACGCTAGATGGCCATAATTATGGCACTTGTGACAGTGGAAAGGGAGCTACTCATAATCGATGATTTGGGTGTAGGAATACTCTTGGTATTGTAGATGAATTTCCTTAGCCAATCCCTCCCATGGATCCAGCCTTACCATAATACAACCTAGACTCATGGCCCTTGTTTCCATAAACAACATGTCATCTCCAAGAAGGATCCCAAGGTATTTCATATTACTCTAAACACCTCCTTCATCCAGAAATGTGGAGGGAGTCCTGGAAGATGAACCCAGACCGGAATCTCAGCCACCTTTTCTCTCTAAGCATCGAAAAGAGGATTCCACCTTTTGAAAAATTTTGGCGCTCTCACAAAGCACCAATTTCACCTCAGTACCCATTCTAGGGTTTCTCCTTTGTTGAATTTGATCATAAACTAGCCCCTAGCTAGTGTGGTCACTTCAAACTCTTGGTCTGGAGCCTCCCTCCATGATTTATATATCCACTCTAAGATGTAGTTTGTAGAGTATTTTTTCCCCTTCGCTCTCCCCACCAAATTTTCTTATGAAACTTCCATGACCCTATCTGTAACGCCCTGCGGTTGATAGGTGATCGGGCACGCACTCAACCACCATGCGAAATCGACTAAGGCATAAAACATGCGATGGCGCGACCAAAGGTTGAGGCATTACACTTATATGCAGACAAAGATTGGCGTTCCACGATTATGGGGTGAGTTGGGGAGCTCGTCATGCAAACCGACCAAGGTGCGATGTAAAACGGGCGAGGATGGTGGGCGGGCCCGTGCCATGGGCGGGCCAACCACACAAAGGTGCCAACATTACATGTAGCGCATGGTTGGGGAGAAGATTGGAGGGTCAGCCAAGGGCACGACCTCCACACACACGAAAGCATATATATGTGCGAGCAAAGGATGTCATTTTGGCATCAAACCATTGAACTTCAATCAGTAAAACAGAAGTGCGAAGAGGTGGAAAGAATGCAGCGAAGGCGCAGGTCATGCGCCCGCTCTCCGGGTGATGTACACGGGTTGCACGAAATTTCTAGAGCGGTTGAAGGCGCGGGTGGAGGGCGTTCTAAGGCGCCCACCGGCCAAGTCTTGTGAACAGGTTTTGGGTTGTATTGTGGGCGAGGGTCGTGCACGGGCACGCCCTCCCACTTTGACAAGAAGACTTGTGTTATGTTTTGCGATCTTGCACGGGTGGGCGCCCAACTCGGGTATAACACCGGTCGAGTTATACTCCTGGTAATTGTAAAAATTCTTCATATAATAAAAGATTATTATACATGTGATGTTGTTCTCCTACTATTCTATGATGTTATTATATTAATGGTTTCTGCACATTAATATGTTATTCATGTTTAATGATGAATGTTAAGGTGTAGTTCGTAAAGTAAGCTAACAATGGAAGATGTTAATTACTTAGGCGGTGCCGCACCCGGCCAATTTAACGAAAAAATAATTGGGGGTGTGACAGGTGGTATCAGAGCAGGGTTGCTCATGACAGGTGAAGCTGATTCAGGGTTGAAGAAGCTTGATGAACGTAGAGAACAGACATGTATGCAGGGAAAAGTTATGGAGAAATCGTGGATGAACAGTCTGAGTTTCGTGGACTTGATGGTTCATGGCAAGACCATTCAAGTTCTAGTGGACATGGGGGCCACTCATAAATTCATGATGACCATAGAAGTTGGACTGATGATCTTCCCATCAAATGTGGAAGTCAAGGCAGTGAAATCTAGAGCTAAAGTGGCGGGTTTGGCACATGAAGTTCCTGTGTAGATGAAAGAATGGAAGGGTCAGTTGGACTTCACAGTGATGGAGATGAACAACTTTGATATGATACTCGGACAAGATTTCTTGAAGGGCAACAGAGCTATTGTTGTCCCCTTCTGTGATGAGGTGGTGCTGGTTGGACAGTCACAAACTTGGACTTTGCCCACTCATAGGCAAAGGAGGGAAGTCAAGGTGCAGCATGTTTTGGCACTGAGTTTGGAGAAGGCTATGAAGGAGTCAAATATGGAGACATATGCGGTGATGTTCAAGGATGTCGAAGGTGATGGAGTGGGGACACCTGTTCCAGCTGAGATTTCTGAGGTGCTGACCAAATATGTGGATTTGATGCCTGATGAGCTACCGAAGAAGCTTCCACCAAGGCATGCAGTGGACCATAGCATTGAGCTTGAGCCAAGAAAGCAACCCTCGGCTAAAGCACCTTATCGATTGTCAGGACTTGAGTTGGAGGAATTGAAACGATAGCTAAAGGAGTTAGCCGATGCAGGTTTCATCAGACCTTCAAGGTCCCCTTATGGAGCTCTGGTATTGTTCCAGCAAAAGAAGGATTTGAATGAGCTACAGATGTGCTGTGATTACCATGCACTGAACAAGCAGACGGTAAGGAACATGTATCCTTTGCCATTGGCTGCTGATTGCTTTGATAACCTTGCGAAAGCCCGAGTGTTTTCCAAGCTAGACTTGAGGCATGGGTATTATCAGGTGCGGATAGCTGAAGGAGACAAGAAGAAGACCACAATAGTAACGAGGTATGGTAGTTTTGAATTCCTTGTTATGCCATTCGGGTTGTGTAATGCTCCTGCTACGTTTTGCACTTTGATGAATGATGTCCTACGACTATACTTGGATTCGTTCGTAATAGTGTACTTGGACAATATAGTGGTGTTCAGTGACAACATGGAGGATCATAAGAAGCACTTGGCGATGGTGTTTGAGGCACTGAGAGCAAATCAGTTGTTCTTGAAGAAGTCTAAGTGTGTGTTCGCTCAGACTGAAATTTCGTTCCTTGGACATATTGTTAGTCAAGGGTACATACGGATGGAGCCGACTAGAGTGAAGGCGATCGAGGACTGGGTTGAACCAAAGAATGTCCATGAGATGAGGGTGTTTTTGGGCATGACCAACTACCAACGGAAGTTTGTAGAGGGGTACTCCAAGGTAACATCATCACTGACATACCTATTGAAGAAAGACAAGAGATGGAATTGGACGGATAAATGTCAGAAGGCATTTGATGACTTGAAGAAGAGGATGGTTACAGCACTGATACTGAAGTTGCCTGACTTCGAGAGTCTATTTAAAATACACATTGATGCTTTGGATTTTGGCATAGGAGGGGTTCTTATGCAGGATGGGCATCCGGTGGTGTACAAGAGTCAGAAGTTTCAAGATAGAGAACGAAGGTATTCTGTCCATGAGAAGGAGACGACTGCGATCATTCATTGTCTTCATGTGTGGAGGCATTACCTGATTGGGAAGTGATTTGTTGTCAAGACTCACAATGTTGCAGCAAGTTATTTTGCATCACAACCGAAGCTTTCTACGAAGCAAGCTCGTTGGTAGGACTTCTTGGTAGAATTCGACATGACTATTGAGTATAGACCAGGAAGGCACAATGCGGTAGCAGATGCCCTTAGTAGGAAGGGTCAACTTGCAGCATTGGAAGGTGAAGAATGGATGGAAAGGAGTAAGAGTCGAATTCAGATGTCAGAAGAGATGCAGAATAAGCTCAAGGAAAGTGTTGAAACCGATACTTTGGCGCAGAATATAGTGAAGCAGATAAAGGAGGGGAAGACACGAAAGTTCTTTCTACTGGATGGATTCTTGTTCTTTGGAAACTGACTCTATATTCCAAAGTCATTTGGGCTCAGAAGGCACCTTTTGAAGGAGTGCCACAACTCACCATGGGCTGGCCACCCAGGGATGCATCATTCTTTGGAATTGTTAGAGAGAGGATTCTTTTAGGAGAAGATGTGGGAGGATGTAGAGGAGTATGTACATACGTGCATCATTTGTCAGTAGGACAAAGCGGATACTCAGAGGCAAGGAGATCTGTTGCAGCCTTTACCGATTCCTGACAGACCATGGATGAGTGTCTCGATGGACTTCATCACCCGGTTGCCACAGGTTCAGGGGTATAATGGGATAATGGTTGTGGTTGATTGTTTTTCCAAGTATGTTGTCTTTGTTCCAACAAAGATACCTTGTGGAGCCGAGTGGACTATGGAGTTGTTCTTTAAGAACATAGTGAAGTATTGGGGGATGCCATTAAGCATTGTGTTGGATAGAGATCCGCATTTTACAGGCATATTTTGGACCACATTGTTCAAGTTAGTCGGGACAGAGTTGTTGATGAGTTCGAGTTACCATTCGTAGACAGATGGGCAGACCGAGAGGATCAACACATTGCTAGAGGACTACTTGAGACATTATGTGACGGCTGATCAGAAGAATTGGCCTGAACTCTTGGATATTGCTCAGTTTAGCTACAATATTCAAAAGAGTTTTGCGACAGGGTATATTCCATTTGAGTTGGTGAATGGGAAGATGCCAATTGCACCGCATACCGTAGTGACAGGAGGTTTCTTGAGGAGTCCTCATGCGAAGAAATTCATGAAGGCTTGGGAAGAGACCTTGGAGTTGGCACGGTTGCGCTTGCACGAAGCTGCGAGGAGAATGAAGAAATGGGTTGATTGAGGAAGATGGGATGCGCACTTCAATGTGGGAGATATAGTGTTTCTTAGGATTATCGAGGAGCAATTTCAGCTAGCTAAGGGGACTACGAGCAAACTGACACGAAATTATGAGGGACCATTCCGAGTGAAGAAGAGAGTGGGGGAAGTTGCTTATGAGCTGGAGCTTCTGCACCATATGCACATGAAGCATCCGGTTTTTCACATGAGTCAGCTGAAGAGATGCAGACTTGATGCTGAGAGAGTTGAACTGCCGAGAGGACTAGTCGGGATTGTGGACAAGCCAGGACTAGAGTTGGATAAGATTTTGAGCTACAAAACTACAGGGATTGGTTGCCACATGAAATGGGAGTATCTTATCAGATGGAAGAATGCACCAGAGGAAGAAAGTTGGGAATCGGAGGACTCACTTTGGAGATGGAAGAAGAATATTGCAAAGTATGAACGGAAGATACTGAGGCAATCGGGATTGTTGAGGGTGACAATGATTTCAAGCGGGGGAGGATGTAACGCCCTATGATTGATAGGCAACCAGGCATGTGCTCCACCAACATGTGAAATCGACTAAGGCATAAAACATGCGATGGGGCGACCAAAGTTTGAGGCATTACACTTATATGCAGACAAAGATTGGCGTTCCATAATTATGGGGCGAGTTGGGGAGCTCGTCATGTGAACCAACCAAGGTGCGATGTAAAACGGGAAAGGATGGTGGGCGGTCCCGTGCCATGGGCGGGCCGACCACACAAAGGTGCCAACATTACATGAAGCGCGTGGTTGGGGAGAAGATTGGAGGGTCGGCCAAGGGCGCGACCTCCACACACACGAAATCATATATATGTGCTAGCAAAGGATGTCATTTTGGCATTGAACCATCGAACTTCAATCAGCAAAACAGAAGTGCGAAGAGGTGGAAAGACCGCAGCGAAGGCGCAGGTCATGCACCCGCTCTCCGAGCGGTGTACACGGGCTGCACGAGATTTGTAGAGCGGTTGAAGGCATGGGTGGAGGGTGTTCTAAGGTGCCCGCCCGCCAAGTCTTGTGAACAGGTTTTGGGTTGTATTATGGGCAAGGGTCGTGCATGGGCGCACCCTCCCACTTTGACAAGAAGACTTGTGTTATGTTTATGATGGAGCTGTGGTGAGACCACCATGCGGTCTTGCACGGGTGGGCGCCCAACTCGGGTATAACACCGGTCGAGTTATACTCCCAGTCATTGTAAAAATTCTTCATATAATAAAAGATTATTATACATGTGATGTTGTTCTCATGTTGTTCTATGATGTTATTATATTAATGGTTTCTGCACATTAATATGTTATTCATGTTTAATGATGAATGTTAAGGCGTAGTTCATAAAGTAAGCTAACAACAGAAGATGTTAATTACTTAGGCGGTGCTGCAGCCGACCAATTTAACGAAAAAAGAATTGGGGGCATGACTATCAATTTGAATGTCGACTCCAAGAACCAAATTCGGACATACCCCCTTTCTCTTAATTAACTTACATTTCTTCCTCTTCGCCCTTGTATTCCTATTCCTCCCTACTTCCCCTACCAACAGTTGTTCCTCCATCTCATTTATTTCTTCTTCTAAGAGCGGCCCTAACCATGTCTCCACCATATGATTCTAGTTATGGATAACCCCAGCTACTAAGGGTTGCCCCTCCTCTCCCAAATTAAGGGTATGCTCCCCCACTTATTGGAGAACTAAACCCTAGAACCCTTCTTCTACATGCACCATCGAGCTAGGCACGAGACTACTTCCCCTATTTTGTCCTCTGAATTCTACCGACACTTCGGCTATGTCTTCAAACTATGCCCTAAACCCTAGAGCGATGCTTCTCCTATCAACTCCTCTGGATTGGAGCTTTCATAGAATTTTAACGATTCTCATATCTTCTAGTTCAAGGGGATCTTGCATGCAAGGGTATTGTCTAACCCTTCCCCCTACCATCTTTTGAATGTCCCAAGTCCGCTACTAGGCACGATTTTAACCCCTCATTTCCCCTATGTTACTACTGATGACAATATCTTCTAGCCCTATAGAGAACGAACCTAAAGCATGAAAATAACTAGGGTTTTTAGAACTTACTTGGTTCTCCACCATCTCATCAGCTATGGCTCCCATCATAAGAGTCGTTGTCTCCTAACTCTCATGGTATTCCTTGTCAGAACCCTTGACCCCCACCTTTGAAGCATAAGGCATACTAGCTTCCAAAAACCCTAATCCGCCATCTTGGCTCCAGTAAACCACTGTGCCTCTCTGCTTCCCTAATGGTTACCTACCTAAATGAATGCCCTTTTCTAATTTCTGCTGAGTAAGCTTCAACCCCCAAACCACCAGGATATCCTCTAATTCAAGCCCCATGTCAACGCAATCCCGGTAGTTGACCATTCCTCTTGTCCCTATCTGTAGGATAAAATGACCACCGTTAAAAAATTATTGTTAACCTCCTTTAATGGACACATGTAGCTAAGGGAGATCACGAGAGAAAATAGTAACAGAAAATGTAAACCACTCCCTTGAAAACACCCTACCCTATAACTTCATTCCCACTCTTCATCATTCCCTAAGCCACCTCTCTTATTGATAGGTATAGCTCATGCTCTTCCTAGGCTCTGCCACCTACCGCCAAGCATACAACCCTCCCTGCAACACATATCCCTTCCCAATGACACCCTCCTGGTCTGGTTTTTCCGCCATCGCTCCTCCTTCCTAGACTTCTATATATACCAAGGAGGTATTATCATTTGTATCCTCCAAGAATCATTCATTTATGTAATTTAAAGGAGGTTTCCCCCTAGAATAGGATAATT
>Ga0181469_100822_pt2 | contig 11101 bp, 8 predicted proteins | sample InSIn2SAF170_2_FD_119081 | JGI IMG/M metagenome (GOLD analysis project Ga0181469, IMG submission 119081) | Clean room microbial communities from NASA Spacecraft Assembly Facility at Jet Propulsion Laboratory, Pasadena, California, USA -... ... | reverse complement strand
GTCCTTGCTGATATACAGCCAGACTTGGTCTCCAACTTGAAAACTATGCTCCATCCGATGCTTATCATGCCTAGCCTTGTACTTGGCCTGGTTCTTTTCCAGCTATTCCTGTACTGCCTGGTGGATCTCTTGGATCTGTTCAATGAACCTAGTTGCCTTGTCCACATCACTGTGTCCATCAACCATGGTATATTTACCAAAGAAAAAATCCAAAGGAGACCTTGGTGTGAAACCGAAACAGGTCTCAAAAGGAGATCTCTGTGTAGAATAATGTTTGGTTATGTTGTAAGCATGCTGCACATAACACAAGTGTTCATACCAAAGCTTAGGATGCTTGTTGCAATATCCTCTCAGTGACTGGATCATTGTCCTGTTAACTACTTCTGTCTGGCCATCTGTTTGTGTGAAAAGCTGTGCTTTTCTTTAATTTGGTGTCCATCAGTTTCCATAGACTTGACCAAAACTTCCCCACAAATCAGGTTTCTCAATCAGATATAATGGAAGTGGGTAATCCAAAATGAACCCATACATGTTCAAAGAATAGTTTTTCAGTTTGTTCAGCTGTAATCTATTTACTACAAGGTATCGAAATACACATTTTATTGAACCTATCCACAACAACATATAGATAATCATGACCTTTCCTAGATTTGGGCAGTCCTCCAACAAAATCCATGGAAACACTTTCCCAAGGGTGAGAAGGAACTGGCAATGGAGTGTACAAGCCTAGTTTTCTATTGCTGGGCTTGCTTTTGGCACACATGGCACACCCTCTTACATATCTAGAAATCGTCTCATTCATTTTCAGCCAATAGTAGAATCTTTGCAGCTGTGCAACTATTTTACTTACCTCGAAGTGACCTGATATCAGAGAAGTGTGTGCTTCCCTAATTATCTTTATTCTCTCAGTTTGTGGAATGCAGAGTTTCCCACAATGGTATAAGAGTCGGTCCTTCACATGATGGTCCAATTCTTCTACTCTTTTGCCTTGATCAAAGTTGCATATACATCTTTAAAGTCCATATTTTGAGCATATTGTTCTATGTAACTTTCATGTAGAATACAATTATGCTTAAGTATGGTAGAGGCATTTATAATGGGTATATATAACATGTTTGCAACCTTGTTATGTATGCCCTTTTTATATCTGATGACTAAATGAAACTATTGTAGAAAACCCATCCATATGTAATGTCTTGATTGTTGCAACTTAGTTTGGGAGTGTAGGTATTGAAGTGGTTGATGATCAGTATTTATTACTGTCTCTTTGCCCATTAAGTAATGTTTCCACTTTTTCACACTCTGAACTAATGCATACAATTCTTTATCATATGTAGGATAGTTAACGACTGCAGGATTAAAAGTCTCAAAATGATAACATATGGGTTTACTGTGCTGTGTCAACACTGCTCCCATGGCATAGTCACTAGCATCAGTTTGGATCTCAAATGGTCTTTGTAGATCTAGTAGTGCAAGTATAGGTGTTGTACTAATATTTTCTTTCAAGGTGTCAAAGGCTTTCTGATGTTTGCCTCCCCACTGAAACACCTTGCTCAATCCTGTTAAAGCATGTAAGGCAGCTGCAATTTAGGAAAAGTTAGAAATGAATTTCCTCCAATACTATGCTACTCCTAAGAAGCTTCTCACTTCTGTAGCAAACCTGGGTTTAGGCTAGTTCACAATGACTGCCACTTTAGAGGGATCTATTTTCAATTCACCTCCCCCTACTATGTGACCCAAGTAGTTTATAAATGTTTTGCCAAATTCACATTTTGAGAGTTTAACATAAAGTTTTTCTCTTTTCAAAACATCTAATGTCTGCTTAACATGCTTTAAATGTTCTTTCCATGTTTTACTAAAAATCAAAATGCCATCCAGATACACAATAACAAAATCATCAAGAAAAGGTCTTAGTACATCATTCATTAATCTCATGAAAGTAGTAGGAGCATTAGTTAAGCCAAAAGGCATAACCAACCATTCATACAATCCCTGCTTTGTTTTGAAAGCAGTGTTCCATGCATCTTGCTCTACAACTCTGACCTGATGGTATCCATTGTGCAAATTGATGAGCCCCAAAAATCGATAATTATGTGGGCTCGTTCAGCCTCCTAATTCGACTTAATCCACCATTCTCATTAGTTTATTGCATGTTTTTAATCATATTTATGCTAATAGAGTGAATTGGGTTAGTCATTATGCCAACAAGTCTAATGGGTGCTTTGTGCAGTTTTTTGGTCAATTTTGAGACAAAATCAAAGGTTTTAATGAGCACTTGGTAGCCAAATTCATGAAAGAACAAGGGAGAGGATTTGTAGGAAGGTGTCCCATTCATTTATGGCCCCTTACCTCGAATTCTCCACCATCAGCTCGGAGTTCAAGGGCCACCAAATCGATTATCACAAGGGCAGTCGAGCAAGGGCTAGTAAAGGTGTTGTTAACTACAAGTTTTGGCAGTCGAGTTCCTAAAGTTTAGGAGGGTTGTTGGGGTCCTTAGTTTGTATAAATAAGAAGGCTTAGGGCCTCATTTCAGTTAGTCACTTTGGAGGCAGAAGTTAGCTAGTTTGTAGTTCAATTTTAGTCATTTTTTAAGTCATTTTTTAGGCAGTAGATTAGCTCTGCATTTCAGCACACTTTCAAGCTCCCCCTTGTGGACAATTTTTGATGTAACTATTATTTCTTGATCAATAAAGATGAATCTAGCTTTTCACTAGCTCTAATCACTCTTAGGAGGTTGTAGCTCTTGGGGTTGGGCCCAACCCCAAGAGCCCAATACCTCCTTTGTTTACTTTTATGTGTTTGCTGCATTCTTAGAATAAAATCTGCTATTTAGATTTAAATCTTATTTTGTTATTTAGATTGCTTTTGATGATTAAAAAGGATTTTCATGTTCAGATTGATTTTAGGTTAATAACAGAGAAGATCTTCAAAAAAAGGCTATCAAACACCTCTGATCTCACCTCTCCCTCAGTGGGATCATGAGATGGGACCAAGGTGACCTTACTGCCACCAAAAACACTGTCTTTGCTTCACCATGCAATTATTAGTGTTAGATTCTCATTTGCCAAAGTTGATATCAGTTGTGGTTATAGGTTTAGGTTCATGATTGCTTAGTTTCATAGTTCTTTCACATGATTTTGTTGCAAATAGACTTCTGTTCATTTTCTTTTCTATTATCTAGGTTAGATTAGGCCAAAGTAATTAGGTCATTGATTTTCCGAGTCTTTGTTTGTTCAGTTTGAGAAATAACTTGCAGAGCACCTGTATTACCTCTCTATCTACCTTTCCTCCATCAGATAATCTGCTCCAACCCTTAGTCCATGATTCCTACCCTTCATTTGCCATACTTTTCACACCTTGCCCTAATTTCTACATTCTTGTGCATCATCGCTTCCTCCCTCCTCGAACAAATCCAATCGCTCCTTAGCCTCATTCACAAGGTCCTAGACCCCTTAACATCATTATCCAACCTCCATTTCCACTTTCCCACCATTTTTCCTCCATCAACCCTCCAAAATCCTCCAAAATCCTCTTTTCAGAACATCTTGTAGAAATTACAAAACATCCTGTAGAACCCCTGTAGACTTCTTGTAGAAGCTCACGAAAGCAGTTTCTTGAGATCCGATCACTATAAAACTCTCTAGAAGGGTGCTAGGGACCCCTTAGGCCATCTTCTAGCCTTCCCAACCTCATGCAAGCATTTCCTTTCGCGAATCCACCTCTGCACAGTCTAAAATAGTTAAAGCACATGCACAATAATTCTGCCAACATACTCAAAAATACAAAAAGATGTTTCTTTTCAGATTTCACTTCAGAAGTAGCTTATTCACATGCATTTTACCTTTCTAAGAGTCAATGGCATTCCTTTCTGTATCTTTCATCATTTTCCTTGCACCAGTAGGGTTAGTCGGTAAAACTAGGGTTTGCATTTCCTTTCCGCTTTTAGTTTCTTTTTGCAAGTAGATTAGCCTCCTTTGAGTTAGCTTTCATCCATCAGTTAAAAAGATTCTTTTAAGAGCTCATAGAGGTTGGATTAAGCTCCTAGCGGACTTGTGCCAGTTGATCAAGTGACAGCCGCGGCAAGAGCTAATACTTGTGCATACAACGCTGTCGCTTCCAAGTTTGTTACGAACTACCTGGTTGATAAAAGTAAAGAAGGGAGTCCCAGGAGTTGCAGCATTATTGCTATAATACTGGGGCCCACCACAAATCTAGCTTGGTGAAATGAACCGCTTCTTTTAATTGATCTAAAAGATCATCTATGCAAGGAAGGGGATAACAATTTTTTATGGTTATCTTATTCAGTGCTCGGTAGTCAATACACATTCTCCATGAGCCATCTTTCTTTCTCACCAAAACGATTGGTGACCCACATGGTGATGTGCTAGGCCTGATTAACACTTTCACGAGCGACTCCTGCACCTGCTTCTTGATTTCAGCATTCTCTAAAGTAGACAACCTTTACATTCCAATGTTAGGCAATGGAACATCTTGCTGCAAAATAATATCATGCACTATTCCCTTTTTAGGTGGCAAACCTTTAAGTTCTTGAAACAAGACATCATACTCTGAAACAATATTTTCTATATCAGCTTGCTGATCATCATTACAGCCCTCAAATACATTGGTTTTATCATGTTTCTTTTCCTTTACAACCATCAGTAAGAACTGTTTACATGAATTTATCATTCTTTTCATCTGTCCTGAGTTTATGAGAGTATAATTATTCTTGAGCTTATGAACTCTTACAAAGTATTTTATTCCATCTTTAACAAGTAGATACTTTTTCTCAGCTCTATAGAAAATAGCCTTTCTATCATACAAGTAAGGGCTTCCTAAAACAATTCCACATATATCCAAAGGAATTATGTCTAACTCAACCTCATCTACAAATGCTGACCCAAAAGAAAACTTGAGTTTGCACTGTCTAGTCACTTGTAGTTGTGCTTTATCATTCAACCATCCTAATGGGTATGGTTTCTTATGAGGTGTCATTGCTAATCCCAATTTCTTTACAATTGCTTCAGAAACTAAATTTACTTGTGAGCCACTATCAAACAAAGTATCAATCTTTTGATTTTTGGAAATAACTCGAATATGGAAAAGCTCATGTCTTTTTCTCTCATGTTCTTCATCAATAACATATTGAGTAGAATTACTAGTAGATGCTTCATAATTCTTGCCTTTTATACATGTGGCTGAAATGATTGTTTCATCTCCCGAGTCTGACCCCAAATCTTTCTGAATAGTTGTAGCAGTCTTCTTCTTCTTGCCCTCGAACTTCTTAGGTCTCAACTCTGGATGCAGAATCCAACAGTGCTCATCATCATGCCCCTCCTTTTTACAGTGAGTGCATGAGGCTTTGCCTTTCTGTGCAGTGTTAGCCTTCCTTGCTTTCCACTTCTGTTTTATTTTCTCCTTGCTCTTGCTTACAGTGGGTTGGGATGGTCCCCCAACTTCTGGATTTCCATTCTTTTCTCTAGCTTCTAGATGAGTAGCTTGTACAGATACCTCATCTATACTAGTGGGATTAAACATGAGGATGGTATGCCTCTTATAGCTGTGTAGACCAACAATGTACTTAAAAAGAGTTTCTGGTGAGTCTAATGAGATACCCAACATCAATGCTCTCTTTCTGAACTCTTGAGTATACCCTTGCACACTTTGCCCTTTTAACTGCCAAAGAGTTTGCCAACTCATCATGGTTTGTTGCATGTAGGCCAATGGATAGAACTGTTTTTTGATTGCAGCAACAAATTCACTCCAGACAGAGATGGTCTTACCATGTCTTTTCATATCAGCTTGGGTTCTGCCTTCCCACCAAACCAAGGCAGTGCCTCATAGGCGTAGGCTTGCCAGCTAAATCTTACTCTTGTCTGAGTCTATATTCTGTACCTTGAAATACACATCAATTTGTCTAATCCAATTGTCCAACTTATTAGCATTTAGCTCTCCATCATATATAGGAAAATCAAATTTAACATCTAGTTTAATAAAATATGCTTTCTTATTATGCAAAGGGCTATTAGGAGGTGTGAGAAAGCTTTCCTCTTTCCCCTTTCCTTTGGAGTGGTCATGGGTATGAGACTCATCTTCTTCTTTATCTTGTTTAGAACTTGATGAATCTTCATCCTTGTGCTTTCTAAAGTCCTTATACATTTCTTCTACCATAGACTTTATAGCTAGGAAACTCTCTATGAATTTAGGGTCTGGCCCCATAGAACCTTCCTCTGACATTGTCTTCCGAGAATAGACTCTCCCAATCTCAGGATTAGTTTCCACCAGATCTCCTTCTCCTAATTTGAGCTTTGATCTAGTGAGCATTCACAGCTAAACCAACACTAGTTTGTCTAACCTTACAGCCTCGCACTTTGATATCACTTGATCTGATAATCACCCTATGAGTGACATCAGTTGAAGATTTATTAAACAAAAGGTATTACAGACTCATGTGCTGGTGTGTGTTTTGTGTTATTTAAGAAACGGATCGATTAGATTGCTAATACATAGACATTTAAATGGAAAGATAGCAGAGAAATACAGTAAGCAAACACAAAGACACAAGAATTTTTAATAAGGAGTTCACCCTATTCTTTAGAACTACGTCTTCGGTCCAAATTTCAGTGGTGGCATTGTTTTATTGTGTTTTTAAGTAGAGAATTACAATGCAGGGACTCGATGTGAGTTCTCCTGAAGTAGTTTTGCTTGGCAGGGTGGTTCTTGGATTCCCCAAGCCACTGGAGTACATATACTCTTCTTCTTCCTACCAGCCCTGTGACCTTCTGGTCTAAAGTGGAAAGAGCCAAATGTGGTGCTCAGTCCAGACAGATTCCTCTATGGGATGGCTCGAATCTCTCAAGCTTTGGTTCTCGACGTTGCCACTAGTCAACTTGGCCCTCTATCTCTTCTGCTTTTGCTTCACTGTCTTCTTTCTCTATTTATTCCGTCCTCCTTTCAAGATCCTAGTCTTTCCGTCTTTTTTCTTGTCTCTCAGACTTGACTGTGTATTTTGTATCTGTTCATGGCTTTTAGCCATTCGTTTCCAATGCATGTTCAGTTCCTCTTCCGCCTCTGTTGATTCACCTTCTGCAGCTGCAATTGGAGTTCCCTGTTTGGTGTCAGCATGAACGCTTAGGGAGTGGCCACATGTCCTTCTCTAAATGACGTCAGCCTGCTTCGTTGGTTTATTTCTTCAGTTACATCATGGATGAAGTCTTTCCTCGATTGTGGCAGTCAAACAGATTCCAAATCCTTAGAAATCATGGTGTATCCCCTTGTCGGTTCCGCTTCCTCCATCGAGCGCAATCTTAGCCGTCCGATCTGGGTCCCCTAGATCCAACGTCATATGCACATTCCATAGATTTGACTTGCTCAACCGATAGCGCGTGATCAACAGTAGTTTTCTCTCACCTTCGCTTGCCACGCATTGATTGATGTATGGAATCACTCCACTCTCATCCAAAACCTCTTACCATTTGAGGGCACCTTGATCAATACCACTGGTTTCCAGAGTGCGGGTCCTACCTTTGTACATTTAGTGCTTTTTGCCTTTTCCGCTCGCGGTTCTTCAGCTCCCAATGCGACCAAGTGCTCAGGCTTCCTCCATTTCGGCCCTGTTTACCCAACGATGCGCAATTAGTGCTAATCATGCATCAAAATCCACCTCCTTTTCCCAATCTGGGGCTCCCAGGGGCTACTTTGACCTCCTGCACAGTCTCCATTCCGCGCTGGCTGCCATTGCCACTGGTTCAAGGGTGTTTTTGATCATTGTTTTGGAATTCTTTAGAGATTTGTCGCAACCTGATACAGTCATGGTTCTTTGACAATCTTTTATGGATCCAATTCGGATTGCCTTTCTCATGATTGTATTGCCACTGTCCATTTACAACAATGGATCGAACTAATCCAACCGATTGTCATATTCTTACCTTCAACTTCCCTTACTCATGCACCGATCTTCATTTGGGTCTTACATTACACGTTAAGTTTGATTCATCTCTCCCTTATCTCCATTAACTTTCCTCTTTCCCAAACAAATTCCCAAGACCCAAAATATAAAAGGCGAGACAAGAAACAAATAAGAAGAAAAACATGAAAATCAATAACAACAAGACACTGCGAACAAAGTGGCAAGAACTTGCGCTAGACATAAACAAAACTGAAATCATTCTCAACAAATCACAAAATACCAAAAACACAAGATTAGAAACAAACATCATGAATCAATCCCCATGGTTCCTAAGGAAAGTTCAACCTGAGCCTTCTTCAAGATTTCATGGCAACCTCTCTTCTCCATGCAATCCCATGCATCATTTTTCCATAAACACATAATTGCCAGTGCATAAATAAATCTAACAATGCATTGGTCACCTTACCTTGTTGTTCCAAGCATGTTTCTTGCAACTAAACACATCCAAGCCATCTCTCAAGGGACTCAAACTCTTTGACCAATCTAGCTATAACTATCAACTATTTGATGTACCTGTCAAATACATGTTCATAACTATAACACATATCTGCATAATGTCAGATAAAATCAAGGTTAATAAGGATACCTGTATGCAAAATACTTATTCATTTGGAATTAGGGTTTCCAAACATATCCAAAGGAATTATTTCCCAATTCCTTTCCTTCTACCATTTAGCTTGATACAATTGAGTCTTACTATATGTTATCACTTCACCCAACTATTAAGTATATATAAGAAAATCAATCTTTACCTTGTCATTCTAATACCAAGCATGTTGCCCTGCAATTGTTCACACATGTTAGTCACATGTTCCACAAATCAAGGCATCATATTTATAAATTTGAAATCAAGCTTTACCAAGTCTAACAACTAGCTCATAATCAACTAATAATAATAAGACATAATGCTACAACTATTACCTATTAGACTCAAGTGCATGTCAACTATCTCAACACATATGTGTTAATACAACCATCTTAAAATAAGATCATTTCTTTATGCAATCTTATAGATCTATACTCATATACTTCAAGTAATCAAACATTCATACAACATATAGACGACATAATAGACATCAAACACTCAAACACCAAATAAATGACATAGTCAAACAATCAAGCACCAAATATACAACATAAGAAAACTCACACTTAATGTATACCAGGGGAGGATATCTTGTCTGCATAATCAAGCTATATTAGCATGATATAAATTCACACCATGTCAACTCAAACATAAATAAGATCATGATATCCATAATAGTCACTAACTAACATGTTCACATCATAAATTCGTAAACAATTATCATTCATACATAATAATCACAACTGCTCAGTTAGTCTAGATTAGTGTGACATAACATCACAACATATTAACTCATACCTGAATGACAAAACCCTAACCATCAAGTTACTAGAGTATAACAACAAAAACACATAACCTAGTCATCAAGCTAACTATCATATAAAAACAACTTAGCCTATAACATACTCATCAATAACATATAACATAGTCATCAAGTTATCTAACATAAAACAACAATAACAATGCCTACAACCACAGGTTATTATCATTCATGACTATCCGACACATGTGCATATGACCATACTAATCAACTAGCATCTATCATGTATGTAACCATAACATCAATAGAAATGTACAAAAACCTAATTTATATAACCCTAATGCATATAAAAATTCATTAACTAACATACCTGCATGCCCAACATACAAACCTGTATGACGGCATGCTCTTGCCTCAATGTCCAACGCTGCAAATTCACTTTAATGATCTACATCTCTTGCTCTATCTCAGCCAAGACATTAACATTATAACATACTAACATGACCATGATGACCTAATTGCATACAATGACCTCACAATGCATGTTTGACCTACCATACATGCATAACCATAAACATGAAAATTGTTATGAAACCAACTCACAAAAAGATAGAAAAGATAGATCAATGCCTTAGAAATAAGCCTCTTTGAGGGGGAAACCTCCTTTACATTTCACAAATGAACAATTCTTAGATGATTCAAATGACAAAACCTCCTTTCTATATATAGGAGTCTATGGGGTCACAATATAACCAGGCTGACCTAACAATAATAATATAAAGGCACAAAAATAACAATAAAGGGATTCTATGGGGCACAATAATAACAATATGGGGACAATAGGGGCACAGTAATAACAACAAGGGATACAACGACAATAGTAATGGCGGAATCAATAATATTATAGGGAACTAACATGCCCCTCTCCTTCAAAAAAGTGTTGTCCTCAACACTTGAGTAGTTCTGGATGCTTCTGTATAAAATTCTCATCCTCCCATGTGGAATCTTCAACGGGTAAGTTCTTCCACTTGATAAGATACTCTGAAATGTTCGATTTTGTAGCTATCGAGTTCTTGTTTCTTTGACTGCTTCAGGTTCCAATATGATTTTTCCTTCCTCATCAAGTTTTGGAAATATTGTCTAAACTAGAATCTTGTCACCTATAACCTTCTTTAAGCATGAAACATGAGAACCTAGGTGCATTCGAGAAGCTGCAGGAAGCTCCAACTTGTATGCCATAGTACCTATCTTTTGCAACACCTTGTATGGACCATAACACTTTGGTGATAAATTTTTATCCTTCTTAGCTTGCTTGAGGGACATTTGTTTATATGGATTTAGCCATAGGAATACCTAATCACCTACATGAAAACTTCTTTCACTGGGAAGTTGATCTACCTGTTGTTTCATTCTATTGTGTGCCAAGGTGAGGTTATCCTCTAAGAGTTGGAGAACTTGTTGCTGATGCTCGATGTGATCTTCCACTGATTGAACCTTAGAATTTTCTCTTAAATATGATGTGATGGATGGTGGATGATATCCATAAAGTGCCATAAATGGGGTCATTTTTGTTGTAGTATGGAAGGAAGTGTTATACCACCATTCAGCTAGAGGTAATCATTTGACCCATTGTGTCTATTTATCAGATACAAAGCAACGGAGATATCCTTCCAAACATTTGTTTACTATCTCAGTTTTCCCATCAAATTGAGGATGATAAGATGAGCTATGAGCTAACTGAGTACCAAGACAAGACAATAATTTTGTCCAAAAATTTCTAGTGAAA
>Ga0181469_100928_pt1 | contig 11109 bp, 13 predicted proteins | sample InSIn2SAF170_2_FD_119081 | JGI IMG/M metagenome (GOLD analysis project Ga0181469, IMG submission 119081) | Clean room microbial communities from NASA Spacecraft Assembly Facility at Jet Propulsion Laboratory, Pasadena, California, USA -... ... | reverse complement strand
CGCAGATCAAAGGCCTTTGCTTGTGCCGGTGTTTTTATGATCCGTGACAGTATCCTGTCGCAGGCTGCACCAGAGAAGCAATCCCAAGAGGTAAAAAGGGATTTGTCGGTAGGTGTTCAGAATGCGCTATGCATAAGAGGACAGGCCAGTCATGTTGCCTTAAGGCTGCTGGCTGCTATCCGTCACTCAACCATTTCTTAAACCCAAAAATGTCAGTGGCTGGTAGCTTTAAATTCGCTGGAAGTCTTTCCCCACAAACCCTTAGCATCGGTTTGACCCTGAGTTGCCAAGCTGAAAGAGGCATGGTCAAAAACTTCTGACACGTGCTGAAGTTGCTGGCCGAAGACCAGACGTTTGACATTCAAGCCACTGTGGCGGATTTCTGCCTGCAAGGACACGAGGACGACGTACGTCATTGGGTGTGCTCCTCCATCACCAGATAGTTTGTCGGGAAAAGGGCTGAGGATCTTGATATCCAGTCTGTACATACAAAATCAAAGATACCTAGGAAATACTCTCAACCCATTCTATATCCGAATCGCCTTGCCAAGACTGTTATCCTCGAAGTCGGCAACGGAGAAACTTGGTTCTGCTAGTATCCTTAGAAGTGTTGTCGCTTGCAGCAATTTGACCAGTATTATATCCCACCTATTTGACTCGAAGTAGCCAGTCAAATTAATATGTCGGAAACATTCGTTGACTACTGTACGTCAGGCGCAATTGGTAACAGTGTGGCTCAGCTCTAACATAGTACAGACTCGGTCCTCGAGGTCGCACCAACTGCAACCCAGGAACAGATTCGTACAGCCTACAAGAAGGCAGCCTTGAAATGGCATCCAGATCGAGTTTCAGTAGACTCTCCAGAGCGGACAAGCAGAACCAAGAGATTTCAAAGGATAAATGACGCATACTACACCCTCTCCGACCCAACAAGAAGGCGCGACTACGATGCAACTCGTCAATTCCACCACTCCGACTCATCCACAGCTTTCGAGGATGATGAGGAAACCTCGGAGCAGTCCAAGCCAGGCGCATTCCCATGGTCTTCATTCGGGTCTTCATTCTTCGGCACGGGCAAGAAAGCTCCATCACAGGAAGAGAAGTTCAGCAATGAGCAATTCGGGAGCGTATTCGAGGAGATGATGCGAGACGCTGACTTGGCCGAAGAAGAGGGAGAAGGAGGACAAAGACATACACGACCGAACGGCAGATTCTGGACCATCGTCGGCGCTGCTAGTGGTTTCGGGATAGGCGTGATCATGGCAAATGTTGCCGGAGGGATTGCGGGCGCTGCTGCTGGTGCTAAGCTGGGAGGTATCAGAGATGCGAAGGGCAAGAGTGTGTATGCTGTTTACCAGGAACTACCATCGAACGATAAGTCGAGGTTGCTGACCGAGTTGGCAACGAAGCTATTCTCCTCTGCTCTCGCAGGGTGACTGACATTATGCAAAGCAGTTTAATGCTCTGCTTTTGAATAGGGGTGATATTACAGAAATGAGTTTGGAGGCTGGCAAGGATCGGGCGTTTCAACGGAAGGATCACTGCTGATATAGACCCAAGGATACTCGCTATGTAATACCTCACCCTAACAATTTGACTTTCTCCGATCACTGGTGCCCACTGACCTTCTTTGGCTGGTACAGCTCCTCCAGATACTTGCACTCTTCATCCGTCAGCGTCTTCCCTCTCACATCAGCCGCCTCCTCAATTCTCCCAACACTACTAAACCCAACGATCGGAATTGTGTTCTGCTGAATGATCCACGCAAGCGCAACATGACTCATCTTCCAGTCTTTCTTTTTCGCCAATTCCTCCACTCGTTTGATGATTTCGATATCTGTGTCTGTGATTCCCGACATCATGGGGTTTGACTTCAAGCTCTCCTGGCGCTCTGTTGAGGCAGACCCAGAGGGACGGGCCAGGAAACCACGGTAGAGAGGAGCCCAGGGGATCAGGCCCACGCCGGTCTCGTGGCAAAATTTGTTCATCTCGCGCTCTTCCTCGCGGTAGCAGAGCGAGTAATGGTTTTGCATGGAGACGAACTTTGTCCAGTTGTACTTCTCGGCGATGTATTGGAGTTTGGCGAATTGGTAGGCCCACATTGAGGACGCGCCTGGTTAGCTGTGTTAGCGGCCGAAGTCTGTGGTAGAATGTGGACATCAAAACTTACCGATGTACCTCACTTTTCCGTTCTGCACGAGATCGTGCAGCGCCTTCATCGTCTCCTCTGGCGGCACCGTAGCATCGTATCTGTGGATTTGCAGCAAGTCAATGTAGTCGGTCCCCAACCTCTTCAAACTAGCATCCACTGCGTTGAAGATGGCTGCGCGGCTCAAGCCGCCTTGGTTGACGTAGTCCTTGGTCTGCTTCATTTCCTTGCCGTATTTGATATGGTTGATGCCTGGCTCCTCGCCGACCGTGCCGTAGCACTTCGTGAGGATTACCAGCTTGTGACGAGGGAGGTTCTCCTTTTTGATGAACTTGCCGATCATTTCTTCGGAGACGCCGTTGGAGTACACGTTGGCTGTGTCCCATGTGTTCAAACCGACGTCCCAGGCGCCCTTGAGGAGCTTGAAGGCTTCCTCTTCATTGTCGACCACCCAAGGTTGCCAGTCTTTGTGGCCTGTTGGTCGGACCTGTTAGTAAACTTGAAGCGCATAAGGCATGACTGAGATGATATCGAGGGAGCATTGTCAGGTATGGATTAGTGTTTATATTTGGTGCACTTACCAAAGGACATGGCGCCAAGTATTGGGACTGAGACTCGTAGACCGCATGATCCGAGTTGGGTGTAGTAAACCTTGGTGTTTTGGACGCTCTCAGCGAGCGCGCGAGGGAGGCCTGCATCACCCATTGCGATTGTTGCTATGCGTGGAGTTTACTGGGTGTCCTTGATGTGGGTGTCTACTTGAGATGGTGTGATCTTGACGAGTAATAGAACGCTCGAGATCGATATATATGAGAAGAGTACCTTTGTTCTTTGCCACTACAACGGCTGGGCTCTTAAGAAGTTGTCAAGCTTGGGGATCAAGCTCATGGACCGGCCGCGGAGTGTTCTTGCTGACCAATGATCGCGCCGAGGTCAATACTTGATTGGAGGTTGCGACTGTGTGGGAGTGAAGGTGGAGAATATCGTGCGGGGATGTGGTTTAGTTGTGTTTCGCCTGGACATTGTTCGAAACACATGTTTTGTATCGAATTCTGGATCTACTATGAGAAAGTCTGACTTTACCATTCCACACGCATACGAGTACAGACTACAGCACACACTTTTCAACGCGTGCTGGATTACAGAACTCCATCCATGAGCTCGCAAATCTGCAAGAGGTTGTGTGTATCTTAGAACTAGCAGATCATGGCACCTTACCTCGAGATTAAGCGCTTGAAAGATAACTCAATGTCGATGTCTGATCCATCGAGAAGGGTATATGTTTCGCAGTAATAGACACGTCGCGTCAACATTCACACACGCTCGTGCTCAATACTGTACTGACACGCTCTTCCAATGAATGCTATCTTCCCCACCAGGAGGTCGATAATGGCCCAGCACCACGATTCGGATTGGAGCATTCACTGTGGGGTCATGCAAATAGTGGCACGCTGATTGCGGAGTATTGTATCAAAGACACGCAGTCTGCAAACTTCATAAGATGCCGCACTGTCAGATATGCATCCTAGTCAAATCGCTGAGCAAGCTCAAGTTTAATGATCTCAATCATGGCCAAGATTGTCAGGGCTTAGCAGCTACGAGGCAGACACAACGATCAGAGTATCTCAGGCTGTGCATACAAACTTGGCAGTCTCAGTCATTGCGTCAGTGATCCCTGCATGGCTACCACTTGCGTCCGCGATGTGCCCAGGTTCCCAAGCATCGCCTTGGTGATAGAGAGAGGCTGTGCTCGCACGCCGATTAAACGGTTTTTTCTTTCGAATACCTCCTTCCTCCATATCCATCAAGGCCAGGACGTTGCAGTATTGATATTGAATCATGAACTCTGATATGACTTAACATGGAAGCTGTTAGTAGCGAAAACTCCCATCCACGACAAGGCTAACCTCTCCAGGTAGCAGCGGCTTCGAGCATACTTCAGATAGCTCAATTCGGCATTCAGCTTTCGCTCGGACTTTACAGGCTAGCAGACAGCTATAGTTCAGCGAAGAAGGTATCCATGTCTTGTGAATGTTTGCAAAGGTGATTTGACTCTTACAGGAAATTAATCATATCGCGAAGGATATCTCTCTGTTTTGCACCGTTCTTAAAGACTTTGCGAGCACTTTGGAACACGGTCGCAAGTCTGGGGCATATCGCCAAGATGCTTTTGATACCAGTCTAAAGATTGCTGGCGAGTGTAAGTCTGTGTTTCTCGAGATCGAAGACATAATCAAAGAAAGTACGAAGACAGCGGATTTGTTGAACTTTGGTGAGTCGCTACGCCCTACTCGTGTTTCGAGGTTGCTCTGGGGAGTACGGAAACCAAGAGTTGATTTTCTGAAAAACCACTTGGAATCACTCAAGTCAACGATCTTGCTCCAACTCGCTGTCCTAAATTACGCAACGAAAGTAACTACCAATGGATCGTGAGTTAAATGGATTAAACGTTCAGTGATAAGCTGACTGTTCTTAGGAAGGATGCTCTGGATGTCGATGAGCTGCTCGGGCTGCAGAGCCTGGTTTTAGCAGACAATACCGTGCAGGAAGCCTTAAACGACTCTATCATATCCAGTCCCGGAGATAGCTCAGACCTACTAGTGACAAAAATGTCGGTCGACAGCAGTAACACCTTAACGGATGGGTGCGATAGCATAAGCAACATAAAGCATGCCCAGAAAAACGCCACATCTAGCTACAATGCTGCATGCAACTCTCCTGTCCCAAATTCTCTGGAGATGGGATGTGTAAGTGTTCAGAATCAGCTATCCTATTGGACAAGAACAGATCATCTCGAGATGGCTATGGAAAGGCTGAGGTTAGCGGAATGGGAGCATCGACGGCTTGTACAGAACAAAACTCTATCAATTCAAGAAAGCATTGAGAATCGTCAACAAAAGCTCAAGTTTCTGCGATCCGGCATCAGAGTTGAGCTGTCCAATTTTGGTTTAAGCTCACATCGCATTGATCTGGCTATGCACGTCCTTGAAGAGGCACCTCTAGGAAGTCAGGGCCGTACCCGTATCGACCAGATTTCACCAGCCAATGTCCGACATGTTATGACCCATGAACAGCATGGCATAGAGGGGATCAATCTCCAATCCCGTCAAGGTGATCGTGTACTTGACAATCAGCCAGCGGCAGAGCAGGTGGGGTGCTCAGACTTGACGATAAAGAGGTGGCTGCCGGATCTTTTTATGGATATCCTCTACGAGCACACCCTACACGTGTTGAATAAGGAAGAAATCATAGAATGTGGGATCGGAGCGGCGTACCTTAGTGCAGGGCACCTGAGTGCCGAAGGCTTTATGCCTACAAGGACAGACATGAGTAGCAATGGCAGAAAACCAATGGCAAGTAGACTACCCGAACTTTCTGATTGTGTGAAAGTGAGTATACCTCTTGTTGCTTGCGACAACAAGACTAATTTGCCGATAGCCATTCACAAGCGCGGAGGACAAGAGGGAGCATGCATTCGATCACGACTCCGAGCTGGCTCTCAAATGCCCACATCCTGGTTTTAGCAAGACATCCCACATGAGAGGTTGGCTGGAACGAAATCAGGGCAGGCAGTAAGTCTCAACATGACCTTGCTTGGCATAATGACATTGCTGACCAGGATTAGTAATGCTACGACCTCATCCAGCCCGACTTCGAGCATTGCGTCGGCCGACTCGCCGCACTATCCATACTCCACCTTCAATGGTTCACCAGTGGACTCTGTGATGGACGTGGTAAACACCTCTCCAGCGGCTGTAGAGCCACGCGACAACAGCGACGAAGGTGGTCGTCCACAAGCGTCAGGTAATCCTGCCCATGGCCTGAGTCAGGGTCCTCGTACAAACGTCCCTTCAACCTTATCAAGGCATATGGCTCATCATTGCTCAAGGCGGTCTACCATGACAAGTTCATTTTCACATCGCAGTGTACTTGATTCAACGGCCTCACCTATCGACTCAGCCTCCATGGTCAGTGAGGAGGGCCAGATGCCGTCCCCGTGCCATACGTCTGAGGACGCGTCTTTCCTTAGTCACGTCCAGTTCTTTAATGATCATCAAAACGACGAGTCTTTGCAGACTGTGAAGAAATTGCTTCAGCAACTAACTTACCTGGGCTACCATCGAAAGCCTGTGCCAAAAGCTGTACCACCATCTGTGTCACTAAGGATAGACAAGAGTTCTTTCGTCCAGAGTGCCGACATCATCAACACTTAGCTAACGGTGCTTCAGCCTTGTGCAATAGTGCTTTCTACCTAGGGATGCTGGATGGAACAATATAACGTTATAAAAGCTCGTCGTATCATACTAGTTAGTCATATTGGTAACATCGATGGAGGTTTCGTGGAAGTATTGCTTTGTTATGGAAGGTGCGGATACGAAGCAGTAGTACTTCAGCCTTCCAGCAAGATTGAGTTGGACCATGAAACAATGAACGACATATATGACAAAAAGCTTACACGCTTCATTTCAATCAAACACTACACCTAGTTGTAAACATGTAAGATGCCACGCACCAGAAGACACTCTGAAGCTTCATTCCTTTCTAGGGAAAACAAAAGGGAATATGCCACTCTGGCTGGACAGCGGAGTTATCAATTGATGGAAGATGATGGTGCAGTAGAAAGTCCAACCATGGGTGATAGCTTCACTGTCGCTAATGGGCATTGAATATGACAGACTTGCCACTTTAGGTTAGCGTTGTTACCGTTCTTGGTTAACTCTGTGTAATGTACGGAGTACTGTAGTGCCTTCACTTTGATTGTTCTAGATGCGCCCGTCCGTGGTCGAGCATTTGTCAGCTCTCTTTCATGGAGAATTTCCACTTCTCCACGCGAAGATGTCGGATCAAATGTACAGTGCAATATATGCTTTGACGAAGACCAACGAAAGGTGCTGAACCCGGAAGATCGAGATCAGGTCGGCCGCAAATAATTGTGACTCCGCAACTCATCACGCCATGTGGTTTTCCATTCCTTGCCCCCAAGGTGTCAGATGGAACGTCCACGTGCAGCAGGCATCAGTTCTGTCAGTGTCACATTTTGACAACGGTCTACAGACACTCCACATGCTTCTGGTGTTACACCCGATGCAATTTCCCGAACACAAGGTTGACGTGATATGGTTTTTCAAATCCAGCTTTTGGAACGCAATCCTCAGGGACTGTATTGTCTCCGGGCTTGAGAAGCTGGACTGATACGAGTTCTTGGCTGACGGAGATTAAGAAGAATTTGCACAGGAACATTGCTATGATTAGATCTTGACATTGAGTTCCTGCCATCCTCGAATAACAGTCGAAATTTCCCGATCAAACCTTCTTGGATCTATCCGGTTAGCAAAAAATTTGACACTATTCAAGTGATACCCGGTCTCTTGATTCAGTTAGAATCGACTATCTTAAAGTCATGGCTCACCATGAAGTCCCTTGAAGCCATGCGGCACCCAGTACCCATGTTCCCTTGATCAAGGCTGGCGTACGGAGATTATTGATGGCGTCGACACCACTGACAATAACTTTCGCGGAGGACGGATTCCGATCATTTCATCCCAGACTAGTGTGTACAGTATCTCGGTTTAGGCTAAATTAGTCGATGTTCGATGACAGATCCTCCACTAAAGGAAAATCAATCCTTGCTACTGTTTCCGTCGGGTAGGCCAATCATTGTTCTCAGGTCTCGGAAATTTCCTAGTTCTTCATCTCCTTTTGGAGATCTCACATGTCTCGGCCAGTAGAATCCCATTGTTACCTCGAGGAGTCGAGCATCCCACTTGCTGGAACGAATTGGGAGACAATCCTTTTTAATTGTCTGCTTGACCATGCCTCGGGCAGAAAGGTGGAGATGCCGCCGCAAACTTCATCCCTCGCAGGCTCGACGCTTCGGCGCTCACAACCATCACTTCCAGACTCGAACTTAGCCAGGCTTCTGAGTGTATCGTGATGTGGAACGCCGCGTTGCTTGGTGTGCTTGCCTGTGTCTACGTATGGAAAGCCATTCATCCAATATCGTTCTTCTTAGTCGGCATTAATGTAGGTCATTAGCAGCTCCTCGTCTGCGGCTCTCGCCGACGCTAGATTTCAGCAAGTTGACTTTCTCACGTACTGTACACCACTCACCATCCTTACCTCGAGTACACCACGACGTGAATACAGTGTCCAGCTCTCCTTGCATATCCTCAGATCGCTTTCCTACCGCAGTCGCTCCTTCCGCTGTTGAGCACGTGCCTCGTACTTTCCTTACGTTCAAATCGCAACCCCTTCGCACACCTCGACGAACGCGATTACCGTGAACAGTGTGTCTCTGGCCCTTCACTATATCGTCGTGGAAGGAATACCTGCTAGATAAGCATACTTGAAGAGCAGCATACGATGACAGCAATCGATCGGGGTCCGTGTTGAGCTCTGACAGTCCAGACCACGATCGCGGGACGTGCCTCATTTTTGGGGGTTGGAAGCATTCCGTACGACGGCATAACCATACAGCCACCATAAACACCGGCTACAAGGTGAACATTTTGTTTACTGCATGAACCTTGCTCCTGGATGAGCCACCCATCGATGCCCGAACCCAAGAGATCAACGAATTAAACATGCACGAAGCAAGTTATCATCACGCTCAAGTTGCGCCATTAAGGATCAGGAAGAGCCGAGGCAAGGCCAGGGATACCAATGAGACAGCCACGAGAGCAAAGTTGCAGATACAGGACGACTATGAAGCGTCGGAGGAGCCATACTCTCCTCGACCAAAATTCCAGAACTTCCTTCGAGCGTCCTATCCGTTTCAGCCACAACAGCATTTCTCAGCAACCACGGTAGCACTACCTCTGTCCGCTGGCGATATCGTTCTTGTTCACTCGATACATACAAATGGATGGGCCGATGGAACACTACTGGAGACTGGTGCTCGAGGATGGCTACCCACTAATTACTGCGAACCCTATGATTATGCGACCATGCGACCTCTGCTGAAGGCCGTGACGGAGTTTTGGGATATCATCAGAAGCAGCGGAGATACGACTTTTCGACTCCATCATAACCATGATTATATGCGAGGTATGGTAGCTGGTGCACGATTCTTGCTGGAAAAGTCGGACTGTCTCACGCGAGACGCTCTTATTGTCAGGCGCCATGAGAATATCCGCAGAATCAGGAAGGCCCTGTTAGCCGACCTGTCTCTGCTGGTCAAAACGTCCAAACGTGCTCAACAATTGGGTCTCGTCTCGAGCTCGCCAGATTGTGACGCCATTCTCGATGACATGCTTCTCAAAGCATTTCAAGTTGTGACCAGAGCTGTAAGCTTTTTCGACACATGGAGTGAAGAGATTGTATTCACTCATGTCAATAATCCGTCACCCGTCGCTGAAACCTTTACACCGGCGCTGCAACCACCTCAAGAGATCAGCACAGTACATGCCAGCACCATCCAAAGACATAGCATAAGATCAAGCATGTACCACAGTCAGAACCCTAGCTCTCTGACAGATCCAAATATCGAACATTATGCCAGGGTGCGGCCAGCATCTATTTCTCGACCGGCGGTATTGACACATCGTATGTCCTACTCTGGTAGGTATGTTCAGACTACGAGGGGCAATCTTGCCTCAGAGCAACTAAGCGATACCTACGACGCGTTCCTAGGTGTCCTTGCATCTTTCCTTGGTTCTCACATGCAATCACGATCATCCTCGGAATTGCTCCTCACAACTCAGCAAGCAGTCAAATCGTGTCGCAAACTCCTCGAGATTGTTGAAATTATCATTGATCACGGGCCTACACATTCGAGAGGTCTGCAACAGGTAAAGGATGCCATGTACGACATGATCACTCGATTGGTGGATGCTGCTAGGGAGGTCTTCCGTCCCTTGCACTCCGATGATGAGGATATGATTTACCTTCCAAAAGAGGCTGCGCAGCTGGTCAACGTAGCAACCGCTTGTGTCAAAGTTGCTGGTTTGTGTGTAGCTAAAGCGAGAAACCTTCTCGAGGACACTGGCGACTTCGAGGTAGAGCTGCGGCTTGAGCATTCCGAACATGTTCCTCCACTGGAGAGTCCTTCAATGCATTCAGAAATCAAAAGCACCTCTCGTCAAACATTTGAGCAAGGCGCAAATAGTGCAGGCAATTGGCGATTATCGAAGGCCTTCCTTGACGTTGTACACCACCCTGAAGTCTCTCCCACCACCGAAGAGTTTCTCAATGCTACTCCGATGATTACCAGTACTCCTTGGACCACAACGCAACACGCAGAGGACGACTTACCATCTCCAACCTCCACGTGTTCTCTCGAGACAAAGGCACCCAAACTAAGCACACATATAGCTCAGCAAGAAGATCTCGCAAGGGCAACTCTCCGTGGAAGTGATAGCACTTTAGTTTCCTCCGCCCGCGGTTCAGGCCCTAGTTTCGTTTCTCAAAGTTCCTCGCGAGCCACTACACCAGACTTACATCTCAAGGATAGCCTGCGTCAGTCTCATGATGAAGAACGTGATGACGCTGAGGATGCATTGATGGAGCTGCACTATGCTCATGAACTTATCATCAATTCAGAAGGTCGGGTCATTGGTGGCAGTCTCAATGCTATCATTGAACAGTTGACTTCTCACGAAGCAGCACCCGAACCGAGCTTCGCAACCATGGTGTATCTAACATTCAGGCTCTTTGCGACACCATTGGAGTTTGCGCAGGCTTTGGAATATCGATTCGATTATATCGAACAGCACCTGCGTATCTCGCAGCCTGTTCAGCTTCGAGTTTGCAATGTTTTGAAGGGATGGCTGGAAATACACTGGAGACATGACTGTGACGAAGCAACAATTCCATACCTAAGGGCCTTCATCTGCGAGAAGATCTCATCTGTTTCTCGGGCTGTCAGTACTCGACTCTTGGAACTCCTCAATACTGTTGCCACCAGTCATGCACCGGTCGTGCCCAGGATCTTGTCTTCCATAGGAAAGACCAACACTGCC
>Ga0181469_100927_pt1 | contig 11117 bp, 10 predicted proteins | sample InSIn2SAF170_2_FD_119081 | JGI IMG/M metagenome (GOLD analysis project Ga0181469, IMG submission 119081) | Clean room microbial communities from NASA Spacecraft Assembly Facility at Jet Propulsion Laboratory, Pasadena, California, USA -... ... | reverse complement strand
TCTATATTTCTAGGTCCATTCACAAGAACAGGAAACCCCTTTTACCATGCTATATCTCTTTTGATCCAAATGGATCCTAGAATACTCTCTAAGTCTTTAAAAATCATTCAAAAGATCAAAATAATTGCATGGGAAGAACCCTTAGAAACATCGAAAACACTATTGGTAGGTGCAAAACATAGAAAATAGTGAAAACAGAGCTACTGGCGGCTTGAACAGTGAATGCACAAGAGCCACCAGATCTAGTCGACCAACGGTCCAGATTTGATCAGCAAATTGCAATCGGCAATGGCAAGTGAAGGTTATCGGCAGAGACCACATGGTATACGCAACAACAATCAGTGGGATCAACGAGGACCATCGATCAAGTGCACAAATCGATGGCCCACGTTGCATCGCAACATCGTGTTAGCAACACACAATAGAGCACTCACCAAATGACCCAGGGTTATCGCGATATGCGATTGCGATCAATCGCATCGCGATATCACAATCGGTAACCACAATGGAGCGAGGCTATATGCATACATATATATGCGATGTGATTAGCTGGACCCGATGGAAATATAAACGCCACTTCATAAGATTTGAGATCCATCAAATAGCATTTTTAATGTGTTTTCATATATTTCATTTATTAAATGGAATACAAAGGGAAGCATCGATGTAATGAAACCCGGACCCGAAGGGGTTTGGGAATAAAAACGTATAATATTTCAAATCCGCCCAAAGCCATTTTACAAGTTATTACAGTGTTTTAATGTATTTTTAAAATACAAAAGGAAATCACAATAAGCAGGATTTCGGGCGAGCCAAAGGCGGTAAGTGGTTTGGGTTGGGCTCCGCTCGATCCCATACATAGGCTGCCACATGTCCAGGCTAGGGGAGAGAGAAAAGCACCCTCAACAGGAAATTAACCCCCGTACGAAAGGGCCGCCTGAAATGAAACACGACCGTTGGATTTGGATCTCTCAAATCAACGGTGGAGATGTGATATCACGACTTATAGGCAGACCCGATAGGAGAATAGGACACATTTACGAATATTTGAAGTCCAGATGAACAATGTTTTGGCAGTTTTTCCTATCTTTGAACGCATTTCTCTGTCTAAACAGAGAATGGCCATTTCAAGGATTTCAAAGGCTTGATGCACTCATCCATTACGGAACAAGTGGCCACCTCCCCTAAAGTCATTATGCAATGATTATTTAACGCTAGAAGAGGGATTTTAGAGGACAAAGGCCAGGAGACAAAAAGCCGAGAAGAGGAAACGAATAGGCAGCGCAGATTGGCTTTAAAGCCACAAAAGTCAGCAGATAGAGGTAAGTAATAGTACAAGGTAGTGCTGAGACAAAGCAACTGAGACAAAGAGTTAGTGAGGAGAGTCTTTGTACTCGGAAAAGACATGGGGGATCCAAGTAAAGCCTTATTGTTTTGTATCTATTGTGTGAAGCTCAAATTGAGCTCACTGTTGTAAAACTATGTTTTGAAGACATAATAGAGAGGTCACCATTGAAGCCTGGACCAGGAGATGTAGCCTAGGAGTATTGGGTGAAATCCTTATTAGACTTGTTGTGTTTATGTTTGTTGTCTGTTATGCTTCTTCACTGCTTCATTATATGTGTATTTCACAATCTTATCGATCCATTGCACAAAATAACGTAGACAAATCCATACACATGAGCGTGTAATACCTTAATAATTGTTTAAGATCTCATTATCAGATCAAGTGGTATCAGAGCTTTAGGTTGCTAAGGTTAGACAAGCTTGTGCTAGATTGTTGAATGCTAACTAGGTCAAAGCTCAAATTAGGAGAACGAGAACTAGTTGAGACTAACCCAGAAATAGGAAGAGTCTATCCTAGGAGGAAAATGGCAGAAGAAAGTCCCTTGGAATCAGACTTTCAGTTCATGGACAGTTTCATGACCATGAGAGCCATGGTAGAAGAGATGTATTGAGAATTTAAGAAAGGTCGAAGTGAAGATTCTTCAACCTCCAAACAAGACAAAGGAACAGAGGAACCTCTTCTAGATGGCCATTCTGAAGGCAAAGGGAAAGGAAAAGATCATTCTCTATCAACACCTCCTTCTAGCCCTTTGATTAAATTGGATGTAAAATTTGATTTGCCAATATATGATGGAGAATTAAATGAGAAAAGATAGATAATTGGATTAGACAGATTGATGTGTATTGTAGAGTGCAAACAATCGATTCAAAAAGGAGAAGGATTCAGCTGGCTAGCCTTCACCTTGGAGGAACTGCCCTAGTGTGGTGGGAAGGTGGGACCCAAGCTGATTTGAAGAAGCATGGGAAAATTCGTTCTACCTAGAGTGAATTTGTTTGTGCCATTAAAAAACAGTTCTATCCACTAGCTTATATGCAGCAACCTATGATAAGTTGGCAAACTCTTCGCTAATTAAAGGGGAAAAGTGCACAAAGTTACACCCAAGAATTTAGAAAAAGAGCTTTAATTCTAGGAATTTCTCTAGACTCACCTAAAACTTTGATGAAGTATATAGGTGGTCTACATAGCTATTTGAGGCACACCATTCTCATGTTTAACCCTACTAGCATAGATGAGGTATCAGTTTAGGTTATCCATCTAGAGGCTAGAGGCAAGAATGTAAACCCAGAGGTTGGGGGGTCATCAAAACCCACTACAAGCAAGAACAAGGAAAGGAGAAAGCAGAAATGGAAAGAGAGGAAGGCAAACACTATACATAAAGACAAACTCTCATGCACTCACTGGAAGAAGGGTGGACACGATGATGAACACTACTGATCTTTGCATTCAGAGCTGAAACCCAAGAAGTTCGATGGTAAGAAGAAGAGGATTGCTACTGCTATTCAGAAAGATTTGTGGTCAGAATAAAGTGATGAAACAACAGTCACAGCTACAGGTATAAAGGTAAAAATTATGAAGCATCTACTAGTATTTATGTACAAACTATTGATAATGAAGAAAATGAGAGGAAAATACATGGGCTTTTTCATTTTAGAGTTATTTCCAAGCATCAAAAGATTGATACTTTATTTGATAGTGGTTCACAAGTAAACTTGATTTCTAAAGCAATTGTAAAGAAGTTGGGACTACTAACCACACCTCACAAGAAGCCATATCCATTAGGTTGGGTATGTGATAAAGTGAAGCTATAAGTGACTAGACAATGTAAACTTAGGTCTGCATTTGGGTCAACATTCGTAGATGAGGTTGAGTTAGATATAGTTCCCTTAGATATATGTGGTATTGTTTTAGGAAGTCCTTACTTGTATGATAGGAAAGCAATTTTCTATGGAGCTAAAAATAAGTATCAACTCACAGAAGATGGAATAGAATATATTGTAAGAGCTCATCAGCTCAAAGATAACTACAGTCTCATTAACTCAGGGCAGATGAAAAGAATTGTAAATTCATGCAAGCAATTTTTACTAATGGTTGTAAAGAAAGAGACCCTTGATAGAACCAATGTATTTGAGAGCTATGATGCTAAACAAAAAGCTGATTTAGAAAAAGTTGTTTTAGAATATGATATCTTATTTCAAGAACCTAAAGGTCTGCCACCCAAAAGGGACATTGTACATGATATTCATTTGTAGCAAGATGCTCCATTTCCTAACATCGGAATGTACAGGTTATCCACTTTAGAGAATGCAGAAATCAAGAAGCAAGTATAGGAGTTGCTCGAGAAAGGGTTCATAAGACCAATCACATCACCATGCAGATCTCCATTGTGTTGGTGAGAAAGAAAGGTGGTTCATGGAGGATGTGCATTGGTTACAAAGAAATGAAAAAAATAACGATCAAGAATCGTTATCCTCTTCCTCGAATAGATGATCTATTAAATCAGTTGAAAGAAGCTATTTACTTTTCCAAGTTAGACTTGCATAGTGGCTACCATCAGGTCAGAGTAGCATAACAAGATGCATGGAAGACTGCTTTCAAAACAAAGCAAGGGCTATATGAATGGCTAGTTATGTCTTTTGTCTTAACTAATGCTCCTGCCACTTTCATGAGAGTAATGAATGATGTACATAGGCCTTTTATTGATGATTTTGTAATTGTATATTTAGACGACATTCTTGTTTTCAGTAAAACATGGGAAGAACATTTGAAGCATGTAAAGTAGACTCTAGATGTTCTGAGAAAAGAAAATCTCTACGTTAAGTTATCAAAATGTGAATTTGGAAAAACATCTTTGAATTATTTGTGTCATATAGTAGGGGGTGGTGAATTGAAGATAGATCCCTCTAAGGTTGAAGTCATTGTGAACTGGCCTAAACCCAAATCTGCTACAGAAGTTAGAAGCTTCCTAGGAGTAGCACAATATTGGAGAAAGTTTATTGCTAACTTTTCCTTGATTGCAGCTCCCTTACATGCTTTGATAGGGTTGAACAAGGTGTTTCAGTGGGGAGGCAAATAGCAGAAAGCCTTCGATACCTTGAAAGACAAAATTAGTACAACACCAGTATTAGCATTGCTAAATCTTCAAAGATCATTTGAAATTGAAACAGATGCTAGTGACCATGCCATGGGAGAAGTGTTGATGCGACATGGTAAACCCATATGTTAACATTCTGAGACATTTAATTCTGTAGTAGTTAATTATCCCACATATGATAAAGAATTATATGCATTAGTACAGAGTGTGAAAAAGTGGAAACATTACCTATTTGGCAAAGAAACAGTTAAACATATTGATCATCAACCACTTCAATATTTGCACTCACAAACTAAATTGCAACAATAAAGACACTATAGGTGGATCGGATTTATACAATAGTTTAATCATATCATCAGATATAAGAAAGGCATACACAATAAAGTTGCAGATATGTTCTCCAGACCAATTTTTAATGCATCTACTATACTTAAGCATAACTCAGTATTGCATGAAATCTACATTGAACAATATGCTCAAGATGTAGATTTTAAAGATGTATATGCAACTTTGAGTCATGTCAGACAAGTAGAAGAATTGGATTATCATGTTAAGGACAAACTCTTGTATCAATTGGGAAAGTTATGCATTCCTCAAACTGAAAGAGTTAACATAATCCGAGAAGCACACACTTATCTAATATCAGGTCAATTTGGTGTAAGTAAAACAGCTACATAGCTGCAAAGATTCTGTTAGTGGCCAACAATGCATGAAACAGTTTCTAGATATGTTAAAGGGTGTACCATGTGTGCTGAAAACAAGCCCAAAAATATAAAACTAGTCTTGTACACCCCACTTCCTATTCCTTCTCATCCTTGGGAAAGTGTTTCCATGGACTTTGTTGAGGGACTGCTAAAATCTAGAAAAGGTCATGACTATTTTTATGTTATTGTGGACAGGTTCAACAAAATGTGTATTTTAATACCTTGTAACAAGTAGATTATAGCTGAACGAACATCGAATTTGTTCTTTCAGCATGTCAAGGTGCATTTTGGGTTACCCACTTCCATAGTATCTCATCGAGATTCTCGATTTGTTGGGAAGTTTTGGTAAAGTCTATGGGAATTGATGGACACCAGACTAAAGAAGAGTACAGGCCTTTCATCCAGAAACAAATGGCCAAATATAGATGGTGAACAGGATAGTGATCCAGTTGCTCAGGGGCTATTACATCAAGCATCCCAAGCTTTGGGATGAACATTTGTGTTATGTGCAACATGCTTACAACTGTGCTAAACATTCTTCTTTACAAAGATCTCCTTTTGAGACTTGTTTTGGTTTTACAACAAGGTCTCCCTTGGATTTTTTCTTTAATAAAGTCATAACAGTTAATGGACATAATGATGTGCACAAAGAAACTAAGTTCATTGAAAAGATCTAAGAAATTCACCAGGTAGTGCAGGAACAACTGGAAAAGAGCCAAGCCAAGTACAAGGCAAGGAATGATAAGCAGCGAATTGAGCATAGCTTCCAAGTTGGTGATCAAGTGTGGTTGTACATCAACAAAGATAGAATTCAAGGTGAAGGAAAGAAGTTGAAGCCAATAAAGTATGGACCTTTCAAGATACTTGAGAAAATTGGTGAGAACGCTTCTCGCCTTGATTTGCAAGCTTACATTCACATCTATTCAATAGTTAATGCAGAGAACTTGAGACTATTTGAACCTTCTTTGATTGAAGATCCTGAAGAGAAAAGTCAGTTGCCTTCTATTGATGATATGTTGCCTGAATATCTCAATGAGTTATAGGAAGATATAGTTCTAGACAGGAAGGTGAGAACTACGCACAGAGGAGATGTTGAGTACCTCAAAATTGGACTCAAAGTTTCAAATCCAAGCAGTGCAAGATGGATAAAGATTGGACAGGTGAGGAAGTTGTATCCTCACTTGGTTGATGCTTAAAAACCAACTTTTGGTGGTCCAAAATCCTTTTCAGTGGGAAGGCATGATCCAAATGGATCCTAGAATACTCTCTAAATCTTTAAAAATAATTCAAAAGATCAAAACAATCACATGGAAAGAACCCTTAGAAACATCCGAGAACATTATCGGTAGGCGAAAAACACAAGAAAACAGTGAAAACAGAGCTATCGACAGCTTGAATAGTGAATGCAGACGAGCCATCAGATCTAGCAGATCAATAGTCCAGATCTGATCGGTAAATCCCAATCGGCAGTGGAAAGTGAAGGCTATCGGCGGAGATCACATGGTATACGCGACAACGATCAGTAGGGTCAATAAGGATCCTCGATCAAGCATGTAGATCGACGGCCCATGTTGCATCGCAACATCGCATCGGCAAACCACAATAGAGTGCTCACTAAATGGCTCAGGGTTATCGTGATATGCGATTGCGATCAATCGCATCGTGATATCGCAATTGACAAACACAATGGAGCGGGGCTATATGCATACATATATATGCTATGCGATTAGCCGAACCCGATGGAAACATAAATGCCCCTTCATAAGATTTGAGATCCGTAAAATAACATTTTTTAATGTGTTTTCGTGATTTTGTTTATTAAATGAAATAAAAGGGAAGTGCTGATGTGATGAAACCCAAACCCAAAGGGGTTTGGGAATAAAAACGTATAATATTTCAAATCTGCCCAAAGCCATTTTATGGGTTATTACAGTGTTTTAATGTATTTTTAAAATACAAAAGGAAATCACAATAAGTGGGATTTTGGGCGGGCCAAAGGCAATAAGTGGTTTGGGCTAGGCTCTGCCCAATCCCATACATAGGCTACCACGTGTCCAGGCTAGCGAGAGAGAAAACCACCCTCAATGGGCAGTTAACCCTCGTAGGAAAGGGCCGACCTAAATGAACCACGACCGTCGGATCTGGATCTCCCAGATCAACGGTGGAGATGTGATATCGTGACTTATAGGCGGACCCGATAGGAGAATAGGACGCATTTACAAATATATGAAGTCTAGATGAATAGTGTTTTGGCTATTTTCCCTGTGTTTGAGCGCATTTCTCTATGTAAATATAGAATGGCCATTTCAAGGATTTTAAAGGCTCGATGCACTCATTCATTGCAGAATAGGTGGCCACCTCCCATGAAGGCATTATGCAATGATTATTTAACACTATAAGAGGGATTCGAGAGGACAGAGGTCGGGAGATAGAAATCCGAGAAGAGGAAATGAACAGGCAGCGCAAATTGGCTTTAAAGCCACAGAAGACAGCAGACAGAGGCAAGTAGAGTACAAGGCAGTGCTGAGATAGAGCAACAGAGACAGAGAGTCAGTGAGGAGAGTCTGTGTACTCAGAACAAACTTGGGGGATCCAAGTAAATCATTATTGTTTTGTATCTGTTGTGTGAAGCTCAAATTGAGCTCAATGTTGTAAAACTTTGTTTTGAAGACATAATAGAGAGGTCACCATTGAAGGTTCGACCAAGAGATGTAGCCTAGGAGTACTGGGTGAGCTCCTTATTAAACTTGTTGTGTTTATGTGTGTTGTCTATTATGCTTCTTTATTGCTTCATTGTTTGTGTATTTCACAATCTTATCGATCCATTGCACAAAATAACATAGACAAATCCATGCACATGAGTCTGTAATACCTTAATAATTATTTAAGATCTCATTATCAAATCATCTTTGAATGGCAAATATAGTGCCTCTAATCGGTGGTGTGCTTTTGTTAGAAACTGGAGTGGACAATATAGATAGGTAAGTATGGTTTGATGTCATCGACATTTACCTATTTTATTGTTCTCAGCAAAATCCCTTCTATGTCAATTGACCTCATTTTCATTGATCAAACGATCAATTATATTGGTGAAGAAATATTTTCTTGGTATTAGAATGTCTGAAAGTACTTTCTAAGATGAAGGAAGGATGTTGTGCTTTAAAACCTACTGGTTCTATACCCGTTACATAAAACTTATTTTCAAGTAAAGGTCGTCATTTCTACAATTCTTGCAAATAAGTTTGGGTTTTGGACCAACTCCAATTCATTAATGATTCCTTTTTGTACATGTTCCTGGGTTTGGCTTTCATTTGGCAAAAATTAGACCCAAAATTTATGCAAGATAAGGCACATTACCCTGGTTTGGCTTTCATTTGGGGAAAATTAGGCATGTTATTTATGCAAGATAATGCATGTGACCCTGGGTTTTGTGCTAATTGCTCAGGGTTAAGACAATTTATTGTTCTACATATTTCACAACTGACTGTGTGCACCATTCAACATAGATTAGGGACATACTATGTCCCCCATTTCTGTAAACTATGCACTTGATTTCCTGTAGTTTTAAATTTCTATGGATTTTGTATTCGATTTCCCTCAGTTCTAAATTCCATTGTAAAATACTAAATAATAAACCCATTTCACGTGTAGTATTCTCATCTTAATTGGCCAGTGATGCTGGTGGAAGGCTTTGAAGCATAAATTCTTGTATCTTTGCATATAAATGGCTTCTGTCCTAGGGCACATCTTGCTAAGAAGGATTCAATCTAACATATAATCATTTTAATCTTTTAATATTATTTATTGAGAACGAAGTAGTCCTTGTTACCTTTCACTTCTCCCATTCCTTCTTGTAAGGGTTGTGGTTAGGAATGAGAGACAATCGACATCTACAAGTTAGTGTTGATAACTAGCAAGCTTGGGGGTTTTTCATGGCATTCAAATTTCAAACATCAACAACGACGAGTATTTGGAGAAGATTTTAAGTATGTGCATTGTAGTCCCTCCGTTTTTGTAGTTTCATATGCATATATCAACTGATTAATTCAACTCAATTCAAGGTTTTAGATTACTTCCCAAAATGTAGATAGACTTCCAATCACTAGTGTGATGATTGTGACAAAGTTTCTTGATGATATATAACTATCTTATACTTTCTTATCCATTAAGATTCTATTGGTTTGATGCTTCCAATTTCTATCCTTGTTTTCGTATTTTCAGGAAATCATAGAAATAAGAAGTATAAAAATCATGGCTCTATTTTTTAGGATTTTTTAAATATCTAAAAAATGATAACAATGAAAAATGATTAGTGACAATGTTTGAAATCCTCAATAGATTTAACTTTCTTGAAATGTACTGAAGATGATTTGTTCCATAATTATGTCTATAATAATTTCCTGGTACTCTCTAGCTCAGTGTTGTAGTTGTGTTAATGGCGAATATGAGTTAGCGTTTCTATGATGAACTGTGATTGAATCATTGGTTAATATATGATTCATTAACTTCAGAATAATGTCATTCTGCAAACGAAGGTATAGTGGGATGTTAGCTTGAAGAATATTTTAGCATCTGTTAGGAAAATGAAAAATGTTCATGGTGGAAACCCATTTTGAAGCTCAATATTGTAATTCATTAGATATCCTTAGCTAAAGAAAATGACCTATAAATGAGTCCTTAAATATCAATATCACGAGAGACCTTGAAATGAGGAAAATTGCAAGACTTTAACCTTGAAATGAGGAAAACTACAAGACATTAATGAGCCATTTAGTATCTTCCTTTTATTTTCCTCATATTTTTCTCCTGTATCTTTCGCACACATATTTTTCTCTACTATTGGTATATGAATAAGGTTGTTTTATATTTCGGACAAATTTGAACATTATCATTTTGTTGAACCCATGAAGCTATGGGTTGAGCACCTTTCATGGAATGAAAAAAAAATAGTTAGCCAGGGTTTCTCATCATCTACAATAGCATAGTGTTGGCCATGTTTTGTAGTTTTATTACTTATATATCATGCAAGTGATATGCTTGGGGCTTCTCAGCTCTGGCACAAAAGATTTGGTTGTCAATGTTTAACATAAGTCTAGAATTTTCGTTTGGTTTCTGGAAAAAGTTTCAGATTTTAGATTTTTAATGTTTTCTACCAGCGTATTGATTTAAGAGGACTTCATTTTGTTTATGGACAATAATGTGTATAATGAAAAACTAGGTGGTGTTTCCAAAAAGGATATTAATAATCTTGAAATTGAGTTCTTTTTCATGTTATACTTTTGTCTTTAGGTAATTATTAGCATGTTTTTGAGCTGTCATGCACATATGGAAAGAGAAGTTTCTTTGGGAGGAGGTTAATTAGGAGAGATCTTCAATTCATATGTGGCTTGGGTGAAGGCTCCATACAAGATGATTCTCATAAGTAGTATTAGGGAGGTTATCAAATTGAGAGAGCTCTTGATTCATATATGGGATGGATGAGCATTGCTCATAAGATGATTCTTGAAAATGAGGGTTGTATATAATCTCCACTTATAGGGGATTCTAAAAAACTTGTGTAGCAGTTGTAAGATCACATTGAAAAGAACAATAGAACTGCATTTCCACTTCAATTGTGTACTTCAGAGCCCCTTTAGGAATGATAGTGACAATGCAAGTGAGAAGCTCTTTGTCAATGATAACCAAAGTGAAGTCAAAAAAATATTGGGATGTTTTGGAGAAGGGTTTGATAGTTCTTAGCTTGACTTTGAATGTTTTTGGTTTAGTCAATACATTATTTGGTGGAAACTGAACTATGCTCACATATAGATATATGGAAGATCATAGGAAAATATTTTTTATGTTTAGATGTGCATGTTTCCCAATAAAATAAAACAATTGTGCAACAAAATCTTTTGTGCCAGAGCTGAGAAGCCCCAAGCATATCACTTGCATGATATATAAGTAATAAAACTACAAAACATGGCCAACACTA
>Ga0181469_100925_pt1 | contig 11128 bp, 7 predicted proteins | sample InSIn2SAF170_2_FD_119081 | JGI IMG/M metagenome (GOLD analysis project Ga0181469, IMG submission 119081) | Clean room microbial communities from NASA Spacecraft Assembly Facility at Jet Propulsion Laboratory, Pasadena, California, USA -... ... | reverse complement strand
TTTCTCGCTCATCCATCATATGGGTGAGGACCGACAGGGGCTCGACTGCCAAGGATGCGTAAGCAGGCTCGACCAACGCCTTTTAGTTACTTATTTGAGAGCCCAATAAGTCAATTGAACCTTTAGGGTGCGTAAGCACGCTCGACTAATAAGGATGCGTAAGCAGGCTCGACTGATAAGGACCCTTTAGGGGGCTCGACTGATAAGGATGCGCAAGCAGGCTCGACTGTTAAGGCCGCCATCACCTTTAGGTGCTCGACTGTTAAGGCCGCCATCGAGAGGATGCGCAAGCAGGCTCGACTGATAAGGCCGCCATCACCTTTAGGTGCTCGACCATTTTTTGACTTATTTGAGGGGCAAATAAGTAAATTGAAGAGGACCTTTAGGTGCTCGACTGATAAGGCCGCCATCGAGAGGAGAGGAGAGGAATTCTTCTTTCAAGCTAGCGATCTATTAACTCGACTTTCACTATAACGAAAAGTAATCCTTAAGAACCTCATACTAACCCAACGTGTTCCTAATATATCAAAGCTCTCCACTACAGCCTATCACGTCACCCTCGCCCACTACGACCTATAACTTCTCACAACGAGGCCCTAGATAGAACCTATTACTGACTTACTACTCTGACTTACTTACTCATCACTTCCTATTTCTATGACAAGCTCAAAACGATTCCTATGCTATGCTGACTTACTATACTGACTTAGAAATGACAAGGGACTGATCAGATCAATCAAAAGGTGGTCTATATCTAGAGGAACAATATCTTTGTCCAATCTAGGTCTTGTTGTGGAACTATGGCTCCTATGTATGCAAAGGGATTTCTTCATAGGACTAATAAAGAACAGCCAATATAGAGATCCTCACCACTGTTATGTTGGCTTTTGACGCGGAGAGATATTGACCTTTTGAGACACAGCATTAGGAGCAGGATTGACCGGTTGGGTTCACACAGCATTAGGAAGAGAATGATCCCTTGCTCTTCAATCAGATACAGGAACCAACTACACCTCTTGAACTACGGTTCCAGGTTCTATCTTTAGGAATCAAGCTTCCGGTCAAACAAAATGAAGTGATAATGAAATGAGCCTGCTTGTACCCATTCAATTTTGATTCTAAAGATGCCAAGAGTCTTGTGGAAGTTATAGCTAGATCCTTAGAGGTGATGAGAGTGACCGATTGGCTTGTTCAAGGTTGGAAAGTGTTATAGATCATGTGTGAATCACTCAATTTACAAGCATAGGGGCTTTACTTACTAGTATTGATACATGCAAGCATATTATTGAATCCCACTAGTGCAAAGAATGCGATGGTAGGAAGCATTGGTGCAAAGGATGAGCTTTCAAGTATTCTCAAATAATGATCGAAAGGCCGATTCTGTCTTGTGCCTTGTCTCTTGAACCTCAATTGCCGGTTGGCTCGCCGCCCGAGTCCCGAGTATTTACTATTGAATAACACATGCATCAGACTAATTGCTATGACTTGCATCCGACTAATCACTATGACTAATCGCATAGAGCAAGTTCCTATCCCCCGGAGGGTATAGCAAGAAATGACTATTTCAATCATTGAGTTACTGTTACTAATCATTGCTGAATTTACCACTTGACACACTTCCTCAATTTACCACTTTCAAGATTCTTACACACGGTTCTATCTCCTTCAAATACCAATTGACACACACTTGATATCCTTCATTTACCTCGTAAGCTGGTTTAGGTGTTTATAAACACTATATATATAGGCACTTTACTTTGACTTATGATGTAGGGACTCTCATTAGTATGAGTAGGAAGGATTTGTAGGTATTCTTAGTCAATATATAGGAGCTGGTTTCTATCAAGTAGGATATAGAATTAGCTGGTGTAGCCAAGCAAGCCGGAGACAACTCAAGTCTGCTCCCTACTTTTGTACTTTCACATTGGGCAACCTACCTTTTTAGCTGCTGGAAGAGAAGTTATCGACTTTAGTAATGAATAATCTTAGCAAACCCTAGACTATATAGTCGGAGCCTGAGCAAGAGCCCGAGCCCGAGCCAGCCAGTAATAGAGTCAAGCGCCAGTATCCCAGAAGAGAAGAGCCTGCCAGTCGAGGGGGGGGATTACTTTGAGCGTAGCGAACCGCCCTCTCGGGGCAGTAAGGTTCGCCTTCCTCAATAAGTCCAATCAATCAATCAAGAAATCTATTATCTCCAGTAGATAGTTCCCCGGCCAGTCAAAAATCTATACTATCCAGTAGATCTAGTTTCACCCACCCCACCCAGACAGTAAAGAAAGTCCCTTCAATTTATCCTATCCAGTAGATAGTTTTACCCACCCCAAAAAGCCAGCCCAAATCAATCTCAATATCTGGGCAAGGAGAAAGAAAGCCCTATGAAGATAGCCAGGAAAGGACTTCGACTGACCTGGTCAATGTATGATTGGTTGGGTACCTGCGTATGTATCACGTCTGGAGGAGGTTTTTATCAATCAAAATCTCCATCCAGTAGTTTCACCCGTTACCTTTCATAATTCCTCCAATCAAGAAAGAAACTGGTAGGTAAGGCTTCGTCTCCTTTACCCATATCCTTAGTCCAAGGAAGTGATCGCCTAGTGTAAGTACTACCTATCCCAATCCTAGTCGCCAGTTGCTGGTCAATTCCTAATACTCCCCGCCAGTCTCAACCCAATATTCCTTTCCAGTTGCCGGTGGAAGTTGCTAGTCCCAGTCGCCGGTCAATTCCCAATCTCCTGGCAAGGTGAGCATATGAAGGAGGGGCCGCCAGTCAAATCACAATATCTCCTGCCCAGGTGAGTGAAGGGAGGGGTTGCCCGCTAGTGAAATCAATATATCCCCAGCTCAATGATCGGTAAGGTTGCTTTGTAAGGTTGAACCTTATTTTCCTAGTTCCAAGAAGGCCCGATTCCTGCTATTAAGAGAGAACCACTTGAGAGCAGTTGGGGATAACGGACCATATCAAGTAGTTTCTGACTTCCATTGAGGAGGTAAGGCCTGATAATGACTCCTTTCTTTCTGAGGTAAGTATTATACCAACTACCCGATTGAGGAGGTTAGTCTTTGAGCTACTCCCTGATTTCTGAGGTAAGTGTTAGAACGACTCCCTGATGGATGAGGTAAGTTCTGATAATGACTTCTTGATCGGTAAGGTTGAAACTCTTTCATTCTCAATTTGGGTCTTTCTTTTTATATGTAATTACGTAGATAATCTAAGTGCCAGATGCTTTCCTTGCCCTATGAAGGACAAGACCTACCCACTTTAAGGATGACCGTACCCACTCATTCAGACAGGTGAGTGACAAGCCCCTGAAAGGCCATTTCCGTTCATTTGATCGCCACTTTAGACACATGTTAGGGATCTGTACAGTATCCATAGAATCTCATTTCATTCATAATAGAATCTAAGAAAGGGATGCTGATCACTTCCTCTAACTAAGAGGTGTATAGGTTAGAGAGTAGAGCTAGAAGTTGACTGGCTTGAACAGAATTGAATGGCTGGAATGAAGGGTATGCTTTCACTCTTTCCTATCCATTGGATCTCTCAGTTCTGTTGGCGTAATGCATGGAGAAGTTGTGCACCTCACACTTCATCTTCATATCTTGATCCCTCACTCACACTCTCGGGATGGGGGATTTCACGTATATAGACTTGCCTGTACTTCTTCAGTCTGTCTTTCATGGATGGAACTGAAAGCGGATTGGGTAATCTAATGTGACTGGGGAATGCGGATTTCACGGAATGGGGTATCTGGGCGGTGACGGTGGACTGGGCGTACTGAATACGAACGAACTTACAGGCGGGTGGCTGCGTGGCTGCGGGGCGTGGCTGCGGGCGGATTGGGGATGCGCGAATGCGAGAATGGCGGGCGGGATGCGGGCGAATTGAACCAACTATGGATCCTTCCTTCTCTCTTCAGTATCGATCCATCCATCCATTGGCCCATCTCTGAGTATCTGTTTCCGTCCGGTGTACCGCCCATCTCTCACGAGGTATCCAGTGTCTCGGCTATGCGGCAGCTTACTCCCCCGGGTATCGAGCGGTAGCGTTACTCATCCGGTCCGGTATCGAGCGGTCTCGTTCCTCATGGGGGCGTATGCGGTAGTGGTCATCATCATGAGGGCGTATGTAGCGGGGCGCATGGATAGCGGGGCGTATAATCGAGCGGTAGCGATCATCATGGGCGCATGGAGCGTGATCATCATCATGGATCGAGCGCTAGCGGTACTCATCCATCATCGAGATCATCGTATCGACTCATTTGTGTAACCAAACTATACAGCTGCTGTTCTCAGGTTCGCGGATATCATGTTTGTCCTCCTGGTACTTGTCCAGGAGCTGGGGGGTGGCCCCAAATACAGGACTGTTGGTTCTGGCTGCGAACTTCTTCCTTACAATGGAGAAGATATTACGAAAAATACATAGAAGAATATATGTCATTACGCTTTAGCGTCGTATGGGATCGTAGCTCGAATCATCGATCCGTAATATCCAAATATATATCTCATTATATATGTCATTACGGCAGCCAATGAATTGGATTCAAGTCCTGGGGATTGGGGTGGGTGGGTAAATAGTGGTCGAGCCTGCTTGCGCATCCATATGCTCATATATAACTACCACCATTTCAGCAGTCACTTACTCATTGTCTTGGTCGGCATTCATTATATACGTAATTACGTCATTCGAGATAGGAACCAGAATAGAATCACCCACCTCAGAAATCGTCTAAAAGGCTATTGTCTATAACTGTTATCCAAGCCAAGTCGAGTAGCGCAGTGTAATATCCCATCCCGAGTATCCGATCCCAGTTGATTAGCCGGGTCGAATAGCATCAATCCTAGTTTCATAGCGCAACAGCTACCAGCCCTGTTGAGTAGCGCCAATCGAGAGTATCCAAGCCAAGTAGCCGGGTATCCAAGCGGAGTAGCCTAGTTGATTAGGGTAGCCCAGCGGATTGTATCAGCGGATTGCATCAGCGGATTGCATCAGCCAATTATTAGCGAAGCCCAGTGGATTAGCCCGAGCCGATTCGAGCATCCGAGTATCCGAGTATGCTGCTATCCGGGGAGCCAAGCCGATTAGCGAAGCCCAGTGGATTAGCTGAGTCGCTCAGCCGAGCATCCCGGTAGCCCAGCCTAGCCAAGCGGAGTAGCCCGAGTCTAGTGGCCAAGTATAGAGTATCCAAATCGAGTATTCCACCCCAACTGATGATCCCATCCAATGAGTCCAGGCAAGCAGCTATGACTGCATCAACACCTGGATTTCAATACCGGCATCTAGTGAATCAACATCTTGCAATTCATTATAGGTAAACGAGATGAAAGGTTATGTTTCATAAATAATCAAATCCATTTCATATTTCTGATGACAAAAAGTTATGCTTTGGCCTCCAAAACAAAGCAATTGTATTATACGAAACTAGTGAATGAGGCTTTTGTCTAGAATCTGTTCCAAGCAAACTAAGTTCCTGCGCTGAACTTGGTAGGCGAGAAATCAATCAATTGGTGCTCTGCTCTTTCTTGTCGATCTGAGTGTCAAGGCGCATCCGGGGTGAAAACTCTATATCTGAGACAATCTCTAAGCTTGTATTATATATGTCATTTTATGACCGTGCATAATCAACTTATCAAAACAGGTGCATTGTAAGTAATGATCGCCATGGATCCATTCGAGGTACGTGTAATCCATAGCATGAAGTGAGGTCGAGGTATAGATCGAGGTCAAGGGTAGTAAGTCAAGGTTCGTTCATTTCTTGTCTCAGTCCGGGGTGATTCTCTCAGCAAGCAGCCTCGGGTTCGACCAGCCTCGGTTTCAACCAGCAAGCAGCAAGCAGCCGTCCGTGTTCGTAAAGCCTCAAAGCAAGCCATGTCAAGTTCATCGTTGTCAGGTCGAAAGAATATAGATCTCAGCAGGCAGGAAGGTCGATGGAAGGCATGGAAGACCTTCCCCTCTTTTGTCGGGAAAGCGGCTCCTTGCACTCGGAAGCGCAAGACCTCCGGACCTTTGTGTTCTCACAGAAACGATCAGATTCGAACTGAGCCTCCTACAAGTGGTAAACAGAACGAACAAGTGGTAAAATGAGATATATTATATATGTCATTATGCATGAATGAATGAGATATGTCATTACGTAATTATGCATCGAGGAAAGAGAAGATCGAGTGTATTGAAACCTGGCATCGACTGTTGTATGACTAATTGGCACGAACAAATTGGCACGTACTGGAGCTTCAAGCAATGAGACTGTAACAATCTGCACTGAGTAGAGCTATCACTGACTGTATCCAGCCCATCTCGGTAGCTCTGATTAGCCAAGCTGATTAGCCCATTGATAGTCCTCTGTGAGCAGCTATATGTGTAGCTTTATGAGTAGCTTCAATGAATACTCTTCAACGTCGTAGCTCAATGAAATCTCCTATACTCTACGTGTAGCTTTTTCTATGAGTATATCAATGTGTAGATGAGTAGCTCAATGTGTGAGTCTGCTATGTGAGGTGCTCTATGCCATGTGAGGTAAGAACCATTGTTCCGTATGTTCAACCCCGTAGGATCCAGATCTGTGGGTTTTGTCAGTGTGTCTCTGAAAGGGTATTAATCTGCTATATATTCTTTTCTCGGGCCAGGCTGAACCTGGACAACCCATTGGATCCATTATAACAGCCCACTACACTGTACTGGATAGACTCCTGAAACCTCTTATTACACGCCTTATCTTAGCTTCCGATCCAGCATTCCCTCCCGCGATCTATCCCTCCCATCCAGCCTTCCCTCTCCCTCCAGCCATGCCCTAAAGCAAGAAGGACTCAACCCCCCGAGCAGGATTTTCGGGACCCTGAAACCACCACCCATTAGGACTGAGCCATTCAATTCTTCATTCCATGCGAAGCAGTTCATCTTTCCACATATTGACAAAGCTGAACTACCCCTATCATTTCATTGTGTGTGGGTCCCCGGCTCCTACTTGCATTCGTTCGTGCAGGAAAGGGGGATAGCGGCTTTATAGCGGAGCGGGATATACTGGATAACGTGGGTGGGACAGAGTTTGGGTCAATCCATAGCTAACTACCTAGGATCCGTAGCATAGGATCGACCCGTAGCTTACCATCTACGCCATCCGTAGCTCACTGCCTCTGTTGCCCATAATAATCAATCCCGTAGCAAGGAGGTAGGCATAACTCCACAGCTAACCCCGAAGATCTGTCCATCAGAATGACTCGTTCCTTTCCGGGCTTTAAGTGACTCATCAGGAGGAGGGGCTTGCCTCTCTGGTGGGGAAGGAAGTGGGGACCTTACCCATATTGATGTGAGTGGGGACATTGAAAGGCAGGCTGCTAGAATTATAGCTAAACCAACGAGCGTGTTGAAAGGAGGCCAGGCCAGCCAGGTTCAGCTTTTCTTTATACTTACCACATCCGTTCAAGCATTTCCTATCTTTTCGTCCCAGAAAGCCTATAGAGATAGGTACGAAGTACTGAGAAGCTAAAGAAAGGCACAGACCTGAGAAGCTGGTCCTGGTCTTACCAGAATCCTTGGGGGGCTTGCCCTTGAGTTGAGATTGTGAAGGGCCGGCCTGTACCTACTTTCTAACTAAGGAAAGAAAGTCTTAAAGTCTGTATGAAAGAAGGGTGGGGGGAGGGTGGGAAAGCAATATAAGTCTCTGGTCTTGCCAGCCAGGTATGTGGCCTGTGCCTTCGCTAGCGGCTGGTTGGTAGTGATGTTTGAAAGGAAAGAAAGAGATGGTTCAACTCGGAGCGTAGCTTTGGTAAGGTTATCTCAACCAAAAAGCCTAACGAAACGAAGGGCTCTGAAAGATCAACGAGCACCAATTAGATGAAATACCAACTCATAACAATGAATTTTGAATTGGACAGCGGACCATCAAATTGGAAAGCCTCCGAAACAAGTTCCTATAAGCCCTAATCTGTACCGAAAGCCCCTGAGTAACCAATATAAACGCTATATAAGGTGCGAAGCCGCTTGTCCCTCCGGGGGGCAAGGTGTTCCCCTCGGTGATTCCTTAGGTGCTAGGCTCAAAGGCTACGTGTAGAATAAGTCCGGTTCAAGGTATAGGAGGTATAGATTAGGGCCTGGAAAATCAACCTGGTCAGACAACAAGAAATCTGTATTATAGTAGTTACAACGCGCTGGTGGTCGCGATACAAAAGGTCCAAAGCCTTCTGAGCAGTAGTTATAGTAGCAAGGATCCTAAAAAAAGCCACTTTCCCGAACGAACGAACAAAGAGAGGAAAGGGCTAACCTATATTAGTCAAAAATCGTTCAAGGTAATAGTGTTCCGTGCAGTTGATCCCTAGGTGCAAAGCTCTAAGTTAGCATGTACAAAAGAGAGAGTTGAAAGTGTTGCAGTGTTCGGTAGCCTCACGAAGGTGAGAAAGGCTCTCCGAAAGACCCTCATATTAGGGTGAGTCCAAAAGAAAGCCCCTCTAATAGCCCTAAATCGTGTCATATTTTCTATTCTTCCTTCGTTCCAAGGGTGAACAGTTATGCGGGTAAGGGATAAGGTTCTAGGTGAAGGAAACGATAGGGATTAGGACCTGATAATTTGAAGCCAATAGAGCTATTGAATCTGGAGAATAGTTAATACACGCAGGCAGTCCCAAAATGTCCAGTCGAGATGCTCTCCAAGTGACCATTATAATAGCAGGGGTTCTATAGAAGGCCCTTGTTATATTCCTGTTCAACTCAAAGGGCAATGATCTATAGTCCATGCGGTTCTTCCCTCGGTGCAATGGTGAATCGATAATACGCGAGAGAGAAGCTATAGGATATTCCCAGGTGGATTTATACAGATACCTAAGGTGTTTGAGTCACGTTGAAGATGATGGTTCGGTTCAGATCGATCCTATGTAGCTGCTCGCCTCCTTCATGTGGTGTAATGTTGCTCCTTAAGTTTCGTGATCTGTGCATTCTAAGTTATCGGAAAGAAATACGCGGGTGGAGATGAAATTGACACTTAGACCTTCGCTCAGTTACAGCTTCCTCACTAACAGCAGCTGTTGATGTATATGAAGCAGAAGTCGGAGATGCAGCGATAGATTATGCGGTTGTTGCTTCGGTTGATGAAGCAAAAGTAGATTCTGTTGATCCGAGACCAGTAGTTGACCGAGTAGCGAAGGAAAAAGCACCAGATCCAGATCGATACCCACCACCAGCAAGGGGAACAGAGACATGGACATAGGTCAAGTCATCAGTAGCAGATCCAGTCGTAGATTCTGGTGTTTAAGTTGTTGATTATGCTGTTGGGTGAATAAGTCAATATAGATGAAGCAGTCGTTTATGCGGTTGTTGATCCAGCTTATCCACCACCTGGTTAACTACCACCACCTGTTTCTCCAGCACTAGCTTATCCACCAGCACCAGCACCAGTAGCAGTAGCAGTAGAAAAGCTAGCAATAGAACCGCAGGACCAGCATCAGTAGAACCAGCAGCAGCGGGAAAGGCAGTACCTAGAGCAAAGTAACCTAAAGTGAAGACTAGAGAGGCAGGGGCTTACACTGCAGTTTATGACTTTGATTACGCTTTGGATTCTGTTGATGGAGCAGATTATTCCGTTCACTAAGCCGTTGATCCAGCAAATGGTTCTTCAGTTGGTTCAGTAGATCGAGATCGAGAAGAAGATTCTTCTTATGTTCCAGATGTCGATGCAGCAAATTATGACTTTGATCTTGTAGATCCAGCAGAAGTAGGCTTTGCTCCTAGATATAAGGTCTTTCACCACTGGGCTTTGCACCTGTACCGGGCTTTGATGAATTAATACTTGACACTCTTATTAATTCGTAGCACCGAGCTTAGTCCTTTCACCGGGCTTACTATAGCCAGCAGCAACAGATCCAGCTACAGCATCCCTTGCACTAGGAAGCGCAAGCCCCTCCGGGACCTTCCATTTCCAGATTGATAGCTTGAAGCAGTAGAGCAAGCAAAGCCAGCAAGACCACCAGCATATACAGTAGCACCAGCGAGATCTAGTTCACGCCGGAGATCTCAAAATACGGGACCTGCAACCTGCTATGTCCGATCTAGCGAGGGGTTGAGTCATTATCCGGTAAGGACCCCAAACGAATCATTATCGATCGGGGGCGGAACCCTCACCATATGAATAGTGAGTGACCTCTATGAAGGAGTAGGGGCCCTTACTTTCCCATTCACGGGCGGTACACCATAGGTTGGTCCAGCATGGAGTGAAAGACCCCATGCCGAGGAGTAGTGTTCGTGATCAATAGACCCTCGATACGCCACCTTTTCACTCTTCAATTTACCATCTCATTAGGCCAGGTTCGTACTATAAAATAGACCACTTGCAAGGTATATCTACGGGTATATATGTCAATGTATCTATATCTATATGAATCTATATATCTATATCTATTGGTATCCATTATCCCTTCATAGAGCAGTTCCATTCGTCAATATCTGACTACTAGATCAGGGGGCCCAACATCTCCGCATTTGGTAGAAGGAAGTAGCATAGTTGGTTGAAGGAGCACCGACGGGAGCGGAGGTAGATGCAGGTGAAGTTGAAGCAATCGGAGTAACAGTTCCAAGCGCAGTTCGAGACCCCGCAGTCAAGTTTGATTTAGGCCCATACCCAATTTACTGCCCAGGTGACCCAGCATCATAATAGACCATTGCAAAAGCAGGGACAAAGGCAAGGGGTAGCATCTAAGGTGGAAAAGATAGCAGCAGAAGCTAGGACCAGCAGCACAGGCAGAGGCAGATGTAGATTGCGCATATTCACTTTGATAAGATCTAGTTAGTTGGCCGAGTGAAAGCACCCAGTGAATTAGCTAGTTGAGCAAGTTGCTTACCTTATTGACCCAGAACCCGCGGTTGTATTTGAACCATTTTCATAATCAATTTGGCCGGTGCAAGCATCTTTTCCCGTTCGAGAGCCTATTGACCGGCCGGAATCACCAATATCTAAGGCGGAATTAGTTCGAGTGAGCCCTTGCCCTTACAACCTTCACCTTACCTCCCATTAGGGACTGGATCCACTCCCAAGGTTTCAAGCTCCGTAGCCAAGTAGTAACTGATAAGAATGCGTAAGCAGGCTCGACCATATTCTTTTGATCAGCTCCCTTGGCGGAGGTTTTGGACATTCTCCCTACTAAC
>Ga0181469_100924_pt1 | contig 11129 bp, 10 predicted proteins | sample InSIn2SAF170_2_FD_119081 | JGI IMG/M metagenome (GOLD analysis project Ga0181469, IMG submission 119081) | Clean room microbial communities from NASA Spacecraft Assembly Facility at Jet Propulsion Laboratory, Pasadena, California, USA -... ... | reverse complement strand
AAGCAGGAGGTGATCATGAGCAAAGGGAAACTAAGAATCCTTTACTATAGACCTAGGGGGAAACTATGGAAGTAAGGGAGCAATTAAGAATTCCCAGACTAAAATAGTTTAGCAGAAAACATTAAGAATGTAAACAGTCAAGACAAAGAGCATTAAAGCCAGTTCTGAAATATCATTCCTAGTTTAACATTCAGATTTCATAGAGACACATATGATTATTAATAAACATGAAGAGAAACAGTAATAAATATGCGATAGAGAATACTTATTTGATTTCCACTTTACACAAGAATCCTGTGAAATGTCTTTACTTTATTACTTGATCCAGCAAGCCAATCCAGTCTTGATTACAATAGCTCCTTAACTTGAGAAGAAAATGTCTATAGAAATGTCTTTGAATCCACCCTCAATACTTCAAAAGGTGAAGCATTTATACAAAAAGTATTTACAAAATATCTTAAAACAATATGAAAATTAATGTAGGAAATCAAAATATCTTCAAGCATGAAGATATAGACAGATGGAAAACTGCATCATGCTGTCCCTTTTATTGTGGTTGTGCTGGCTGTTGCAGTTGAACTTGAGCCCTTTTAAGCTGGCTGATATGTGTACGCTGGAATCATATTTGTCGTTAAGCTTTGACTGATACTCTTTAACTTGTTACTCTTTGACCCTGTTTATCTGTCCTTTCACCTGCCTTCAGATTCACTGTGGTAACTTATAGTAAATCTATCATTGTTACCCACCATTCATTTTTAGGCAATTTAACCTTTATCATTCTTCTATATATCTCATCCTCCTTAGTGTATTTGGAAAAATTTGGCTTGATGACAAATAGATGCTTCACTTCGTGCTCTAGGAAGAATAGATTTTCTAAAGTATCATATAATACTTTCCCTATTGGCAATGCTTTGACTCTTGAAGTGCTTGCTTTTTCTTTGAACAATTTCTCTAGTCTGTCAATATATCCACTTAGGTCATAATTTTTTCATTGATTAGCATGGGATTGGGAAGGCCTTTAATTATCAAAATTTGAAGCTTTACCATGAATCTGTCAATACCAACTTGCAAGTCATGGCACTTTTTCTCTAAGTTAAGCATAAGGTTTCTTTTAGAGAGAACCTTTTTTATTTTAAGGATGGTTTCTATTCTATCCTCGACACCAAGCTAATCTAGTTCATTCCTTCTCTTGCTATTCAAGAATGGATGAGTTGATTGGCTTCCTCTGGCTGGTCTCCTAGGTCTTTCTTTACCTATTGTATTGCTTCGGTGGCCACTTTCACCAGTTCTACTTGCTCAAATATTACTTGAATTGATGGCCAAATATCCTTGACAGAGTCAATGATATTGGTCCAGAGCATCTCCTTAATTTGTCCTAGTGGCTTTTGCAATGTTAAATATTTTTCAAGGAACTTTATCCTCTCACCCATCATTAGGGATTTTTGTGCTTCTTCTTTCTGTTGTATTTAGGCAAGATGCCAGTCAGTTTCTAAGCTTGTCACTTTCTCCTTAAGTCCCTTAAGCTCTGTTGCCTGGATGGACATTTCCTCCATGGCTTTCACTAACTCTGTTATTTTCTCTGTTGAAGTACTTGTAGTTGTAAACTCTGTTGTGTCTGGAAGTGTTGTAGTAGGTGGAGCTGTTGGTGCTAAAGAGGCTGCCAATGTTGAGGGAACTACAATAGAGACTATGGGAATAACAGTCTGTGGAGTGGTGGCCAACTCACTCTGTTTATACTAAATCAATTTTTCCAACTCTTTCTCAGTTTCAACTGATCATTTAGTTTAAGGACCAAGTCCATAAGCTCTTGTTGTTCATTCTAAGTTTCTAAGACTTCTGCTGTTTGTGGATGATGAAGATGTGGAATTTTGAGCTGCTTCTTCAGAGAAGCTATGTCATCATTCTTCTTTCTTATTGATCTTTTTGCAGCCTTAACATCTTTGGTACCATGTCCCAACTATATGATTAAGTCCTCCATGGACTTGATTCTTGTATCCTTGGACTATGAGGAGGCATTTTCTAGTTGAAATTGTGTTGATATATTATTCAACGAATTCTATAACCGGTGGGCAGTAATGGATTTTCTTGTTAAAGTGGAATTTACCATCTCTCCTATCTGTTTATGCAATTCAATATGGTCAATAGGATGTATGTCCTTTGCCAGCACTTCAAAATCTGTCTTCTGGTAGTCAGCTGCTGATCTGGGCTACTGAGTGGTGGGCTTTAGGAAAGTCATCTGCATTTTTCCTTCTTTCACATCAAAGGCTGACATAAGCCTTGTTTGGTTGGTGGGAGCCATTTTGAGGTACTGTGCATAGCTTTGGGCTTTTAGCCTTTCATTTTGGCCTTTATTTCCTTGTACTTTTCTTTGATATCTTGGTCTTGGTCAGCAGGAGTCCTTAATGAGGATACTTCCACACTTGGCTGTTTTTCCAACATCTGAGCATGTGATGTGGAAGGTTCTTGTGTTCCTCTAGAGAGAGTAGCATGCCTGCTCCCTTCTCTTTCTCTGCTTGTGGCTCCAATTGTTTCATCTGTGAATTCTTGTTCGGAGAAAGAATTTAACTTTTGCCTTTTGACATATGTTTGTGAAATGGCTCTTCTTGAAGGAGTGGCCTCCTCCCTGTCTCTTCTGAGGTTTCTCTCCTCATTGAGAGGAGTCCACATGATAGGGGGAGTTCTCATCATAGGCTCTGTCAGTCTTGTTTGAGTCAATTCTTCTGATAAGTCTGTTTGTTCTGGGTCTTCTTGCACCTGGGGTCTTTCTTCTACTTGTTGTGTGCTTGTGATTCCCTTTGTGCTTGGGATTCTTCTGGTACCTATATGAAAGAACCTTCATCAAGTATCCTCTGTAAATCAATTAATGTATTTTCAACAACAACTTCAGTGCTATCTTTTTCTACTAGAGTATTCTTCACCCATTCTAACTGATTTGCATATTTTTCTATCTCAAGGATTCTATGGTGGATATAGGGAGACAACTTGTTTTACTTGTCTTCTATTGCAGATGAAATCAAAGGGGTCATATCTCCATATGAAGCTTTGTTTCAGTTTGAGCCTTTGAAGGATTTCTTCTGCTTCTTTTCTAGCTTCTCTGCTATTGCACACAAAGGGGCCTAGTTGATCTTTGATTCTGAGCTGGGCCTTCTTTTTGGCTTTCACAAAATGTACCTCATCTGAGTTGATTATCTGTTTGTAGTACTCCAGAGAAAATAACCTCATTGGGAGGTATCTGTGTAACTTGTATGGTGCTAACTCACAGCCATAGATCCTAATTTCAGTGTGATTTTGGTACAAGTACCAATCTCCCACTTTGTGTTGTTTTGAAAGTTGTAGGATCCTCCTGATATCTGAACAGATCCTTCGAGGAAGACTTCTTAGTAGCATGGTCACTACATGATATACAAAAAGACATATGAAGTCTGTGTATGGATATGGTGATTCATATTTGTGGATCAAAGGAGTCCAAAAGATTACTGACCTAGGGTGGCCTCTGGTATCAAGATTTTGAAGAGTAAATGGGAATTTATTAGCTTGATAATATAAGAAAAGGTGGTACAGAACTGAGGATTAATTGAATACTCTTTCATTTTTCATTCTTAAGAATTGATCATTCATTTTATCTGCTATGTATTTGGCATAATCATACATGACAGCAGGGGGATGTCCTGGAGTAAAAATGGACATGAAGGCTAAAATGATTTCATCTACATACTCACTGGTAGTATGGCCTAAGACACTATATATCATTGACACAATGTCCTGGCTAGGTTTAGAAAATATAGTCCACATGTATGGGGGAGGATCCTTTGGAATATGTTTCTCTTCCTCAATAAAGGTTTGGAATATTTCAACAAGTTTGGTAGGGGTAACCTTGGGGAATCTGTCTAGCAGGCCTCTAATGGAAATGGGGGTCAGATTTTGTCTTGGTAGTAATTGAAGTGTTTCATTGATGGATTCAGCAGTGATGGTAAAGAGTACATATTGGTTTTGAGACATCACTGATATTTGACTGGGGCTGTAATTGGTATGGCAATAATGAATAATTTCAGGGAAGATATGCACCTCTAGGAACTGGTACTTGGGAAAATTGGATTCCCAAAGCCCAATTTGGTTATCTTGGTTTAGATGTTGGTCCCTGTATCGACAGTATAGTTTAATGGGGGATTCACGAACAACAGTGTCCTTGATTTGGAAATCTTTGTCCGCTAGAGGTAGATGGTATAAATCCAGATGAGGAGTGGTAATTGGATAGACATCCATTGCAACTGGAGCAACCTTTCTTAGTTCTTGTGGTTTTAAGAATGGGGAAGAGGGTTTTCAATCAAATTGGGGCAATTTGGTTCAATCACAGAGTAGTTTGGGGTTGCTGTGGAGTTCTTTTACTTAATTACTTAATAACTCTAAGCAATTGAGTAACTGGTTCAGAAATGAGATAGGGTTTCTCAATGTATTTGGATAATTACCTAGAAATTTTGGCTCTAATGGGTCGACGGGTGATTGTGCACGATTGCAGGTGGTTTGTCTGAACTGGAGGGTCGACTGGAGCTCAGTGGCTTCTGTAGGTTGAAGGTTGGACGTGGGTTGGTAGTTGCACGTAATCTGTGGCTTGCATGGAGGTCTAAGCGTCTTTTTCACGATAAAACCAAAAAATAATGAGTTTTTTAGCTATATTTTCAAAGTCAATTGTTTGGCCAGCACATGGGGAAAAAGGTACATTTTGGCTTTTAGCGGGAGATGGGATGTTTTGTCGTCTAGTGGGAGGCGGTAAGTGGGTTTGATCGCACCGCTTTTAGGGCTAGAGTGGTTTTGGGGGGAGGCCACCCGATGCCATTCATCGGGCACCACGTAGCATCGGGGCCTAAAAGAAAACTGCCCATATCGGGTAGGTAAAGGTTGAGCTTCGGATTCTTCTGTTCCATATCCTTCAATAGTAGCAAATCCAGTAGCATATTCAAAAGCACCTAGAGCAAATCCAGTCGCAGGAGCATCATCATTCGGAAACGGTTATTTGGACACAGGATTCCCAGCAGCATTATTGGAACTGACATTCTTATTCCCATCATAATTTCCATATTGGCATTCCCACACGACCATCCCATAAGTATTCCCAGCATTAGAATCAGCATCATTCCAGGCATTATAAGAACCAGCATAATTTCCAAGTATCGCCCGATATGATTGTCCACTGTTGGTTTAACGGGGGGCCGATCACACGGTGAACGGGGTGGGATTAAGGCGTGAATTTAATGGAGGGTCCCGACAAAGGTTTAAGAGCAGTGGATTTGATTAAATGATGGATTATGGTGGGTTAAGGGCATTAGGGGTAATTTTATTGGTGGAGGCAGATTATTAATTAACCACAGATCAGTTAATTAATTCGTTTATCGGGTTTGGGTCTATTACAAAGTTTATATTTCAAACTTGTTTGGGGTGGGGTATTAATATAAGAGTTTTGTTTTATAACTATACGAGGAAGGGTTATTTGCTTTGGGGAATTAATATATACATAACGTTAGAAATTAATATGAAAATGGCGGAGAATGGGTTTAGCGCTAAGTGTACTGTGTCTAATTCATTTGCTTTTCACATAAACATATTATAACTTAGGCTAAAAGTATTTTTGGGTTTTTTGAGAAAAGGGGTCTCTTTCATGGGGGTTGATCACTTCTCCTAGGATAGCAAGGTTTTATCCTTAGAAAAAGCAGTTTATTAGGGGAAAATGATTTTTTCCTTAGGAAAATTGTGCCTTTCTTAGGAAAGGGATTTGTTTGGGAATATGAGTGAATTGTGGGGGGTGAATGTTTATGAGGGGGTTTTTATCACTTAGGACTTGTAATTCATTGGGCCGAGGGTCCGGTCCCTCCAGAATTCAGTGAAATGATCTGAGCCCCTTTGACTTAAGATTTTTGGTCCTTAAAACTTTATATTGGAAATTAGTTAAGTGAAAGGTGTAATGAGTGAGGGAAGTTAATCAATTTGACTTTATGGACTTGATGCATGTCCATTTTTTCATCCATACTTAGGACTTTGAAGATGAAGGTGATCAATATGCTTTATCTAACAGTCATCACAATTCTGCAACCTTTCTTCTACTTACCCACCTACTCATCCTACCATTTTTACTTCTCTTTATTAGGGTGCACTTAAGCTGGCAAACCGTTATCAAAACATTTTCTTTTCTTCTACAATAGTAATATAACTAAGTCTAACCTTATTACATCCAAGGGCTCAGATTAAATAGTTGAGCTCCTTTTATTCACTCTACCTAATCTAATTATCTGCTAAGATGAAACAATTTGGTCAGATTCTATTCTCTATCTATAAACATAAAATTGAAAACATGAAGTAGTCAAGTTTAAACATTTTGACTATCATGAATTGTGGAAATGGTAACAAGCTACACACAATCATTTATTCTGTATCAAAAATAACTAGGAGTGGCATTTTGACTTGCTCACTTTCATGGTCCTTTCTTTTCTTGGGGTTCATATTTTCATCTTTTTTGACCTCTTTTATACTTTTTGTCCTTTGATTTTTCTTTTAGGACATACCCTCTTTACATTTTTTTTTTTTTGAATATGGAAAACATTTGCAAAAGAACAAATGTATGTACATATTACAGATTTAATCTCAGCCATTCAAAAATTATGACTCCTATTGGTATAGGAACCTAACAACATGTTCATCATGTGTTTGACAAAACTCCAATGTTGGTTGGTAGGGGTCAGGTCAAGTCCTTATTCAAGTTATGGTTTTGAAGCTTTGTTTGTGTGTTATTCATCATTCCTAGAAGTCTCATTGAGTTATAGGAAGGGGCTAGGGTACTGGCCCTTAAAAGGTGGCTCATAATTTAGGGGTGTTGTCATAAAAAAGACTGGAAACATCCACAGTCACTGGGAAGTAACCCTATGGGAGTAACTAGAGGGTTGTAGTCACATGGAGCCCTAGACAATCAAGATACTAAGGCTCGAAGCTAGTGAAAAATAGAGTTAACTTGGGGATTGGACACCTGGAGGGGTTGCGTAGCCTCTAGAGGTGTTGTAGCACATGAGGGAAGCTAGTAAAATCTTAAGTTATTGGATCCATTTCCATAAGGTCATATAGGAGGTTGAGTCTTATCATAGTGACTCTCATCTCATGTTTACCCCGAGAAAACCGGTGAAAGTGGATAAATGCGGGAGGAGGGTTACAGGGTTGCATCAGAGTGAGTTGCACTCTCTTTGGGTAAAATATGACGTTGTCAAGGTTATGGTTGTAGTGCATGGGGTCATGGTATATAGTTGGTATGGTCATGCACGATATTGTTATATTGATATGATTATGATTATATATGTATCTTGATAATGTGGATTGATTTTGCAGATGAGATAAGTCTCCCCTGAATGCCAATAAGGTATGGTTTTTATTTTGGTATCTATTTGGTTTATCTGACATGACCTACTTGTAGGAAGAAGAGAATCAAAGATGAAGACCAAAATGGTAGACTACAGTTCCCTCGACTCTCCCTAGAGATCAACTGGGAATTAAGGAGGTGAGTATTCTCCTGGTATAGAAGATTCAATATTTTGAGAGTAGAGATAAGGAGTTTCAAAGTAGAAAAATATAGGTTAGTTGAGGCTCAGAAAGGACTTGTAAGGGATTAGGAAAAAAAATAGGTAGAAGTCAACGCAACGATTATTCAGAGCTTGTTGGAATTGCATAAATAGTGATATTTGAGGATGAGTCAAGAGAATGAAGAGAAAACTAATGGAGCCTATGGTAGGAGGTCTCAATCTAGATAGAGGTTGGATAAAGGGGATACAATCAGAGGCGATAGATTGTTGGATACACCTGACAAGAGGACTGGTATGTATGGGCATACTTTTAGTTCCTCATTTAGAAGACATTATCATCATCACCACCATCATCATCCTTACAGGAGGAGCGATTACCTTATTGAGGAGTTCAAGAATTTCAAGCCTCCTACATTTAATGGAGAGATGAAGAAATTAGAATATGCAGAGGCATGGTTTCTTGGGATGAATACATTCTTTAGATTTCATAACTATTCATAGAACATGAAAGCCAAGATAGCCACCTTCAATCTCAAAGGAAAAGTAGACATTTGGTGGGAAGGCGTGAAGAATGTCATGGTAATTCAAGAAGAAGAGTTGCTTTGGGATGAGATTGAGAGACTCTTCAAGAAGAAGTACCTATCTAAGAGATATTATGATGACAAAGATAAGAAAATTTATGAGTTGCAGATGGGTTCTATGACAAATGATGCGTATACTAGCAAGTTTGTGGAGCTGTTGAGATATGTGCCTTACCTCAAGGATGAGAAGGGTAAGATTCAGAGATTCATCAGTGGGTTGCTAGAAGCATATAGAGACCTGATTGAGTTCGATTAGCCTATATTGTTGGAGGAGGCCATTCGGAAGTTGAAGCATTGTTATGATAAATCAAAGCACAAAGCTGATACCAAGCGTAATTTGAAGGGAAATGAGAAGGTTAAAGGGAAGTGGCCACCGATGTGGGGAAGACCTCAAGATGCAGGTTAGAAAGAAAATTTTAATCCTTACAAGATGTTTAATGTAGTTGAGAAGGGACATGGGTCACAACTTGGAGAGCAGCAGAACAAAGGTGATGGTAGGGGACCATTACATTTATGAATATGTGAAAAATATCATTGCAAGAAGGATTTTCCATTGTACCAGGGTGGAAGGCCTCATATCTATAGTGCTCAGGAGGCACAAATAGTTGGAGATGTGGGTCATAATATTCCTTAGATTTATGCATATGTGGAAAATAAGTAGTAAGATCACGAGGCATCCATTATTGAGATGGAAGGTAAGCTTTATGGAAGTTATGATATGTTTTATTTAGTTATTATTTTTGTTTTCTGGTTCTGAAATTGGTTGGTAATAGTCTATTGATGCTCATTTACTACTTAGAAGTAGTATTGTCTTATGATGGTCTATGAGTTGTTGCATTATGACATTGTTGCTTTGGTTCTTTTGATGGATTTACTGATTGATGAAGATGGATATTATCAAACCTGATAGTGAATAGTTGGAACATGTTTAGGGGGAGCATTTGCTATGCTTTTGATAGTGTATTGTTGTCATTATGATTTCTTGAGAATTCCTTGTTGCATGATGATGTTCATGATAAGTATATATATAATTGATGATGTGTAGTTGTTGTTGCTAAAGACACATATGTTGTTGTTATTCTATCATTAGTGATTATGAAGCCTTGGATAAAGTTTCACTTATTGGAGTTAATTCTACATGAAGAGGATATGCATGCCATGGTACTTATTTACATTAGTTGATGATTATGAGTTTCAATCACTAATTATTTGCTATTGTCATTATGCCTCCAATGATGTATAAGTTGCAGATGGTGAAGTTATGGATGTTTCATATAGTGTTATTCTTGGTTTACACATATGTACATGGTTATGATACCTATATATTTTATGCTACATATGGTATGTTGTTTGAGGATTATGGCCCTCCGTATGTAGAGTGTTGTATCTAGTTTTTGAAGGAATTCTTGGTTGCAAAACTGCATTGAGAAACTAACTCGACCAAACTTTAGGTTCAAGTTGGCCCTCAAACCAAAGGGGGCTCCTTCAAGTGTTACGGGTCTTTTTTTAACATTTTTCACTGTCACTGGACAACAATCTTTGAAGCATAATGGCCCAATCCAATATGTGTTGTAAGTTATTGTTGTTGAGTATCCAATCTTTGCTCAAATATAAATCCCTCTCTTGCTGAAACTTAGCAAAGGGCCAACATCCAGCTTTGATAGAATGACATAACTTATAAGAGTTTGGTAGATGAATAGAACATAAATCAGATAATTAAGTATTCATATTGAATACTTAATCAACCAAATATAGTAGATGTGTGTAGGATAATTCTATAACCAAACATATATACATTCAAGAGATGACAAAAGGAAACAACTAACGATGCAGATGAGATAATTTAAATAGATTGTTCAATTAGCTAATCTCATCGTAGATGATAACTTTGCAATGAGTTTTTGGGGAGGTTGATACTAAAACATAGCCTTGCCAAACTCCTATGTTACATTGAACATATGCAGAAACATATTATGAAATGACATGGAAAGACATACATGAGAAACAATTTCTGTCATGAAACTAAAGCCATAATACTTGAATTAAAATTCTTGTAATAAAAGTATCTAAAAATATGTAAGGGTTTTGGCATCAAAAGCGAACCCTTTTACATTGAAATTTAAACAATATATAGATATTACAACTCTTGAAGTTGTTACAATTTTCCTGGAATAAAATCCTAAACAATGCACCTAAAATAAAAATAAATAATATGCAAGAGATTTGGAAAAGCTAGAAAATCCTCTTGCTTTAAATATGGGAATTGGTTCATTGATGCTAATTTAGATGCTAGAATGTTGCCTTTAAATTTGAAATTGTTTTATTAATGCTAGTCCTATGCCTTGGAATCTAGAGTGGTTGAAGTTGTTTTCACAAAATATGTTATCTTCCATTCAAACTTGGATAACTTTTCCACCTGTATCAACTAGCTATCCCTTTGACTGCTATTTCTAAGTCCAAAATCTGAGAATAATCTCATGTGTGTTTATGTTTCTCCACCTAATTGATCAAGGAATTCTTTGCATTTTGGATTTAAACCAAACTATATGTTGACATTTTTTCCCATACTATTTGCCTTCATTATCTTTCAAGTGCTTAACCATTGTCATAAAATGTTTGGGAGGAAAATATTTAGATAAAAGATTTCCCAAATATATATTTTTTTAAACTTGGAAATTCATATTTCTCTATTTTCATGAATTTCATAAATGAAATCTCAAAATATTTCCTCAAATGATTTTATCCTATAAAACCATCCATTGTTTGAAATTTGTGACTTGTTTTGCAATACATGCCTTGTTTTGTAATCCATGTCTTGTTTTTTCTCTAAACTTATATATTTATGAATAAATAAGATTCATAAACATATTTCATAAAACCATCGATTGATTTCTTTCCCATGGTTTTGAAAACCATGTCTTGCTTTTCCCATGACTGGTAAAATATCTTTTAGTTTCATTTTTTAGTTTTTAAAAATGTTTGGATAAGAATT
>Ga0181469_100922_pt1 | contig 11139 bp, 8 predicted proteins | sample InSIn2SAF170_2_FD_119081 | JGI IMG/M metagenome (GOLD analysis project Ga0181469, IMG submission 119081) | Clean room microbial communities from NASA Spacecraft Assembly Facility at Jet Propulsion Laboratory, Pasadena, California, USA -... ... | reverse complement strand
AGATAAGACCTTGGTTGGTGGGAGATGTATGAAGTACAATTTCTTCAATTCCTTAGGCCGCGTACAATGAGCTGGGAGGAAAGGATAGAGGAAGGTCTCGTGATTCGGCCGCCACCATTGAGCTAGACAATCGCCAATATCCCATTCGAGGTCTGCGGATGTAGGATTTGTAGGCGCGAGTCGAGAGCTGAGGAGGGTTGAAAAGGCAGGGAGTTCATCGGCATCTGCAGGGAGGTAGTCACCTGGTCTTGAACGTGTTAGTGCTAGTGTTGCTGTAGCTTGGGCTATGGACGTACAGCTTGAAGAAGGCATTCGCTATCTGCAGCATAAGAACATGTGGGTGATTGTGTTCATGGCAGACAAGGATGCCCTCGCAAGTTCTTCTCATGCCATGATTATCGTAATGTTCTTCTAGCCGCTTCAACCGCGCGAGCACTGACGGATCCTCCTCTGGTTGCGTTTCTTTAGTCCCGAAGGTGTAGTTCGAGAGAGGATACAATCGAATCGTCGGAGGCTGATTTGCGGTGAATGTGGGAGGATCTATGGGCCTTTTGCAGCAACGAACGTTAGCGGAATCGATCGTGAAGAGGACTATAGTAGAAAATAAGGACTCGTTTGGGGATATGTACCTACGGATGTGCCGATTGTTGTACTATGCTCGAAGACTCAAGAGTTGTGGCTGTAGTAGACATCTTAACACCTCGAACGCGCTGCGCAGCGCGTACGCTGTGTCGGCGGTCGTAGTGTAATATTGATTACTGGAAAGAAAATTGAATCTTTTAACGGGTGGAAACAGCCTTAAATTGAGAGGAGACAAATGTCATGATTTGTGGTAACGGTAAGGTGGTATGAAACTACGTGCTTCAAGATACGGCAAATTTATTCGCTTCCCCGGATGTGAACAACGATGAAGGTCTGGACCTATAGTGATTGCTCTACTAAGTCTACATGTCTGATAAACCGTTCTATCATGCAGGGAGATCTAGAGCTTGCTCTCGAAGTCCTGAAACCTCTTGATATCCTCCACAGGCAAAGTACCAGCGCTGACTGGTAAGCTCGCCTTCCAATGATGCACGTCCTCTATCACAACTGGCTCCTTCACCTTCGGTAGCTCCTCTGCACCGTTAACCTCTTGTTCCGGAGCCTTGATCTTTAAAGCCACAAACACCTGCGGAATCGCCTTCTCCAACTCTGTGACCACTTCATCAAGCTTGCTCTCTGGCAACGAGGACCCTACAGCCGCTCTGCACGCCGCAACAATGCCTGCCTGGTCATGAGGAGCAGTCTTGGACATTTCTGATTGCAGTCTATCCTTCTGAACCTCGGCACCTTGTGCAGTCAGATACTTGGTAAGCATACCAACCAGCTGTTCCCGCTGCTCTTCTGATGACGTTTCTGCCTCGACCACTTTTTGCGCATTGAGATGAATTGAGAGTTTAGCTCGAGTTGGAGACTCCGGATCAATATATCTCGCATAGAACTCTTGCATATCTTGTTTTGTCAATTTTCGAATATGGTTGACGTCCATATCAACCTGATAGAAGTTGTAGTATTCACTCAAGATGTAGTTCCATAACCGACCAGTTTCACCATTGAGGTTCTTCATCTTCTCAAGCTTTCTGGCGATCAAACTTCTCTTGTGTTTCTCGAAATCGTCCTGCTCCATAGATGCCAGGTCATTCTTGAATTTAGCAAGGAATGCATCGATTCGCTGCTCGAGGTATTGTGGAGGGCGCTCGCTCTGTATCAGTACCCGGTAACCAGTCATGGTGACTGATGGTCGCACTCCACTCCACACCACATAACCGAGCTGTTCTTTAGTTCTGAGCTGATCGAATGAAGGCTCGTCAGTCATTTGCGCAAACAATTGTGCTCTGGACCGCAGTTCGGGATCCATAAGGCTCCCAATCTGAAGATAATACTCAATGGCATGGTTAACATTCTCGGGATCGTCAAGCTTGTGGTTAAACACGAAGTTGCTGTTGGCTGGCAAGATGATGTTTCGTCTGGTTGTCCATTGTGAGGGGAGTAGTACTCTGGGCTTGAGAGATGTCTCAATCAGGTTTGCAATTTTCTTGGCCTCTTCTCGATACACATTACCGTGCACTAAGAGCTCGATATGTGCTTGAGAGATCAATTGCTTCGAGAAGACCTTGACGTCGTTTAGCGTGACATGTGGTAGCTCAGTCGCATACTCCGAAGTAATAAAACGTTTTGGTTCAAGCAAGTATCGTGTAAAGTCTCCCACTTGGTAGTAGGGTTGTCGGAAACCCCAGTTCTTGTACTCTCGTTCAAATCGTTCTTTTATGATGTCGAATCGATCCTGTCGTAATTCCAGGTCTCGAACAGTAAGCAGAATCTTTTCCAGCAGTACGCTCATCTTGTCGTTGTAACCATTGACTTCAAGTTCCAGGCCTAGCGAGTTCGTAATCAGCCCGTAACTCAAACCAGATATGTCTGCATCATAAGAATATTCCTGCAAAGCGTCCTTGATCAGATTGACGAAAAGGGCAGCCTTGACGTGGTTGGCTGGTGAATCGTAGGCAAGAGGGTTTCTGAGGAGAACATTGAGGTTTGCCTTCGGCACCCAGAATGTATCATCCTTCTTCCACCACAAACGTATATGCTCATCGTCTTTTAAAAGTTTAGGAGCCTTCGCGGGCTCTTTAACCTCGATTTTCTCGACGTCCAATCTGGTCGGGATGAATTCATTCTTGTGAGGTAGATATAGTGCTGCTGGTCGTTCTACATCCTTGGAGGACAGCGCGGCTCGTATCTCTGCGACAACACTTTCCGGGATTTTCTCAACCTTGTAGTCTGTACCGTACCACTTCTCTTTCTGATCATAGTTGACAGGATAGTCCTGGCTGACAATCATTAGGCGGAAGTTGTCTTCACGCAAGAACTGCATCGCATTGACGATAGCCCTGGCATCAAATTTGCGAAACTTGCTCGTTGCACTGAGTAGCCAATTTCGAGGTAGAGGCTTCTGCATGACACTGCTAGTTCCACTAGCGAACCTGCTTGCAGGAGACTTCTGTCGGAATCGAAAGTCAACCTCAGCCATGTTCTTCATTTCTTCAAACATCCACTCAACGGGTGGCTCCTCCTTCAGCATGCCAATGTACTGGAAAACGATCCTGACAATATCTCGATATTTCTTCAGACCCTCTGGTGTAAGATTGATCTCAATTTCCAAGAAAGCTGAGCCAGGACATATTGTATGAGCACCACTTGATAGAGAATTGGCCAATCCTTGCTCTTTCAGGTAAGCTAGTATACTGCCTGGACCTTCATGACCTATCAGATGGCTAATATATCGCGACGGTTGCGTCTCGTACATGTCCTCTTCGTCCTGGTATGGGAAACTAATTTCCAAAGACCTTGATTCCATCACTGGTTTGGCAAATATTTCGGTGGTGAGCTGAGGAGCTTCCAGCGGCTGAGCATTGTCCCATCTGTTCTGTGGTAGATCCTTGTTCTTGACTTCTGAGAATAACTCCACAACCCAATTCTCAAGCTCATCCAGCGGTTCCTGACCAAGGACTACCAGCTTCATACGATTTGCAGAGTAATGTTTTTCGTAGAATTTGATAAACTCATCCCTAATCTTCACTCCACGCTGCTCGGGATCGTCTCGTAACGTCTTGAGATTACCGGTTGAAAAATGGTTGTATGGATGTTTTGGGTTTGATAAGGACTTTGCAAGCTGAGACAACCGCCACACATCACTCTGTAGGTTCTTTTTGTTTTCCGAATCCACTGCTCTTAATTCGCGATCCAGTGTGTTCTCCAGAAATAGTGGTTTGACAAAGAATTGGGCAAATCTGTCAAGGGCGCCGTAGAGAGGCCCTCTCGTTACACCATCCGTTGCGCCATTTGTTGTGCCATTGACTGCGCCATTAACGCCATTAGCTGCATCGTGAGACGGTTCGTTCGAGGCCGCGCATTCAAAGAAATAGTTCGTTTGTGTGGCCGCAGTGTAGGCATTACTGTGGCCAGAATTGGAGGACAGGTACGAGCTGTACTCATTCTCTACCGGATACTATGCCTGATTAGAATATAAAACAGAGGTCTCGGGTAGATGGTGATTACCTTCTCGGTGCCCATGAACAGTAGATGTTCGACCGCATGGGCCATGCCTGGCATGTCGTCGTCATCGGAAAAATTACCAACATTGACATTCAGACTTGCGCTTGCCTTGTCAGTTTGCGGGTCGTGTACCAGAAGAGCCTCGAGTTTATTGGGCAATTCAATCACTCTGTACGACCTGTCGTCAAGGTCTGGCTTCTCTAGATCGTCGGCTATCCTCCGGACTTTTGAATCCATAACTGTAGCGAATGATCGAGTTTCAGTACATGGCAAGGTTCTTCTGCAGATATGCGGCCGAGGACTGGGATATGTAGTTACCGTGCGTCGAGTGGTTGATACCCAGTGCTTCGAAAACAGGGACAGTGGTCGGACGATTCGAGATGGTTTCATCGATAGCCTGCGCAGGAAAGAAAGGCGATACAATGTCACCGCCTCAAGGACTCGCTTGTGGCACGCTGTCACTTCACACGGTTGAGTACCTTACCTAGGCAAAGTTTCGTGGTCGTCATCGGCTTAGTTACGGACGCTACCACGAGCTTATGTAAGGGGCATGGTATCCATATTACCTAACCTAATGTACGGAGAAATACGTGAATGCATTCGTGGTCACAGTGCTTTGTTTGTTCTTGTTACACTTGTATAACCTTGGTCTGTACCACCGTGCCAGTCCTGTTCTAGATCCACAACACACAGCTCATATTAATGTTGTTTGCTTCTAATTCAAGCTTCCAGGCTTTCTCAAACTACTGCCCGCTAGTGCTTCTTAACCGCCACGGTCTGGCCTTCGGCCCAGCAGGGCAAAGCCACGGTTGTGCTCGAAGATAGGTTTAATTCAGCGAATGTGGACTGACACGGCGGTCAATGGCAAATGGCAACGACACCGGCACTTGACGGCGACCCATTTGGGGCAGTGGTTTCGAAGATTGTATTTGCTGCAATCTTTGTTAATCAATTCATTATGTTCTTATAGTGTATGATGGAGTTTTCTATGATGTTGATCAATAGCCATCCAAGTCGTCTCATTAAGCGTGCTCTTCTAGCTGATGACGATGAGAAAGGATATGATGGGATGTTGCAGTCTTCAAAGTCAAGCTCACTGCAAGCTATTGCTGTACTATATTGTGATGTAGATTTGGTAATATTGTTGTACGGAGCCGAATGTACCTACCTAGGTATGTACATGTAGTATAAAGCGGAAGCGATATGACCTGTATATCACTTGAAAACTGCCCTCTATCTGGTGTTGTTCTGATGGCCTATCGAGCCTCAGTATTTGCTTGGGTTACTGGCTACTGTCCTTGTTGTCGGTGTGTGGCGACCTAACTTCACTCTCCTCCTTCTTGACGTCTGCTGCTTCAGGTGACTGTACCGGCCCTCCATTGTTTTGTATGCCACCACTTCCACCATCACTGTGTTGTTCAACCTCTTTCTTATCAGAGCTGGTACTTACAGCCCCACTACCAAAGCTACCATCCGATCGGTCAAGTCGTTCTCTAGCATTCTTCTCCCTCATCCGCTTTGGCAACTGCATACCCTCAAACCGCTCAGGGCTTCTTTGCCGGCTGACATGTCCACTGCCCGCCTGTTTGATTCCCTCTCTAACTTCATGCACAACTTCTCGAAAGCCTTCTTCTAGACAGTTCATTCGAGCCATTATGAGTCTACCAAACATCTCCGCGTCTTCAGCTCGACGCCGCTGTTCTTCTTGTTGGAATTGTGACTCACGAGTTACACCTGCAGCCATCGCCAGTTGTGAGGCGAAGGAAGCAGGGATAGCTCCGACATATCCACCTCCAATGGCCTTGTTGTCACCGATGTCAGAAACGAGATCCATTTCCAAAGAGGAACGGCGAGGTTTGGAAGGTGATTGTTTGGATTTGATGACCATGTTACCAAAATTTGGTGTTGATTGGGACGCATGATGGTCCTTTGGCGGTAGTGTTGGCCGTGGCTCGGGACGACTGTGCCCCCGTTTTGGTGACCTTCGACCGGGTGGGGTCGAACTGGCTTTGCTGTGAGACTTCGGTGGTGCTGACGGGGGAACATTCAGATACTCATGACTGGGAGAAGTGGGCTTCTCTTTCATAGAAAGAAGTTCATCCTGTTCTGAATCTGCTGGTGGATTGAAGATCATTGTAGCGGAAGAAGCGTTACGGTCGTGTCTTGGACGGGGTATACGCCTGCTCGCTGGTCTACCTGAGTTGCTGGAGTGCTGACTAACTGGAACTCTCTGCACAAGTTTAGAGTCATACTGATCAGGACTTTGTGCGTAAGGAACCATTCTACCTGCGAAGTAATCTCTACGAAGCGAATTGCGTACAGTTGTGATGATGGGTTGTCGGACATCTGATGTAACGATGTTAGTATCATCGTCGTTGGTCAGAAGCTCATCATCGCCATCTGCATCAGTTTGCTGGAAGGGAGGGTCAATGACGTTAGGAGTGAGATCCGAGGCGGACACCATCTGGCCATGAGGAGGAAGAAAACCCGCATGCGACATCAAATCCTTCGCGTCAGATACAATTGAAGTTGGTTGTTTTGAGACTGAAAATTCGCGAGAATGGAAGGGTATAGGTCTCCTAGATCCCATCGACCGTCGTCGTTCAAGCTTGTCTACGATCTTGCGGTCTTGCTCTTGTGGCGGCTCAACATCATCATCTCTCATATTCTGCATCCAACTGTTCACCACGCTTCCATACATCCGTCCTCCCTGAGTATGTGCTGTTCTCATCGTGACCTCTGCGGGTCTCCGGAATACCTCTTCAAGGGCGGCGTCCTGACGAAGCGTAGCAAGTGAGGGCACCCCTCTCATCCGAGGTGTTCTTCTTTCCAGCAACGTCGACCCACGTTTTTTGGACTCCACAAGATCGGTGTTGTCGACATACCTAGAACGCAACACAAGCCGTTCATAAAGATAGATGCTCAACAGAATTGGGAAGTGCGTGATCTTTATGATCGTGCGATTGACTCTGACGTACTCTCGAAAAGTCACAACGTGGCTTAGTGGAGTCAAAAGCCATTGCAAAACATTCAACGGCGGAACATAGGCAAAAAGCGAATCAGATTTGACATTTGAAATGGTGTTGATGGCAAAAAGGTATTGATGTTCGCACTCGCTGTTACGTACCACCTCCATGAAGGAATTGGTTAAGACTGTAATGAGGATAGTGACCACCACGAAATGACAAATGAAGAGAAACAAGGTCAAGACGAATCTGCCCATCCAGTTGTAGTCGTTCCACCTTTCCCAGGCTGCAGGTGTGAACCCGAGTAGCATTTGCAGTAGGGCATACGCCACAGCTTGGGGATCGTCGACATTATCTCTGCCGAAGGCGAACGTCAAAGCGACTAAAAAGCCACTGCAAAAGATAACAATGAGAAAGAAAATAGCTAACATGTCGGAGGCCATCATACGAAATGCGATGATGAGCTGCGAGAAGTATTTGTAATGGTCCAAGATCGAGAACAGCCGAGGAAATAAGAGGATAGCGCTTACAGCTAAGACATCATAAGCTCGGTGGGCGATGTGAGCTTGAGTAGCATGGTCGGGGGGCACCAGAACACCATAGAACCTCAGACACAGATGAACAAGAAGCAGCATCAAGATGCCAACATCGAAAGTGTTCCAGAAGCTGGCGATATACAAGCTAAAGCCTTGCTCATTGAAACCAATCACTTCATCTAGCATGTATCCGGCAGCCCATATCCAGAAGAGGACCTCGAGAGTTGTTATCTCTAGTGACCTTTCCCTGAGGACGTTTAGGAAGAGTGCTAGTAATACGGCGAAGGAGATGGTAGACAGAATGTTGCGGTAGCGCGGCACACGCAATCGAGACAACTTGAAAAGTGAAGCTTCTCGAGGATTGTACAGGGTGACCTCCTTTTTGTTCGGAAATGGCTGACCACTCGTACCATATGAATTCAAGACCATGGGGCGTTTCCGGTGCATGCTATCTGCAGCGGAATGAAAGACAATGGAACCGTTCCATATTGCTTCCAGATGTTGGACAACCAAAGGATGAGAGATGAATCGCTTCGCACTCGCAGATACAGCAATCTCGATGCAAGAGATTCTGGCAGTTCGAAGAGCTGCGCGTCGAGCTTGCGAGCTACCAGCCTGCTGTTCTGTCGGAGGGTCAAAAGAAAAACCATATGAAAGAGCGTCTATGAGCTCGCGCGTGTTGTACTCCCGGAGCAGCTTGATAGCTATCAGCTCGCAGACCAGAGCTCGAGTTCGGTTTGTCCCACTGTTTCCTGGGTGGAAACTGACCTCTTTTATGAATTGAAGACAATTGGCGAGCAGTGCAGATAGGACGGCCGCACTCATATGGGTATTCCTGATCTCTTGCTGTATGGGTTTGATCAAAAACTGAGACACCTGAGGTGAGTTGAGCTGCTCCCATGAAAGCACTGTATCACATCTGTCCACCACCATTTCACGGAAAGTATGCGTGAGGGTAAAGACTGGCAGTGTATCTAGGTGGGCCGGTGAAAAGAGAGGTAGCAGAGGCGTTTCTTCTTTGGGGTCATCGCTGCCACTAGAGGTCTCTTCAGTTTCATCATCGTGGTCAGGATCATCCTCCTCTTCTTCTCTATCATCCTCGTTGTCATCGTCTACGATTCGAAGTTGCCTTCGTAGGGTGCTAGCCCGATGGAACAACGATCTTGTTGTCTTCGTTGGGGTATTGTCATCGTAGTTGGGGGTGGTGGACACGCGCGCATTGTGCTCAAGTGAGGTGATCTCTGTGGTCGAGTTCCGCTTCCTACTTTTCGTCCTGACAGCATTGTCGGAGGTAGTTAGCATGATGGGTATTGGATGTGTTGCTTTGGGATGAATGGATGTAATGATGGGTTAAGTTAGTGCAACAAATACACTCCGTCCAGCGAAACACACGTAGACAACGAGCGACGGACCACAAGGGCAGAAGGTGTGAAAAGAATGGAAGACGATTGAGAATCGACTGATAAGGTTAACAGATACTTCTTGAGGTGTGAGGACACTGGGCAGAGAGAGGAGAGCTTGCGCTATGCTGACACGCCATTGGCCAGCACTGTTTAGGTAACTTGTCATTCTGATCACATTGGAAGCATCCCGCTTCACGGCGAAGAGGGTGTGGTATGTATGATTCCATGCTGTGGGTGGGATCTGTGACATGAATATGTTTGAATGGGATGAAGTATTGCTGATAAGACACGACGTTGTGAGAGGTGAATTCATTGGCTGCTGAAGGCACATGATTACCAGGTATTATTGACTTTTGCCGATTGGGAATTACCAGGGTGCACTCCCTTATCATCCTGAAGATGTACGGTATATTCTCAACCAAGAATTTGAACTTGATCAATGAACGATATTGAAAGCATCTGCCTTGATCTGACAATGATGTAGAATTCCCTCAAGCTGAATATGCTACACTCCCAGCTACCATTATGCTGTTCTGTGTTGCACTTTGTTTTCTCTATCGAGACGAGATTCGCTCCAAAATCTGGTGCCTGAGGCACACTGTGGGGAATTCTGCACCCCACGCGAAATGGTGTGATGGGAATGGGGGTTGAGGCAGGAAGTTCAGTACTTTCGTACTCAGCTTTCCACTTGGGCTCATTCGATGTAACTCGGGTTTTGGAGAATTGTTAATTTGTTGATTATATGCTACTTGCGATAGCCAATCAGTACTTGGTGAGTTTAACAAGTGGATGCTGGCGGAGTACCACCACTTGAAGTGTGTAGCAGCCTCACGGCGTCCTCCTCGTGGTAATTCATTCACTTCCCATCAGCCTGGGCTCTTGCAATACTCGTGGGAGAGTTGAACTAGTATTGTCTTTCTAAAGTCGCCAGGTATGAGGAGTAGGTATTGATTGACGCGGTTGCCATTTACCTAGGTAACTACGGCTCCTGTTGTTTCCAATCGTCCCTTGATTGTGATATAGTTTCGCATGTACGCACGACGTAACCAATTTTCAAGTTCGAAAGTGACAACGCTGAACCAAGATAAGGTAAGCTAGGACAGAGAATAATTCGAATGAGTATAAACTATTTGGGAGGCGTATCGAGCCTTGGCTCAGTAAGCCATAGTGAAGACGACGATGCACAAATCTGTCATTTGAAGACCAGGATGTAACCCTCCGTACTATGCTCAATCTACTCGAATCTCGTTGCCAGTCCACGATTCAGTAGCTCTTCGAATGGTTTGGTCGGATGATTGTTAATTACGAGGGATGAGCGAGATGAAAAGCAAGCGATGGTGGAGTCGATCTACGACGCATTATTAGTGTCGAATCTTGCACACTAACCTCGTTTGAGAAAATTTTTATTATCCCATTGACTCTCATTTCTGGTGTCGAAATATTCATCTTGTAATCAAATCTGACTGCTATTTGAGACATACCTCCTCCTGTCTTGAAGATCTGAAGCTCAGATCATATGCTGGTCAATGCGTCCTTGAACGGAACAAATTGGGGCTGAGTTCTCCGTAATCCTCCTGTACAACTAAGATTGTCATACTATTGGTCTTTGACCATGAGCACTACAGCTACCACAGACGGCACTGTGCCGAACACAACCTCATCAGCCGCCACTGCAGTCAACGACTCGACTCAACTTCCAATTGTATCACATTCTACTCGAAGATTGATACCTCCAATCTCTCAAATGTCGATTTCACACCTAGCTCAGCAGCAATCTCGAAAATTCTACCTAGAGCTTCAGGATGGCAACGTTTATGAAGGCTTCAGCTTTGGAGCTGACAGAAGCTGTTCTGGAGAGCTGGTCTTCCAAACTGGCATGGTTGGCTATCCAGAGTCCGTAACAGACCCTTCATATCGGGGACAGATATTGGTTGTCACCTTTCCCTTGGTCGGCAACTACGGCGTTCCACCCCGAGATACTATGGACGAAATACTCAAAGACTTGCCCAAGTATTTCGAATCCGAGGAAATCCATATTGCCGGTTTAGTTATTGCCACATATGCCGGCGAGCAGTACTCTCATCACCTTGCCAACTCATCACTTGGCCAATGGCTGAAAGAACAGAACGTACCTGCAATCTA
>Ga0181469_100921_pt1 | contig 11145 bp, 7 predicted proteins | sample InSIn2SAF170_2_FD_119081 | JGI IMG/M metagenome (GOLD analysis project Ga0181469, IMG submission 119081) | Clean room microbial communities from NASA Spacecraft Assembly Facility at Jet Propulsion Laboratory, Pasadena, California, USA -... ... | reverse complement strand
TCATACGTTTATATAAATTCTGAATATGCAGCTGTGACTTTTTTTATTAAACGAATAAGTCTGTATGCTATTTCACATACCTGTGGGTTAGTCATAGGTGCTTGAATTTGTTTTCTCCTTCAGCACGTTTTCGTTGTCTCAAGCAACACCAGAAACATGTTTTGTTTTTAGTAGTCTGGCTTAACTTACTTATCTGCACATCACGCAGTTTGAATGCGATGTTTTTTGGCACATCATACAGTAGGAACACGATATTTGTATATATGAATGCTCAGAATACTTTATTACTCTGTTATCTCTGTTCTTGTTTGTACACATGAAGTCAGAACCCCCTACAATGGTTCATTCCGCTTCTTTTATAATTCTGTTTACAAAATCAGTTTTTTTTTCCTCTATGTAACTGCTGTTGGTTATATCTTCAGTTTCGACAGTTGTTCGTTAACCGACACTTACTGGTTGTATTTGTATTTTCCTTAATCATAACATTGTTGTTTCCAAGAACATAAATGTTACCTAATTTGTTACTGTTCCTAAATAAAAATAGAATTATTACATTTTGTTTTTCCTTGTTCTGGCAATTTAAAGAAATCACATTACATAGTTAATTCTAACAACAATAAAAGAAAAGAAAAATAACTAAGGCAGTGCTACTGCCTTTCCATCGAACCGTGTCCTTAGTCCTCTTGGGAAACCTTGTCTGCCTTCCTCTATCCTACCCTGTGGACCAGATGCTCCTGCATCACTATTCTCCTCATCGTGATTATGTTAGACCTCGAGATGTAATTTTAAGCAATTTCTAAGTTGTGTTTATGGAAAAAGTTGGATCCTTTCTTTTTTTTATTCTTTGATGGCAGAGCAAAAATACAAGAAAAATGAAAATTCCCCACCTGGGATGAAGATAAAATTGCTTATTTCTATTCATTATGCAATTCCTTTTATTGCAATGTTGAGGAAGTCTGTAAACATGCCAAAGTCTTCTATGGCTTTCACAATTGCAATGTCTATTCTGGGTTATTTGACAATAATAAAAAGGAAAAGCCTAGAAATTTCAAAATAGAATAAATAATTAAAAAAGGGGGCACAAGAAAGTTGTTCAAACTTTTTCATAATGCAATCGATTATTATTTTTCTAAATGTTGTTGGGTGATAGATGTTGGAGAACTAGAAATGAAGGAATGGTTCATGACATTGAGTAGAACATAAGGAATGGTTCATGACATTGAGTAGAATATAGTAACAATTTGCTTTATCTTGTGAACTGTTGTATAACAGAGTTTGTGATAGCTGTCGAAGAGTTGCTTGAATGAGAACGAGATTTTATTTTGAGCTGAGTTGGTTATTGTGATAAGAAGTCCTAAGTTTGTTTCTTGTTAATGAAGTTTTCTATGTTGTTTTTGTCATGACTACAAGTCAAGCTCTGTCAACAAATGTGTTATGTTTAGTATGGTGTATTGTTGAACAAGAATATGTTGATGAGGGGCTCAAATATCATTATCACAGCTATAAATTTGATTATAGCTATGTATTGTGCTTATGAAGCTCTGTGATCATATGTTCAAGTTTTTGGGTCCATGTTGTCATCTCTCGGTCATAGTATATGTCATGTTTCAGTTCAAGGGTCTTGTACTTTGTTGCTCAAGGTCTTGCAAAGATGCTTTGGCGGTTGAAAATTGCTTTGTTTAGTAGCATGAGGAATTATTTGCAGCACACATGTAGAGGAAGTTTTACATCTAGAAGACGACCATAGAAAATTTTAAGGATGGAAACTTGTCTTAAAGTTCTAAAGCATTGGCAAATCTCACTAGTCCATAATATTCAAGCTCTTAAATATTTGGTGATAATTTTGTAAAAAAATTCAAATTTATAATAATTTTATACAGTCTCCATATAATTTTTTGGTGATTTTTAAGGTAAAATATTTTTATACTATAAAATTTGAGCAGATCGTTTTTAGAAAAAATGGAAATTAACGAATATTTTTTTGGAAAAACATGAAAAATTAGCCTACATGTGAATATTAGCCCCTGAAATGTTTCCTAAATACGACGTGATATTAGTTTGGGGTCTATTTCTATTATGCAATGCATTTCTTTTAGTATATGTATGGTATGGTCCAAATGAGTTTGTTATGCAGGATCATGATGATGATGATGCTCAGGGGGAACATGTTTTTTGTGAGGTTGTTGATCAACTTTGATTGATTGTTACTCAGATGCTTATGATTGAGGGAGTGTGGTTGGCCATGATTGTTGTATTGGCTTTATCTATGCATGTGTTGCTATAGGTGATGTTGATGGAGAGGGTGCTCCTATTCATGGTACATTATTGTTGATGCTTATTATATGTTGCCACTATTTTGGGGAGAGTATTTTACAAAATTACTACTATTGTGGTTGATGCTCATGATATGTTGATGTTCTTAGTGCTTATGGTGTGTTGCTTCTCATATTATACTAATGCTACTGATGGTTATGTTACTGCTACTATATGATGGTGCTCAGATATGTTGCTACTTTCATGTCATGGAGACTTTGTTTTTGTTTCTTTAGGATAGAATGATTTATGATTGTTGTTGCTTGACCCATCTATAGTGCTACTATTATCTATCTGTTTGTTTTTCCTTTATGTTGGTAATCAAATTTGATTGGTTTTTGTTGATTCACTTCATGTCATGCATCGATAGAGGGGAGAGAGTGTTCGCTGCTTGGAGATGTATTGTGGGAAAATTCAGCTACTTTCGAGGGGGGGCTATTGATTTTTCAGTTATCGCTACCATTGATTATTTTTTTAACCATTTTCCATTGATGTAAAAGGGGGAGCACATGAGGAGATCAGTTGTTCAAAGAACAATATTAGTTGGATGGTTCAAAAGTGGTTTCCATCAAATTATTCCAAAGGGAGGGATTGTTGGCATTGATGATGTAGTTGTTGGTACATTAGTTGATGGTTGACATTGATGTCAACTTGGGCATGTGTTTTCATATGATTGTGATATTGGTTGCTTGTTACAAATTGATGGAACTGGTTGTAGATGTTTTATTGTTGCAGGTGATTTGGTTTGGCTTATGTTTCCTTTGTAACTATGGCAAATTTTATGCATGGTTGATGAGTTTATGCATGTAGTCAATGAACGTATTGTAGGTGGTTGAAATAAATATTACCATGGTACAATTATTCTTGGCATTAACATTACCTTGGTATTGGTTTGTATGTGGTCCAGGTTGACACTTGGTATTAGCATTACAAGTATTGGTATTATCATGATATATGCCTATGGTATTGGCTTGGAGATTACCATGGTATAGGGGTCTGTGGAATTGGCATAACCATGGTATTTACTGACAATATTGACTTGGATATTATCATGGTATAGGTCTCCATGGTATTAGGATAACCATGGTATTTACCTATGGTTTTCAATTTTAGAGATTATTGAGGATAATTTGACATATACTTTTGTGAGAATTTGGATTATGGATTTGGTGGTGTGAGAGGATTGTTGGTGTGAGAGTAAGTGTGTGCTACAATATTTTGTCTTGCATATTTCTTACCTATAGTTATGTTGGGTTGAGTGAATATCATATTTTATTTTAGATCAAATCAGATATAGGTTGTTGGGTTGCTCATGTTGAGCAAGTTTGTGAGCCAAGTTTGAAGCATTTTGAAGTGCGGTTTGAATGGAGGAGTTGGAGGTGTAGAGAATTAATGCTTGTAGACAATAGAAGATAGTGATTAGAGGAGAAGAATCTCAATCCAATGGTGGTTGGATAGTCCAATTGTTATTGGATGAGGCTTGATGGTTGTGGAGGCTTCCAGTAGATGTTTATCTACTAGAAGCCTCCATCTTCTTATCCTGAAGATTAACCAAAATTCAAGGTTCGAAATATCAATCACAAAACGTTGTTGAATGTGATGGGTCTGGAAAGTTATTCGAAAAAAGATGCTTATTTGCAGAGTCATGTGAGTAGGTAATTCTCAGTTGATGGGTGTCACCACATTATTGCAAGAGTCGAGTCTTCTAGCTACTTGGTGCTAGAAACTCCATGTAAAATAAATAAGCACTTAATAGAATATTTGAACAACAACAAAAACAAGTGGTTTTTTCCCTGGTGAGGGTTTTCCACCAGAAATAATTGTGTTCGCTTATGTGCATGCATCGATATTGTTTATGGTGTTTTATGTTGATTTTGCATGCTCGTATCTATTGATATTTTGTTGGTTTCATAAGCTTTGTTGATGGGTTATTGTTTTGGTAAAAATATATAAAATTTATATAATTACATTCACTACTGATTCACCCCCCCACCCCCCTTAGTAGTGAGATCATTTACAACAAAAAGACCCTCCTTGGACTTGAAATCAGTCTTCCATGTATCTATTGGGACTTGGTGGTAAATTCAAGTCAATATTATTGAAATACTTGGTTTGCTTGAGATGATCAAGAAGGTAATCAATCTAGGGAATTAAATATTGATTCCTCACTATCATTTTTTTCTTCAGAGATCGATAATCAATGGAGAGTTTCTATGTACCATATAAATTCTACCCAAGTATCATCAGGTTTCCACAAGGTGATGAAATCAATCATATGTTCCCTTGTTGGAGTAGCTCTTGAATTTGCCACTTGATTTCCTCATTCTCAAGGAGAGATTAATGATAGATTGTCCCATTAGGTTGTGGTGCACCAAGGTTTAGGTCAATTGAATGCTTGACTTGACAATGCAGAGGTACAACCGTGGGTGAGGAAAATATATCTCTATACTCTTCCATGACCTTATTCACATTCCAATGCTAACTCAAGGATCCATGTGTGGAGGCCATGGATGTTGCCACAATCTTCCCAATGCTTTGAGAGAAAATCAGTTGGAAGACAAATTTCTCAGCCTAGAAGATGAGCTCACTACATTGCCTAGTGGATACTAAAGAAATGGTATTAGGTAGGGATACCTCTAGTATTCTATATATTTTTCTACCTAAATTAATACTAACACTACAAGGTGTAGACTCATACAAAAAAAGCCACTTCCAAAAATATGGTTGGCCTAACTGAACATCACAAACCTTAAGGGGATAAACATCAAACAATACCTTATTTGTGAAAGGCTTGATGTTATAGGGTAGGGAGCATTGTTGGTTGACATAAATATCTCACCCTTGGTGGAGCCACTTTACGGTATATGGTTTTGGGTGTGGTATTGTCGACAGGCCAACCCACTTAATGACCTATGCTAAGATGAGGTTATTTTGACTCCTTTCATTGATAATAGAACATAGTGGATCACCCTTCAAAAAAAATTGTGAGTGGAAGAGGCATTAACCTTCCTCTAGATCTTCAGACTCAATTTGATGGACCCTAGTAGTGGAAATGGTGGCATCGAGTTCTGCATAAATGAATTGTTTTCCCTTGTCTAGGTCTAGTTTATAGTCATAACCTGTGTCTGAGTCTGAGCTTTTAGCTCAACCACCAGAAACTTCTTTGCATGACATTCATTAGTGTACTTATGAGTGAGAATCTTATAGAACTTGCAACACTTTCCCATGGCTTTCTTCATCTTCCCAATATTATTCTTTTGTGCATCTTCAAAGGGTTGTATTGGGGTGTTGCATCTTGAATCTATCCATTTTTTGTGTTTCAGGGATGCCCTTGCCCTACTTTTTGTCTCAAGGGTTCTCAGGTCCAAATTCTCATCTCTTCTATTTAAATTTCTACTCAATTTTAACAACATATCAGTATGTTTCACCAAGCAAGAATATGTCTAAGAACTTCACTTCTATTTGGATGTACCCATGCAAACAACCATGGTATTTGAGAACTAGATGTCACTCAAAGTATTTATATTCATCTCAGTGCAAAAGGTATGAAATATATTTTTGAGCTCTAGCACTGTTTGGTCTCTTTCCTACCATAGTGTGGTCTATCTCATGTATTGGTATTCATAACTTCCAACAAGGTAATATGGTTCCTTAACAACATCTCTAAAAGAGTCTCAAGTGCATGGGATTGTAAATAGTGGTGATTCCTCTGTGGCCCTTTGATCACAATAAATTTTCCACGAATCCTTGAAAAGTGGAGGGCCATAAGGAGTGTAAAGGTAATATTTTCTCTATCGGAAAAATTGTGGACCAAAATTAACTTATACCTTAAAGGGGGTAGTCCTCCAAAGTTGCCACATGATGAATATGTGTTTCCTATTGGCATTCATCAAAGGATCTAGAAAACTTATCCATCATCTTACTCCTTTGCCACTCTATAGCTTCTTCAAGCAACAATTTAATAGGATCTCTTTCTCCCTTGTCTTTATTTTCTTCTGTCATGGGAGGCCATCGGGGTTGATAAGGACAATATTGCAAGGGAAAGCAGTTTAAGTCCAAACTCCTTATTCCCCAACGTCATTCGGCCATGCAAATAAAAATAGAGAAAGAGAAAATCCCTCTAATACCATTGATCTATCTTTATGAAAGGAACGAAATGAAATAAAAATTACTAACCAAAAACACAAAGATATAACAAAACTTGACTTCAATTAAATAATGGAAAATGATGAAAATTGTGTACAAGTAGAATGAAAGAAAAGTAGCTCAAATGGTGGTAGCTTATCTTCGAGAAGAGATGTGACCACTATGAACCTTTCTAAACTATATTAGAATGAGCTCTAAGGTCTTTCTATCATGAAGAAGCAATACGAAAACCCTAAACATCCAAAAACCTAACCCTAGGAGATGAATCACAAAAGGGTTATGGACCTTGATGGGGTAAGTTGGAACATCAAATTTCCATGGTCATAACTTTGGCATACGATATTTGTTTGGCATGCACTATAGACAATTGAAAATGTCTATTCGAGTACAATTTCTAAATTCCAATCGAAATATATGACTTTTAGTGGTCTATTTCCCCAAAAAATGTCATTTAGGGCCTCAAAATAGCTCTATAAAATCAAGATTTGAAAACTGTCAAAATAGGAAACTATGCTACAAAATAGGAAAATGTGTTATGATTTGAGTGGAATAGGTTGGTGGTCATCAATATCCACTTGTATCAATGGCCCAAAATCTCTATGTTGACAATGGTTCAAGAATTGGATTGAAGTCCAAGAGCCACCTTTTCATGATAAGGTAGGACATCCCCCATATTCAATCTAGATTAAGGATATTATGTTCCTTTTTCTCCCAACATAATACCACACAACCACCCCCAAGTGAGAATATGGAAAATTGGTGAATATTTCAACACATGAACCCAATAATTCTCCATCCATCTCTTGAAAGATGTTGAATTGAATACTTTCCCTATGAAAATCCTAACCAAACCATGTCGTAAGAAAATTATGACCTTGGCTACCCCAATATCATCCCTTACCACCTTAGTCAAAAACCTGCTTGCAATTTTTTCTTTTTCTTTTCAAGATCTATTACAAAAGGGTTATAGGGAGAAAGAACCAGATCTTCACCAACTTTTGCAAGCATACCTTTTCCAGAAATATCCACCACCCTCTCTTTTTTTCTTGTATCAAAACCAATAAATGTGATTATGTCAAGATCCGAGATCGACACAGATTGTCAAGAATTAGATGGATTATAAAACCCATGATTTAATTATTGTCTAGGATGGAAAATTCAGGCAATGCACGCACTGACCACCTCACAGTCCACTTCCACTATGATTACCCCCAAAAAAATCATCTGCTATAAATTTGCGAGGATCATTTTTTGGGTGCCCTTACAAACAATGCTCCACTCTCATCACCCTTACACACAATGCTCCAATCTCATTGTCTTCATAAATTTATATTAATTGCAAATAATTTTATTAATATTAAAAAAAGATCAATTAAAGTATTGAAAGTATCAAAATTATAAAAATAAATATTAAGCATAATTATTATATAATAAAAAGTATTCCAAAAACATAAAATACACACTTCATTTATATATTTATGTTAGAAACCAAGAAAATATTGAGGGGGGTTGAATTTTAACAATTTTAAAAATTCCTTGCTCAAAGTAAAAACACTTACCAACACAGTAATAAAAAATAGCATGCCAATCTCATAAAATCTGGACACAATATATTGACATGGAAACCCAAATGGGAAAACCACAAATTATTTTTTATTATGACGAAAAATAAAGATCCAACTTAAAATGACATTGATTTTTGTGTAGGTTGCAACCTACAAAAGGCTTCAACCTTCTTTCTCTCTACAAGCACCTACTTGTTTACTTTTCAGCCACTAACTTAAAGGAAGCAACAACTCCCTATTGTGAAAGCACCTACCTACACAACCCTTCAGATCCCTCTTTTCATATAATTTCAAAGTCAGATCAACAAGGATTCTCTATCATACATTCATAAATAAATTCTCTATTATACTCACTCAATCACCCATTCGTTGCTCTCTCAAGATATACACTTCTCTAATACCTCATCTACCTCTTTTTAGATACATTATTTGTTATTTTATTTCTTTTTTGTATATTTTAGAGTTGTTTTTATTCTCATTTTATTTGTTAATCTTGGGTTTGTCAATTACCGTTACTTCAGCTCTATTCTTTATTTAATTGTTGTCCATATTATTGTTCTAGTTCTCTTTTCTTCAACTTGAACTAGTTTTTCACCTATGTTGCAACTTCAAGCTCTCTATTGAACTAATTCTTCATTCTGCATGGGATTCATAGTAAATTAGATTGTTTTAACTTTGGCACTAGAACACCAAGTTTACAACTCAAAATTCCAAATTTAGAATCATGTTGCACCCTTAAGTTTATTTCCTTGGTATTGTATGCTCGAATGCAATAACCTTTCCTTTCCATAAAAAGTGCTTGTATAATAAGACTAGAGAACCCTTAAGCCTCTTCTCAATCAAGCACCAAATATCAATAACACATGAAAGAGTTTACAAGCATGACCATCTAGCACAAATCCAAAAAATGTGCCATGTCATCAGCCTACAATTTTTCTTCCTCTTATTGGCCCATTATGTCAACTAGCCATAAACATCACCACATATAGCCTTTGCGACAGAAAATTTTCTAATTGTAAAGTTTTCATTTAGTGATTTCTATTTTGACTGGCACCCAATGCATCAAGTCTTCATAACCTCTACATCCTAAAACTTGTGTGGCGCACTAACATCATCATTTCCACGTGGTGGCTTCTGAGTGGTGCCATGTGTCATACGAAAATAGGCCACTTGGCCAACTAATAGGACCAAAAACACTTTCCATGTGTCATTCTCTTGTGGTTTCAAGTCATCATTTTGTTATGTCATTCTTGTATGCCACATGTCCTCTTATCATTGGGCCATGTTGTCTTTCTTGATACCTCAGTGGCTAACTTTCAATACACATGTCACAAGTATGGAGGGGTCCCATTTTTTTTTTTGCAACACTTCCATTTCTTAATAAAAAATTGGTTGTGGTGATGAATTACTTTATATGCCACACTAGGAAGGTTTCTATATTTTAGAGTATATATATTGTGATGGATGTCCTATCTTGAACCCCTGCAAACATTTTTACTTTTACATGGTGGTGGGATGTGAATGTTCATGTTTTCTAATGGATATTTCTCCATCTTGTCACTCTGTCAATTGCACCATTGCACTCAACACTTGAATTGACCCTTCTGTGGCACATTGTGAAATTTCAGGTTAAATACTAAGAAAAAGAATGTCTCGTGCCTTTTATTAGCCTGTGTGAAACCATGTTCCCTTAGAACCCTGCCAAACTTCAAACTTTCATAACTTTGGATCCCTTGGGAGTTTTTAAAAGTGTCATACACTATTGGAAAGGCATATCAAATGGATATCCTACTACCTACTTTGCATATGTATTTGAACACTTTACTGATAGGAAAAAGGACTTCAAGGAAAGCCTATATCTTGACATTAATCATCAAAAAACTCCCTCTGATCTTGTATTTACTTGTTCACTTGACATCAAAGACAATGATATCAACAATATGCCCACTTGAAATTAATGACAACACACACCATTGAAACATTTCTACAAATCGGTGGAGGTCATTAATGGAAATTCCATCACTTGGTTGCTCATTATCCCTATTTACTATTTTGTTGATTCTCCCCATTTTATTATAGGAAGTCAATTACATCCTTCCCCCCTAACAATAAATATAAATAATCTCATTATGCCAATGTTTTCTCAAGAAATGTTTGTGCATTATCCCCTTTGACATCAATGACTAAGAGGTTAGGTACTTCCCCTACAACTAATCTCCCCCTGTTATTATTATATTCCTGTGGACCTATCAACTCCCCCTCAACTGATCTTTATTATTCAGCTATCTTTATACTTATTTGGGAAATTTCCCTCTTTACTTGTGTAGAAGATCTAGTTAAGAGAGGAGAGATAAATTACTCCCAACCTCTGCCTTAAATACTCAAATGGTTCTCATGCTAGGGGTTTGGTGAAGATATCAACAACTTTTACTTTTGTGGGGATGTACTCCAACCTCACAACTTGATTGAAAACATGCTTTCTAAGAACATGGTACTTAATGGGAATATGTTTGGTCTTTGAATGTAGAATATGATTCTTAGATACATTGATAGAACTTATGTTATCATAGATAATGGGAGTAGGTTTTACATAACTTACCTTCATATCCTATAAAGTTTGTTTCATCCACAAAATTTGAGTGCAACTATATTTTGTTGCAAAGTTTGGTGCCTCGATAGTAGAAAGAGATATTGATGTCTACTTCTTACTCAACCAAGCCACTAGCCACTCTCTAAGAAAGAAAGCACCTCCATTTGTGCTTTCTTATCATCTATATTTTCTTCTTAATCAAAATCTGTATATGTAGTTAGTGAGAAATTTTTACTTTATGGATACCATAACCCATAATCCGTTTTAGCTCTCAAATACTTAAGTATTCTTTTTTCTAGGAAATGACCTTTTTTGCGGGGTTGATTGATATCTTCCAACAACATAAACAAATTTCATTATTTCTGGTCTTGAAGTTGTTAAATATAATAGGTTTCCCTATCATTGACTCACACATGTTATAATCTACCTTAGGTAACTCATCATCTTAGTTGAGCTTGCATCTAGTGGCCATTAGAGTACTAATGATTGAGAATTTTGTAACACCCTCCTCCCACATCTACCCAAGAAACC
>Ga0181469_100918_pt1 | contig 11172 bp, 15 predicted proteins | sample InSIn2SAF170_2_FD_119081 | JGI IMG/M metagenome (GOLD analysis project Ga0181469, IMG submission 119081) | Clean room microbial communities from NASA Spacecraft Assembly Facility at Jet Propulsion Laboratory, Pasadena, California, USA -... ... | reverse complement strand
TGACACCGGATCAGCTATGTGCTGCTTTCATGAAAGCTTCACTCTAAACAAGTTCTTCAACGCACCTCCGCCTGATTCTAGGCCAGACATCAATTTGATGTGCGAGGTGATGGGAATCCAGGCATACCCATCACTGCAAATGTATCCCGACTTACCTGGTGTGCCTCCATTATTTGCGGACCAAGCTCCCGGTAAGTACTTCCTAGAGAGGAAGGCGCCTGTAATCTATGGAGCGCGTAATTGATCGAAATTCTCTAGAACTCACCCGCTCCTCCTGCCCATGTCTTTGGGACCCTATACTAACAATATTCTCAGATATCCGTCGAATCTTCACTGATATGGTAGACAAAAGTCACCTAACAATCCTGGGTAATGATATGGGTACCGGAAAAACAATGATCTGCGGCAATGCCATCGAAGCATACTATCGCCATCAATACAAACTGTTTCGCGATTGCTACTACGCTTATTTCCAGAACAATGACCGTGCCGGAGAGATCACAGAACCCCTAGTTGGTCACGAAAGTAAGTGGCCACCTCTACAACTCTCAGCGGAAGATTATGAAAAGCTCTATTTTCCCGAGTTCCTGCCGCATATCTACTTTACACCTTCTAATGTGCTGGTCGGTAATCAAGGGGTTGGCCAAGTTCTGTCCGACATTGAACAGTTGACTCTATTATGGTAACTTCGGTGGTCATAGCTATTGGGAGGACAATTGGAAAGAAGGAAAGGGCATTTGCCTCGATAAACAGCAGGATATGCTGAGAAGGCAGTTGCAGAGAGGGATAGGACTCTTATAGCCATAACTAGGAGCATATGTTGCTCCTACTGAAACAGGGTGCCTTTCTATTCATGCTGCTGCTATAAAGGGGCCATGTTGTACATGATACGTCGGTGATTGGTGAAAAAAGTGGACACAGTCTGATGTCACGAGTAGGGCGTGTATCGGGTTGGTAGATAATAGATTCCGACACCCCGCCTGTAACTTCTCAAAACCTTCAGCCGTCTCCAGACAACAAATTAGTCAAAGTTCTGATCATTGAGGTTGAGACAATATGGCTACTGAAACGCTTATGATGACGGACCGCCTGGTTCTATCCCCTGAGACTGGAGCTGGGCCTCCAATTGGTGCAAGCGTGTCTGAGTCCTCCCCTCCCATACTCCTTCAAGAACCCCCTCATGAGGTGAATGAGTTTTCGTTATCAGCCGCCGACGGAGGTGCGTTGAAGAACTTGTTTAGAGTGAAGCTTTCATGAAAGCAGCACATAGCTGATCCGGTGTCATTGAACTTTCTGACTTTATCGACATCCATGTGATCTGAAATAGGGCATTCTCTAGCCTTCTAGGCTGTGAAAGATGCCTCGGCGGTCATACGTAGATTCTGATGATCGAAAGGGCTCCCGTAACACTTCGCTAGCATAGACAGATACGGCCCGAGGATGTCGGGGACTAGTATTATAAGGTTGGTTAGCTAAAAGAGCTGGGAGAAGTTGGGGAAAAGAAAGATCACGGAGGGGTTTTGGGATTGACAGGACTCGGGGTAAGTGAGACTCATTGGTGTTGAGTTCTAAGTATATCAAGGCTGAGTACTTACCTTGATTTTCCACAAACGTGAGCAAGCTCTCGATAGAATCAAATTGGCAGTAAGCCGGTACAACCGCCAGGGGAGGCTTGTATGTAAATACATGTGACATGTAAAGTTCAGCTGAAGCCACCGCATTTCCCCGAGCTGATACTGCATCATCGGTATCGTCATCTGTGGTGGCTCTGAAAAGCCCCTGGTGGTGTGCTGCATGGTCGTTTGGTAGAGCGGTCCAAGGACGTACGCTCTCAGGATAATCAATTCCCATGTCTCTCACTGAGATAGGCTCAAGATGGCACCCGTCAGAGGAGCTAAGGTCGTTTGCACTGCAAACCTTTGCTTTCCCGCCCCGGTGGTCGTCTTGCGGCCACCTTTGCCCTCCGGGAGACATGGCTAATGAGGAGCAGCAGGGTATCTTTGTATTATTCAGAGACTCCAGTATTGGAATAGCCTTGAGGCCCTTAATCACGTGCTTTTCAAATCACCAGATCTCAGAGACCTTTGCAAGAAATATGTCCTAGCATGTAGAAAGGAATGGCAAAAGGGGTCGCAGACATTTCAGGCACGATGGTATTGTTGCTATGCATTGAACACCCAATTTGTATGGACAAAGGTTGGCCCACTGAGGTTGGCTGACCATGAATGTAATGAAGGGGGTTCTGGAGCTGGCGATTCGAGATATCGCTGCTGATTGGGGAAGAAACTTCCTAGGTCATATCGGCTGCTCTTTTTAATTGCCTAAAATAGGCCATCAGGCGCCAAGAAGAGCAGGAAGTTTAGGATGAAACCCAAAAGGTGGTTGTTGCTGAGGATATCCGGATTGGATCATATTGCGAAAGCATTGAAAGATGGTGTTCTCGAGAAGCCAGCCTACAAATTTAAGAAGGCTCGGTAGACAGGCTTGATCATTTCAATATGTGTCATTCAAAGAAACTCCGCAATGCAGCTAATTCCGTTCTATCTCTACTAAGCCCAGATATTGTTCTATCTCTATTTCTATGCGCTCAATGCGAGAAGATATTCAAGTATTCTCAGGCTCGAGAATGGGTCTGCGAAAGGGAATCATTCCAATCTTTGTTCTCCAACGGTATTCAGCAAGACTAAAAAACCAAATAGCAAAGTAAATTCTCCGCAAAGCAATGAATACCAATTGATTGGCTTATGGCTGGCAAACTTCAGGATGCCACTGGCGTACCGCGGTTAAGACGAGTGAGCTGGGCCATTCCCTCCTCCAGAACCTTGAGTTTTTCAGCAACTCGAACTCTCTCAGAGACAGACTCTTTACTCTCTTCGGCTAGGTCTGTGATGGCCTTTTCGTCCATGTCGCAGACAGTGTCCGAAGAGAACAAAGTGGGAAGTTTTTGAACAAGCATGTGCTCCACGGCAAGAACGGAAACGTCATCAACGTACTTGCAAATGGCGACCTGAAAGAATGTCAATATCACATCACAAAGAATGAATTCCTCGCCAGGTGAGAACACTTACTTTGTAGTAAGCTTCCATAGCGTCGATCGCTGTCATAGCAGCGTAATTCTCCATATCTGGCTCTGTGGATTTGACCACAGCTGCGAATGCCTCAGCAGAAAGGTATTGATGCGCAAATTGTCCGTCGGTGGCCTTGAAGTACTTACTCAGCGCAGCTCGAGTTTTCTCTTCATGTCTCTTCGCCTGAGCCAGCTGCATATTTCGGGTCAATGTTTGGTTATAAGTGATGGGATGGCCCTTGCAATGAGGCTCAAGGAGCTCGTTGAGTCGAACAGTGACAGCGTTCCCAAAACACATGATCTGGGGACTAATAATAGTCCCATATAAACGTTCTGCAGTATCATCATCAGCAACGTGACGCATTGTTTTGTGAAGGAAGAAGGTGATGGAGTTGATGATCTTGTCAACATGGTATCGAGCTAGCTCCTCCCAAGGTGCACATTGCTTGGAAAACATTTCTCCGACGATCAAGGGATTGAAGGTTCCAGGCAATTCGCGACCCCTGTTTTGAGTCATTATCTTGTTGACATCCCTGACGTACTCTATCCGACGCTTTTTGATGGGACGCTCCCTCAAATCTTCTTCTTCTTTGGTCTCGACGATCGTCATGGCGTGTCCTCGGCTATGCATTGCTTGCGAGAATTCTGTCAAGGTATTTTGCACCCGAGCGCGGAGGCGAACTTCGTATCCGTCTCCTGTGGATGAGCACCCGAAGAAATCTCTGTCGGAATAGTCACCCTCTACGCCTGCCTTGATGATCGTAGTAAAGGCCTGGCTCAGTTGAAGTAGATACCGCCGCTGCTCTCCTGTCGTGTTTCGTGCTGTACCGAGCTTGTCAAGACAATTGCGGCAGGAGGCAACGCCATGTTGGATATCCTTGATCACCTTTGGCAGATGCATTATAATATGCTTCTGGAGAATCTTGCTTAGCCTTGAGCGCAGTGCATCAACCCCAAGGTGAGCAGGGTTTAGGGTGGCCCAGATCCCTGACTTGAAAAACTCCGTCTCAGCAGCATCCCGCTCAGCCACTGTAGAATTGCGGGACTTCCAGTCTCTATTGCGGAGAACATGCCAACCAAGCTTGAATTGAACATCTTTATTCTGAGCCAGTTCAACGTAAGCTCGCTGGCTTTCGGAGCCCTCGTCGAGTGTGTCGGGTTTGGTGATGAGACCGATCGTACGACTACCGCCGGGGTCCATCTCTCTAGCTCTCTGAGTGACTTGCTGTAGAGCGAATTCGCTCTTTGCCGAAACCACACAAAGTATAATGCTCCGCGACTGTTTCATGTAGGATACAACCAAGTTTTCGACCACTCTGGAGTCTTCCATGCTCTGGATCTTGTTGCCAGCCATGAAGAGACCAGGAAGATCGACCAGAGTAAGGTGAGGTTGCTCCTGGGAGGACATCTCGATGCGAAGGATATCGTTGGAGAATGTCTTCTGATCGTCCATTATGCCCATGTGTCTTCTGGCCGCCTCGACAACGTTTGCAACATCCATGTCACACAAATCCCAACTAAAACCAGAGAGGCTGCGGCGTTCTAGCTCGCTGCGATCATTTCCCGGGATGATGGAGATCTTTATACCTTTGTCATTACTACTCATCGACCGGCGCAGGACAACCTCGATTGCAAAACGGGTACAGAGGGCATCCTTTGTGGGGAATTTGAGTCCAGAAATCGCCTCGAGAACAGAGCTCTTCCCAGAAGACTGGTCGCCGCAGACAATAATTTGGGGTAGATCAATGTACTGTGATATGCCTTGAGAACGAAGGGAGTCAATGACATCAAGGATATCTCGGTGGTCCTTGGACTGCAACTTCAAGGCCTCAGATCCTGACTGTACCGGAGTCCCGGAGCCACGCACCTCGATCTCAAGTCAGTGCACGTGCACGATGATTAAGTATTGCTCGAGATTATGACTTACCCGCGCCATTATGTAGTTCGAGCGATTCAAAATGTGTGCACGATTGTTTGAGTGCGAATTTCTTAAATGCTCCACGTGAAGGGTTAGAAGAAGCGAAGTGAGTTCAGTGTCGACCAAAGTAGGGACCTGAGGCAAGGGATTGGGATGGAAGGTCGCCAGAACGAGTGAGAAGTTGAGATGAGGGAATAGAAAGAAGAGAGATGAGAGAGGGAAAAGAATGATCTTATAGTAATGAAGAGGTGGTGATGATCGGTGTCGTAGACGACCACAGGGCAGGTGCGTGTCAACCAGGAGCCTTCCTTGGCACTAAGAAGCAAACGATGCGGTGAAAAACAACCACTCCTCAACCCAAGTGTCCAACATACACACACACAGAAACACATCTCCCTTCACAATCAGGTGTAGAAAGCAAGAGCGAGTAGCGGTATCCTGCATGCACTTGCAAGCTTCTTGACCGCCACGTAGAGTGACCACAGAGAACATAGTTCACAAAGGACTAAACTCATGTCAGCATGTGACCCAGCAATGCTAATATGCACTCACCTCACAAGAGGATACACCATTTACACAAAAGGGAGTTCCTTAGTAAGGCCAATCCAGGGAATATCATGAATGCTTTTTGCATTGAACAAGTAATAAGACTATCGTTACAATAGACAAGCATACCAAGCGCCAGTGAGCCCATCATACCCATCATATCCTCCGTCCCTCACAAGACAGAAGATTGTTCTGCACATTTTATATACTAAAAAAGCTTCTAAATCATCCATATCCACCACAAGGTATCTTATTCATCAAAACTTAGATCTCCAGGCTGGGGGTCTGGCCCTTCACGCGGCCGATGACTTGCTCGGGTGCGTACTTGGGGATGACCTCGTCGTCGTGCAACATCTCGAACTCCTCAGTGGCGTCACGGCCCATGAAGTTCATGATAGCCTGAGGACCACCGGGGTGCTCATCGAGCCAGTTTGACAGATCCATCACAACGCCCTTGACGACGACCCAGAGATCGTCCTTGGTGTTGTGCTTGGCAACCTCTTCGAGGGTGTACTCCTTCTCAGGGATCTTGAACTCCTTGGGGTTAGGCTTGGAAGCGGCCTGGCCGTCCTTGGTGGGAGTGGGGCCAGCAGCCGAAGTAGCCTGTTGGGCGATGGCGCTGTTACCAGAACCAGAACCGGCACCGGCCCACTCAACGGTAACCTTTCCAGGGGAAGAAGGGTCGAGGTGGAGAGAGATCTGTCCCAGACGCGACGCGGCGCCAGGAGCGGTGCCCTGGAGAGCCTTCTGGAAGAGGAAGCTGCTGGCAGTGTCACCAGCAACACGGCCGTAGACGACACAGCCGAGGAGCGAAGAACCACCAAGTCGGTTGGCACCGTGAACACCACCAGCCAACTCACCACAGGCGAAGAGACCCTCGAAGGGCTGCTTGTCCTGGTTCAAGACCTGGGCCTTGTCGTTGATCTCAATACCACCCATGGTGAAGTGGAGAACGGGCTCCATGAGAGCGACGTGGAAGTCATCATCGATGTCAAGGGGAAGGTTGTGGAAGAACTTCTTGCCCCAGGGGTCCTTCTGCTTGCCGTCGGCGATGGCGTTGTAGGTGGTGAAGGTCTTCTGGAGGTGATCGGGGGAGCAGCCAATCTCCTTGGCGAGCTCCTTGCCGGTCATCTTCTTCATGAGACCACGGCCGGAGTAGTGGCGAGTGTGGAAGTCGAGAACGTTGGAGGCCTTGGAGTTGAGGATGAGACGGATGGGGAACTTGCTCTTGTCCTTCTCCTTCCACATCATGCCAGAGACGTAGTCACGGTGGCCGAGCTCATCGCAGAATCGGTCACCATCGGCGTTCAAGAGCAGACCACCCTCACCACGGAGAGCCTCGGCAGCGAGGAACTTCCACTTTGATCCGGGGTCCTTAGGGTCAACCAGACCTGTGGGGTGAACCTGGACCTTGTCCATGTCAATGCCGTTACCACCGATGGCCATGACCATCTTCTGGCCATCACCAGTGGCGTGGGTACCGTTGGTGGTGGCAAGACCGAAGGTGTCGGGACGGTGCTCCTTGAGAAGAGAGGTGTCGCCAAAATCGGCGGCGTAACCACCAGTGGCGAGGATGACGGGTCCGTCCACAGAGTTAGTCTCGCCGTTGTGCTCGTAGGTGACACCAGTAATCTTGTTGCCGTCCTTGTTCAGGCCGGTAACGCGGGCCTTCTTAATGATTGTGACACGCTCGGGCTCGTTCTCTGAGAGCTCCTCAAGGCGCTGCATGAGGGCGTAGGTGATGGCCATACCGGGGAACTTGGCATCGTGACCACGGTGGGTTCGGGGCTGAGAGTGACCTCTAGAAAGAGCGGGTTAGCCATGTGATCTGTGGTCAGAGAGGTTTCATGCGCGAAGAACATACCCTAACCGCGAAACGAGAGTGAGATCTAGGTTGAAGACGTCCTGGAGCCACTCAACAGCAGCAGCGGACTTGTATGTGAGAACCTTGATAAGGTCGGGGCGGGCCTTGTCACGGGCAGACTTGAGGGTATCATCATAGAACTGCTTGACGCTGTCGCCAATCTGATGGTCGACCTGTGTGCGGGTCAAGGCACCGTTGATGCCGGAAGTAGCCTTTGTGGAGTTGCCGCCGAAGAAACCTGTCTAGAGTCAGCGCTCTGTTCGGATTATGCACTCTCCCCTCGCAACTTCTCCGTGGAAGTTGCCAGAGCGCAAACTTACCCTGCTTGTCCAAAACAGTGACGTTACCGCCTGCGAGGTAGATGGTGTGCGCAGCGCTAAGACCAGAAACTGTAAGGAAGAAAAGGTCAGCAATCTTTCATTTCCGCGGATGATGGCTGCAGCATTCGCAATTGCAAGCGCTGAAGTGCTCGCTACCTCGGCACGCCAGAGGTGCTGAGACAGAGAGATTGGGGGTGAAACTTACGGCCACCGCCCACGACGATTACGCTGGGAGCCATGATGCACTATGTGACTGATTCTGTGATGGTAGCAGGAGGATGAGGATGAGATGGAGGAAGGACGGAAGAGTAAGGTTTGAGGGGGATGATGGGTATGGAAGAGAAGAACAGAGGAAGAATGAAAAGAGAAAGTCAAGTCCAGACGCGAGTCGCAATGGGGAGAGTTTAAAGGAACTCGAGGTAAGCTAACGGATAGCAACGGGGAATGGGGAAAGGCAATGAAGGTAACGAAAGCGTGGGACGTTTCGCCGAGGGCGGGACTAGGGAGTGGATCCTCGCTCCTCAGGCTAGTCTCAGCAGGTGCGTTGTCTGGGGGCTGGCGCTCCCCACCTCGGGGGGCCTTTGGAGATGACTTTTGGGGTGTTCTCCAGTGGAACGAAGCCAGCAGCGTCCCCAGAGTTCCAACTTTGGAGGCGTCTGAGCCTGAGCCGAGGCACGCTCTCCTAATTCGAGGTACGATGTACCTGCTCCTATGAAGGTCAATCTACGACAAGGGAAAGGGAGTCAGATGCTCGGCTCTCTTCTGGAACTCAGGTGCATCTGACGTCGGTAACGTCTGTATGCCCACCCAAACACTTGTTCAATCTAGGCAGTATGTCTTGCGAAATTTACGAAATGCAATATTGCTCCATCTGCCGGTCCAGGCCACTCGACGTTTTGGGACGATTTCCCCGATTGCGGCTCCCCCCAACGTCCACAGTGGTCTCACAGGGCCTTACAGCGGTCCCCACAGGCGCCATAGCTAACAAGTGAGATGCCATGAATTGGAAATCCCCGGCGAACTCTTCCCAGACAAGTCGCAAACGGTGGAACGGCGCAACGGCTGCTCTGCAAAAGCCATCCCAGATAATTCAACGCATCAAAAAAAAAATCGTATTATTCCATTATCGGATGGAAAATACAACCGATTCATCCATCGGTCCCGTTGGTCCGATCTCGCCATCATCTCCGAATTTTATTATGTGACCATTTTTGGTGGTCCAGCGTAATCACTTAGTGGTCAACGAACTTGCCTCGCAACCTCGGACATAGTCCCGAGGCTCGTAGTTCTCGCTGCGCGATACGCCGAGGAAAAGTGCCCAATTGAGAAAGACTGCCATTAGCACTTGATACTATGCACGTATAGCAGACAGTGGCTTAAATCCCCCAAAGTAACCTCTCCGTCTCGCCTTTTTCTTTCAATATCTACAAAAATCAAGGCAAGTTTCAAGGCAATTGAAAACATACCCTTGCAACATAGGGAAGCATTCCATTACGATGTAATTGCATGTGCTTAATCCCTGAACTTTGATGACGCTGACATGTGAAGGGACCTGCTTGGTCTCAATTTCCTGGGGGCGCCCCTCCCCCGCGAGTCGCTCCTTCCCCCAAATTCCACATTTCCCAAAGCCACCGATTCGATCCAATGGCGCTACGCTTGTCAGATGAGCAACAAAGCACAATTCTGTATGCCGTGATTGGCTCACCGCGCCTTCAAGTTTAGCATGTGAAAAGCAGACAATGAATCAGGCGACATCTCCGTGCTACACCAACCAGTATATCTGGATGCAATAAATAACGTGCAATGTCTTTTTTTTTATGAGAGTCAGCATCCCATAAGTTTGATTGCCCGGGCACCTGAGATCCTGGCGGCAGCACCCAGCGACGCTTGCTGCGTTTCCGCCGCTTCCGCAATACCCGCAGCTCTGGGCCGATTGTCCCCAGATCTCTCGCGTTGAATTAACCCGCGCTGCTATTGCGGTGGGCACGCCTTGAGCATGTGCGACTACAAGGCAGATTTTTTTTAAACGATGATATAGCCTTGAAACCTTTCTTTATTCCATTGTGGGAGTTGGGTCATTCGCGTTGGTAACACTTGCAAAGTCAAGCTTCTACATGCTCCGTTTGTGTGGTCTTCGTGCCACACCTTCATAGATCAGCAACCCCTAGCCAGGGGATGAATGCATGGGATAAGAATCTGTCAATCCATTGAAATTATGATATAACAGTACAATACTGTACTTGAAGACTATTTGTGTTTTGTTTTGTTTTGTTTATAAAGCAACATTTGTGTCCAAAAGTGTTCGAATGTTATAAATCCTCTCGTGTAAAAGCAGGGGCTCAGTAAGCTCTAGGGTAGGCTTCTCTGGTAGGATTATCATACGATTGTCGCGTGCACGCATTTCGCGGGGTGCACATGGGCATCTGACATCATCGCCTCTCCACCAATCATATCCCTCGAGCCCCTCCACTTATCAGGGAAAACCCAACATTCCAACCCATCAACGCCTCGTGAAACCCACTATCCATATGAATCTACATATCCCAAACCTTCATTTCTAAGTCTATCCTATCCTCATTCATGATGAAATCATTCATCTTCCTATCCCTCACAGCCCTATCCATCGCATCACCGCCGCCGCCGCAACACCCCTTCCTCGGCTCACTCCCCGCCATGCCTCCGTCTCCCCCCTCCTCCGATCCAAGCCATCAACCCGCCGTGGCGCTGACGGATATCCTCGGCACCCAGCGCTCCCTCACCACCTTCTCCTCCCTCTCCCGCCTCCACGCCTCAACATCAGACCTCCTCTCCGACCTCAGCACCAACACAACCGTCCTCGCGCCCCTCAACAGCGCCATCGAAGCCCTCCCGCGCAAACCTTGGGAGGACCCAAAGGATTACGACTCCATCGGCACAAATGCCTACGAGGGCGATGAAGGGCGGGACCGTGCGCAGAGGAATTTGAGGAGATTCGTGGAGGCGCATCTTGTGACGATGAGTCCCTGGGAGGGGAAAGCGATGACTGTGAGCGGCGGTGAGAATGGTAAGGGAAGGGAGGTGTGGTGGGAGGAGAAAGATGGAAAGAGGGTAATTATGCCTGATGGGGTTGAAGTTGAGAAGGTGGCAAGTAAAGTTGCTAATGGCGAGCTGGTGAGTATCAGGGTCCTTCCCGCTTAGACTTTGCTAACAGGATACAGTGGATTCTCAAGGGAGTTCTGAATTATATATAATTGAGAACGGATGACTAGGGAGACTGAATGATAGATATATACTTTTCGAAATTATGGATAGCAAAGGTTTACAATTTTCGGATAGCAGGATAGGGGCGGGTATTATCAACCCACTAAAGTCCCAGTGGGCGCATGCTGTCATGTTTGGTACGATGTCACGAATAAATGTTGGAGTTTGAAATGTTTAAAACCATAAATATCATATTGTCTTCAAGTACAGTATTGTA